>Ga0207747_1001292_pt1 | contig 18540 bp, 18 predicted proteins | sample HigsolmetaGSP11D_FD_184839 | JGI IMG/M metagenome (GOLD analysis project Ga0207747, IMG submission 184839) | High solid enriched microbial communities from the Joint BioEnergy Institute, USA - SP1-1-D (SPAdes) | ecosystem: Engineered > Bioreactor > SSF (Solid state fermentation) > Aerobic >...
CGAGGAGCGCCAGCCCCGGGTTGAGATCGACCAGCCCCTCGAGCATCTCGCGAACGACATTGCGGGGGTCGTTGATGAGCTTCTTCATTGGACCATCCTATTTGCCGGGCGGCGGATTAGAGCGCAGGGCAGCGGCCAGCGGCAATACGTTCGGCAGCCGCCGAGACCGGCGGCAGGCACGAGCATCAGTGGAGCGGATCGCACCTCTGCCGCGGGCCGGCCACGAGTGCCTTCAGCTTCCGCACGGCGCTGTCCGGGCTCGTCAGCACCTTCCTGCCGAGCGCTGCGGAAACGGCAGATTGCGCCCTGGCCATCGAGAACTGGGCCAGCATCACGACATCGCAACCCGCCAGATGCGTAGCTGCCTCCGCGAGAAGCGCGTCATGGCGCTCACCGTTCCCAGCTTTCAGCGCCGCCATCGCTTCGGGCACCCAGCGGCTTTCGAGGCGGGCATCGCAACGCCCGAGCGCCGCCGCCAGCAGCTCGAATTCCTCCGTCATGGAGGCGATCGAGGGCGTGAAGGAGGCGAGCATGCCGACACGGTCGCCGGCCTCCAATGCTTCTGCAAACATGGCCTCGTTGGGCTTGAGCACCGGCACCGGCGCGCGCCGGGCGAACGTCTCAATGGCCGGGCCGAAGGCGGAGCAAGTGAAGAGGATCCCCGCGGCATTCGCGGCAAGCGTGTATGTGCCGAGTTCACTGATGCGCCGGTACATGTCGGGAGAGAGCCCTGTCTCCATCGCACGGTCGACGCTCAGCCGGTCGTCGAGCAAATGCATCGGCTCGGCCTCGGGCCAAAGCTTTCCGAGGGCGGCTTCGATGGGCTCGATCGCCTCCCTGACCGCATGCACCAAGGCTATCCGAGGCCGCATTCAGGTGTCTCCAAAACTGTCGCCGCTTTCCCCGTCGCCCGTCCATTGGCTCATCCAGGTGAGCCCGTCGACGGTGCCGGCTAGCGGGACATACTCGCATCCGAGCAACCCGCCATATCCCGCCGCCAGGGCCTGCCGGATCGCCCGAAAATCGATCCATCCGGTGCCGGGCTCATGGCGGCCGGGTTCGTCTGCCAGGTGTATGTGGGCGATCCGACGGCTTTCGGCAGCGATGACCGCTGCCGGATCGAGCCCTTCACGGTAGCCGTGGAACACGTCAAAGAGCATCCGCACATTGGGCCGCCCCAGCTCGGTGATGGCCCTCAGGGCATCGCCGGTTCGCGCGATGGCGTATCCCGGCAGTGTGCCGGGGCCGATCGGCTCGATGAGGACGGTGAGGCCCCGCTTTTCCGCCTCTTCGGCGACGAAATGGAGATTGTCGAGATAGGCTGGCCAGAGGGCCTCGAGCGTCGTCCCTTGGGGCAGGACACCGGCCATGGGATGGACCATGTGGCAGCCGATCTCCGCCGCGTAATCAAGGCCCGCGAGCGCACCATCGCGGAAGCGGCCTCGTGCGTCGGGAAGGGCGGCGAGCCCCTTTTCCCCGCGACTGGCATCACCGGGGGCTAGTCCCATCTGGGCGAAGGCGACCCCGGCATCGGCCAGCAGCTCCCGCATCCTCGTCGCGGGGATCTGCATCGGGGCGGGATGCTCCACCGCGACGAACCCCGCCCTGCCGGCGGCGGCGATGCGCTCTGGCAGCGACAGTTCGGTGAAGAGATAGCCGACATGGGCGCTGAACCGCGCAGGGTATCCGGGTGAGGATGCCATCACCGTCACTCTCACCCGGCCTCGGCGAACGTCTCCTGACGCCGCTTGCGCAGGCTCGGCAGGGCGATGACGGCAATCAGGATGACGGCGAGGCCGAGAAGTGTCGCACTGATCGGGCGCTGAATGAAGATGAGCGGATCGCCGAAGGACAACATCATGGTCCTGCGGAAGTTCTCCTCCATAAGCGGTCCGAGGACGAATGCGAGAAGAAGCGGGGCGGGCTCGAACCTGAACTTGTAGAGGATGTAACCGAACAGACCGAACACCAGCAGCATCACGACGTCGAACACGGCGTAATTGATGGTGTAAACGCCGATGCAGCAGAAGACGAGAATGGCCGGATAGAACAGCCGATAAGGGATGCTTAGCAGGCGCACCCAGAGCGGAAGCATCGGGAGGTTGATGACGACCAGCATGAAGTTCCCGATGATCATGGAGGCGATGACGCCCCAGAACAGCTCCGGATTGTTCGTCATCACCTGCGGGCCCGGCTGGACGCCGTGGATCATTATGGCTCCGGCCATGAGCGCGATGACGGCATTGCCAGGAATGCCCAGCGTCAGGAGCGGGACGAAGGAGGTCTGCGCGCCGGCGTTGTTGGCTGACTCGGGCGCGGCCACACCTTCCACCGCTCCTTGGCCGAAGAGATGCCCGTTCGGCGACAAGCGTTTCTCGACACTGTAAGCGGCAAAGGAGCTCAGCATCGCGCCGCCGCCCGGTAGCAGGCCGAGGATCGACCCGAGCGTCGACCCGCGCAGGGCCGGCTTCCAGCTGCGCCGGAAATCCTCCCTCGTCGGCCAGAGGTCTCGGAACCGAGTCTTCAGCGTCTCACGTGGCTCGGGCGACTCGAGGTTCCGGATCACTTCCGACACCGCGAAGATGCCCATCGCGAGCGGAACGAAGTCGATCCCGTCCATGAGCTGCGGCAGGCCGAGGGTGAAGCGCAGGGCGCCCGAATTGACATCGGTACCCACCATTGAGAGCAGCAGTCCGAGGGTAATCATGCCGAGGGCCTTCAGCACGGAGCCGCTGGCGAGCACAATGGCGGCGATCAGGCCCAGCACCATCAGCGAAAAGTATTCGGTGGCGCCGAAGGCGAGCACAAACCCGGCCAGCGGCGGAGCCATCAGCACGATGAAGAAGGTCGCAAAGATGCCGGCGAACAATGAAGCCAGGGCCGCGATGGCGAGCGCCGGCCCTTCACGTCCCTTGCGTGCCATCTGGTAGCCGTCGAGGCAGGTGACGACCGACGAGTTCTCGCCCGGCAGGTTGACCAGAATGGCAGTGGTAGAGCCGCCGTATTGCGCCCCGTAAAAGATGCCGGCGAGCATGATGAGCGCCTGAAGCGGCTCGAGATAGAAGGTAAGCGGCAAGAGCATCGCGATCGTCGCGACGGGTCCAACACCGGGCAGTACGCCGATCAGCGTCCCGACGAGCGCACCGATCAAGCAGTACAGGAGGTTCAGGGGCTGCGCTGCGAGCGCCAGTCCGTGAAGAAAACCGTCGACAGTGCTCACGCTTGCCTCCCGATGGCCGGCCAGACGGGAATTTGGAGGTTCAGGCCCTTGACGAAGACGACCGTCGAGAAGAGCGCGAGGAAGAGCGCCAGCAGCAGGTTCTGACCATGCCGCGATTCAGGCGATGCGAATCCCGAGACGATCACCGTTGCGCAGACGGCTGCGAGGAGGCCCAGCTCCTCGATGGAGACCGCGAATACCGCGATCGCCAGCGCCACGATGAGGACCGGGCGCAAGCTCCATGTCTCGGCGGGCTCCCCTTCCTTGCGGAAGCCCGCGGCAAGAACGCCCAAACCGAGCAGGATCTGGATGAAGCACAGGAGGTTCGGCGCATAGCCCGGACCCATCTGCGTGATGGAGTCCGGGCGCAACGTGCGCCCGATCCAGAGAAACGCCAGGGCCGTGCCGATAAGCAGAACCCCCGCCAGAACATCCGTCGGGTTGCGCGTCAGCTTCATCGCGCTCCCCTTCCAGGCCACATCGGATCACGCGATCGGTCAGTCGCGCCGCTGCTTCTTGCGTTTGATCAGGGCCTCAATCTCGGCCAGCGGCGCACGGGCGGCAATGGCCTGCTGGACGGCCGCCTCGATGGGTTCGATGTCATCCACCTGATAGATGATGTCATCGATACGCGACTGCGGCAGCGCCAGCACACCGTCCTCGCAGGCGACGATGACGTCGCCAGCCCTCACCTGCGCCCCGGCGCAGACGATCGGCACGTCGAGGGCAACCGGTTCCATGTCAAGCGGGATCCGCACGGCGGTCCCGCGGGCGTAGACCGGCATGGAAACGGCCGCGATGCCGACGGAGTCCCGTACGGTGGAGTCGGTCACAAGCGCCGCCAGACCGTGCAGGCAGGCGAAGTTGGCCACGTTGTCCCCCAGCAGGTTCTGTGGCGTGCCGCCTGTGCCGAAAACGAGAACGTCACCCGGCTCGAGGCCCGCGATCGTGGCATACAAGGTCTTGCCCCATGTGCCCTCGCCGCGCTTGGGACCGAAGAGCAGGGTGCGCGCGCGCCCAACGGCCCGGCGCTGCCCCCCGCCGACGGGATAAAGACCATCCATCCAGCCGCAAACGCCGAGCCGCATCATCGCATCGGACACGATGCCGGACTCGACGGATTTCAGGCGCGCGATCGCGCTTTCGGAAACCGACATCAAGTAACTCCGTCAGGAAAGGAGGGAGCGCCGCCGGTGGCGCCAGCAGCGCTTGTTTCGTTGCCCTAGGGGCGGTTCATTCGACCCAGGGCGTTGCCTTCCAGGCTTCCGCCAGCTCCTGGTTCGACTTCTGCAGATAGGCGCCGTATTCCTTGCTGTTCATGAAGACGAGGGGCAGGGCGATCTCCTCGGCCTTCTTGATCAGCTCGGGGTCCTGAAGCGCCTGCTCGACGGCCTTCTCGATGGCGGCGATCTGCCCTGGATCCATGCCCTTGGGCGCGACGAGCCCACGACTGGCGCCGCCCTCGAGCGGATAGCCTTGCTCGGCATAGGTCGGAACGTCGGGCGCCATCGGGAAGCGCTCCTTGGTCAGGATACCGAGCATGCGGATCGTGCCTTCCTTCTGGAAGCGCTGGCAGTCGCCGAGGGCAGAGGCGATCAGCTCGAGGTGTCCGCCCAGCAGCGCCGTTCGCGGTGCAGCTCCGCCGTCGTAGGGAATGTGGTGGAACTTGATGCCGGCCAGATGCTCGAACCGCAGCAGGTCAAGATGCGTGTTGGAGCCGATGCCCGCCGAGCCGATCGTGACCTTGCCCGGCCGTGCCTTGCACTCGGCGACGACGTCGGCGAGCGTCTTGTACTTGCTGTCGGCCCGCGTCGCGAGGACCGCCGGATCGAAGACGAGGTTGGCGATCGGGTCGAAGCTGTCGACGGTGAAGCCGGCATCCCGCTCATGTGGCTTCATCATCGTGTTGGGCACGTTCATGAAGCCGATCGTGTAGCCGTCGGGCTTAGCCCGCGCGATCTGCACCGCGCCGACCTGCCCGCCGGCGCCCGGCTTGTTGATCACGGCGATTGTGCCGTTCAGGTACTTCTCGATGTAGGGAACGATGAGCCGGGCGCTCAGGTCCGTTCCGCCGCCGGGGGCGAAGGGAACGATGAGCTCGATCGGCCGCTCCGGATAGGTGCCCTTGGCGAAGGCGGGAACGGAAGAGGCACCCGCAGCAAGCGCCAGCATAGAAAACTGACGTCTGTTCAACTTCATAATGTTTCCCTCCCATCTCGATTTATTATGAAGGCGCGAGATATCGGATCACGCGTCGAGGATTTTCTTCAATCCGGCTAGGACGATGTCGTTGATCCAGGCAACGGAAATAAAGTCTTCGCGAATCGGCTTTCCTTTCGCCCTTGCCTGGTCCGATGCCACCTGAACCGCCTTGACGACATCGGGATGCTTCGGGTTGCCTGGATGGCCAAGCGACTGGCACAGATCCATCATGCCGAAGCTGAGATAGTCGACGCCCGGCACCGAGGCGATGGCCGAGATGTTCCGCAGGCCTTCCTCGGATTCAATCATCACGCTGAGCGAGACCTCCTCGTTCGCCTCGGCGAGAAGGGCCGTCAGGTCGCCGGTCCGCAGGTGGGCATAGGGGCGGCCGCCGCCGAAGGACCGCCGGCCGAGGGGCGCAAAGTACGTCGCTGCCACGGCAGCTCTGGCCTGCTCTTCCGTCTCCACATGCGGCACGACGATGCCGCGCACGCCCCTGTCGAGAAAATGAGTGATCGTCGGCACCAAGCCGTCGGGAACCCGTGCCACGGGCGTCGCCCCGTAGCGCTCCGCGACGATGCAGGCCGCCTCGATGTCCGCGCCGGAAAAGACGCCGTGCTCGCCATCGATATAGATATAGTCAATACCCGTAGCGGCCACGATCTCCATTGCAGGAAGGGCCGGATACGTGAAGTGAACACCCCTTATGCGACGTTTCTCGGCAATAGCAAGTTTGACTTTGTTCAAGCCGGCCTCCCTTAATTGGCCGACAGTATGGCGTGTTTTGGACCCGACCAGAAATTGAATGTTCCTTCCATCATTATAGGAATCGCCTATGATGCGCTTCACGCTCGACCAGCTCGTGACATTCGATTGCATCACCCGGCTCGGGTCCTTCAGCGCGGCTGCGCGACACTTGAACCTGACGCAGCCGACGGTGTCGCAACGGATCCGGGAGCTGGAGCAGGCGATCGGCAACCCCGTCTTCGTGCGCCGCGGCACGGGCCTGCAATTGACACCGGCGGGGGAGGAGCTGCTTCAGCCGGCGCGGGAGATGCTGGCCGTCTCGCAGAGGATTACCCGCCGCTTCGGGGGCAACACGCCGCTCAACGGCAACCTGCGCTTCGGGACGACCGACACCTTCGCGCACGTGTGCCTCGCGGAGATGATCGAACGGGTCGAGGCCATATACCCGGGGATCAGTCTGTCGGTCTGCGTCGACAACAGTTCGACCATCGGCCGCATGCTCGTGGCCGGGCAGGTCGACATCGCGATCGTGAGTCAGCCCGAGCTCGGCGAGGACATCGTTTCCATCGAGCTCGGCTACAACACGATGAACTGGGTCGCGGGGCCGAAATCGCATCTGCCTTCCGGCCCCGTGAGGGCGGAGGTGCTGGCAGAGCAGCACATCGTGCTGGCGGCGCCGCCATCGCGGCTGCACGCGACGGTCACCAACTGGTTCGCGGGGCTCGGCCTCTCGCCGCGTCAGGTCAGCACCTGCAACAGTCTGTTTGTCATCGCGGACATCGTCGCCCAGGGAAGCGCGATCGGCATCCTGCCCGTGGCTGCCCTTCGGGGGCACAGCCCGGCCCGCCAGCTGCGGGTGCTGCACGTCGAGCCCCGCATCCGCCACCGGGCGGCACTGTGCTACCGCCGCGACAATCCGAGCCCTGGGCTGCAGGAGGTGGCCGAGATCGTGCGGAGTTTGGTGGACAAGCACCAGGTCTTCGCGACCGATCTCGTGCCGGTGTGACCCGGCGAGCGTGGCTTCAGCCTCCTGATGGCCGCATCGCCCAGAGGACGGCCGATGCCATGGCCGCGGCGGTTCACGGCAGCCAGAACGGATCGCGCACGCGCCGGCCGATTTCCATGAGCTTATGGCGGATGGCGTCCCTCATGCGGTGGCTCAGCGCCTCGTCCGCGGCGGCCGTCGGATAGGACAGGCACAGGGCGATTGTCTCGTTGCGGCCGGGATCGGCCACCGCGCCGCCCACGGACGAGATGCCCGGTGTCACGAGGCTTGAGGAATAGGCGATCTTCTCCTTGCGGATCCGCGCCATTTCCGCGAGCACATCCCGGCCGGAGATGCCGGAGACCGTGTCATTCTCGTCCCGGTAGCCCAGCTGCTTCAGGACCTGCTCGTCCGGCAGGCGCGCGAGGATGGCGCGGCCGATGATCGAATCATAGGCGGGCTTCCTCTCGGCTACCGAGCCCGTGTGCTGCAGCGGGAAGGAGCCCTGCTTCGCCATCAGCAGGATGCGGTCGCCGCCGGAGACGATGCCCGCATGCCCGGTGAAACCGAACTCCTTCACCAGGTCGTCAAGCGCATGGCCGACGAGCTCGAGCAGCGTGTGCCGGGCCAGATACAGCCGTCCGAGATCTAGCGCCCGCTCGCCCACAAAATAGCTTCCATCCCGGTCGTCGCGCTCGAGGAGTCCCGCCTCGGACAGGGTTTTCATCAGGCGCGACACGGATGCCTTCGGCATGTCGAGGTCGCGCGCAACCTCGCCCACACGCAGGCAAGGCCGGTCGTCGCCCAGGAGGGCCAGAATGCGCAGTCCGTTATCAATCGAGCTCATATGATCAATGTTCCATATACAACACCAGTGTTGACACAGGTGGAACGTGCCGTATTTGATAGCACGGTGGCCGGCTGCGACCTAGCCGGCCTAAAGCGGAGAGGCGCCTATGATGGTTGGAACGGCACGGCGCGAGCCGGGTAAGATCACGCGCGGCCATGTCGAGCTCGGCTCGTATCCCGATGGACCGCTGACGTCGCCCGTGATGATCGCGGCCGGTGCGAAGGAGGGGCCGACCCTGTGGCTGCAGGCATGCATCCACGGGCCGGAAGTGGTCGGACCGCTGAGCATTCAGCGCTTCCTGAAGACGGTCGACCTGTCGCAGATGTCCGGCACGGTGATCTGCCTGATGCTGGCCAACCCGCTGGGCTTTCGCGGCTACAACAGGCTGACCCCGCAGGACGGCTTCAACCTGAACCGGGTGTTCCCGGGCGATCCGGGCGGGCACCACAGCCAGCAGTTGGCGCACCGGCTCCTCGAGCTGTCGCTGGAGAAGTCCGATGCGATGCTCGACCTCCATTCGGGAGGCGATCTCACCATCACCTGCCATTACACGCTCTTTCACAACGACGGTACGCCGGCCGGCATCGAATCCGAGAGGCTCGCGCGCGCCACGGGCGCTCCGAACGTCTGGAACTCGCTGGAACCGTTCCTGAGCGGAGCCCATTTCGCCAACTACACCAAGCGCGGCAAACCGTCGCTCATCGTGGAAAGCGGCGGTGGCGCCCGGGTGACGCCCGAGGACCTGGAGCGTCTGACGGGTGCGATCTTCGGCGTCTGCCGGGCCATGGGGATCCTTCCCGGCGAGACGCCGAAGCTCGACCGCATCCGTCTCGGCGGGGATGCCGTCCATCTCAAGAGCAGGCGCGGCGGCCTCTTCATTCCCCATGTGGCGCCGGGCGACGATGTGAGCGAAGGTCAGCATCTTGCCGATCTCGTGGATCTCTTCGGCGATGTGGTGGAGGAGGTCCGCTGCCCCCTGAAGCGCGCGTGGGTCGGCTCCATCCGGCGCCCGCACATGCCGATCTACAACGGTGATCAGGTCTTCGAGCTGGTTGAAACCAAGGGCTACGAACCGGCCTGATCCCGGCGCGTCGCCATCGTACAGGTGAGAGGGGAACTAAGATGGGTCTTGATCGCGTTTCGCGCCGCCAGTTCGTTTCCGGCCTGGCGGCCCTCGGATCGCTGCCGCTGCTGCCGACTGGCGCAGCGGCAGCGCAGGATTTCGCCGGCCGCAGCCTCATCTCGTCCGGCTTCGGCGGCTCGACCATGGACATCATCCAGAAGGCCGTGTTCGACCCCTTCGACAAGGCGACGGGGGCCAGGAGCACGCAGGTGCCCATGCAGTCAGCTGCCGCCCTCGCCCGCCTCAAGTCCGAGGCCGGCAACCCGCAGATCGACATGTACCAGTTCTCGGGCGGGCAGGAGGACGTGGCCAAGAAGGAAGGGCTGATCCAGCCGCTGACGGCGGTGTCGCAGCTCGACGACATTCCCGTTGGCCTGCGCGATCCCGACGGGAGCTGGGTCGCCTGGGCGGTGATCGCCGAGGGCATTCTCTACCGCAAGGACAAGATCAAGGAGCCGCCGCGTAGCTACAGGGACTTCCTGAAGCCGGAATACAAGGGTCACATCGCCTTTCCGGCCATCACCAACGGCTACGGCGTCGACTTCCTCGTGATGCTGGCGCGCGCCTTCGGTGGCGGCGAGGATAACATCGAGCCCGGCTTCGAGGCGATGAAGAAGATTAAGGGTGAGACGATCTTCAAGGCGGCGTCCGACCTGCCCTCACTCTTCGGCCAGGGCGACATCTGGATCATCCCCTACGACTCCGGCAACGCCTTCAAGCTGCAGACGAGCGGCCTGCCCGTCGGCTTCGCGACGCCCGAGGAAGGCAGCCCGGCCGTGAACATCACGGCCGTGGTGGCCAAGGGCGCGAAAAACGCCGACGTGGCGAATGCGGCCATCGACTACATGCTGCGGCCGGAGGCCCAGATCGAGATTGTCCGCCAGATGCGCTGGACGGCCTCGAATCCCAAGACGAAGCTGCCCGCCGATCTGGCGGCCGAGGTGCCGGACGTGTCGCAGCTCGCCAAGCTGAACCGCGCGCTCATCAACGAGCAGCGCGCGCAGTGGATCGAGCGGTGGAATCGCGAGATCGCAAGATGACGGCTGCAGGCGTCATGACGGCCGGGAAGGGGGCAGCCCCTTCCCGGATCTTCGTACCCGTCCTGATCTTCGCGCCCTGCCTGCTCGTCTATCTCGTCTTTTTCGTGTGGCCGCAGCTCTCGCTGCTGGCCGTCAGCGCCTTCGACGGAGGGCAGGTTTCGGCGGCGCACTACATCCGCTTCTTCAGCGACGAATATTACTGGGAGCTCCTGGGGCGCACCCTGTTCCTCGGTGTCAGCGTGACGCTGATCACCCTCATTCTGGGCGTTCCCGTGGCCTATGTCATCGCGCGCATGCGGTCGCGCTATGCTGCGCTTCTTCTCGTTCTCACCACCTTCCCGCTGCTCGTCAGCGCGGTCGTGCGCTCCTTCGGCTGGATGGTGCTGTTCTTCAGGGATGGCGTCGTCAGCAATCTTCTCCTTGCGCTCGGCCTCATCGACCAGCCGATGCAGCTGATGTACACGCTCACCGGCGTCATCATCGCCCTCGCGCAGGTGCTGCTGCCCCTGATGGTGCTGACGCTGCACGGCGTGTTCAAGTCGATCGATCCGGATCTCGAGCACGCGGCCATGAGCCTCGGTGCGCCGCCCTGGCTCGCGTTGTGGCTCGTGACGCTGCGCCTTGCCCGCGGCGGCATCATCGCGGGCTCGCTCCTCGTGTTCTCGCTGGCGATCAGCGCCTTCGCCACGCCGGCGCTCGTCGGGGGCGCGCGGGCCAATGTCATGGCGACCACAATCTACGAGCAGACCATCGAGCTGCTGGACTGGCCCTTCGCCTCGGCGCTCTCGGCGATCCTGCTCGTCTTCGTCCTCGTGATCTCGCTGCTCTACGCGAAGGCACTGGATCGGCGCTCCGCGGGGGAGGCCGCATCATGACCATCGACCCGCGCTCGCCCTTCGGGCTCCTGCTGACGGCCGTCTGCATCGTTGCCTTCGTCTATCTCATCCTGCCGATCCTCGTGGTTGTCGTCGCGCCACTCGGCGACACGGGCTATCTCGCCTTTCCCCCGCAGGGCTTCACCCTGCGCTGGTACGCGGCGGCGCTCGAGGACACGCGCTATCTTGGCGGGTTCCTGACGAGCCTGCGCATCGGCGTCATCGTCGCCCTGCTGTCCACCGTCATTGGCGTGATGGCGGCCTATGGGATCAGCCGCTATGCCTTTCCCGGCAAGGCGCTGGCGGAGGCCCTGTTTCTCTCGCCGTTGATCCTGCCCACGCTGGTGTTCGCCGTAGCCCTGTCGCTGTTCTTCACGCGGACCGGGCTACTGAGCGGCGACAGCCGGCTCATCATGGGCCACGTCATCATCTGCACGCCCTATGTGATCCGGGTGACCCTGCCTGTCCTTCGCCGCTTCGACAGGACGCTCGAGGAGGCGGCCCAGAACCTCGGCGCCTCGCCGCTGCAGTCGTTCTTCCTCATCCTCCTGCCGGTGGTGAAGACGGGCATTGTCGCCGGTTGTGCGATGGCGTTCATCACCTCCTTCGACGAGGTGGTCCTCGCGCTCTTTTTGGCGAGCCCCGGCGAGCCGACGCTGCCGGTGATGATCTATTCGGCCGTGCAGCTCGGCTTCGAGCCAACCGTCGCAGCCGTCTCCGGGCTGCTGGTGCTCCTGACGTGCGTGTTCATGGTCATCTACCAGTTACTCGGCATTGCCCGACAGGAATGAGACTCCGATGGAAATCGAACTGCGCAATCTCGCCAAGGCATACGGCGCGGTGCAGGTCGTCAACGACCTCTCGTTCTCCCTCGACAAGGGGGAGATGATCGCGCTGCTCGGCCCGTCGGGCTGCGGCAAGACGACGACGCTGCGCATGGTGGCGGGCTTCATCAAACCGTCGGCGGGCGAGATCCTGCTGCGCGGCCGGGACGTCACGGGCCTGCCCCCGCACAAGCGCGACACGGGGCTCGTCTTCCAGAACTATGCCCTGTTCCCGCACATGACCGTGGCGGAGAACATCGCCTTCGGCCTCGTGCGGCGCGGCGTGCCGCGAGACGAGCAGAAGGTCCGCATCGCGGCGATGATCGACAAGCTCAAGCTGACAGGCCTTGAGGGGCGCTATCCCAAACAGCTCTCCGGCGGCCAGCAGCAGCGCGTGGCCGTGGCGCGCGCCCTCGTCATCAACCCCGCCATCCTGCTTCTCGACGAGCCGTTCTCGAACCTCGACGCGAAGCTGCGCGAGAGCACCGGCATCGAGCTGCGCCGCATCCAGCGCGAGCTCGGGCTCACCTCGATCTTCGTGACGCACGACCAGAGCGAGGCGATGGCGATCGCCGACAAGATCGCGGTCATGAACGGCGGCATCATCGAGCAGCTTGGCTCGGCGACCGAGATCTACGAGGCGCCGGCGACGCGGTTCGTGGCCGAGTTCATCGGCAAGGCGAACTTCCTCAATGGGTCCGTGGCGGAGCGGTCGGCGTCGGGCGTCGCCATCGATCTGGAGTCGGACGGAAGGCTGGTCCTGCCGGCCGCGAAGGTGCGGCCGGAGCTGCGCGACGTGGAGGTCATGATCCGGCCCGAGAATGTCGCCCTGTCGGCTTCGCCGACCGAGAACGCCGTTGCCGGCGTCGTCGAGGTGGTCTCCTACCAGGGCGCCACCGCGCATGTGATCATGCGCCTGCCGGGCGGCCAGTCGCTGATCGCCGAATGCAGGGGGCGCGATGCGGGTGCCCTGAAACCGGGCGAGCGCGTGCATGCGACGCTCGATCCCCAGTTCGTCGCCGTGTTCGGCCGCTGAAGATCGGGCGGCTCCCCCGGGGCCGCGCTGCGTTTCCCCGGAGCGTCAGCCCCTCTTCTCGCCGAGGACGACCATGGTGACGGTCCCGATACCGCCCATGCCGATGGCGCGCGCGGCGCCGTGGGAGAGGTCGATCTCGCGGCCGCGGTGAAAGGGGCCGCGGTCGTTGATGCGGACGACGACGCTCTTGCCGTTCTTGGTGTTGCGCACATGAACACGGGTGCCGAAGGGCAGGGTGCGGTGGGCGGCCGTCAGGGCGTGGGCGTTGAAGCGCTCGCCGCTGGCCGTCTTCCGGCCGTGGAACCCCGGACCGTACCAGGACGCGCGGGCGATGCGCCCGTTGCCGGACGGTTCGCCCTTGACGACGGCGTGGTCGCCGGCCGCGGTGTCCTCGCTCGAAATCCGGGAAGGGCCAGCCGTATTGCAGGCTCCAAGCGAAACGCAGACAAGCGCCGCGGCAAAGGCAGTCTTCTTGGCCACGAGCCCACTCCTGTGCAGGTGATAATGGTGAGGTATCCCGGTTGAATTCGGCGACAGAAAGGCGCCATCGGCGCAAGAACGTGGCCGAAATACGCCTTCAACTCACTCTGGAGGAACGATTTCCTGCGACAGGTTTATGGCTTCAGAGGAGGACTTGCCACGGGGCGGGGCTGAGTTCCGGCCGTGGCTATCATTCCTTGGGGCGCTGGTTGCGAACGCCACTTCGCGCCCCCTGCAGGGAAGCACGATTTTCAGTCGCTCTCAGGGGGAAGGATACGGCGAGACGATTTGTCTGCTGGATGCTCGCACCTGGATGTCAGAGATCCAGCACCAGGCGGGAGGATTTCGCTCGCGAGCAGCAGATGAGCATTTCCCGGTTTTCCTCCCGCTCCGCGTCGGTAAGGAAGCTGTCGCGATGGTCGGGAATGCCGTCAAGGACGGTGCAGATACAGGTGCCGCAAATGCCCTGCTGGCACATGGTTTCCACCTTCACGCCGGCGCCCGCCAGGGCCTGGACGATGGACTGGTTCTCCCGCACCGTCACCGTGATGCCGGTCTGCGCGAGCTCGACCTCGAAGCTGCCTCCGGACGTGTCGACCTCGGCCGAGAAGTGTTCCTGATGCAGCTGCTCCGGCGAATAGCCGAGCTGTCGGCAGCCGGCCTCGAGCCATTTCATGAAGCCGGCCGGCCCGCAGAAGTGGACCTCGACGCCCTCGCTCGACGAGGGCAGGTCGCGCGCGGGGTCGAAGCGCTGCGCCACATCGCCGTCGTCGGCGTGGAGGACCAGCCGCGACGCGAAGGGCAGGGCCTGGATCTCCTCGAGGAAGGCGGCCCGGGCGATGCTGCGGACACAGTAGTGCAGGGTGAACGGCGCTCCGAGGCTGTGCAGCCTGTATGCCATGGCGAGAAGCGGGGTGATGCCGATACCGCCCGCCACGAGAACCGTGTGCCTCTTGCCGACGTGCAGCGGAAAGAGGTTGCGGGGCCTGCCGATGCGGATCGTCCTGCCTTCATGGAAGTGGTCGTGGACGCCTTGCGAGCCGCCGCGGGACGTCGGCTCGCGCAGCACCGCCAGGCGATACCGGCTGCGGTCGGCCGGATCGCTGCACAGCGAGTACTGGCGGATCAGGTCCGGGCCGATCTCCACATCGACGTGGGCGCCCGGCTCGAAGGGTGGCAGTTCAGCGCCGTCGGGAGCGACCAGATCGAGGACGGCGATCTCCCCGCCATGAATCGCGCGGCGGGCAATCAGGACAGACAGCATACTCCACTCGTGCTCTGTGCCTCGTCGGCTTCGGATGCCGGCGCCGCGGCCGAGGCGGCGTCGTTGTCTGCATGGGCCGGGCGAGGACGACGGGTCCGTTGGGACGGAGTTCAGCCGGCGGCCTGCAGCCTGTCGGCGAACCCCCTGCGGCGGGCGACGGCCATGGCCATGTGCCACTCCTCGTCGCGCAGCTCCACGCCGTCGGCCAGCCAGGCCTTGCGGCGTGCGCCGGCGCCTCCGCCCGGCAGGCGCACGGCACTGAAGCCGGCCGCGGGCGGCATCGCGGTGAGCACGTCCACCATGCGCTCGGCCGCTACCGCAAAGAGCTCGGGCGCCTGGAAATGCTCGATCGCGATGGCGATCAGCGTCTGGGAATAGTAGGCGGGCCGGTCGAGCGTCTCGGCTGCGGTTGGCGCGGGCTTGGCGGCATCGCCCTTCCAGTCGCGCTCGCCGCTCAGCAGCGCCGACAGCATGTCCACCATCAGCAGCATGCCGAAGCCTTTCGGCCCGGCTGGCAGCAGTGCACCATTGAGCGGGGATTCGCGGTCCATCGCGTTCAGGATCACGCGCCCCGGGTCGTCCGTGTAGTTGCCCTCGGTGTCGACCAGCCAGGGTCCGTCGAGCCTCAGGCCGTCGCGGGCGGCGAGCACCACCTTTCCCATCGAACAGGCGCTGGTGGCCATGTCGATGACGATGGGATCCCTCTGTCCCGCAGGCACGGCCACCGCGAGCGGGTTGGTGCAGAACTGCACGTCCCGCCCGCCCCAGGGGGCGACGAGCAGCGGGCCGGTGCTCATCGCGATGCCGATCATGCCCTGATCGACTGCGCGCAGCGCGTATGTCGCGGCCATGCCGCAGTCGCCCGAATTGCGCGTCGTGACCATGCCGATGCCGCAGGTCCGCGCCTTCGAGATGGCGAGATCCATTGCCTTCGCCGAGATGACGTGGCCGGACCCGGCATGGCCGTCCACCAGTGCGGAGGCGGCGCTTTCGCGCACGATCTCGAAGGGGCGGCCGAAATGGGCATGCTCTGCGTCAAAGAGCTCGTCCAGATAGGGCACGAGGCCGATGCCCTGCGTCTGGTGGGCACGCAGGTCCGCCTCGAGGAGGCTTTCGGAGAAGAGCCGGGCCTCCTCCTCGTCCGCGCCGTGCGCAAGGGCGAGTTCATGGTAAAGGGTCAGAAGCTCGGAGGCGGGAACGCGCATCTGTCGGATCCGGTGGGTATGGCTACCCACGCAGCATTCCCCGACGGGCACGGCGAAAATAGCAGTAATGATCCCAAGGTTAGTTTGACGAAATCGAAAGTGATGCCTCGTCCAGCCTCGCGCCGGCCCGTTCGGGCCCGGTGATGGTGCGTGTGCCGCGGGCACCTTTCGATAGTTTGAAAAGTGTCAAACTGATATCGGGGCAGTTCCGGCTTTTTTGCTTCGCGGGCGCAGAGAAGAGTAGGGCGAGAGATCCTGGCCGCCTATGTTGGAGAAAGCCCAGAATGACCGTTCACCAGCGGATTGATGCCCTGTCGGATCTTCGCGCCAATGTAGCGGCGCCGTTCGAGCGGGCGCGTGCCATGCCGCGCAGCGTCTATCTTTCGCCGGACTTCCTGAAGCTGGAGATTGAGAAGATATTCGCCAAGGAGTGGCTGTGCGCCGGCCGTGCGTCGCGCCTGTCGAAGCCGGGCGACTACCTGACGATGGACATCGCGGGCTATCCGGTCGTCGTCCTGCGCGACCGCGACATGAAGCTGCGGGCCCTCTCCAACGTCTGCCTGCACCGCATGTCGACGCTGGTGCAGGGGGAGGGGAACACGCGCGCTCTCGTCTGCCCCTATCACGCCTGGACCTACAACCTCGACGGCACGCTGCGCGGCGCGCCGGGCATGACGCTCAACGAGGGCTTCTGCAAGTCGGACTATGCGCTGCCCAGCTTCCGCTGCGAGGAGTGGCTCGGCTGGATCATGGTGAGCGTCAATCCTGACGCGCCCCCCGTCTCGGAAAAGCTGGCGGAGCTGGCGAAGCTCGTCGAGCACTACGGGATGGAGAACTACGTCGAGTCCTTCCGCGAGACCTTCGTCTGGAACACGAACTGGAAGGTGCTCGCCGAGAACTTCATGGAGAGCTACCATGTTCCGGTCTGCCACCGGAACACCATCGGCCCGCAGGTGTCGCTCGAGGAGGTCGAGTGCCCGCGGGGCACGCCAACGTTCAACTATCACTGCGCGCTGAAGAGCGATGAGCAGTATCTTGCGCTCGCCCATCCCAACAACACCCGGCTGACGGGCGAGGAGCGGCGCAAGACCTACATCATCAGCGTCTATCCGGCACTCTTCATTTCGCTCTCGCCCGGCTACTTCTGGTATCTCTCGCTCTATCCCGTCTCTCCGGGCGAGGTGCAGGTGACGTATGGCGGCGGCCTCGCCCCCGAATTCCGGGAGGATCCGGAAGCGGAGAAGCACTTCGCCGCGCTCAAGGTGCTCCTCGACGAGGTGAATGAGGAGGACAAGGGCTGCACGGAGAAGGTCTATCGCGGTCTTGTCGGGGCCCTGACGGAGCCGGGCCACCTGTCGCACCTGGAGCGCCCGAACTTCGAGTTCGCCCAGTACATCCTCTCGAAATGCGAGGCCTGATCTAGCCTGCCCTGCGAGACGCCTCCATCATCACCGGCGGGGGCGCCTCGCTCAATGCGGCCTTGTTGACCGCCGACAGGATCAGCGGAACGAGCGTGGCCGCCGCCGTGGTCATGTCCAGCGACCGCGGCACCACCAGCGAATGATGGGACACCTGCTCTAGCTCCGGGGCGGGGATGTTCCACAACTGGCCTGCCTGGACCCAGTTGGCGGCCAGGTGATCCGGCAGCAGCCCGATATAGTTTCCCGTCAGGACGAGCGTCAGCATCGCCTCCATGTTGTTGGCGGTCGCCCGCACGTTCATGCCCTGGAAACGCTCCTCGTCCGTGCGCCCCCAGTGGCTGCGCAGCACGAACGGATATTGCGAGAGCGCCGACCGGCTCATCACGCCCTGCTTGCCGAAGAGCGGATGATCGGGCCCGCAGTAGAGCATGTGCCGCTCGATCAGCACCCGGTGGAAGTCGAGCCCGGCGATGGGACGCACGAAGGGGCTGATTGCGGCGTGCAGGTCGTGCGCCAGCACGCGCCGTTCCAGTTCCGAGCGCTCGTCCACCATCAGCTGCAGCTCGACGTCGTTCTGCAGGCGGTTGAACTTGCGCAGCGCCTCAATGAGCGGCGCATGGGGATGGGTGACGAGGGAATCGACAATCCCCAGGCGGATTTTCCCGGTCAGTCTTTTACGCAGAGAGCGGATGCTCGCAAAATGATCATCGAGCGCATTTAGCAGGCGCTTCGTCTGCTCGTATGTCAGGTAGCCGCGATCGGTCAGCACGAAGCCCGCCCGGCCGCGCTGGCACAGCTTGAACCCCAGGCGTTTCTCGAGTTCGCTGATGTGAAGCGAGATCGTCGAGGTCGACGTATCGAGGACGCTCTGCGCAGCAGACAGGCCGCCAGCTTCAACTACTGCACGAAAAACGCGCAAAAGACGAATATCGACATCCGCAAGCCGGCTCATGATTGCCCTTAGTTTTGGTTTTCTCAAACTAAGATGCGGCAATTCAGGAATATAACAAAGCAAAAAGTTGCGCCTAAGCTCCTCTTAGACAGGGGGAGCCGGAATGACGTACCGCTGGCAGCACATCGAAAGTGACGGGGAGAGTTTCGACGAGGGTGTCGGACATGCGGCCTCGATCGGCATGATCGCGCTGTCGGTCGACCGCGCCAGCATCGCCGATTGCACAGACTGGCTCGCTCCCTTTCCCGGTGTCGCGATCTTCTCAAGCCGGGTGCCGATGAGCCCCGTGGCCACGCCGGAGACGCTGGCCGGCATG
>Ga0207747_1001293_pt1 | contig 18529 bp, 10 predicted proteins | sample HigsolmetaGSP11D_FD_184839 | JGI IMG/M metagenome (GOLD analysis project Ga0207747, IMG submission 184839) | High solid enriched microbial communities from the Joint BioEnergy Institute, USA - SP1-1-D (SPAdes) | ecosystem: Engineered > Bioreactor > SSF (Solid state fermentation) > Aerobic >...
TTCTCGCGTTCCTGCTCAGCCTGCTCGTGGCCCCCGCCAGACCCGTCCAGCCCCTCAGCCACGAGCCCTGGCCGCCTGAAAACCGCATAGTTCACGGGCAACTAGCTCGTGGCGGTGTACCAGGAACAGCACCCGCTTGCCGCGGGTGACGGCCGCGGAGGCGATGTAGCTGAACATCACGGTCTTTCCCACGCCGGTCGGTGCACTAGCAGCACGGCCCGGTGCCCCGCGCGGTAGGCGTCGCGTACGCGCTCGACAGCCGCGAGCTGGTAGGGGCGAAGCCGGAGACCAGACATGGCTTCCGCCCTGACGACAGGCTTCGAGCCACGCAGCCAAGTCACTCAGGCGATAGGCGATCCGCCCCGGCGACAGTCGGATGAACGCTGGACCGGTGCCGGCGGTGCGCAGCCGCTTCAGCTTGGCGATGTTGACGCCGCAGCGTGCTGCGGCCTCAGCTCGATGCGCGGACGCTTGATACCGAGCTTGTGGGTTTGGCGCAGCTCGAGAATGAGCGCCTCCTCACTGGCGAAGACCTTCCTCCGGGGTGAGCGGTGCGGCCGGCAGCTCCGGGAACCCAAGCGGAGAGATACCGTAGCGGCGGCAGACGAGGCCTGCGTTGCCAGCCGGACGGAGGTGGGCGGTGGACCTGATGGACAACGCTGCGCGTTGCTCACAACCCCACCGCCCCTGCCGCCGCATCATCGGTTGGTCAGAGCCGAGAGTGGCAAGGCGGCCGAAAGAAGTGAAATGCCGTCTCCGAACCCCACATCACTCGCCGCGGATGAGATCAATCGCGCCACCCACCATCGCACCCAAGCCGCCGGCCGATACTCCGGCTCCGGTCACCAAGCCGACCATGGCGGCCGACACGCCGGTCGCCAATGCCGCAGGTGCAACAAAGGCAGCCGCAGCCAGCGTGCCGACGGCGGCACCGATTCCGCCAAGCAGGCCAAGAGCGGAAATGCCGCCGGCAACCTGGTCCAGGGCCTCCTCCGGCAGTTCGCCGACGCCCGCCCCCTTCAGTTCGCGATGCGCCTCCGCGATAACTGCTTCCGCTTCAACCGGGGACAGATCGTGGCCATGGCTCTTGGCATAGGCCGAAAGATCCGCGCCGCTCCTCATGCTTGCCGCCAGCCGGAGGAACTCCTCCGAGTCCTTGGCGATGCCTGCGGCAAAGGTCCGAAAAGTGTCCACTGACATGCGATAACTCCGTGTTCATTATGTGGCTGCTGTTTCCGGGTCTTGTCGGCGTGCCAGCGTCCCGAAGCCGGCCCATGCCCCGCCTGTGCAGCACATGGCCAGCGCTCCTCGGGAAGCCGGCACGCCAAGCTTGCTACTTCAGGGCATCAACGATGGCGCCGATGGCCGTGCCTGCCGCTCCGCCGAACCCGGTCGTTGCGCCAATGCAGCCGGCGAGCACTGCGGCAGTTGCCCCGGTCGCTGCGAAGGGGAGGAAGGCGATGGAGGCCCCGACCAGGGCGATGCCGCCACCGACCACTGCCCCAAGCGCCTTGAAGTTGATGCCGCCCGCGACATCGCCAAGGGCCTCATCGGAGAGTTGGACCGTGCCGCTGCTGCGAATGCGCTCGCCGACCTCCCGATTGAGTTCGACGACCTGCCTGGCTTCGTCCTGCGTCACGGCATAGCCCAGGCTGGCCGCATAGGACTTGAACGCCTCTTCGTTGTTCATGCTTGCGGCAAGCTGGTTGAATTCGGGAGATCCGATCTGCAGCGAGCAAACATACTTGCTGAATTCCTCAATGTTCATCTTGACCTCTCCAGTGAAGGAAACGCGCTGTGGAGGCGTGGCGCCCGCGGCAGGCGCTGCGGCGAGCGCCGGGGCATTGGTTGCAGCAGGGATCGGAGCAGCGGCTTGGCCGATCATGGTGCATTCCTCCTGGCTTCGGCCCAGGCCCTGGGAGCAGTGCCTGTAACGCAACCATACCTTACCGATATGAAATCATAAGTTGGGCGATCATGTCTAATTCTCCATCAGCCGTCACAGAACGGTTGCAGTCGGCCAATGGGAAGTGCCGCCGACAGCACGGCCTCTTCGTCTGCGGCAAGGCAAGGCGCTCCCGCTGCGCCCTGGACCTGTCCTGCCCATAGGCGTGGTCGGCAGGGCGTCCTGCGGGTTTACGTGGCGCCGTGTCAGCGGCGTGCGCCGGCAGCACACCGGCAGCGGACCGCGCTGCGCGATCTAGATGCCGTAATGGGCTGGCCGCCTGGCGATAGGCGGAAGGGCGGCTGCCCCTCAGAGTGATGGTGTGTGGAACGGGGTCCGAGTGGGTCGGCCCCAAGCATCATTGAGGGACAGCCATGGAGCATTTTGCCGGGATCGACGTCTCGCTGAAAGACAGCAGCGTGTGTGTGGTCGACGCCATGGGCCGGATCGTGCGCGAGGCGAAGGTGGCCAGTGAGCCGGAGGCGCTGATTGCCTGGTTTGGCGAGCTTGGCCTCACGATGACGCGGGTTAGGCTGGAGGCCGGTCCCTTGTCGCAGTGGCTGCACGCTGGCCTGAGCGAGGCGGGCTTCGAGGCGGTGCTGCTGGAGACCCGGCACGTCAAGGCGGCACTGTCGGCGATGACGGTCAAAACCGACCGCAAGGCGGCAGCGCATCGGAGCGCAAGGCCGCGTACTGCCGGGCAAGTTCGGCTTCCGGCAATCCCGCATGGGCGGCCATGCAGCGCCCCAGGGCACCGATCAGCAACGGCAGGCGCTGACCGCCATTCATGTGGATGCGGACCATGGCCTTGCCTTCGGCGCGATCCACCAGCACCACGCGGTTGGACCCTGTACGGAGCCAAAGCGTCATGGTCACGCCAAAGCGGTCGGCCAGGGCTTCCAGATGTGGCCGCACCAGCCGCACGGCATGAATGCCGTCGAGTGCCGAGACAGCCAATTCGGCCAGGCCGAGTCCGGGTGCATAGGTCTTGGCCGAGGGGTCAAAGGTCACCAGCCCCTCCCCTGCCAGCGTACGCAGGATGTTGACGGCGGTAGAGGGATTGAGGTCGAGGGTGCGCGCGACCTCCGTCACCCCGGCGGGCCGCCGGAGCGAGACCAGGAATCGCAGGATGCGGGTGGCAGCAACGACCGCGCCGACGTCCTCGGCCAACCCCCCCTCCATTCTCCATAGAGAATGCAATTCTCCTTTGCAAAAAACCTTGGCACCACTCGAGGCGCTGCCAAAGCCCACTGTCGCTGCAGGTGGCGCGCGCCGAGGGACAGGGCGACAAAGTCAACCGAGCCGGTCGGTGGCGCTGCGCCACATGCCAAGGATTGTCCGGTCAGTCGGAAGCAGCGGCCCCGTAGCGGGGCGGTCCGGATGGTACCGATTCGCCCAGGGGAAGGCCCAGGTCACATCATTCGCAATGACCGCCCTGCCCTCCCCAGCCGCGCCGGGGCCTGCTAGCGGACGCCGCGCTCAAGACGCTGCTCCTCCAGACACTGCGGGCAGGCGTGTAACGCGCTTCACCGGGTCCGACGCCTTCACGGCATTGATCGTGCGCGAGCGCGAGAAGTGGGTGCGCGCCATGCACGAGACCAACTCCATTCGCACAAATCGGACGCCCAGTGCGCTTTCGTTTCTGGCCCCCGATGGATGGTGCCGTCCGGTGCCACGACCGTGAGCCAAGGCCACGCAATCCGCGGAGAGGCGTTACGGCCGGCCAGGATCATGCCCCCACAGGCGGAAACGGTAGATCGTGCCTTAGGCAAATCTGCTGAAGCACAGGGCGATCAGCTTGCCCCACCCTGTGCTACCGGCAGGTTCGGACGAACAGGGGGACTGCGATGCCGGAACGGGCGAGGGTCATTCTGTCACGGCGAGAATGCGATGGTGCCTTCTTCGACATGGATGGCGTACTCACAGACAGTGCGCGCCTGCACGCCGCCGCCTGGAAGCGCCTGTTCGATGATCTTCTGCGCCGCCGCGCAGCAGCCACGGGCGCATTCTTCGTGCCCTTCGGCAAGGCCGACTACCTCGCCCATGTGGACGGCCGCCCGCGCAAGGACGGCGTGCGGTGCTTTCTCGCCTCCCGCGGCATCCACCTGCCGGAAGGCTCGGCGAGCGATCCTGAGGAGGCGGACACTATCGCCGCGCTCGCCCGCCGCAAGGACCGACTGTTTGGGTTGGAGCTGCGGGCGGGCGTGGACCCGGCGCCGGGGGCGGAGGCACTGCTTCGGAAGCTGCGGCGTCTCGGCATCCGCACGGCCGTCGCCTCCTCGAGCCGGAATTGCGCCGCGGTACTCGAGGCGGCTGGCCTCGCCGGGCTTTTGGATGCGCGCGTGGACGGACTGGACGTGGCGGCGCTCGGCCTGGAGGGCAAACCCGCTCCGGACCTGTTCCTGGAAGCCGCCCGGCGCCTCGGCGTCGCACCGGGCCGCGCTGTGCTGTTCGAGGACGCCCTTGCCGGCGTCGCGGCTGGGCGGCGCGGCGGCTTCGGCCAGGTGGTCGGCGTCGATCGCGGGGGCCAAGCAACCGAACTGCTCCGCCACGGCGCGGATGTGGTGATCCGCGACCTGTCGCAGGTCGAGGTGGCGCCATGCTGATGATCAGGACCAGGCCGGCGCGAATTCGGGCTCCGGTTCCGGCGGTGGGGGCGGGGTCGCCCGGCTGATCACGGGAGAGGCAGCGGTGAGCCGGATCAGCTCGCCATCATGCAGGATGGTCAGGTCGCTGCCCTCGACCAGGCTGTAGGTGGTGCGGTCGTGCCCGACCTCGACGCGCAGGCTTTGGCCGCGGATCGCCAAGGTGAAGCGCAGGCAGCGCCATTCGGCCGGCAGGCGGGGCCGGAAGGCGATGCGGCCGCCATGGTCGCGCATCCCCGCGAAGCCATAGACCAGTGCCAGCCAGGTGCCGCCGATCGAGGCGATATGCGCGCCGTGCCGCATGTTGCCGCCGATGTCCGACAGGTCCATCGTCGCGGCAAAGCGGAAATAGTCCAGCGCCTTGCGGGCGTAGCCGATCTCGTTGGCAACGATGCTCTGAATGCAGACCGAGAGCGAGCTGTCATGCGTCGTCAGCGGATCGTAGTAGTCGAAATTGCGCTTTTTCGCCTCGGGGGTGAACTGCTCGCCGAGCAGGAACATCGCCAGCACCGTGTCCGCCTGCTTGATCACCTGCCGTCGGTAAAGATTGAGCGGGTGGTAGTGTAGCAGCAGCGGATAGTTCTCCTCCGGTGTGGCGGCGAAGTCCCACCGTTCCTTGTCAAGGAAGCTGTCATCCTGCGGATGGATGCGCAGCCGCTCGTCCCAGGGGAGATACATGCGCTCCGCCGCCTCTTGCCACATCCCCGGTTCCTCGGCGCCGAGGCCGGTGCGGCGAACCAGCGTGGCAAACGCATCCGGATGGTCGCGCCGCATCGCCTCCACTGTCTCGGCCGCATAGGACAGGTTCTCGCGCGCCATCAGGTTGGTGAAGAGGTTGTTGTCCACGACGGCGGTGTACTCGTCCGGCCCGGTCACGCCATTGATACAGAAGTGGCCGCCGCGGCGCTCGGAGAAGAAGCCGAGGTCCCACCAGAACCGCGCCGTCTCCACCAGGATCTCCGCACCGAAGCGGTGCAGAAATTCCTCGTCGCCCGAGACCTCCACGTATTTGCGCAGGGCATAGGCGATGTCCGCGTTGATGTGGTACTGCGCCGTCCCGGCCGCATAGTAGGCCGAAGCCTCGTCGCCGTTGATGGTCCGCCAGGGGAAGGTGGCGCCGCGGTGTCCGAGTTCCGTGGCGCGGGCACGGGCCCGGTCCAGGGTGTCGTAGCGGAATTTCAGGAGGTTCCTGGCAATCCGCGGCTGCGTGTAGATCAGGAAGGGCAGCACGTAGATCTCGGCATCCCAGAAATAGTGCCCCTCATAGCTGCGGCCGGTGAGGCCGCGGGCGCTGACGCCGTGCCCCTCGGCCCTCTCGGTAGCCTGCATGAGCTGGAACAGGTTCCAGCGCACCACCTGCTGCAGGCGCGGCGCAGCGCCTTCCAGTTCGACATCCGCATGGGCCCAGAAGCGCCCGATCCTGGCCTTCTGCTGCTGCAGGATGGCGGCGAAGCCACCCTGCACGGCGTGGTCGAGCGTCCAGGCAACCTGCGAGCGGAGCTCGGCCGGGTCGCCTCCCCTGGCGTAGTGATAACCCAGATACTTCCACAGCCGGATCGGCTTGCCGCGCTCGGCCCGCCCCTTGAAGACGATGGCGGCGAAATCGTCCTCGCAATGGCCCTCCTGCGTAAAGGGGCAGGCGGTCTCGAGGACATGGTCCATGCCGCAGCCCAGGGTCAGGCCCGAACTGTGAGTAGTGTAGCTGAGGATCGCGCGCGATTCCTCGTGATGCATTCCGGCCGGCTGCAACACCTGGCCGGTGAATCCGACCGCCAGGCGCGGGTCGGAGCCGTCGCCACCTGGCAGCGGCGCGCGGTTCAGCAGTTCCGAGGAGATGACAATCTCGACCCCGGCATCCTCTGCCAGAACCTCGTACTGAATCGCCGCCAGATGTCGATGGTGGAAGGAGACCAGGCGCAGGCTACGCAGCCGCATGTGGAAGCCGGCGGGCGTGGCCCAGGCGATCTCACGGCTCAACGTGCCCGCCCTGAGGTCCAGGACCTGGCGGAAGGAGAGCACCTCAGCCTCGGCCGGGAGGAAGCGTTCGCCATCGACGAAGAGCTTGATGATAGTGCCGTCCGGGCAATTCAGGATGCTCTGGCCGAGGCGCGGGAAGCCATAGGCATGCTCGCCATAGGTAATCGGTCTGAACTCGTAGAAGCCGTTCAGGAGCACGCCCGGATCCTGCACGGGCATGGCTTCCTCCGGCGCGCCGCGGATGCCGAGATAGCCATTGGCCAGCGCGAACATCGTCTCGGCCTGGCCGGCATAGGCATGGGCGAGCTTCGCGTCGTAGCGCACGGCCTCCAGTGACCAGGGCTCGGCCGGGAAGATGTCGGCGGGCGGCAGCCGGCGTTCACGCAGCATGATAATCCCCCTTGTCTCGGCCCCACCGCCCGGGAACCGTCACCTGGACTACCGATGGAGGAATGGAGAACAGCGGTCGCATGGAGCGAGGCGCGGCGCGAATGCTGTCACACCGCGCCGCAGACACGGATTCGCTGCCATCCGCCTCGGGTCTCATCGCCTGCCATTGATGCTTTTCGCTGGAACGGGCAGGCCCCAGCCGATCACCTTGGCCAGTTCGCACAGCCAGAGCACCGAACTCGCCACCGTCGTGCAGACCAGCCAGTCGCTCGCGCGCAGATCCGTGGTCGAGAAGGCCTGCTGGAGGACCGGGACATAGATCACAGCGGCCTGTAGCAGAATCGAGAGCCCAATGGCAGCCCATAGCCATTGATTCGCGAACAGGCCACGGAACGCGCTCCGCTCATCGGACCGCGCGTTGAAGAGGTTGAATAGCTGAAACAATGTCAGGGTGGTGAAAGCCATGGTCTGCGCGTAGCGCAGGTCGCCCGAGCCCTCGATTAGGCCACCAGGCAGGGAGGCGTCGAGGACGAGCAGTGTCCCCACCGCCATCACCGTACCGACAGAGAGGATGCTCGTCCACATGCGGCCCGTGATCACCCTCTCGCCACGGGGCCGCGGCGGCTGCGCCATCGTCCCGGGGTCCGCCGGGTCGACGCCGAGCGCGAGGGCGGGCGCGCCGTCCGTCACCAGGTTGATCCACAGGATCTGCGTCGCCAGAAGCGGCAGCACCATGCCTCCGTCGCCTTGCCCCGTCAGCCCGATCACCTCCGCGAGCAGCACGCCGAAGAACATCGCCATCACCTCGCCGATGTTCGACGACAGCAGGTAGCGCAGGAACTTCCGGACGTTGGCGAAGATCGCCCGTCCCTCCTCGACCGCCGCGACGATGGTCACAAAATTGTCGTCCGCAAGCACCATGTCGGCCGCCTCCTTCGAGACATCCGTGCCGGTAACACCCATGGCCACGCCGATATCCGCGGTCTTCAGGGCGGGCGCGTCATTGACGCCGTCGCCCGTCATCGCCACCGTCGCGCCCCCGCGCTGCAGCGCCCGCACAATCCGCAGCTTGTGCTCGGGATTGACGCGGGCAAAGACCGACACCTCCCGGACCGTGCGGTCGAGTTCGTCGTCCGGCATCCGCTCCAGCTCCGCGCCGGTGACGGCCCACCCGTCGGCGGCGATGCCGAGCTCGGCGGCGATGGCCGCGGCGGTCCGAGGGTGGTCGCCGGTGATCATGATCGGGCGGATGCCGGCGCCCCGCGCGCGGGCCACCGCCTCCCTCGCTTCCTCGCGCGGTGGGTCGATCATGCCGATCAGCCCCAGGAAGACGAGGTCCTGCTCGATGCGCCCGTCGAACTCGTCCTGGCCGAACGCATCCTTCGGCAGCGAGCGGAAGGCAACCCCCAGCGTCCGCAGGGCCTCGCCAGCCAGTTCCTCGTTGCGCGCCAGGATCTCCGCCTTGCGCTCCGGCGTCAGGAGCCTCGTCTCCTCCCCCACCAGCTCATGGGAGCAGCGCCCGAGCAGCACGTCCGGCGCACCCTTGCTGAAGGCAAGCAGACGCTCCTGCCGCTCGGCATCGCGGTGGACCGTGCTCATCAGCTTGCGTTCGGAAGAGAAGGGCACCTCCGCGACGCGGGCGAAGCGGGCGCCGAGCGCCTCGGCTTCCAGCCCGGCCTTGCGGGCCGCTACGATCAGCGCCCCTTCGGTCGGGTCGCCCTGCACCGTCCAGCGTCCACCCTGCTTCTGCAGTACGGCGTTGTTGGCGCGGTCGGCGGCGGCGAGGGTGCGCACGAGCTCGGACCGGAGCCCGCCGGCGATCTCACCTCCCCCGTCCCGCCGTACCTCGCCTTCCGGGGCGTAGCCGGTGCCATCAAGGCTGGCGCTGCCGCTGGCCGTGACAACGCGGCGCACCGTCATCTCGTTCCGGGTGAGCGTCCCCGTCTTGTCGGAGGCGATGACATTGGCCGAGCCGAGCGTCTCGACGGCGGCGAGGTGGCGGATGATGGCGTTGCGTCGCGCCATGCGCTGCACGCCCAGGGAGAGCACGGCGGTCACCACCGCCGGCAGGCCTTCCGGCACTGCGGCGACCGCCAGCGCGACGCCGAGGATCAGCACATCGAAGATGGCCTGAAAGCCATGCACATCCTCGACCAGGAGGATCGTTGCAATCATCACGATGGCGATGGCGATGGCGATGACGACGATCCCCAACAGGCGGCCGACGTGGTCGAGTTCCTTCTGCAAAGGCGTGGTCTCGGCCGGGGCTTCCTTCAGCATTCCGGCGATACGCCCCATTTCGGTCCGCATCCCGGTGGCCGTGACCACCGCGCATCCATGCCCGTAGGTCGCCGCCGTGCCGCTGAAAACCATGTTGCTACGGTCGCCGAGCCCCACCTCCTCCGCGATCGGGTCAGTGCTTTTCGTCACCGGCAGGCTCTCGCCCGTGAGCGCGGCTTCCGCGGTCTGGAGCGCGGTAGACTGGATCACCCGCGCATCCGCGGGGATGGTGTCGCCCTCCTCGATGAGGAGGAGATCGCCGGGCACGACCTCGGCCGCCGGGATGTTCTGCTGCTCGCCGTCCCGAATGATCCTGGCCTGCGCCGCCGACATCCGCCGCAGCGCTGCCACGGCCTGCGCTGCCCGGGCCTGCTGAATGTAGCCCATCAGCGCGTTGAGCAGGACGATGCCAAGGATCGCCAACGCCTCATAGGGCAATGCGGTGTCGCGTTCGAGCAGCCAGAGCCCCGCCGAGATCAGGGCGGCGACAAGCAGCAGGATGACGAGGACATCCTGGAACTGGGCAAGGAACCGCCGCCAGGCCGGGATCGGCTTGTCCGTCCCCAGCTCGTTCCGGCCGCACCGTTCGAGACGCGCCCGCGCCTCTGCCGTGCTCAATCCGCGCCGAGGATCCGTGCCGAGTGCCGACAAGACCTCATCGATCGAACAACGGTAGGTCGGTGCCTCAGGCTGCGGAATGCCGGTGTGGCCCATCAGCATCGCAAGTCCCATTCCCGGTGTGCCGACCCTCAGGGGCCGATGCTGCAAGTGGAACGCAGGCGCGGCTACCCTCCTGGGTATTAGGCAGCAATCCGCGCTTCACGAGCATGGGAGCCAGCGCCCCCATTACCTGGAGGCATTCGGCCGTGCCAGCGCGTGCAGCATCGCCGGGAGCGTGAGCAGCACTGTCGCCAGGATATAGAACAGCGACAGGGTCAGCAGCACGCCCATGCTGGCCGTCCCGGGATGCGAGGACAGGGCCAGGGTGCCGAAGGCGCCGAAGGTGGTCAGGGTGCTGAACAGCATGCCGCGCGTCATGGCCGTCGAGAGCAGATGACGCTCGCCCGCCTTCCAGGCCATGACGTAGTAGATGTCGAAGGCGACCCCCATCCCGAATAGCAGCGGCAACGCAATAATATTCGCCAGGTTCAGGGTGGGCCCCAGCAGGGCCGAGGTTGCCAGGGTGAGGAGCCCGGCGAGAATCAGCGGTGCCAACCCAAGCGCCACCAGCCGCCACTCCCGCAGCGCGATCGCCAGCAATCCGACAACCAGCACCAAGGCGATGGCTCCGGCCTCCAGGAAAGCTCCCTGGATGGTACGGGAGGCAGCCAGGATGGACACCGGCGCGCCACTTGCCCCTGGGGCGATGGCCTGCACCGCGGCCGCGAACTGCCGCAGGGCGCCGTTGTCGCCCGTCACGTCGCGGGGTGCCACCTCGACGCGGGCCTTGCCGTCCGGCGCGATCCAGTCGCGCCTGACCTCGTCGGGCAGGCTGGCCAGTGTCACTGGTCCAGCCTGCAGTGCTTCGGAGAGCTGTCTCAGGGTTGTCTGAAGGCCCGGCGTGATGGCGGCCGCCCAGGCCGCACGGTGGCCGGGCGAGCCCTGGGCCAGCGCATCAAGCGCCACCGCAAGCCGAACAGCCGCTGCGTCCTCACCCTGCGCCTGCTGCCGCAGGGAACTGGCCAGCTTGGCCAGGGCGCGGACGAGGTCGGCATCGGTCGGCGGTGCCGCGACCTCTGGCAGCGATAGGGTCGGGCCGAGCAGCATGGCGGCGTCGGCAATCAGTTCCAGCTTCTCCGGCTGGTCCTCCGGCACCAGGCTTTGCAGCGTGAGGGCCTGGGCCACTTCGGACAGCGCCTCGAGCCGCGTGGCCAGGGCCACCGCGGCGGGCAGGTCAGGTGCCAGCACGTCCAGGGTGTTCGGCGAGGTCTGCGGATCACGCGCCAGGTCGCGGATGGTGGAGACGGCCTCGGTGTTCGGGTTCCGCAGATTCATCGGGTTGAAGTCGAAGCTCAGCCACGGCAGTGCCGCCACGCAGCCCAGGGCCAGCAGCGCCGCACCGGCGGTCACCGTCCGGGCCCTGGCTTGCAGGAATCGATCCACCGGCGCGAGGAAGCGGTAGCCAACCGGCTCCGGTTCCCCAGGCGGGCGGGCGAGGCGAAGCAGCGCGGGCAGCAGCGTCAGGCTCAGCAGCCAGGCCAGCAGCATGCCGCCCCCGGCAATGACACCCAGTTCCGCCATGCCGAGGTAGTTCGTAGGTGCCAGGGCAGAGAAGCCGGCGGCGATAGCCACCGCCGCGAGGCCCATGGACGGCCCCGCCACCCACCCGGCCGCCATCAGGGCGGATTCCAGGCTGCCGCGGCGATGCCGCTCCTCCCGGTAGCGGATGGCGAACTGCACGCTCTGGTCATCGCCGAGCCCGATGAAGAGCACCGCGAAGGCCACCGAGATGACATTGAAGGAACCGAAGACGAGGAGCCCGAATGCGCTGGTCAGGACCAGACCGGTCATCACGGTGGCCAGCACTGGCAGGATCAGGCGAAGCGAGCGCAGCGCGATCCAGAGCAGCACCGCCTCCAGCGCCACGGTGAGGCCGGTACTGAGGGCGGCGCCCTCGCTGATCGTGGCGAATTCCTCGTCCGCCAGGGCGACCGGGCCGGTGAGGCGAACCCGCACACCCGCCCCTTCCTGCAGGCCCAAGCCCGCCGCTTCCGCGCGGATCACCTCCCCCGCGGCGGCACCGGGCGAGAGCGCCGCGAAGTCCAACCGCGGCCGGACCAGCACGAAGCGCCGCAGTTCCAGGGGCGAGGGTTGGCGGTCGAGCAGGAGAGCTGCCCAGTCGAGCGGCCTCGCTGTTCCGGTCAATGCCGCCTCCGCCGTCTGCGCCAGCATGGCGAGCGGCCTGGCGAGGCTGGCCAGCGTGACCTCACCCCGCTCCACCCCCTGCAGCATGAGGTCGAGCGCCGCCAGGATCCCGCGCGGGCTCGGGTCCGCAGCCAGCGCGCCCAGCAAGGGCTGGGCCTCGATCATGCGCTCGGTCGTTTGCTGCAACTCCGGCTGGGGCAGATAGAGCAGTGCGTGGCGCTCGAAGTAGGGGCCGGCATCGGGGCGGCGCACCGATTGGAACTGGTCGGGCCTCTGCTGCAGGGCTGCTGCCAGCGACGCGGCGCCGCGCTCCGCCAGATCGGGCGTCGCGCCGTCCACCACGACGGCGATCAGGTCCTCGCGCTGCGGGAATGCCTCGGCGAGCCGGGTCTCCGCGACACGCCAGGGCAGGTCGGCGGGGAACAGCCGCCCCGTGTCAGTGTTGATGCTGAAATGGCCAGTGACACGGTGAGCAGCGCCCAGCCCAAGGATGATCGCCAGCAACACCAGGACCAAGGGGCGGCGGCAAGCCAACGTGACCAACCCCGCGGTCAGCCCTCGCGGTGAATACCAGGCCCCGGCCTGTGCCGAACGGCCGGAGCCGGACGGATCGGGACGAGTTCGATTCGCTTCGCGCGGGATCTGATCCCGGTCTGTCACCTTCGACACCGCGTCAGGCGCCGAGGTCGGCGGCATCGGCTGGGATAGCAGAGGACCATCACAGCCCAGAGCCTGGCCGGGCTCCTCGTTAATTTTCGTGTCAATTCCGTCTCGCATTGCTGCCTCGCCGACCGGACGCGCGTGGCGTTGGCCACGGCCAGGACTGCCCCGCGCCTGGCGAATTCGGTGCGGCACTCTCGCGTCGTTCCGTCCTGCGCCGCGAAAGTGGGCCATGTCGCAGCCTTGTCGGCGGCGAACACCGCAAAGAACTGCTCGATGGCGAAGAGCGGCATATGCCTCCTGTTTTGGCGGCTGTTTTCGACCAGGGCCTTCGGGAAGCTGCAGGTTCCACCGAACGCGGGACGGGCGCCTTGACCTGGCGCAACGCGGGTCGGGGCCGAGCCTTGGGGGTCTGAGCAAAGCCGAAGCCGCCGAGTGACTCCGGCGGGATGGTCCGGACGAGGCGCTCCTTTCCGGCGAATATCAGGTTTCTGCGCGTCGTCCCCGAGGTGGCGCTGTTCCTGCGCGGACCGCTACGGGCGCATGGCACGGCAGTTGCCGCGGCCGTTGGCGTCTTCGTGATCTCTCAGGCGCTGACGCCCCTGTCCGGGGTCACAGCATGACCAAGTAAGGTGCCCAGCGGTCCCGATTGATGCGGGTCAAGGCGCCCCCGCGACCGCCGGCAATAATGCGTCGGCGCCGCTCAGGGCGGCACCGAAAGAACCCAATCGAGGAGAGCGCGATGAAGGCCGGGGAACTGATGTCCACCACACTGGTGGTTGTGCCGCCGGAGATGCCCGCGGCCTCGGTCGCGGAGCTTCTGTCTGCTCGCGGCATCTCGGCGGTGCCCGTCGTCGACGCGGGCGGAGCACCCGTCGGCATCGTCACCGAGGGCGATCTGATCCGCCGTCTCGCCGACGAGCCTCCGGGGCCCGTCGCCTGGTTCTTCAATCAGTTTCGCAACCCGAAGCGCCTGGCCGAGCGCTTCGTGAAGGCACACGGAGCCACGGCGCGCGATGTGATGACCAAGGATCTCGTCACGGTGGGCGAGGACGCGTCCGCCGAGGAGATCGCCCGCCTTATGGAGGAGCGCAGGATCAAGCGAGTTCCCGTGGTCCGCGACGGCAGGCTAGTTGGCATCGTCAGTCGCGCGGATCTGCTGCGGGCTGTGCTGCGGCCCAATATGACGACGCAGCCAGCGGAAACCTCGGAAGATGGGGCTATCCTGCGGGCTGTCCTGGCGGCGATGCGCGAGCAACCGTGGGTCGATACCTTCTGGACCTATGCCGATGTCCGGGACGGTGTCGTATCCCTGCACGGGTTCGCGCGCTCGGACGTCATCCGGGAAGGACTGCGCCTGCTGATCCAGAATATCCCCGGGGTGAAGCGGGTGGAGGATCACATGTCGCCGATGCCCCTCATGCTTCGCGCGACACTTTGAGCCGGAAGATCTAGGCGCGCCGGACCTCGCCGCATAACGGCGGTCCCAAGCCGGGAGCAGGACACGCGGGCCGAAGCGGTGCCCCTCTTCGGATTCCCAAGGTCCTTCGGCGCGCAGCGCGTGGGCAATGCCGTTCCACCTCCCCGTTCCCGACCTGCGGGGCCGCACGGGAACGGAGGAAGCCGTATGGCGCTACGGCGGCATTGAGCCGCCGTAGGGGTCAGCCGAACTATTGCAGGTGGACGTAGCGGCCCGGCGCCGGCTCGAGCGGAGCCAAGCCGCGCTCCGGCGCCCCCATCGGCGGCGGCGCCACAGCCTCGCCGGAGCCGGCCGCCAGCAGCCAGTCCTGCCAGGCGAGCCACCACGATCCCTCGTGTCGGGGCGCGATGGTGGCCCAGGTATCGGGGTCGATGTAGCGGTCGCCGTGCCGATGCGTCAGGAGTTGGAAGCCGCGCCCAGGATGGCCTGGCGGGCTGACGATGCCGGCGTTGTGCCCCCCGTCGACCAGCGCAAAGGTCACGTCGGTATCTGCGAATAGCCTAACCTTGTAAACTGATCGCCACGGCGCGATGTGGTCCCGCACCGTGCCCACGGCGAAGATCGGCACCGTGATGTCGCGCAGCGCAATCACTCGGCCTTCCACCGCGAAGCGGCCGGCAGAGAGCCGGTTCTCGAGGAAGAGACCGCGCAGGTACTCGCCATGCATGCGCGCCGGCATGCGGGTCTGGTCGGCATTCCAGGCCATCAGGTCGCTCATGCCGTTGCGCTCGCCAAGCACGTAGTTGCGGAACAGCCGCGACCAGATCAGGTCGTTCGAGCGGAGCATCTGGAAGGCGCCCGCCATCTGGTGGGTGTCCAGATAGCCCTGGTCCCACATCAGGTCCTCCAGCCAGCCGACTTGGTTCTCGTCAATGAACAGCATGAGCTCGCCGGCCTCGGCGAAATCGGTCTGTGCCGCCAGCAGCGTCATGGAGGCAAGGCGGTCGTCATGGTCGCGGGCCATGGTCGCGGCGGCGATGGCGAGTATGGTCCCGCCCAGGCAATAGCCGCAGGCATGCACCTTCCGCCCCGGGAGGATGGCGCTAACCGCATCGAGCGCCGCCATCACCCCACGGCGGCGGTAGTCGTCCAGGCTGATCTCCCGGTCGCGCTCGTCCGGGTTCTTCCAAGAGACCATGAACACCGTATGGCCCTGCGCCACCAGCCAGCGGACCAGCGAATTCTCCGGCCGAAGGTCAAGGATGTAGTACTTCATGATCCAGGCAGGCACGATCAGCACCGGCTCCGCCTGCACCCTCTCCGTAGCGGGCGCGTACTGGATCAGTTCCATCAGGTCGTTGCGGAACACCACCCTGCCGGGGGTGACGGCGAGATCACGCCCGACGACGAATTGCTCCGCGCCTGACGGTGGCTTGCCGGCCAGTTGCCGGTCGCAATCGTCCAGCCAGTTGTCCATGCCGCGCAGCAGGTTCAGCCCGCCCTCACGCAGGGTGGTGGCGATGGCGGTCGGGTTCAGCCAGGGAATGTTGGTCGGCGCGGCGATATCGGCCAGTTGCCGCATCATGAAGCTCATCTGCTCCTCGTGCCGGCGGGTTACGCCTGGCACTTGTCGCGCTGCCTCCAGCCACCAGGACTCGGCGAGTAGGTAACCCTGCATCACTGCGTTGAACGGCCAGACCGACCAGCTGGGATCGGAGAAGCGCCTGTCGCCCGGCGCCGGCGCAGCGATCGGCTCGGCGTCGGGATGACCCGCGGACCGGGCAAGCCAGAGGGCGTAGCGCGCGGCCAGCGTCTGCAGCCGCAGCGCCAGGGCGATTTGTTTGCCCGGCGCCCTGGCGAGGTGGAAGGCCCAGTCCGCCCAGGGAGCAACCAGGGCCATGGGCGAAAGGCCCTGGGTCGCACGCGCCTGCGCGGCGCGGAGCGCCCTGTCCATGGTCGCGAAGTCGGGCAAAGAGGCGCTGCGGCCCTCCATCCACCGGTTCGCCGGCACCGGCAGGGGCCGTGCCGTGGCACCGGCCGCCGGCGATGGCTGAGCTTGCGCCAGAGGCACTCTATCCCCGCCGTGCTCTTTCTTGCGTGACGCGTGGCCTCGCCGATGGTCGTCCATCTCTGCTCCCCTTGGCGGATCCAGACAGGCGAAAGAATACCCGGGGCGGTACATTCGGAGCGTTGCGACAGATCAAGCCGGCCAGCTCCTGAGACGTCACCTCCGCAGAATCTGCGGTAGCGGAATGCGGCACCATTGATCTTGGCCAACCCGAAGGCGTGTCTGGTCGCGGAGCGCGTTTCCGACCCCATTCCTGAGCGACGCTGCGTTGGGTCCTATTGCTATTGTGTCACGTCTCTGCCTGCACAATCGACACGGCCGGAGCCTCAGCCGCTCTGGCATTGCCGGTCACGCGCACGGCCAGCCACGCCCCGTCGAGCGAGTTCGGACTGCCCGACGTACCGATCTCGTGCGTCAATTGAACGGCAAAGCGACCGCTCAGCCTCGCTCGGCTGCGTCCAGCCGTAGCGCCACGCGGAGCAGATCCGCGGTACGGGCTACGCCGAGTTTCGTCTTCATCCGAACGCAGCTATTGGCGACGGTCTTGTAGCTGACGCCAATTGCGTCAGCGATGCCAGCCAGATCGCAGCCCTCGCGCAGCAGCCGCAGGATCTCAAGCTCCCGCCGGGTCAGGCCATCCATTGGATCGCCAGCCTCCCGTACCGCCAGCGCCTGGGCAATGCCAGCCTCCACGTAACGTCTGCCCTGGGCGATGCGTGTTACCGCCTCCAGCAGCTCTTCAGGCTCAGCGGTCTTGCTGACGTAGCCGGCCGCGCCGGCCTCCAGCGCCCGCGCAGCGAAGATCGGGTCAGCATGCATGGTGAAAACCAGAACACGCGGCGCCGACACCTCGGCCCGCAGTCGGCGCAGCAGCTCCAGGCCACCGATATCAGGCAGGTTCAGGTCGAGCAGAACCAGGTCGGGTCTATGCTCGCGCACCAGCGGCAATACGGCGCGGCCCGCCGAAGCCTCCAGGATCTCGCTTGCCATTGGCGTGGCAGCAAGCAGGCGCCGCAGTCCCGCACGCAGCACGGCATGATCGTCCACCAGCAGGATCTTCACGGAACCGCCTCCGCCAGTCCCTGATTGACAGGCAGGTTGGCGCGGACCGTGACGCCATGCTGCGGCTCATTGCTCCAGGTGAAGCATCCGCCCATGCTCTCCACACGCTCGGCCATGCCGCGCAGGCCGAAGCCGCCGGTGCCGCGCCTCGGTTCCACTGCGCCGCCACCGTCATCGGCAACCTCGATCAGAAGGCTGTCATCACGGCGCCCGACGATCACCCGCACATGCCTTGGACGGCCATGCCGTACGGCATTGCCCAATGCCTCCTGCACCAGGCGGTAACCCGCTTCCGCCGTCGCGCGGCCAAGCCCTGCTTCACTGCCGGGCGCAAGCGTCAACTCCCAGGTCACGTCGGGTCGGCGCCGCCGCCAGAAGTCAAGCAACTCCTCCAACGCAGCGCCAAGGCCAAGTTCGACCGGTGCCGCCGGTCGCAGCCGCCCGAGCAGGCTGCGCACTCCACGCTGCGCATGTGCTGCTGCTTCGGCGATGTTGCGCGCGGCTTCGACGACCGCACCGGCCTCCGTCGGGGCAAGTCGGGTGGCGAAGCGGCGGACATTGGCAGCATCCACCCCGATGGCAAACAGATAGGGCCCGATCTCATCATGCAAGTCGCGGGCGATTGCGGCGCGCTCACTGTCACGCAGCGTCATCAGCTGCTCGCGCAGGCTGCGGTCGCGTGCCTCGGCTTCAGCCAGGCGCTCCGCCATCCGGTTGAAGCCGTCGCAAAGGTGCACGACTTCAGGTGTGCCTGGGCGGCGCGGCAGGTGCAACGCGGCGAAATCTCCTTCGCCGATGCGTCCACAGGCAATGGAGAGCGCTTCCAGCGGACGCAGCGCCACGGCAACCGCCCGCCCGACCCAAAGCATCATCAACCCGGCGAATAAGCCAAGCGTGGAAAGAGCAAGGACGAGATCATCCCATGCCTCGCGAGCCTCGTTCGCCGGCTCGGGCTGCAGGAGCAGGACTGGTGCGTCGGCACCGCCTAGCGGGACGCGCACCGCGTCCGGCAGGCCGGCACTGAGCAACCGCACGAAGGCCGTGGGCATCGGCAGGCCCTGTGGCTGCTCCGGCGGGACGACGGGTGCCCCCAGCGGCGTCCCAGCCGGCCCAAGCAGCGTCGCGCGCAAATGCCGGTTCCCGCGCAGTGCTTCCAGCAACCCACCTGGGTCCGGATGGGTGCCGCCAGCCGCTGCTACCGCCGCCTCCGTGCTGCG
>Ga0207747_1001296_pt1 | contig 18510 bp, 12 predicted proteins | sample HigsolmetaGSP11D_FD_184839 | JGI IMG/M metagenome (GOLD analysis project Ga0207747, IMG submission 184839) | High solid enriched microbial communities from the Joint BioEnergy Institute, USA - SP1-1-D (SPAdes) | ecosystem: Engineered > Bioreactor > SSF (Solid state fermentation) > Aerobic >...
ATAAAGAGAACAGCTATTCACGGAAGTTATAAAAACTTGCGTCAATCATCTTAATTGAACCGCCGTATACGGAACCGTACGTACGGTGGTGTGAGAGGACGGGAGTTAATCGCTCCCTCCTACTCGACTTCTATCAAAACCTATATCTTTCGTTATAAAAAATTAAAACAATATCTAATATACCATAAAAAGAAAATTCTGAAATAACCAAATGGGCATTTCAGAACAGGAAAAATGATATATTATGGAGAGGAGGGGGATGATCGTTTTGGAGTTTGTTCCGCTGATGCGGCAAATCTGGATTTGCATTGAATCGGTATAATTTCTCTTCACTCCATAAATGTCACGATACATACCTATCTTTTGTAAGGGGAAATATTACTTTCCTACTAAATTCAGATAAATAATTGATTTATATAATTTAAAAGTAATTTTAAATCCAACTAAATTCAAATAAAAATAATATGATTGATAGGAAAATATCAAAACCTAATACATTGGTGCTAATTAGAATTTTTTGTTTATATTTACAATTTGTTAAGTTTTACATATAATTACTAGTAAATAACATACCTAATATAATTTAATAGTAAAGGAGGTACAATTTTGAGGTTCAAAATTTTGTTAGATGTACAAAAAGTTCCTCAGGCTTACCGAATGTATTTATTATCATTTATTAAAGAGATGATAAGGAAGGGTGATGAGGAACTGTACAACCGATTGTATGATGGTAATAAGAAACCTAAACCTTTTACCTTTTCCTTTTATATGAACAATTTCAACTTTCACGATGAAACTTCAGAATACGTTATGAAAAATGCAACATTGATTTTTTCAACCTCTGATGTAAACGTTGGGGTCGCATTTATTAATGGATTAAGTATCACCCAACAATATGATCACCCAGAATATCCGCTCAAAATTAAAAACAAACAGATTGCACAAGAAAAACCTATTACTTCAAATGTTGTTACTTTCAATATTTTAAATGCTTTATTAGTTGAAGACAAGATGAAAAAGCCCCTATTAATCTATAATCCCACTTTCGAGCAAGAATTAAACATTATAATGAATAAGCAATTTCAAGTGTTATATGGTCGTCAATTACATGAACCACTAAAAATTTGTGGACATCGATTAAAGAAACAAGTCATTAAAGAAACGAATCGATATGCCAATGGAAAAACCCTTTATTATACGGCACAAAAGGGAATCATTCAGCTGCAAGGGCATCCAGAAGATTTAAAACTACTTTATCAAGATGGCCTTGGAATTAGAACAGCACAAGGGTATGGGACATTGGAAATATTGAATACCCGAGGTGAATCAACATGGTGAAAATACTAATCAATGACTGGCTGTTTTCAATGGGAGCAACTGCTCTTTTACGAATGGATGAGGAGCATCAAATCAAGTGTGAAGGAAATATTTTAGATGTACCGATTGAATGGTTTGAAACATTGCCAGAGAGATTTTTTGATTATCTAGTTCGTACGTATAGTATGGGGACCAGAAGAAAAGAACAACTAGAACGTTGGTTTAAGAAACTTCCCCATTATGTTGAAAATGGAAAAGTCATAAATAGAGATGATTTTAAAATTTATGGTGACATCATCAGTAAAACATTAAAAGAAGGATTGGAACGTGTAGCAAAATATTTCCCGAATTATCAAGATGAAGCGACTGAACTAATTCTTGAAGGAAAAACGGCTTTAAAACAGGTTGATTTGTTGGCATTAGAAAGGGTAATTCAACGAGCAATCGAAATATTAAACAAGCCTGAGATTGATCAAAAACTAACTATCAATGTAGTAAAAGGAACGATTCTATCAAGTTCGGGAGGCCAAGTGTCATTTTTGAATGTTGCAAAAAATGGTTTGTCGTATAAAGAACAAATCGAAGTTTTCAGAGAAGATTTTATAGATCCCCTTATTTTAGATTTAAAATTACAGCAGTGTATGAAAAATAATGATACAGAAACCGCATGGAAACTCATACAAGAAAATGATATTGGAGTTGCTGAACAATGGAAGAAAAAAAATAAGAAAGCAAATTCCGTAGATTTCACATATTTTGAGCAACTGCCTCCATGCAGTGGAATCGAAGGACAATGGGGGACTATGGCATATCAAGAAATGATGTTTATGCCACTAGCATCAACTAGCTTCAATGATTTTTATGATGGTCAAATGTCCAATGCTCCTCTCATTAGCTCATTAGCACGATTATTATTATTTATATCGCCCCTTGGTTGTACAAGCTATCGAAAAACTATTGGACGAGAAGAACATTTTGTTTTTAGTTTCTTGCATGTAGAAGGGGATTGTGAAGAAACAAGGAAGCGAAATGATGCTTTTATGAATGCGTTACAGCGTGACAATTTATTTAGTAAAGCGTTAATATCCACTCATGAAAAATTGGTAAAAAGGGAGAAAGAACGTGAACTCGCAACCGTATTAATTGAATGGGTTACTTATAATTTGTCGAAAAAAACACTGCTAGAATATCGTGTGGTGAATGAAAAGTTTATAAAAACATTACTTTCTGGTTCTACTCATTTTGATATAAATAAGATTTTTCCACATTCATTTCGCGAACAGCTGATTCATGAAGCGTTACGCAACAATGATACGAAAAGTCTTATTTTTGAAGAAATGCGGCGATTGATTACTGATAATTCTAAAAACTTTTATAGTATAAAAATGGCACTCAACTTACGCGAATTGATTTTGAAGGAGGGACAAACTGTGGAACAAAAAACGTTAACAGACCGGATGTATGGTCGAGGGTATGTATTGCAACAAGCATTATTAGGCAAACAGGAAGAGAAAAAAGGAGAAGGCTATACATCTCCAAATGAGAAAAAAATTGCAACAATCGCTTATCGTTTATTAAATGCCGCAAAAGGCGGAAACAGGGAAGTTTTCTTTGAAACGGTATTGCGTCTACATTTGTTAGCAAATCTTCCAATCAATAAAGAGTTTACAAGTTTATTAGATCGTAAAGTTGTTTCAGACCATGAGTTTGCCACCATGTCATTGGCGTTTATTGCCGGTCTAATGTCACAATTTGAATCAAAAGAACAAAAAGAAGTGGAGGAAGTTGAAGCATGAGTAAATCATTAACATTTACTGCTATTGTTGAGGCAGGTTCACTTAACTTTGGTGAAGGATTTTCCAATATTTCAGAGTTAAAGAAATTTAATCGTGCGGATGGCAACACTTATACTTTCGCTTCACGCCAATCATTACGTTATGATGTCGTTCGTTTAGGAAATGAATTATTTGGCTGGAATCTAAACACAGTTTCTAAACAAAAAGGAACTTTGCAATTTAAAGATGAATTAACGATTGAAGATTCAGTAGAAATGGATTTATTTGGTTATCTAAAAACAGGAAAAAATTCATTAAAACGTCCGGCCACTGTTCGTTTAAGTCATGCAATTTCCTTAGAGCCTTACAATGGGGACATGGAGTTTTTAACGAACATGGGATTAGCTGAGCGTTTAGGAGAAAATGCAAATCTAGCAAATATTGAAAATCATATTAGTTACTATACCTACACAGTAACAGTGGATTTAAGCAAGGTTGGCATCGATTCGAATAATCATGTGGAGTTGCCGAATGAAGAACGTTTTAATCGTGTTCACCAATTACTAGAAGTGTTGAAACTATTGTCTCGCAATATTCGTGGCCGTCAGGAAAATTTAACACCACTATTTGTGATTGGAGGGGTGTATCCTGTGGCAAATCCATTTTTCCAAGGACGTATTCAATTAGATGGAAAGTCGTTAAAAATTCAGTCGCTTGTTCAAACGAATGAATTCACTTTTGCGGGTGAAACAATGAAACAATATACAAAGGTAGGCTTAACAAGTGGAATATTTAGTAATGAATCAGAAATTAAAGAAGCTTTTGGACAAGTTGGAACGGTAGAGGAATTTTTCCAAGCAGTAACACATGAAGTAGCAGATTATTACGGGGTTGCCTATGAAGTTATTAAGGCTTAAATTGTTTCAGGAAACAGCTTGTTTTCTAAAACCATTCGCCTATAAAGTCGGCGAAACCTATCCTCTCGCACCATTTTCAACTGTAAAGGGTATGCTACATGCTGTACTTGGTGCGACGGAGTATATTTCGATGAATTTATCCATTCAAGGACAGTCCGAAAGCTTTATGATTGATTATCAAAAAAAGTTTATGTATAAGAAAGCGGAAGTGCCTCAGCTTGTGACGACAGATGGCTTACCAGAAGCTCCTATACCAGACAGTAAATTATATACTACAATGCCAATGTATCAGCACTTACTTTTTAACGTAGAGCATGTCATCCATGTGGAAGCAGAAGAATCAATATTAAATGAGCTGTACTACAGATTTCATCATTTGGACACAACATTAAGCATGGGACGATGGGAAGATATTGTAAGAATTGATGATGTGTGTTTGGTAGAGGCAGCGGAAGATAGCATGGAAGAATTGGTTTACAATCAATATGTTCCAGTGGATTTAGAAAATGATACTTACTTTGATGGACCAAAAGCATACTATCGTCTTCCTCGAAAATATGAGATTCGAGATGGCCGGCGTGAGTGGGATTATATAGCGGCCGCTTATGTTCAAAAGTCTACTTTATTGGAGGACGATGTTATGACGGATGGGGAATACAGTATTTTCCTATTGAAAGGATAAGGGGATATGTATTTTGCAAAATCTAAACCAGATGTTTTAACGATTGCTGAACATACTTTAGACGTTGTGGCTGCAGTGAAAGCTCTTGCTCATGCTTATGGCAATGAGCTTTCAATTTTTACAAGTAAAGATTTTGAATTAATTGAAATAGCCGCTATTTATCATGATTTAGGTAAATATAGCGAGACGTTTCAAAATATAATCCGTCCTTCGATTGATAAAAAATGGCGCAAAATAAATCTAGTGAACTATCCACATAATTATTTATCTGTTTGTTTGTTGCCATTTAATGAATTACGAAAAAAATATTCGAAAGAAGAAGCTGAAATTGTGGCATTAGCAGTAGGATATCATCATGAAAGAGAATTGAATCCAAATGAAGATCTCATCTTACAAATTTACGAACAGTATTTAAAGAAAGTAATTCCTACTATTAAAAAGGATATTCCATTGTCTTATGAGTTAACTGATAAAGCCAATCGGTTTGCAATCAGGGCTGTTTGTAATCGAGTAAAAATTGTTAATCAATTTGATTATCAAATGTGGTTAAAGTACATCTTAATTAAAGGCCTACTTCAACGTGCGGATCATGCGGCATCTGCGAAGAGAAAAGGGGAGGATGTTGCAACATATGTGGAAGAAGCGGTGGCTCATAATGTAGGGGAGCAGACGAAAGCATTTCTTGAAAAAAAATATTCATTACGTCCTTTGCAGACCTTAACTTATGAAAATCAAGATAAAAATATTGTGCTTATTGCGCAGACTGGTAGCGGGAAAACGGAAGCGGCTTTATTATGGATTGGTCAAAAGAAAGGTTTTTTTACGCTGCCGATGCGAGTGAGTTTAAATGCGATGTATGACCGAATTCAAAGTGAAAAAGGTATAGGTTTTAGTAGTACAGGTTTACTTCATTCATCGGCCTTGGACCATTTAATGTCGATATCAGAGGAAACGACTTCCTTTGAGCAATCGATTATTCAAACGGAGCATACACGTTTACTTGCGAAAAAATTGACCCTTTCCACAATTGACCAATTATTCAAATTTCCACTTCTTTACCGGGGGTTTGAAACAGAACTTGCTACCCTTGCCTATTCCAAAGTGGTAATCGATGAAATTCAAGCATATGACCCACATATTGTTGCGATACTGCTACGAGGTTTGGAACTAATTCATCAATTAGGTGGTCAGTGGATGATTATGACTGCTACATTACCACAAATATTTCTTGATGAATTGCAAAAGAAAGGCTTGTTGGATCATAAATCATTAGTTAAAACTGTACTGATTCCAGACGACCGAGATGCTAATCCTGTTATGCCGAGAAGACATCGGATACAACTGCTGGATGATAAAATAGAAGCTTTAACGAAAATCGTTCAATTTGTTGAAACTTCCAAAGTATTAGTTGTTGTGAATACGGTGAAGGAAGCACTTGCAATGTATGATCAGTTAAAGCAATTTGTTGGGGAAGAACAAATCAATTTATTACATTCACAATTTACAAGGAAAGATCGTTTACCAAAAGAAGAGAAAATAAAAGAGTTTGGACAGTTAACGAATAATCGGCCAGGAATTTGGGTGACGACACAAATAGTAGAGGCTTCTTTGGATGTAGATTTTGATTATTTATTTACCGAGGCGACTACACCAGATGCATTATTTCAACGGTTTGGCCGCTGTAATCGAAAAGGTCTCCGATTTAATGGTGGTACACCAGATGAACCGAATATTTTTATATTATCGAATTTAGAAGAGGTGTCTGGCCTTGAAACGATTTATGAAAAGGCGATCGTCCAAAAAGGGTTGGAAGCGTTATCTGCTTTTGATGGTCAATTAATCGGGGAGCCGGAAAAAATTGAGATTGTGAAGAACGTATTTAGTAGAGAACAACTTGCAGGGACAAAGTATTTAGCAAAATTTGATAAGGCGAATCAAGAGTTGCAAAATATGCGAGCATTTGATTTAAGTAAAAAAGAGGCTCAACGTATTTTGCGTGATATTCAAAGTGTCAGTTTTGTGGCAGGTAGAGACAATTATGAAGCGGTAATGGCGTTAATTGAGCAATATGATGCAATTCCCGATTCTTTAGATCGTATTGAACGGAATAAGCGGAAGAAACAAATTCGAATGGAGATTGAGCAATACATTATTTCGGTAAGTGCTAAAAGCTTAATTTTTAGAGCAAAAGAAGCAGGATTTAAAGTTTCCTCTTTCGAACATCCGGATTTTAATTATATTCAGTATTCAATAGACGTTTCATATGATTCAAATCGAGGGCTGGAGTTACGATTAGATGAAAATTTTGATGTTCTTTTCTAGAAGGGAAGGGTATTTTTGCAAAGTATTGGTGGATTACACATGCAGTATTATGTGGTTTGCCCGAGAAAACTATGGTTATATAGCAAACAGATAGGTTTTGAAACGGAACATGATCGAGTAATTGAAGGAACTCTTCTTCATGAGAAATCTTATCCTAGGAAAGACAAAGAGCTTGTTATTGGAGATGCTGTAGTGGATGTCATAGACGGTGAGTATATTCAAGAAACAAAACTATCAAGTAAAATGCGAAAAGCAGATGAATGGCAACTTTTGTATTATTTGTATCTATTGAAACAACGTGGCATTGAGAAGAAAGGAAAAATTGCGTATACAAAGGAAAAGAAAGTTATTGAGGTTGAGTTGACAGAAGAGAAAGAAAAAGAATTGAAGAAAAAGATTGCTGGTATTTATCGTGTCATCGAATCAGAGTCTGCACCGAAATTCAAAAAGTTACCCTATTGTAAAAGTTGCGCATACTATGATTTTTGCTTTGCGTTGGAGGGGGAGGCTGATGCAACGTGATATTTATATGTTTTCAAATGGTACCGTAAAAAGGAAAGATAATACAATTTATTTAGAATCAGAAACGGACAATAAAAAAAGGCCACTTCCGGTTGAACAAATAGAAAATTTACATTTATTTGGGGAAGTACATTTAAATTCAGCCTTTTTAAATTTTATGGGGCAAAAAGGGATTTTCGTTCATTTTTATAATTATTATGGTTTTTACACGGGAAGTTTCGTACCTAGGGAGCAGAAAGTTTCAGGAATTGTGACGGTGCGACAAAGCGAACATTATTTAAATAAAGAAAAGCGTTTAGCTTTAGCCCAATCCTTTGTACAATCTGCAGCATTTCATATGATTCGATTTAATCGCAAGAAAAATAATATGGAATCGGAATTTGTTAAAGAAATTCAAGAGTTGCAGAAACAAATTGCTACTGCAAAAAATGTACAGCAACTTATGGGGATTGAAGGAATGATTCGACAAAATTATTATCAGTCATTGAATGAATTAATATTACCGGAATTTCAATTTTCAGAGCGTACAAAAAGACCCCCTCGTGATCCATTTAATGCTTTAATTTCATTTGGTAATACGATGATGTATACGACCATTTTGAGTGAAATCTACAAAACTCAATTAAATCCAACAATCAGCTTTTTACACGAGCCATCCCAAAAACGTTTCTCATTATGTTTGGATCTTGCGGAAATATTTAAACCCCTTTTTGTAGATCCGCTAATTGTTTCTCTAGTAAATATGAAAAAAATTCAACCGAAACATTTTGAGGATTATGAAGGAATGGTATATTTGAATGAGGAAGGAAGAAAAATTTTCATTGCATCTTTTGATAAAAAGTTATCAGTTACAATCAAACATCGTCAGTTAAATCGAAATGTTTCTTATCGTTATTTTATCCGATTAGAATGTTATAAACTGATTAAGCATGTCATAGGGGATACGCCATATAAGCCTCTAAGGGCATGGTGGTGATCAAATGTTCGTAATTATAACTTATGATGTAAGTGAAAAACGAGTAAATAAAGTGTGCAAAAAATTAAAAGAATATTTAAATTGGACACAAAATTCAGTTTTTGAAGGGGAAATGACAAAAACACAATTTTTAAAGTGTCGTCGTGATTTGGAGAAAATCATTGATCATGAAACTGATAGTATTTATTACTATGTTGTGGAAAATCCAAAACATTTAAAGAAATTTCATGTAGGAACAGAAAAGGCAGATTTAGATATGTTTTTCTAAATTGCATTTTGTTAATTTTTTGATATCAGGTAAAAATGTTGTCATATCAAGGCTTAGAGAGATTAAACAAAAATTGTGGTTTGCACGATTAGAGGTTCACTGCACTTTGTTTGTCTCTAAAGGGTTGATTTTATGGAGTTTTTTAGCAGTTTTATCTGAACTTAGAGGGATTTAAAGTTTGTCGAATTGAGAATACAAAAGGAGGAGTTTTATGTTGGTTTTATCTGAACTTAGAGGGATTTAAAGGACACCAAGAATACATATAATACCAATTCCAAAATGTTTTATCTGAACTTAGAGGGATTTAAAGTTTTATTGTAATTATAGAAATAATCTTCCAATTTGTGTTTTATCTGAACTTAGAGGGATTTAAAGAGAATTGACTCTGTGCGGTACATAGCAGACTTTTTTGTTTTATCTGAACTTAGAGGGATTTAAAGATATGGGCTTCAAAGGCGTAATGATTGACGAAGAAACGGTTTTATCTGAACTTAGAGGGATTTAAAGAATATCCGTTTCTTTATCCATTGGTGATTTATCAAGTTTTATCTGAACTTAGAGGGATTTAAAGTGTATAACATCATTCGTAAAAAAAATATCGTATGGATCGTTTTATCTGAACTTAGAGGGATTTAAAGTCTTCCGGGATATCATAGCCGCTGACCTTCCATCCTGTTTTATCTGAACTTAGAGGGATTTAAAGATATCTGGCATCAATTCAGTAACGAATCCCGAAAGCGTTTTATCTGAACTTAGAGGGATTTAAAGTTCGGTTCGATGATAATTGCTGTTGGGGCAGAGTTTACGTTTTATCTGAACTTAGAGGGATTTAAAGGAAGAAATAGCAAATAAATTGATAGAGAAGCATGAGGGTTTTATCTGAACTTAGAGGGATTTAAAGACGATAAATAACAACTACTTTCTTTTCGTCATTAAGGTTTTATCTGAACTTAGAGGGATTTAAAGTATTTTCAAAAAATAAAAGCAAAAAACAAACAAGGGTTTTATCTGAACTTAGAGGGATTTAAAGTTACCATCAATGCATGCATATGAATCAGAAATATAGTTTTATCTGAACTTAGAGGGATTTAAAGTTAATCGAATGTTAATCCGATTGCATCAATGCTAATCGTTTTATCTGAACTTAGAGGGATTTAAAGTTTTAAGCTGGAATTGTCATCTTGTTTAAGTAATGCACGTTTTATCTGAACTTAGAGGGATTTAAAGCTGGGTCATCAACCTTATCGCGCCATTCTGTCGGTGTGTTTTATCTGAACTTAGAGGGATTTAAAGCGTAATATTTGTCCAGTAAATTACGCAATGTGTTATGTTTTATCTGAACTTAGAGGGATTTAAAGCGTCATCTTCCCCAGCTACAAAAAAAGCTATAGGTGTTTTATCTGAACTTAGAGGGATTTAAAGGCTACGGCAACAATCAACGTTCCAAAAATGGCTGGTGTTTTATCTGAACTTAGAGGGATTTAAAGGGCGGTTTTCAAATTGAGGCGACATTCGGCGAAAGGTTTTATCTGAACTTAGAGGGATTTAAAGGCTGAAGACCGCTTGGTGAACGGTGTAATCGGTCGTGCGTTTTATCTGAACTTAGAGGGATTTAAAGTTCAAAAGGCCGTTTACTCTATGAGCAACCAGCATTGTTTTATCTGAACTTAGAGGGATTTAAAGTTTTATCGCACTTTGATTCATTTGTCACTTAATCTTCGTTTTATCTGAACTTAGAGGGATTTAAAGCGTTATATTTCACAGGGATTAGTTTGCTAATTGTTTCGTTTTATCTGAACTTAGAGGGATTTAAAGTGGAGCCGAAACTGGAAATGAAACAACGGACAAGCAAGTTTTATCTGAACTTAGAGGGATTTAAAGTGTCCGATTTGTTTACGGCAGCTGGATCATATTTCAGTTTTATCTGAACTTAGAGGGATTTAAAGCCAATTTGGTTTTCGGTACCCACGCTCTTGAGTGTTTCGTTTTATCTGAACTTAGAGGGATTTAAAGCCACCAATACAATATTATCAGCTTCTTTTTCTATACGTTTTATCTGAACTTAGAGGGATTTAAAGTACTCCACAGCTTTAACAGTCGGTAGTTATATCCATGTTTTATCTGAACTTAGAGGGATTTAAAGTCTACTTCACGGCTCTTTGCAAAACGAATCCATCCAGTTTTATCTGAACTTAGAGGGATTTAAAGAAAGAAGATTATTCGCAAATATATCGCGGACGAAAATGTTTTATCTGAACTTAGAGGGATTTAAAGGCTACTGGATCAATAACTACATCACCGTAGTCTGTAGTTTTATCTGAACTTAGAGGGATTTAAAGAAATTTACGCACTCAAACATACCGCCGACAATCTCGTTTTATCTGAACTTAGAGGGATTTAAAGTCTTGCATTTTTTAATTCGTCAAGCATAGTTTTTAAAAGTTTTATCTGAACTTAGAGGGATTTAAAGCTCATGCTAAAGCCACGAGATTCTTAGGTAGTTCACGTTTTATCTGAACTTAGAGGGATTTAAAGAAATCAGCGTCCGTACCAGAGATCGTCGGTGTTTGATGTTTTATCTGAACTTAGAGGGATTTAAAGGAAGAAAACATCACGAATGAAGAAGGTGGCATCCAGGTTTTATCTGAACTTAGAGGGATTTAAAGTATTTTTCTCTCTCTATACGTATCAATGTATGGCTGTTTTATCTGAACTTAGAGGGATTTAAAGTTTTTTGAAATTCTTCTAAAAAATATGACATTCCCCGTTTTATCTGAACTTAGAGGGATTTAAAGTATTGTTTTCATTTGATAAAATTAATTCATTTTGTAGTTTTATCTGAACTTAGAGGGATTTAAAGTTTTACGTTTAACCGCTCTAAACGTGTATTTTAAAGCGTTTTATCTGAACTTAGAGGGATTTAAAGTGCGATATAACAAATTGAGCATTTTTCATGTATACCCCTGTTTTATCTGAACTTAGAGGGATTTAAAGACATCAAGGAGGTTGAAATATGAGTAGTTATATAAGTTTTATCTGAACTTAGAGGGATTTAAAGTTAACTTGCGATCCATCGCTTTTATCCGCCGTTTCAGTTTTATCTGAACTTAGAGGGATTTAAAGTTATCCATCAAATACTTAATAGGTAGGCTTAATCTAGTTTTATCTGAACTTAGAGGGATTTAAAGTCTTCCGGCGAATCCGCAACAACATCCGCAATCTTTGTTTTATCTGAACTTAGAGGGATTTAAAGAATGATAGAAGCTATCGTTTCATTTGATTTCGAAATCCAGTTTTATCTGAACTTAGAGGGATTTAAAGGCTGGTATGATTAAATCTGCATCTAAAGCAAAACGCACGTTTTATCTGAACTTAGAGGGATTTAAAGGTTGACAATAAGAAAAAGCATTGTACGTATTTTGAAGTTTTATCTGAACTTAGAGGGATTTAAAGAACAATATTAAAATGTAGAGAATTGTTTCAGAAAGGTTTTATCTGAACTTAGAGGGATTTAAAGTGCAGCACAAAACAGCTATGTTGATGCTGGAATCGAAGTTTTATCTGAACTTAGAGGGATTTAAAGAGACATTTAGCGTATTTGATAGTTCTTCGAACGACTCGTTTTATCTGAACTTAGAGGGATTTAAAGGATTATGAACTACTAAATAAGTTTGCTGATTTTTTTGTTTTATCTGAACTTAGAGGGATTTAAAGCTTTTTTCATTTCTTGAAGCGTTTCTTCCGCAATCGCGTTTTATCTGAACTTAGAGGGATTTAAAGGTTACAGGTGCACGAGATTTAATAGACGAAGTTACAGTTTTATCTGAACTTAGAGGGATTTAAAGTTCTGTTTGTTTGTTTAATTCTTCCAGTTCTGCTACGATGTTTTATCTGAACTTAGAGGGATTTAAAGCTTAATTCTTTTAAGCGTTTACCAATCAAAAATTTCGTTTTATCTGAACTTAGAGGGATTTAAAGTTCGATTTCTAATTCTTTATATTCGCTGATTTCACCAAGTTTTATCTGAACTTAGAGGGATTTAAAGTACTGATGAAGAGGCTTATCAATATGAGGTATGGTTCATGTTTTATCTGAACTTAGAGGGATTTAAAGAAAAAATGGAGGTTTACATTAACTAATAGAATCCAAGTTTTATCTGAACTTAGAGGGATTTAAAGGGGTTTGAGAGTATAGCGAATATCACAGCGAAAAGAGTTTTATCTGAACTTAGAGGGATTTAAAGTTCGATTTTTTATTGGAAATATGTAAATGCGAATCATCGTTTTATCTGAACTTAGAGGGATTTAAAGGCTGTCTTCGGAATATTGATAGCCGTAGGTGCCGCACGTTTTATCTGAACTTAGAGGGATTTAAAGAGATACCGAATCTTGGGGCTATGTAAATCCAGATGAGTTTTATCTGAACTTAGAGGGATTTAAAGCACCTTCCATCGTTTTATTATGTTTTCAAAACAGGTTTTATCTGAACTTAGAGGGATTTAAAGTTACTATTCTTAAAGATTACTTTTTCTGCTGTCATTGTTTTATCTGAACTTAGAGGGATTTAAAGTTCGATTTTTTATTGGAAATATGTAAATGCGAATCATCGTTTTATCTGAACTTAGAGGGATTTAAAGTGCAGCAAAAGTTAGCAAAGCAATATCAGACATATCGTTTTATCTGAACTTAGAGGGATTTAAAGAATAGTTCCATTTTTATCACCTCGCTAAAACGGTAAGGTTTTATCTGAACTTAGAGGGATTTAAAGGAATTGCAAAAAGAAATCGATGGCGGATTGGTCAAAGTTTTATCTGAACTTAGAGGGATTTAAAGTTGACCAAGCTGCGCATTTACCGATTGTTTCTGTAGTTTTATCTGAACTTAGAGGGATTTAAAGTTCTCAAACTTTGCGCAAGCATTCCAATTTACCCGGTTTTATCTGAACTTAGAGGGATTTAAAGTCGAAATTGGCATCTTTTGAAATTTGAATAGCAAAGTTTTATCTGAACTTAGAGGGATTTAAAGACTGCTGTTTCTGCATGGGAATTGGGTAGAAATAAACGTTTTATCTGAACTTAGAGGGATTTAAAGTGCTGTCGATTTTCTCGTTGAAACTCGACAATATATGTTTTATCTGAACTTAGAGGGATTTAAAGTATTGTTTTGTCGCTCTTTGTTTGGCTAACTCAGCTGTTTTATCTGAACTTAGAGGGATTTAAAGTATATTCCAGAGGAATGCGGAATATACACATATAGCAGTTTTATCTGAACTTAGAGGGATTTAAAGACAACAAAAAAAGAATTTCTGCAAATCGATAGCGATGTTTTATCTGAACTTAGAGGGATTTAAAGTCCATTGCTTCTTTACTGCCAAGCATAGCGTACATGGCGTTTTATCTGAACTTAGAGGGATTTAAAGTGGCACTCCTCGAAAGACAATCCGGATCAAAAATTTGTTTTATCTGAACTTAGAGGGATTTAAAGTGTTTTGACATATACATTGTTTCGGCATATAACTCGTTTTATCTGAACTTAGAGGGATTTAAAGCGTAACTCATGACATTGGAAAGATCGTCTGGATCATGTTTTATCTGAACTTAGAGGGATTTAAAGTTTGTAGTTGCAGAAAAATTAGGATTCATGGTTGGGGGTTTTATCTGAACTTAGAGGGATTTAAAGATGAAAAAGTAACAGAATGATAAGAACGAGAACGAACGTTTTATCTGAACTTAGAGGGATTTAAAGCTTGTCGGCCTTTGTTAGCCACATTTTTCATTTGTCGTTTTATCTGAACTTAGAGGGATTTAAAGATTCGCCGAAAGACAGACGGTTTCCAGGCATTTGTTTAGTTTTATCTGAACTTAGAGGGATTTAAAGGGAACTGGTGTACGAACACCGGCGTCAACGTGTCAACGTTTTATCTGAACTTAGAGGGATTTAAAGGTTCGAAAGAATTTAAAAGCTGCTGTTGTTACTTCGTTTTATCTGAACTTAGAGGGATTTAAAGTTCTTTTGATGAAATCAATGAATTGACAGTCAATGACTGTTTTATCTGAACTTAGAGGGATTTAAAGGTTTTCGGATCGCGCTCGTTTTTTAGATTGACACTTGGTTTTATCTGAACTTAGAGGGATTTAAAGCTTGAGCAATTTTATTCATATTCGCAGTTGCTTTTTGCGTTTTATCTGAACTTAGAGGGATTTAAAGTAACAGTCACATCACGAAAAATATCGGGGTAAACAGCGTTTTATCTGAACTTAGAGGGATTTAAAGTTAATTACGATATAGAGAAAGCGGGGCGAACGCCACGTTTTATCTGAACTTAGAGGGATTTAAAGCTTTGCTTCTATTTTTACTTGTTTATACGTTTTGCCGCGTTTTATCTGTAAGCGTCAAATCTTGCACACCTTCTTGATGTGCTAATTTCATGAGATAATCTCCTCAAGATGAAATTGAAGGAGTTTTTTTTATGCCTAAGAATCCTGAATTACGTAAGGTTTGGGAACAACGAATCGCTGACTATCGTAAAAGCGGTCAAACTCAAGTAAACTGGTGCAAGGAAAATCAATGGAGTATTCACCAGTTTAAATACTGGTTAAGAAAAATTGAAAATCCAATAAAAAATCAAGGAAAGTCTACAAAATGGGCATCCGTTACCCTAGAAGATCATTCACAAACAGTTGAAAATTCATTACGGATTGAAATTAGTGGGATTTCAATTGAAGTAAAACCTGGTTTCGATCCGGCCTTTCTTTCAGAAGTGGTTAGGACGTTGAAATCAACATGTTAGTTGGTACAAGAGCTGAACGAGTTTACTTGGCAAAAGGAAGTACTGATTTGAGAAAATCCATTGATGGATTAGCTGCTTTGGTGAAAGAGGGATTTGATTTAGATCCCTTTTCATCAAGCTATTTTGTGTTCTGTAATCGAAAGCGAGATAAATTAAAAATTCTTCACTGGGACTATAATGGTTTTTGGCTTTATTATCGTCGATTGGAAAAAGGAAAATTTCAATGGCCAAATGAAAATGACACTGGAACGATACAAATTAGTTATCGGCAATTACGCTGGTTATTGGATGGTCTTCCAATGGAGCAAAAGAAAGCACACCCAGAAGTAAAGGCTAGAACAGTTATATGAATTTTTTACTTTTAACAAAAACCTTGGAGGAAAATAGCTAAAACCGTCGAATTATTACTACATGATGAAAAATTTAAAGAATCCTAACCAAAACCCATTTGAATTAATTGAAAAACTTCAACAGCAAATCGTTGAATTGACGGCGAAATTACAATGGTATGAAGAACAGTATCGTCTTAGTCAAAAACGAAAATTTGGCTCTTCAAGCGAAAAAACAAATCCTAATCAATTAGAACTACCTTTATTCAATGAAGCAGAGGTAGAGTCTAATGTAAAAGCCGAAGAGCCAACTGTTGAAACAATTACATATCGTCGTAAAAAGAAACGTGGTCAACGTCAAGCTACGTTTGAAAACCTGCCTATGGAAACGATTGAATATCGTTTACCCGAAGAAGAGCAGGTCTGTTCGTGTTGCGGTGAAAAAACACACGAAATGAGCACAGAAGTACGACAAGAATTAGTGATTATTCCGGCTCAAGTCAAAGTTTTAAAACACGTTCGATATGTCTATGGATGCCGTCATTGTGAGCGTAATGAAATAGAGACACCAATCGTTACAGCACCTGCCCCAAAATCTGTGTATCCAAAAAGTTTAGCTTCACCGTCAAGCATGGCATATATTATGAATCAAAAATATGTAGAGGGGCTACCTCTATATCGCCAAGAACAACAGTTCAAACGATTAGGTGTGATCTTATCCAGGCAAACCATGGCCAATTGGATGCTTTATGGTGCCGAAAAATGGCTTGCGCCAATTTATCAACGAATGAAAGAGCATCTCCTCTCTAAAGACATTCTACATGCGGATGAAACAACTGTTCAGGTTTTACATGAACCTGGAAGGTCAAGTACATCGAAATCTTACATGTGGCTTTATCGGACTGGAAGAGAGGATCCACCACTTGTCCTTTATGACTATCAGGAAACTAGAGCAGGAGAACATGCCAAAGAATTCCTAAAAGGGTTTAAAGGATACCTGCATGTCGATGGATATGCAGGATACCATAAGGTATCCGGCGTAACATTAGTTGGATGTTGGGCTCATGCCCGCAGAAAGTTCGATGAGGCTTTAAACGTACTTCCTGAATCCAAACGTCATTCAGCAGTCACAGCTCGGGAAGGACTCAATTTCTGTAATCAGCTATTTGCCATCGAGCGTGATTTGAAAGAATGTACACCAGAAGAACGATATAAAAAACGACTTAAACACAGCCAACCATTGTTGGAGGCTTTTTCAGCATGGCTAAAAACAGAGAAAAGCAATGTTTTACCAAAGAGTCTATTAGGTCAAGCCATTACATACTGCCTCAACCAATGGGAAAAACTCGTGGCATTTTTAGAGGATGGACGTTTAGAAATCGATAATAATCGAAGTGAACGATCCATTAAACCATTTGTGATCGGAAGGAAGAACTGGATTTTTAGCAATACTCCGAAAGGAGCTAAGGCCAGCTCAATCATTTACAGTATTGTGGAGACAGCAAAAGAGAATAAATTAAATCCATTTTATTATCTTCGCTACTTATTTGAAAGGCTTCCCAATATGGATATAAGCAATATGGATGAGCTTGATCAACTACTTCCTTGGTCCAAAACAATTCCTTTGAATTGTCGGGTTTTTAATAACTTATCACAATAATAGTATTTAATCCCTATCATTAAAAGGTGGGAATTATTTTACGCTTACCTATCAACCCTATCATTTTATTTTGATAATCACCAAAATATAACAAAAACAAAAAGAAATTTCGAAAAATTCGAAATTTCTTTTTGTTAATTTTATTTGTTAACAATAACGTTTATACAATTCGCAAGCGCTATAACCACCGCAGCCAAATCCTACGCCAGGTATATAATTAACGCAAGATAAAGCCATCCATGCACATTGGGCAGCTGAATATCCTGATCCTTGTAGATTCTCCATTTCTTCTAAATCTACCTCATACATTAATTCTTTTAATAAATCTTTCATTTCGAATTTTCCTCCTTATCTATTTTTTTTGACAATTCCATTTTATAGATTATTTTTACATTTTTCAACATTTTATTCCAAAAAAATCAATTGATCGCTCCACAAAACACAAATACTCAAAATATATGTTTTATAAAACCATCCAACATAAAAAGCCATTCTTTTTAACATCTTCTTGGATTTTTGATAGATTGTTGGTCTGGATAACTACACAGTATAGAAACTGCTATTCGTGACATCAGTTTATCACGGATTTTTGTCACATTATCAGACTTTTCGATTGAAGAGATCGTCTAATTCGAAAATCTATGGATTGACGAATGAGATTGATTGTACGTCTAAATTCCTGTTTACCGTCAACCATGCGATTCTTGCTTTCTCACATGGACAGTAGAGTGATAAGGTATCCTTGGATGTTATGGCAAGAAAGTGGGTGCTCTAAACAGACAGAAATATCTGGATATTTATAGAAATATTTCTAATTATTACTTTTTCGAAAATAACCGCGTAAAGAATCCTTTTTTTTCTTTTGCAGTACTTGCTTCCAGTAGGACTTGTTTTTGTTCTTGAAATGAACGGATGGATTCTATGAGTTTACGATCACGTTCTTCAAGGCGTTC
>Ga0207747_1001299_pt1 | contig 18465 bp, 13 predicted proteins | sample HigsolmetaGSP11D_FD_184839 | JGI IMG/M metagenome (GOLD analysis project Ga0207747, IMG submission 184839) | High solid enriched microbial communities from the Joint BioEnergy Institute, USA - SP1-1-D (SPAdes) | ecosystem: Engineered > Bioreactor > SSF (Solid state fermentation) > Aerobic >...
GGCTTGTTGAACTTGAAGTCATAGACGTGCGACATGATCTTCTGCTCCGGCATATACAGATACTTCCTGTACAGCAGGAATTGTCTGGCCGCGTCATCGATATAGCGCCTGTCGCCGGTCAGCTCATAGTATCGGGTGAGGAAGGGCGTGCTCATATACAGATCATCGCACCACATCGTATCGATCATAAATTTGGTGCTGCCGGTTATCCTGTACAAGGCGCCATCCGCCAGACGCGATTGCTCCTCGCTGATATAGCGGGCGATCCGGTCCGCCGCAGCCCGTGCGCCTCTCAGTTCCCGGCATTCCATCGCCGCCAGCATGGTCGCGGCAAACGATCCGCAGTCATCCAGGCTGTCGATCGCCGTCAGCTGATGGACGATGCCTGCTCCGCCGTATTGCTCCTTGTCCCAAAGCGCGTAAGACTCATACGCCGTGCATTGCTCGATATGGTCAAGCACATAATCGACATAATCCTGCCGCCCGAGCTCCTGCCCGGTGCGCAGCAGGCCATACAGCGTGACGCCGAGCGGATAATTCCACCTGCCATAGTGGGTCGTCTCCGAGAATGGACGGACGAACGTGTGCGGCTGATCCACCCGCCAGTAAGTCCCGCCATCCACTGACCGGAACAGGACGTCGGTTCTGCAGATGCTGCCCGGCTCGGGCTCTTCACCCGCTGCGAACGTTCCGACATACAGCCATTTTGTCTGCACGCCCTGTACGGCCACGGGAGCCTCCAGACTGACTCCCTGCTGGGGCAGGCTGAGCGAGAGATCCCAGAGATCGCCGCCAGCTTCCGGCCGCTCGCACCGCACGAGCAGATCATGTGCACCATAGGAGGCGGGCAGACGAATGCGGAACCTTCCCGTGGGATGTTCCGAACGGTAAACCTCCTGGCTGTCCAGATACACGGTGACATGCCCCGCATGCTCGCCAGACACTTCGATCGGAGAGGCATCGGCCAGATGGCTGACCAGCTTCGTCCAGGCATACGCGATATGGCCTCTCTCATCGCCGAACAGTCTTCCGAATACTCCTCTGGCATACTGCTTCGGGTCCCATGTTGCCTGAGGCAGCCAGGCGATGCCCGTCTCCGCCTCGGAGGTGCCTTCCCCCGGCAGATGGTCCAGCGGTTGATCCAGAGGAGGCGTGAACAGCCACCCCTCCTGACCGCTGCGTTCCAGTGACGGCACGATAAAATGCAACGGGAACCCCTTGATCGAACCGGTGCCGAACCTTGCGCCGCAGCCCGTGCCTGTCTTCTCAAACTGCAGCACGAAGTGGTTCCACCCAGCCCGAAGCTTCTGGCGGAACCAGCTTCGGTCATCAGGGAACACATCCTCCTGGATGTTCGATCTGAACGCCAGTTCGCCGTTGACATACAGCCTTACAGGCCCGAAACAGCTCACGCTGAACGGCAACTCCGCCTCCTGCTCGGACCACAGCTTGGCCCAGGCATAGACGAATTGTCCGTCCCTTATCTCCGGGAATTTGCTCTGCATATCCATTTCATAGCGATAATCGCTTCCCCGCCTGAAAGCTCCGCGATGGCTGGCCCGATAGACCCAGGGATGCTTCGGCTGGCTGCCGATATACCGGTTCGCGATCAGCTCCAGCGTCTTCTCGATATCGCCCTGAAACACCATGTAGCTGCTCTGTTCCGCAGGAAAATAAACCATAGCAACCTCTCCTCTCCGAAAACACTCCTTATATGAAATGTGCAAAACCTCGACCAGCTCAACTCAGCTGAGACACGATTTTTTCTGCTCTCGCGCACTCCGACCGCCTTCACCTCGCCCGATACACGAATTTTACTGCTCTCGCGCACTCCGACCGCCTTCAACTCGCCTGAGACACGATTTTTTCTGCTCTCGCGCACTCCGACCGCCTTCAACTCGCCTGAGACACGATTTTTTCTGCTCTCGCACACCCTGACCGTCTTCAGTTCGCCCGAGACACGAATTTTTCTTCTCTTGCGCACTCCGACCGCCTTCACCTCGCCCGATACACGAATTTTACTGCTCTCGCACACTCTGACCGCCTTCAGTTCGCCCGAGACACGATTTTTTCTGCTCTCCGCCCCATCTCACACCGCTTCTTCCGCATCTGCCGCATCTGCCACACCAGCGCCAACCGGGGCACGACCCACGCCGCTTCTCTCGCACCTTCAGACGCCATAGCGGCAGACAACCGCGTCCTAGCGCGCTTTCATCTGACGTTTGCCGCCCGGCGTCCTTCCCGGGCGCCTAATATTCCCCGCCGGGATACAGCGTTGAGCTGTACAGCCGCTTCGGCTGGGGAAGCGGACGACCCGACGCGCTGCGCGACAGATCCAGCGGCTTCGACCCATAGACGCGCGCTTCCGCATCGTTGCAGATGATCACCTGTTCCAGTCCGCTGCCGATCAGGTCGGCATGAACGACATATCCGTCCATCGGAAACTGAGCCACCGGATTCAAGTGCCCGTCATAGATCGTCGGCATCACGCCACCGCCCCTGCGGTATGCCAGTATATAATCAAGCTTCCCCTCGTCCCAGCCGCGTATCGTCTCGATGATCGTCAGCCAGCCCGGGGTTTGCCTGTCTTCTTTCCACACCTCACGCCCGCACGAATCCAGCAGGAAGATCCCATCCTTGCCGCTGCGTCGATTCTCACCGTCACCGCGCACGATTCGATCCAGACCGGCGATCTGAAGCCCGGGCAGATCCTCGCGGTACCTCCCCAATGCGATGTGCTGGGATTCGATCGATCCCTCATATCGCCACAGTTCTTCACCCGCCATATTGTACATTACCGTCACACTGCCGCCGATGACGATCTCGCAGCCATTGCCAGGGTCACCGTCCACTTCTCCCACCCAGATGCAATCCGCATGATCCTTCAGATCGCGGCAGCTCCACAGCTTCGTCCCGTCATGATCCAGCATGTCGTAGCCGGCCATGACCTCATCGCGGCCGTCGCCATCGTAATCATATGCCCAGGGGAAATGCCCCGGGTTCCCTTCGTATTTCCACAACAGGTTCATATCCCGATCCAGCGCCCACAGCCTGCGGTAACGATCCTTCAGGATTATATCCTGGGCATAGGGCATACCGCGCAGGTTGCAGATGATGATGCAATCATGGGCATGCTCATCCGGCAAGGCATGGGAAGCCTTCACCGCCCCGCTTCGCCCATCGAGCACCAGGAACCGGTCATTCATCACACACAGCACCTCAAGATAGCCATCACCGTCGATATCATAGACCTGCGCCGGATAATCCGAGCCCGGACCGCCGGCATGTTCATCAGGCCTGCCGACCTGCCACAGCATCCGGCCATCCAGATCAAAGGCCGTCACGCAGATCACCTGATGCGGCACATAACGGTCATCAATCCCGCCATCCGCCTGCACCATGACCAGTTCCATCCTTCCATCGCCGTTGATGTCTCCGACCAGCATCTTGCTTCTCACTCCGGCCTGGCCCAGGTCGATCTTCCCCAGCCATACCGGTTGATCCTGCATCATTGATGTCCCTCCTGTTCTCCTGATCCCTTGTCTTTTCTCCTGACCAAGCCCATGACCTGCATATGGACGTGCACTCATGGAAAACGGCCGTACAGTCGATACAATCCGCATTGGGCATATGGCCGAGCATCCTGTTGCGGTTCTGCCAATGGCAGACCGCTCACCATACGCCGCAAACGCCACATAACAGACAGTGCAGCGTTTAACCGCTGCACTGTCTGAACCTGCCTATTATTTGCCTTTCGCTGCCTTGTACAGCTCGTTGATCTCCCTGATGTAGTCGTCGCCGCCCGTCTTCTTCCACAGCTCGATCGCTGCGTCGAAGCCGGCATCGTCGATCTGACCAACGATGTACTGGATGCGAGCGTCGCCGATGATATTGTCAAGCTGCTGACCGACCTGCGCGTACACCTCGGATACGAACGGCTCGGCCGGGTTGCCGACGACGATCGCTTCGTTCGCCTTCTGAACCTCCGCGATCTGCGCGTTGATCGGAGTCGGAGCATATCCGGGCTCCTGTTCGCCGATGAACATCAGCAGCTGGTTCAGGTCGTTTCTCTCCTTCACAAGAGCCGGGTCGAGATCTTCCTTCGGCACCACATAACCGTCCACCATATCGTAGTGGCGTCCTTCGATGCCATAGCCGAGGAGCAGCTTCATCTCAACGTCATTCAGCTTATCGAGGAAGTCGAGCACGCGGCGCAGCTCTTCTTCCGTCTTCACCTTGGTCTTCGAGATGACCAGCATGCCGGACCAGCCGGAGGTCGGCATGTCGCGATGACCCTTCGGACCTACAGGCGCTTGCGTGACGATCGTGTAAGACTCATCTCTCGGCGCCGCTTCCTGCATCGAGTTGTTCAGACGGCGAGCGTTGTCGGCGACGTCGACGAATACGCCTGCTTCGCCGTTGACGAACGGCGTGTTCCAGGCAGCCGAGTCCATCACCGCGAAGTCTTCGTTCACGAGGCCTTCGGAGTAGATCTTGCGGAAGAACTTCAGCGCTTCCCTGTATTCAGGCGTCATGAAATCCGGGATCAGCTCCCCGTTCTCATTCTCGCCCCATTTGTTCGGCGCACCGAACCAGATCTGCATGATATCCCAAGGACCCGTGTACTTGGTGATAACGACGCCGTAGGTGTCATTCTTGCCATTGCCGTCCGGGTCATCGTAAGTGAATGCGCGGAGGATGTTATAGAATTCATCGATCGTCTTGGCCGGCTGCAGCCCGAGATTATCCAGCCATACCTTGTTGTAGGTGACACCCATGCGGCCGAGCGTACGAGCGCGGTAGACGCCGTAGATCCGTCCGTCGATGGACGTGTTGTTCAGAACGACCGGGTGAGCCTGGCTCAGGTTCGGATAGTCCTTCAGATAGTCGGTGATGTCCCAGAATGCGCCATTGCGGGCAGCGCTGATGACGCTCGGAGTCTTGCCCACGTTCATGATCGTCGGCAGGTCGCCGGAAGCCAGCGTGATGTTCAGCTTGTCTTCATAGGAGCTGTTCGGAGTGAAGAGAATCTCCAGATCTGTATTGGTGTACTCCTCCAGCCTCTGCCATACCGGGCTGCTCTTGTCCGGCAGCTCGGTCGAGAATGAAGGAATCATGATGCTGATCTTCATCGGCGCAGGCTTCTCCTCCGCCGGACCCGAACCCGAGCCTGTGTTGCCAGAGTTCGAGCTCTGACCGCCAGTGTTGCTGCTGGTGTTGCCTGTTGAGCCGCCGCTGTTATTGTTGTTGGAGCCGCCGCCAGAACATGCAGCCAGCGTCAGCATCACTGCGATGATCAGCAATGCCATGATTTTGAAACTGCGTTTCCCCTTCATTGGTTTGCCTCCCTCGTATTGATAGATATATTAGATCATCACCTTGCGGTGAAAATCTACTGCTGGTGAAAACTTCCCATGCACTTGTACGAGATTCGGTCCCTCGATCGGACATTTCAGCACTCCGGTGTCAAACGCTAACCTCAACAGAACCGTCAGTGCACTTGCGCCAGTCCCTATCCCTTGATCGAGCCCAACAGCACGCCCTTGGCAAAATGCTTCTGCAGGAACGGATAAACCAGCAGGATCGGCACCGTACCGACGACGATGACCGCCATCTTGACCGCCTGATCCGGCGGCTCGACGAACTCCGGATCGAATGCGCTCAGATCGCCAACCGCGACCTGCGACAACATGACGATCTCGCGCAGCATCACCTGCAGCGGCCACATCTTGCTGTCGTTCAGGAACATCATGGCTGAGAAGAAGTTGTTCCAGTGGCCAACCGCGTAGAACAAGCCGAAGGTCGCGATGATCGGCTTGGACAGCGGCAGCACGATGCGCCACAGCACGCCGATGTCCGAGCAGCCGTCTATCCGGGCGGCTTCCTCCAGTCCTGGGGGCAGGTTCTGGAAGAAGTTCTTGATGACGATCAGGTTAAACGCGCTGATCGCGCCGGGCAGGATGACCGCCCCATAGGTGTTCAGCAGGCCCAGCTCCTTGACCACCAGATAGCCCGGGATCATGCCGCCGCTGAACAGCATGGAGAAGATCACGAGATTCATCACGAAGTTGCGGCCCATGAGATCCCTGCGGGACAGCGCATAGGCCATCGACAGGGTGAACACCAGATTGGTCAGCGTCCCGAACACCGTGATGATCACCGAGTTGCCGATGCTGCGGAACAGTGTGTCAGACGAGAAAATATATTGATACGCACTGAGCGACGGATTGCGCGGGAACAGGAAGAACTTCCGCTGGATCAGCTCGATCTCCGTCGCAAACGAGCCTGCGATGATATATATGAATGGCAATACGGTGACCAGCGCGAACAGGGTAAGGAACAGGTAGTTGAATACGTCAAACACTCGTTCGCCGAATGAATCATATTTGCTGCTGTTCATCGTGGTTCCCCTCCCTATATGATTCCTTCGTGGCCGAACTTCTTGGCGAAATAGTTGCTGCCATAGATGAGGATGATGCCGACCACCGATTTGAACAGGCCTACCGCTGTACTGTAACTGAATGCGCCCTGCCTGATCCCCACCTGATACACATACGTGTCAAACACGTCGGCTACGGTACGGTTCAGCGAGTTCGTCATCAGGAAGATCTGCTCGAAGCCGGTATCCAGGAAGTTGCCCAGGCGCAGGATGAGCAGGATGACGATCGTGCTGCTGATCGCCGGAAGCGTGATGTGCCACAGCCTCTGGAATCGGCTCGCGCCATCCACGATCGCCGCCTCATACTGTTCGACATCCACCGAGGCCAGGGCCGCGAGGAAGATGATCGTGCCCCAGCCGGTCTCTTTCCACATGATCTGCAGGATGATCAGCGGACGGAACCAGGCGGGATCTGCCAGGAAGTTGATGCGTTGACCGGTAAGCTCATGGATGATCTCGTTGACCACGCCGCCGTTGGTGGTCAGGAACACATAGGTCATACTGGCGACGATCACCATCGAGATGAAGTGCGGCACATAGATCATCGTCTGTACGGCTCGCTTGAAGATGCCGACCCGGATCTCGTTGAGCAGAAGCGCTGCGATGATCGGCGCCGGGAAGAAGAACACGAGATCATAGAATCCGAGGATCAGCGTGTTCCGGAGCAACCGCACAAAGTCCGGGTTGTTGAAGAAATTGACGAAATGCTTGACCCCTACCCAATTGCTCTTCAGAACTCCCAGGAACGGACTGAAGTCCTGGAATGCGATCACGATCCCCCACATGGGCAGATACTTGAAAATGATGAAATACGCCAGACCCGGCAACAACAGAATGTACAACCAATAGTCCTTTCTGATCTTGGCCCATTTGGATCTTCTGCGCTTCGGCAAGTCTGCGGAAGGCCTGGGATCCAGGTCAGTCATATCCGCTTGATGATTGATTGTCGTATCCATCCGCTCTCTCCTGTTCTTTATTTTTTTCATTTGGAATGTTACGGACCTCATCGGATCGCTTGCATCCCTTGATCGCTCTGCTTGTACCGCCTGATCTGCAAGCCGAACTCTATCCTGAGTATCCATTTTCATGTTAGCGGTTTCAATTCCACATTTTTGCAAGCAAAAAAGCCTTGATACATCAAGGCTTTTCGAACGATGCCACTTTTTTTGCGTGATGTTTCATTTTTTGATCGCACTCGTCGCCTCCAGGTACATGTCGCGATATTGACCTGGCGTGACGCCGACCTGTTTCTTGAAGATCCGATTGAAGTACCGCTGCTGATAGCCGACATCCGTCGCCACTTCGTTGATCTTCCGGTGCGGATCCTGCAGCAGCTCCTTGGCCTTCTCGATGCGGATGTTGGTGACGTAATCGATGAAGTTCACGCCCGTGATCTGCTTGAACAGCCTGCTCAGCGTATAGGGGCTGGTTCCCGCCCTGTCGGCGCATTCATCCAGGGAGATGTCCCGCATGTAGTTGGCATGGATGTAATCGATCGTCTGCTCCACGATCTCCTTGAGCTGGCGGTCCGCTCTCGCCGCCCGCTCCTCAATGTAGGGCTGGATGACCTTCTCCTTCATCCATTTCAGCATGTTGCCGGGTTCGCGGATCTGGGACAGCTGTTCGTACAGATTCTCCCCTTCGAACAGACGGAAGGTGCTGATGCCGGATTGCATGATCGCATGCAGGATACTGCCCAGCAGCTGCAGCATGCCCTGCTGTACGTAGATGACCGTATCCTGACGGGCCGCCAGCTCGTTCATGAACTGGCTGATGCAGCGCTCGGTCTCGGACAGCTTGCCGCTGCGCAGCGCCTGCAGGATGTCCTGCTCGAGGGCGAACGGATAGCTGGTCTCGTTGGTCATCATCTCCTCGGGCATCTCCTCGATGAACAGGAGCTGGTTCTGATTGGCGAGCCGCCTGTAACCGGTGTAACGCTCCGCCTCCATGAACACCTCATGCGTATGCCTGAGCTGCTCGATCGCCCGGCTCACGGTGATCGTGACATACAGCCTGAGCCATTGGTTGATCTTCTGCGACACTTCCTCGGCGAACATGCGGATCCGCTCCGCTTCCTGCGCATCCTGCCTCGACGCCAGGAACATGGCGACGGACAGGTCGTGGAAATTGAGCACCACATATTGCTCGAAGCTTGATTCGGCGATCTCCTCTATGATATTCGAGGCCATGAACGTGACCAGGCTCTCGTCTCCCGGACCGAAGCGTCCTTTCAGATTATCGTAGCCGCTCAGCTGGAAACGCAGGATGTAGAAGCGGTTGCTGCCGGAATCCCAACCGTAGCGCTCCATCCGCTTCCGCAGATCCTCTTCCGTATAGGCGTACAGGTGGCCCTGAATGAGCTGCAGCAGGAAGCTGTTGCGCAGGTTCGGCAGCTGCTCGTTCAACCGCTCCTGCAGCGTCACCTGCTGATTGGTCAGATGGCTCCATTGTCGCTCCAGATATTCGAACTCGTCCAGCTTCTGCTGCGTGATGCCGTAATCCTCGATCTTGTTGAGCAGGCGGCGGACCGGCGTATAGATCCAGTTCGAAGCGATCCAGGACAGCAGCAGACCGAGCAGCAGAACGGACAGGCTGACGGTGATGATCACGCGGGACAAGGTCATGAGCGGCGAGATGATCGCGCTGATCGGCGAAGCCGAGACGTACGTCCAATCGGTCTGGATGCGCTTGATATTCCCGTAAGAGACGGAATACGTCTTGTTGTTCCAGTTCCAGAGGAAGTTGCCCGCCGCCTGTCCGTCATGGGTTGTCTTGTACCGCAGGATCTCTTCCCTGAGCACATGATGGATACCCTTCTCACCATCCGCGGAGTCGGCGGCCACCACATTGCCGCCAGCATCCATCAGGAACGTCAAGCCTTCGTTATACGGCGTCATCGTCTTCAGAAGGTTGACCAGCTTGGCGCTGTCCACCCTGACGAGCAGCACGCCGAAGCGAGAGGTGATCATGCCGGGAACTTTGTGGATCAGGCGAATATCATCCGCTGTATAAAGCGCTTCATCCTCTTGCGGATCCGTTTCCTCATTATTTAATATGAGATCCCAATACACGAGCCGCTTGTCTGCCAGCAGCCGGCGATACTCCGCGAGCTGCTCCGGGTCCGTCACCTTGTAATATTCGGTGCGGAACACCACGGGTTGCTCCCGGTCGATGTACAGCTCGACTCCTTTGATCAGCGGGTGCGAGCCCGCGATCACATTGAGCGTCTGTGTGATATCCCAGGTCTCCTGGAAGTAATAAACAAAATCAAGGGTTTTGAGCTTGTATCCGAATCGGGAGTTGAACGCCCAGTTGGACAGATCCATCTCCAGATAGCTCAGCTGATCATCGATGTTTTTCACCCTCTGCTCCATCTGGTTCAGGTGCAGCTGGCTCAGATCCTTCTCGATCTGCGCGGTTGAGTACCAGTAGATGATGGCGCCGGTGATGACGCCGGGAATGGTCGCCGTCAGCAGAAACCATATGAAGCTCTTGCGATAGAAGGTCCCCTTCATATTGCGCAGCATCATGACACCCCTCAGCAGTAATTAAGCGCTTGGACGAGAGCTGGATGATCAGGCGGCAATGATGATCACTTTTTTGCGCTTGATTTGGTATCCCTATTTAAACATCCCTGCAAAAGTGGAGACAATTCCACTTTTTTGCAGGTTTTACGGGACGGTGTTTCGAGGAACAGCAAACGGGCGGAAATGGCTTCATATGCGCATGGAAAGCGGTTAAGCGAATGTGGGCTTCTTTTGCGAGGAGTAGATTATTTTGCTAATGAGCTCGAGTAGCGCCCCTTCGCCCTCCTTCCGCGCTGGAACATCGTGCCGACAGCGAGCTTGCCGCACCATAGCGAGACGAGCGTGAAAACGATCGCCCAGGCGATCGCCGGAATGCCGGTTGCCATATCCAGGTTGGTCGCATCGCCCGCCGCCTCCGGAGACGTGACAGCGATCAGGACGAGCATGACCGGGGTCCATACCGATTCGACCAGGCAGATAAAGGCGACGAGCAGGTAAAACAGATCGCGCACGCTCGTCCAGCGGATGACGCTTGCCACGGCGCACAAGGCGATGAAACCGGCGCACCAGACCATGCCGTACGGGTTGCGGATGAACACGATCAGGCCGATCGACGCCAACACCGTCAGCACGGCCAGGCCAAGCTGCTGCCTGCCCTGGGCGTACCAGCGGAACAGCAGCACCACGAACAGCGAAGCCCCGAAATAGCCGAGGAGAGAAACGGGGATGATGCGCCAGGCCTCAGGCAGGCTGGCATACGTGACGCCGCTGTGATCCTCGAACAGATGGATATACATGACGTTGCCCGAAAGCAGCAGGGCCGCCACGGCATGGGCCATCTCGTGAATCAGGGTATTGACATTGCGGAAATATTCCGAGAAGGGGATGAAGCGCGTCATCAGCGCGGTGAGCGCGATCAGCCCGATCGTCTTCAACCAGGGATTCATGACCATTCAACTCCTGTAGTCGATGAGTCCTCCGATGCCGATCAGGCTTGCCGGGCGATGCGCCAGTCTTCGCCTGTCGGTCACTCATCAGAAAACGTACATTTAGTATAGCGTCATTTGCTCCGTTCGGGTATATCCTATTTTTGTGCGAAAAGGGTTGGTATTTCACGTTTCGATCAGTTACAGTAATAAAGAGGCTTGTACCAGCAGAGGAATGTCCAAAGGAGAGATGTTGCTTGCGATTTAATTTTTTTCGACCCCTTATGCTCATCCTGATCGCCTATACGGCGAAGACCCTGACCCAGACGCTGGCGATGCTGGCTTGCGTGCCGCAGTTGCAGGCGGAGAACATCGGTTACATATGCATGATCCTCGCGGGTATCCTGACTTATATCGCGTTTAATCGGAAGCGCGGGAAATGAGGAAGCTGCCGTCAATCATATTGGCGGCAGCGCACGTAACCGCGGAATTGCTGCTCGATTCGCTCCCCCAGCCGGAACAGGGCATCCTCGTTGCCGTTCAGCGAGATGAGCTGAATGCCGATCGGCATGCCGTCTCCATCCTCCGCTACAGGCACGGTAAGTGAAGGCAAACCCCACACGTTGGCGTAGGCGACATAAGGCATGTACTTCAGGTAGGTGCGACGGATCGAGAAGATCTCCTTGTACAGCTGGCCGTGCTTCGGCGCAGCGGAATGATACACGGGCAGGATGAGGATGGACCGGTCGAGGCGGGCGTTCAGCTTGTCGTCGCCTTGCCTGAGCAGATCCCTGATCTCGTCAAGTCTGCGTGAGGACGGCTTGAACATGTTCGCGCCGATCAGCGCCCATGACAGATAGGCATGGATGTCCGAACTGCCTGCCAATTTCTCCTTCACATATTCGGTGATCGGATGGCGTTGGCCGTCTTCGGACATCAGCCGGCGGATATGCCGGGCTCCGTCGATCGACATGATCTGTTGCCAGATGAGCGCTGACTCCTCATAGTATGGCGGCGTCTCCTCCTCTACGGTGAACTCGGCCTCAAGGCCATGACGCAGCTGGACCAGCGCATCGGCTGTTGCCTGGCCGAGCGGGTAAGCGGGGGCCTTCCCCGGGAACACGATGCGGAAGGTCGACAGATCCCGCTTCTCAGGCGGTCGATAAGCGATGATCTCATGGATCAGTCTGGCGTCAGCCACCGACTTCGCCAGAGCGCCGATGCCAAGCATCCTGGACTGCTCCGGGATGGTTACATCCGGGAAGTTGCCCCGGTCGGGAACCTGGCTGTTGCCGGACTTGAAGCCAACGACACCATTGCAATGGCTCGGGAAGCGGATCGAACCCCCGATGTCCGCGCCGATGCCCACCGCAGCTCCCCCTGCGGCGATGCAGGCGCCCTCCCCGCCGCTGGAGCCGCCGGCCGTTCGCTCCGGATTCCACGGGTTGTTGGTGCGGCCGTGGAGCTTGTTGTCCGTTTCCTGGCAGAAGCACAGCTGAGGGGTATTGGTCTTGCCCAGGATGATAGCGCCTTCATTTTTCAGCAGCCGAACGATCTCCGCATCTTCCTGCTCGACGATGTTCCGACGATGCCTCAGGCCTGCCGTGGTCCGCATGCCCGCCACGTGGAAACAATCCTTGATCGTGATCGGCACGCCCAGCAGCCTGCCTGCGGCCTGGCCGGAACGCACAAGTTCATCGGCTCTCGCCGCCTCTTGCCTGGCCTCCTCGAAGCGTTCCTGGGTCAGGCAGTTCACCTTCTCATTCATCCGCTTCAGATGGCGGATACAGGTCTCCGTCACTTCCGTCGAACGCAGGCTCCCTTCGCGGATCGCCGCCGCCAGGCTGCCTGCATCCATATCGAGTATCTTCGTATCGATGTCGATCACCCCATTCGAACTTTATTGGTGCCACATGACCTGGTATCTGCAATGATTTCGACATGGATCTCCGTATACCTCTTTCGCGCCTATTTTTCCATGGGCAAGTATCACGAGCCAACGCCCCTTCATAGGATGAAGCAACCCGTCGAACGGCGGAAGGAGGTGTGCGATCATGTCTTACACAACGTCGTATTACCCGCAAGGCTATTACCCTTATCCCCCGTACTATCCCTATGCCTATTATCCGTACTACTACTCTTATCCGTGGTATCTGTATGCCTTCCTGTATCCGTGGCTGTTCCCGCCTTACGGAGGGGGCGGTCACCATGGCGGCCATGGGCCTGGCGGCGGTTACCCTGGAGGCGGTGGACACGGTGGAGGTGGCGTAGGCGGTCATCCTGGAGGAGGGCGTCATGCGGGCGGTCAGTCGGGCGGCGGATACCGGGCGGATGAGAGCCTGTATTTCATGCCTGCGGTAACGATGAGTCCCGTTGCCTATACGGCTCCTGAAGGGCCGATCGTCGGCGCATACGAGTAAAGGTTGGGGTATCGCCCCAACCTTTATTGTCCGTTTTTTGTTGTTTGGCCAGATCCTTCATGTCGCTGGCAGGAGAGAACCTACAGCAGAGCCGGAGGTTCCACGCTGCTGTGCATCCGATAGACGGAGCCGGTGTCCGAGCTGATATAGAAGCCGTGCATCGCTTCCAGCACATGGTATGCCAGCGCGCCGCTCGCCCGGTACTTGCCGCCGGAGCGGATCGCCCGGGCCATGTCCAGCACGCCGAGACCGCGGCTGTTGTCGGCATAAGGCAGCTCCAGCGGAACCTCTTGCCACTCCGGGCTGCCAGCTGAACTGATCAGGACCTTGCCGCCGAAGATATTCGGGTCCGGCACCTTCAGCGTGCCGAGGGATCCATAGATCTCGATGTTCGGCAGCGTGCTGCCGCCCGGAATATCGAAGGACGTGATGATCGTGCCGATCGCCCCGCTTGCGAACCGCATCGTGCCCGCGATATGGGTCGGCACCTCGACCCGGATCCTGGTTCCCTTCTTCGGCTCGCTGTATATCGTCCGTTCCGGGAACGAGATGCTCGTCATCCCGGCGATCTCGCGGATCGGGCCGATCAGCGCGACCAGTGCGGTCAGATAATACGGGCCCATGTCGAACATCGGCCCGCCGCCCACCTGATAATAGAATTCCGGCGACGGATGCCAGAACTCATGCCCTCTCGCCATCATAAAGGCCGTTGCGGCGATCGGTTCGCCGATCGCTCCCTCGAGGATCAGCCTGCGGCACGTCTGGATGCCGGCGCCGAGGAACGTGTCCGGCGCGCAACCGACCTTCAGGCCGCGTTCCTCCGCTGCGGCGAGGATCCGCTTGCCGTCCTCCAGGGAAGCCGCGAGCGGCTTCTCGCTGTACACATGCTTGCCTGCCTGAAGCGCCTTGAGGCTGACCTCGGCGTGTGCGGCGGGAATCGTCAGATTGACGACGATGTCGATCTCCTCGTCACCCAGCAATTCCTCCACCGTGCAGCCTCTGGGGATGCCGTACTCGGCCGCTTTCGCCTTCGCCCTGTCCACATCCAGATCCGCGCACGCCACCAGCTCGATCTCTTCGAATGACTTCAGATTTTTCATATATGTGCCGCTGATATTCCCGCAACCGATGATGCCAACTCTGGTTTTCCTGCTTCTCTCCATGCCCTGTGTCGCCTCCATGTATCCTGAATGCTGCTCTTGTGCGATCCTGTGTTTGCCATGCGCTGTCTATTGATGCCTTCTGACGCTGGCAGTGCTGATGTGTCAGATGACGGGTCATGAGGGGTGAAGCGTGCTCCCCGCCCTGGCAGGGCTTCATCTGCCGGTCCGTCCAGCCTGAACTGACGCTATCTTCGGTTCATGACCAGGTGTTCTGCCATGCCTTGTCACCTTGCCAGAAATTCTTGTCCCTATCGGCTGTCGCCCATGCCGGTATACACTCCGCTGAATTCGTGCTTCCCTTGCGCCAGCTTCTTGCCTTCAGCCGCCCAGACGAAGCCGCGGCGGATGATCTCCTTCACCGGAGGCATCTCGATGATATTCGCCTGATGGCCGAGCGAGCAGTAGAACACGCGGCCCAGTCCCCAACGCTTCGTCCAGACGACCGGCATATCCACCGGCGAGTTCGTGCTGTGCGGCCCCTTCACCGCAGGATTCGGGAAGCGCGTCGTCGCGAGGACCTCCACCGCCGGATCGAAGTGCAGATAGTATTGCTCGCTGACCACCTCGAAGTCCTCGATCCCCTCGAGAAGCGAGCTGGAGCTGTGCCTGATGTTCACGGTATAGCGCACTCCGTCATTGCCCGGATGAGCCACCCAGTTGCCGCCGGTCATGAACTGCCAGTCCACATTGTTGCGGAAGGCATCGCACATCCCGCCATGCGTGCCGGCGATGCCGGTTCCAGCCTGGACGGCGGCCATGATGTTGAAGACCAGGTGCTTCTCAATCTCGCCCATCGTCCAGTTCGGCACGATCAGGTCCAGCTCCATCAGCTTCTCCTTGTCTGCAAAAGACTCCAGCGTATTGGACACCTCAACCTCAAAGCCTTCCCCCTCAAGCACCTCCCGGTATATGCCCGCCACTTGCTCCGGTTGATGGCCGAGCCATCCGCCCCATACGATCAGCGCTTTTCTGCCCATTCAGATCTCCTCCCATGTTCAGTTAACTCCATATCCAGTCCATACATGCGGACATGGCAGCGGGTACCGCCAGCCCATCCTCACAGTTCCGACCACCCGCTGGCGCATGTGAAATAAGGCAACGGATGATGCCTGACCACCCTCACAGCTCCGATATCGCGACCCAACGCCGTTCGGCGACGGAACGCTCCACCGCTTCCAGAACGGCCTGACATTTGACGCCGTCGTGGAAGCTTGGCACCGGCGAGCGGTTGTCACGAAGCGCCTCCATCAGTTCCACGACTTCGTGGATGAAGGTATGCTCGTACCCGATCGTATGCCCTGGCGGCCACCACGCATCCGCATAGGCATGCGCAGGATCTGTCGCCAGCACGCGACGGAATCCCTGAACATCGGCATCATCATCCGTGAAGTACACCTGAAGCTCATTCATCCGTTCAAAATCGAATTTGACGCTGCCTTTGCTGCCGTTGATCTCAAACGAGTTCGTGCAACGATGCCCGGACGCGTATCTGGTGGCTTCGAAGCTGCCGAGCGCGCCGTTCCCGAATCTCGCCAGGAACAGCGTCGCGTCGTCCACCGTCACCTCTCCCTTGGCACCATCGCTGCTGCCCGTTGCGCTCAGGCCGGTCATCGAAGCGGGCAGCGGTCTCTCCCTGACGAACGTATCGCTCATCCCGACCACTTCCGTCATATCGCCGACGAGGAAATGCGCCAGGTCGATCAGATGCGCGCCCAGATCGCCATGTGATCCGGATCCTGCCACCTCCCTGGTCAATCGCCAGACAAGAGGAAATTCCGGATCGACCAGCCAATCCTGGAGGAACCATGCGCGGAAATGATATATGCGCCCCAGCCTGCCCTCGCTCACCAACTTCTTCGCCAGCTGCACGGCGGGCGCGAACCGGTAGTTGAAGCCGATCATATGTTTCACGCCTGCCTGTTCCGCCGCAGCCAGCATCTCGCGCGCGTCCGCCAACGTCAGGGCGAGCGGCTTCTCGCAGAAAATATGCTTGCCCGCCGCAGCCGCTTCAAGCGCGATCTCCTTGTGCGCATCGCTAGGCGCATTGATGTCGATCAGATCGATGTCATCCCGACGCACGAGCTCACGCCAATCCGTCACATAGCTGGCCCAGCCGAACTGCTCGGCTGCCGCGCGCACCGACGGTTCATGTCGGCCGCAGATCACGCTCATGACCGGCCTGGGCACATTCGGGAAGAACATCGGCAGATCCCGGTATGCGTGGCTGTGGGCTTTGCCCATGAATTTGTACCCTACCATTCCGACACGTACTTCTTGCATGCGTATCTCCTCCCCATATGTAATGATTGATGTATATCAAGTCATGATGTCCGATGCACTGTTTGGTTACGTTTTCATCCCTGCGATGGGCAACCCGGTTTTCGCTTGTGCTCCGGTCATTGCCATCAGGATGAACGGCGAACCACGAGCTCCACCTCGAGCAGCTCCTTGAACGGATCGGCGCCTTCTGCGCCGCTCCCCACAAGATCAAGCAGCCGCGCCGCCGAGATCCGGCCCATCTCGAAGAACGGAACATGCACCGTGGTCAGCGGCGGATCGGCCACACGCGCGGTGTCGGAATCGTCGTATCCGACGAGCGCATAATCGCGTCCCGCCTCCATCCCCCGTTCCTTGAGCCCTTGCATGAGGCCGATCGCCATGCGGTCGTTGGCGGCGAAGATCGCATCGTACTCATGCCGAGCCTCGTACAGCTGCTCCGCCAATTCGTATCCGCTCTTGCGGCTGTAGTTGCCTTCATAATACAGCACCTGACCATCCAGACCAGCCTCGGCTAGCGCAGATCGGACCCCCTGCAGCCTGTCGACGCTGTTCGAGTAGACCAGCGGTCCATTGACGAAGGCGATGCGCCTGTGGTCTCGTTCGAGCAGGTGGAAGATCGCCTGCCTGCTGCCGCTGATGTGATCGGCATCAACTTCACTATACGGATATGGCGTGCGGCCGCCGATGATGCAGAATGGATACCCGCCCCGATGCAGTTTGGCCAGCGCTCGCAGGTCTTCATCGCTATTCTTCGAGCCAAGGATGATGCAGGCGTCGATCTTGCGCTTGAGAAAGGCCGACTCATATCGCGGTTCTTCCCCCGCCTGATGGAACTGCACGAGCATGCTGTACCCGCGTCGTTCCACCTCATGCCCGATGCCGGACAGGATCTCGGAATAGTAGTACGCCGAGAACAGATGCACCTTGGGCAGGACGGGCAGGATGACGCCGATATTTTCGCTTCTCTGGAGGACGAAGCTCCTCGCGATGGCGCTGGGCGTGTATCCGAGCTGCGCGGCGGCTTCGAGCACGCGTCGGCGCGTCTCATCCCGCACCGGTCCAACGCCGCTGAGTACCCGCGAGACCGTCGCTTCTGACACTCCTGCTATTTCTGCTACCTGTTTACGTTTGGTCATCGTCATCCCATCCGCTTGCTGCATTCTGTGCACGTTTGGTCCTCGTCATCCCGTCCGCTTGCTGCAGTCTGTGCACGTTTGATCCTCGTCATCCCGTCCGCTTGCTGCATTCTGTGCACGTTTGGTCCTCGTCATCCCATCCGCTTGCTGCATTCTGTGCATGTTTGGTCATCGTTATCCCATCCGCTTGCTGCATTCTGTGCATGTTTGGTCATCGTTATCCCGTCTGCTTGCTGCAACCCGTTTACGCTTGGTCATCGTGATCTCATACGGTAGATGACGCAACGAACTGTCTATAATGTACACGTGTACATTTTGGCATATGGATTCCCAAGATGTCAATATGTCCCTGATATCGTTTGGAACTTCGCATACGACCACTTTCTGAACGACGATGTCAGGGCGCAACTTCGTACAACACCACGTCCAGGGAGGATGGACCAAACTTTTTGTACACCATTCCCGAGGCGGACGACGCCAATCCTTTTGTTCGATTTTTCGTACAAAACCACGGCAAAAGTGGGCGACGCCATGATTTTTGTTCGATTCCTCGTACAAAACCGCCCCCATAACC
>Ga0207747_1001304_pt1 | contig 18446 bp, 19 predicted proteins | sample HigsolmetaGSP11D_FD_184839 | JGI IMG/M metagenome (GOLD analysis project Ga0207747, IMG submission 184839) | High solid enriched microbial communities from the Joint BioEnergy Institute, USA - SP1-1-D (SPAdes) | ecosystem: Engineered > Bioreactor > SSF (Solid state fermentation) > Aerobic >...
ATGTTCTCGTCAGCGGCCGAGTTGCGTCCGTTGGCATCCTCCCGTCCCTTCCTGACTGCGCGGGTCCGGCCCTCTCCCCCCGAGGGCCGGACCCGCGGCTTTTTCGCGGGCGGACGGGACCTTCCGAGCACAGGAGAGGTGACGCGCATGGGTGGCCTGTTCCGCGCCCCGAAGCCGGTGATCATCGCCGCGCCGCAGCCCGAGCCGGCGCCGCCGACGCCATCCCCCGAACAGGCCGGCCAGGAGGCACGCGCCAAGGCCCGCGCCCGCGCCGCCCGTGGCCTGGCCGGCACCATCGCCACCTCGGCCCGCGGCGTGCTGGCGCCGCTGCCGGCCCCCACCCGCAAGTCGCTGTTGGGGGAATAGGATGGTGGAGCCGACAGAAATCCTGGCCCGCCACGCCCGCGCGCTGGAGCGGCGCCGGCCCTTCGAGCCGATCTGGCAGGCCTGCTACGACCATGTGCTGCCCTCGCCCTCCGGCGGCCCGGCGCTGTTCGACGCGACCGCGGCCGATGCCGCCGAACAGCTCGCCGCCTCGCTGCTGGCGGAGCTGACGCCGCCCTGGTCCCGCTGGTTCGGCCTGGCGCCGACGCGGCCGGTGGAGGACACGCCGCAGGGCCGCGCCGTCGCCGAGGCGCTGGAAGATGCGGCGGCCATGCTGCAAGGGCATTTCGACCGCTCCAATTTTGCGATCGAGATGCACCAGGCCTTCCTGGACCTGGTCGTCACCGGCACCGGCCTGCTGCTGGTGGAGGAGGCGCCGCTCGGCGAGGCCTCCGCCTTCCGCTTCACCGCCGTCCCGCTGCGCAGCGCGGTGCTGGAGGAAGGTCCGACGGGTCGGCTCGACACCGTCTTCCGCCAGGCGCGGCTGTCCGCGGCTGAGATCCGCCATCGCTACCCCTCGGCCGAATTGCCGCCGGACCTCGCACGCGCCGCCACGAGGGATGATCCGGCGCCGCTGCCGGTGCTGGAGGCGGTCTGGCCCGACCGCTCCGGCATCCGCTACGCCGCGCTGCTGACCGCGGAGCCGGACCGCCCCGTGGTGCTGGCCGAAGGCCGCTTCGCGGAAAGCCCCTGCATCGCCTTCCGCTGGCTGAAGGCGCCGGGCGAGACCTATGGCCGCGGCCCGGTGATGAAGGCGCTGCCCGATATCCGCACCGCCAATGCGGTGGTGGAGATGGTGCTGAAGAACGCCTCCATCGCCGTCACCGGCATCTGGCAGGCGGAGGATGACGGGGTGCTGAACCCCGCCACGGTGAAGCTGGTGCCGGGCAGCATCATCCCGAAGGCACCGGGCAGCGCCGGCCTGACGCCGCTGGCACCGCCGGGGAATTTCGATGTCTCGCAACTGGTGCTGCAGGACCTGCGCGCGCGCATCCGCGGCGCGCTGCTGGCCGACCGATTGGGCCCGCCGCAGGACGCGCGGATGACCGCGACGGAGGTGCTGGAACGCAGCGCCCAGACCGCGCGGCTGCTCGGCGCCAGCTATGGGCGCCTGCAGGCGGAATTGCTGACGCCGCTGGTCACGCGCTGCCTCGGCATCCTGCGCCGGCGCGGCGAGATCCCCGCCCTGCTGCTGGACGGGCGGGAGGTGGCGCTACGCTACGAAAGCCCGCTGGCCCGTGTGCAGGGCCGGGCGGATGCGGCGAACACGCTGCTGTTCCTGGAGGCCGTCGGCAAGCTCGGCGGTGAAGCGGCGGCGCAGGTGGATGCTGCCGCGGCGACGCGCTGGCTGGCCCGCACCCTCGGCGCGCCCTCCGAGGTTCTCGTCCCCGCCCCTTCCAATCCCAACCGGGAGTAACCCACGCATGTCCGAGAACCTGTTGCAGACGCCATCGGCGGAGCCCGGCAAGGCCACGGCGCGCCCCGCCGATATTCCCGAGAAATTCTGGGATGCCGAGACCGGCACGCTGCGCGTGGATGCCCTGCTGAAATCCTACCGCGAGCTGGAGCGCCGCCTCTCTCAGCGCGCCGCCCCGCCGCGTGCGGATGCGACGCCCGAGGAGATCCAGCGCTTCCGCCAGGCCATGGGCATCCCGGAGACGCCGGAGGGCTACCGAATCAATGCGCCGCATGATCTCTGCTGCCCCGACCCGGAGGTGAATGGCAGGCTGCACGCCGCGCATTTCACCAATGACCAGGCGCAGCTCGTCTATGACCTGGCCGCGGAGCGCCTGCTGCCGCTGATCGCCGAGGCCGCCGCGCAATTCGAGGCCGACCGGCAGCGCGAGAAGCTGCACGCGCATTTCGGCGGCGAGGAACGCTTCCGCCAGGTGGCGGCGCAGCTAGCGGCCTGGGGTCGCGCCAATCTGCCCGCACCGGTCTTCGAGGCGCTGTCCAGCACCGCGGAGGGCGTGCTGGCCCTGGAGCAGATGATGCGCAAGGAGGAGCCCGGCCTCTCCCGCGAGGTCGCCCCGCCCGCCGCCGCGAGCGAGGCCGAGTTGCGCGCCATGATGCGCGACCCGCGCTACTGGCGCACGCGGGAACCGGAATTCGTTCGCCGCGTGACCGAGGGCTTCCGTCGCCTCGTCGGAAGCTGATCCCGCTTCGCAGCGGGGCTTGAGCGCGCGCCCTTCCCTCTCCGCGCGCTCGCCCCGCTGCCTGCGGGGGCGGGCCAGAGCCGATATGCCGCCCGCCCCCGTTCCCCATTCCGGGCCGCGACCAACCCCGCAAGGGGCCGCGGCACGCCGGGCGGCGCGGCGGCCCCCCGCCGGCCAACCGCTGCGCGCGCCCTTTTCCCAACCCGGTGACACAGAGGAGCGACGGCATGTCCGCTTCGATCGACCAGGCCTTCATCAAGCAATACCAGACCGAGGTGCAGGAGGCCTATCAGCGCCAGGGCAGCAAGCTGCGCCCCACCGTGCGCAGCAAGACCGAGGTGCGCGGCGCCTCCACCATCTTCCAGAAGGTCGGCCGCGGCACCGCCGCCGCCAAGGCACGCAACGGCGTGGTGCCGGTGATGAACATCGACCACTCCCAGATCGAGTGCTTCCTGCAGGACTACTATGCCGGCGACTGGGTGGACCGGCTGGACGAGCTGAAGACCAATATCGACGAGCGCATGGTGGTGGCGAATGCCGGCGCCTATGCCCTCGGCCGCAAGACGGACGAGCTGATCATCGCCGCCCTGGACAGCGCGACGCGCGAGGCGGTGGGCACCGCGAGCGGCCAGACCGACAATGAGGGCCTGACCCGCGCCAAGGTGCTGCTGGCCTTCGAGATGCTGGGCGAGGCGGATGTCCCCGATGACGGAAACCGCTTCGCCGTGGTCGGCTGGAAGCAGTGGAGCGAGCTGCTGCAGATCCAGGAATTCGCCAATGCCCAGTATGTCGGCCCGGAGGAGCTGCCCTGGAAGGGCGCCACCCAGGCGAAGCGCTGGCTCGGCGCGCTCTGGATCCCGCACAGCGGCCTGACGAAGAACGGCTCGCTGCGCTACTGCTACTTCTACCACAAGACGGCGGTCGGCCATGCCGTGGCGGCGGAGATCACCACCGACATCACCTGGCACGGCGACCGCGCCGCGCATTTCGTCAACACCATGATGAGCCAGGGCGCGGTGCTGGTGGACGACACGGGTGTCGTCCGCATGCGCTGCAAGGAATAGCGCGCCTCGCTTCCTGCCCCACCTCCGGTTTCGGGGGTGGGGTCCCCTCCCCTTCCATCGCTGCACCGGAGTTTCCGATGGCCCTCTCCGCCCTCGCGCTTTGCTCCCGCGCGCTGCTGAAGCTCGGCGCGCAGCCCATTGCCTCGCTCGACGAGGGCACCGCCGAGGCGGAGGTCGCGGCCAATCTCTACCCCGCGATCCGCGATGCGCTGCTCTCTGCCCATCCCTGGAGCTTCGCCACCGGCCAGGCCAGCCTGCCGCGCCTGGCCGCGAAGCCCGTGGCGGATTTCGCCAATGCCTTCCAGCTTCCGGCCGACTTCCTGCGGGCGCTGTCCGCAGGCCATCCCCGCACCGGCCGCGGCCTTGCCTATCGCCTGTTCGAGGACCGGCTGCACTGCAATGCCGAACAGGTGGTGCTGACCTACATCTTCCGGCCGGAGGAGAGCGCCTTCCCGCCCTTTTTCGCCGCCGCGCTGGTCACGCGGCTGGCCGCCGAATTCTGCCTGCCGCTGACCGAGAACAACAGCCGCGCCCAGCTCCTCGCCAGCCAGGCGGAAGCGGAATTGCGGGCCGCCCGGCTGGCCGACAGCCAGCAGGCGACGCCGCGCGCCATCGAGGATTTCCCGCTGATCTCGGTGCGGGGCTGAGCATGGCGCAGTCCCGCATCCTGAAGACCAGCTTCACGGCTGGCGAATTGGCGCCGGAATTGCTCGGCCGCCCGGATCTGCGCGCCTGGGCCAATGGCGCGCGGCGCCTGCGCAACGTCTTCATCCAGCCGACCGGCGGCGTGACGCGCCGCCCCGGCCTGAGGCATGTCGCCATCCTGCCCGGCCCGGCGCGCCTCATCCCCTTCGAGTTCAACACGGAGCAGACCTACCTTCTGGTGCTGACGGCGGGCGAGATGCGCGTCTTCATCGGTGATGCGGAGGTCGCGCGGCTCTCCGGCCCCTGGACCGAGGCGATGCTGCCGCAGCTCGCCTATACGCAGAGCGCCGACACGCTGCTGCTCTGCCATCCGGAGATGGTGCCGCAGCGGATCACCCGCACCGGCCACACAAGCTGGACCGTGGCGCCCTGGAGCTTCCTCTGCGAGCCCTTCTACCGCTTCGCCCCGGATGACATCACCCTGGCGCCGAGCGGGACAGAGGGCGACATCATCCTCACCGCTTCCGCCCCGGTCTTCCAGCCCGGCCATGCAGGCACGCGCTTCCGCATCGCCGGCAAGCGGGTGCAGGTGGATGCCGTACTGTCCGACACCCAGGCCAGCGCCAGGGTGGAGGAGATGCTCACCGGCACCGACGCGACGACCGACTGGGAGGAGGCCGCCTTCTCCCCGGTGCGCGGCTGGCCGGTCTGCCTCTGCTTCCACCAGGACCGCCTGGTGATCGGCGGCTCGCGCGACCTGCCGAACCGGCTCTGGCTCTCGCAATCCGGGGACCTGTTCAATTTCGACCTCGGCACCGGGCTGGATGACCAGGGGATCGAGTTCGGCCTGGTCTCGGACCAAGTGAACGCGATCCGCGGCGTGTTCTCCGGCCAGCATCTCCAGGTCTTCACCTCCGGCGCCGAGTGGATGGTCACCGGCACCCCGCTGACGCCGGCCAGCATCCAGCTCAACCGGCAGACCCGCGTCGGCTCGCCGGTCGGGCGCATGGTGCAGCCGGTGGATGTGGACGGCTCGACCATCTTCGCCGCGCGCAGCGGGCGGGGGATCTTCGAGTTCACCTATACCGACCTGCAGCAGCTCTACCAGGCGAACGACCTGGCGCTGGTCTCGCAGCACCTCGTCCGCGACCCGGTGGCGATGTGCTACGACCAGCGCCGCCGGCTGCTGCATGTGGCGATGGCAGATGGCTCGCTGGCCACCCTGACGCTCTATCGCGCCGAGGAAGTCACCGCCTGGACGCGGCAGGAGACGGAAGGCGCCTTCCGCGCCCTCGCCGAGATCGAGGGCACGGTCTGGGCCGTGGTGGAGCGCCTGGGTACGCATCGCCTGGAGCGCTTCGACGAGATGCTGGCGCTGGACGCCGCCCTCACCGGCACCGCCGCCGAGGCACAGGACCGCTGGACCGGCCTCGACCATCTCGAAGGGCAGGAGGTCGGCCTGGTGGCGGATGGCGCGCCGCGTGGCACCGCCATGGTCGAGGATGGCGTGGTCACGCTCGATCCCCCGGCTATGGCGGTTCAGGCCGGACTCGCCTTCACGCATGTGGTCGAGCCCTTGCCGCCGGATCTCTCCACTCCGCTCGCCGCCAAAGCGGCGCCGCTCAGGCTGGTCTCCGTCACCTTCCGGCTGCTGGAGACGGCGGCGCTCTCGGTCGATCTCGGCCGCGGCGCCGCGCCGCTACCCTTCCGGCGGCTGGGCACGCCGCTGCTGGATGCGCCGCCGCAGCCCTTCACCGGCGATGTGCGGCTGCGCGCCCTCGGCTGGCAGCGCGACGCGATGCGGCCGCTCTGGCGCATCGAGGACGCGACGCCGCTGCCGATGACGCTGCTTTCCGTCACCACCGAGATGAGGATGACAGACTGATGGCCGCTCTTGCCTCGATTGCCTCGCTGGTCGGCGCGGGCGCCACGCTCTACGGCAACATCCGCCAGGCGCAGTACGCGCAGGCCGCCAGCCGCGCCCAGGCGCAGATCGCGCAGCAGCAGGAACAGGCGCGGCAGCAGCTCCTGAAGCAGCAGCAGCAGGAGGCAGCGCTGGCGCGCAGCCAGACCCTGGCGCGCACCATTGCCTCCGCCCGCGCCCGCATGGCCGCGGGCGGGCGGGCGCCGGACGAGGGCTCCGCAGGCGCAGTCACGGCCGGGCTGAAGCAGGACGCCGCGGCGTTGCAGGATGCGGACGACGCGACCTTCCGCGCCCGGCTGGCGCAAGGGCGCAGCAGCCTGCTGAACCCGGACGGCACGCTGAATGCCCTGCTGCAATCGGGCCGCAGCTTCGGCTACGTCGCGCGGAGCCTTCTGGACTAGCCGCCCGGGCCAGGCCCATCCCATCCCCCGGAGTCCCAGCATGGTCGAGCATATCAGGATCGGCGGTGTCGCGCCGCGCGTGCATTACGTGGCCGACGGCACGCAGACCAGCTTCACCTTCCCCTTCCCCATCTTCACCGAAAGCGACCTGGAGGTGCGGATAGACGGCCTGGTGCAGGCCGCCGGCTACACCGTCTCCGGCGCCGGCCGGTCGGATGGCGGCAGCATCGCCTTCGCTGCCGCTCCGCCGCCGGGCAGCAATGTCACGCTCCGCCGTAACCTGGCCGTGGCCCGCACCACGGATTTCCAGGAGAATGGCATCCTCCGCGCCCGCAGCCTGAATGACGAGCTGGACTACCAGATCGCCGCGCTGCAGGAGATGAAGGAGGAGATCGGCTCCGCGCTGCGCCTCGATCCTTCCGAGACCGGCGCCACCACCCTGCCGCTGCGCTCCGCGCGCGCCAACAAGATGCTGGGCTTCGACAGCACCGGCGGGATCACCGTCTATGACCGCGGCGGCACGCTTTCCGCCCCCTTCCCCGGCGGGGTGCCGCGCACGGTGGAGGACAAGCTGGCGGAACGCCTCTCCGCCCGCGATTTCGGCGCGGTGGGCGACGGCATCACGGATGACGGCCCGGCACTACAGGCGGCGATGACCGCCGCCGCCGCCAGCGGCAAGCACCTGGAGATCGGCGAGGGCACCTTCCGTACCACCATTCCGCTGACCCTGCCCGGCGCCGCGGCGGGGCTGACCATGCGCGGCGCCATCCTCTATGCCGGCCCGGGCGGCCGCACGGCGCTGACGCTCGGCGATGGCGGCGCGGTGCGCAATGCGGCGAAGCTCTACGAAGGGCTCCGGGTGATCCGCGCCAGCCAGTCCGACTGGCTGGACGAGAACGACATCGGCATCCTGATCCGTAATCTCGATGCCAGCGTCGTCGAGCTCCGCCATGTCGAGGGCTTCACCATCGGCCTGCGCACCCTGGGCGATGAGCGCGGCTTCGAGGATACGGAGCTGACCCTCGGCCGCATCGTGAACAACCGCATCGGCCTGGACATCCGCACCGGGACGGCGGCCGGCTGGAACACCTCGGTCCGCTACTATGGCGGGCATTTCGCCATCGGCAGTGCGGTCAATACGGACAAGGACCGCTTCGGCGTGCGCTTCTCCGCCGCGCCGGGCGCCTATATCGCGCATAACCGGCATGTCTTCCACGGCCCGGCCTTCGAATTGCAGGCGAGGGACCGGCCGATCGCCGGCATTCCCTTCCTGTCGGAAGTCTCCAGCCGTGCCGTGCTGGTCACCGCCATGCGCATGGAGGGCTGCTCGCCCTTCGCCGCGCGCCATACCGCCGGCGCGCAGGACCATGTCTATGAGGTCGCCTGGGCCAGCCAGGGCTATGGCATCGGCATCGACTACGCGCCGAGCGCCACGCGCGTCGGCTCCGTGGTCCGGGCGCTGCACCAGGCGGCCGGACACCGGGAGGCGGTGCGGGAATTGGCCTCGGTCCCCAATCTCCGCGCCGCCGCCTTCCGGTACAGCGGCACGGAGACGGGGTTCGACAGGCTGGCCTGCCTCAGCACCAATGTCTCGGGCACGCCGACGCAGCTTGCGCAATTCGCCTTCCCGGCGCTCGATCAGTATGTGCTGACGAACCGCGGCGTGCTGCTGACCGGCGGGCGCGGCCTCGGCTTCGTGGTGGATGCGCGGCGCTGCAAGGAATTCGCCCTGGCGGCGGATGCCGACAACCCGCGCCTCGTGGTGCAGTGCTTCGACGCGGACATGAACCTGCTGACCGATGCCAGCGGCAGCCTGGTCCGCGCGTCCGGCATGTCCATGCAGTGGTCGGCGGTGTCGCGCTGGTGGCAGGGCTCGGCCGACATGACGGATGCGGACCTGACCCGGCTGCAGGTGGTGCGGCTGGCCGACCAGGTGGCCTATGCCATCATCGGCCTCGCCCGCGTCATGCAGGATTATGAGGTGCGGGCGCTGCGCCTCGCCAGCGATCCGTCGCAGTCGCCCGCCGTGCTCTGGGGCCTGCCGGACCTGCCCTTCGGCACGCGGGAGCTGAAGGCGGAAGTCGCCTGGACGCCGCCGGAGATCGCCGCCGGCGGCTCGGCCCAGGTCAATGTGACGCTGGCCGGCGCGCGTGCGGGCGATTTCGCGCAGGCGGCCTATAGCCTGGGCACCTCCGGCTTCGTCTTCCTGGCGCAGGTCGCGTCCAAGGATCTCGTCACCGTCACCGCCTGGAACCGCACCGGCGCGCCCTTCACGCTCAACCCCGGCACGGTGCGCGTGCGGGTGGTGAAGGCATGAGGAAGCGATCGAAGCCGCCGCTCGACAGCACCGATTTCGCCGCCGCGGCGAAACGGGTGCTGGCGGATTACGAGACCTTCGTCGCCGCCTCCGCCGATGCCGGCGACGCGGCCGATGCGAAGGCTTTCGCCGCGCGCCATGCCGCCGCCCGCGCGGCGCTGGCGCATCTCGACCAGCTCCTGAAGCTCGCCGCCGAAAGCGGGCGGGAGGAGGAGGTGAAGAGCATCGCCGACAGCCTGGCGGAGACAAGGGCGCAGATCGCGTCCCTGCCCCCCGAGGAGGACCCGGAGGATGACGACGGCAGCGGAGGCTGACTTCCTGGAATTCCTCTGGCTCTGGAACATGCAGCAGGGCCAGGGAACGCCGCCGGTCCACCGCCGCATCGCCCGCTGGCTGCAGGCGCGGCGCGAGGCCGGCGACCGCCGCCTGCTGCTGATGGCCTTCCGCGGCTGCGGCAAGTCCACCCTGGTCGGGCTCTATTGCGCCTGGTGGCTGCTGCGGGATCCGGATGCGCGCATCCTGGTCCTCGCCGCCGACCAGCCGCTGGCGGTGAAGATGGTGGCGACGGTGCGGCGCATCCTGGAGCGTCACCCGCTCTGCCGCCACCTGCTGCCGGAGGCCCCGGATGCCTGGGCGATGGACCGCTTCACCGTGCGGCGCAAGGCGGTGCTGCGCGATCCCTCCATGCTGGCGCAGGGTCTCTCCGGCAACATCACCGGCGCGCGGGCGGAGCTCATCATCTGCGACGATGTGGAGGTCGCCGGCAATTGCGACACGCCGGACAAGCGCGCCGAGTTGCGGGAGCGGCTGGCGGAGACGGAATTCGTCCTCACCCCCGGCGGCACGATCCTCTATGTCGGCACGCCGCATTGCGCGGAGACGATCTACCTGCCGCCGGGCAGCGAGGGCGCCTGGCTCGCCGGCTATCGCCGCCTGGTGATCCCGCTGCTGGATGCGGAAGGGAACAGCGCCTGGCCCGAACGCTTCCGCCCGGAGGAGATCGAGGCCCTGCGGCGCCGCGTCGGCCCGCTGCGCTTCGCCCGGCAGATGCTGCTGCAGCCGGTGGCGGAGGCGGCGGCGCGGCTCGATCCCGCCCTGATCGTGCGTTACGCGGAGGAGCCGGACTACCGGGAGGCCGCGGGCCGCACACAGCTTTCCCTGCTCGGCCGCCGGCTGCTGTCGGGTGGCGGCTTCTGGGATCCGGCCTATGGCAGGCCGGGCACGGGCGATGCCTCGGTCCTCGCCGCCACCTATGCGGATGGCGAGGGCAACCACTATCTGCACCGCCTCGCCTTCCTGACGCACGATCCGGACAGCCCGGTGGATCCCGCCACCCAGCAATGCCGCGCCGTGGCGGCGCTGGCGCGGGAGCTGCTGCTGCCGGCGGTGCGGGTGGAGACGAACGGAATCGGCCGCTTCCTGCCGGCGCTGCTGCGGCGAGAGATGGCGCGGGCCGGCGCTGCCTGCGCGGTGGTGGAGCACAGCAGCCGCCAGGCCAAGTCCGCACGCATCCTGGCGGCGCTGGAACCGGCGCTGGCCGCGCGCCGCCTGCATGCGCATGAGAGCGTCTTCCGCACGCCCTTCCCGGCGGAGATGGCCGCCTGGCGCCCCGACGCGCCCGGCGCCCGCGACGATGCGCTGGACGCGCTGGCCGGCTGCCTGCTGGCCGAGCCGGTGCGCCTGCCGCTCGTGCCGGCGCAGGCCCGCGCGCCGACCTGGCACAGGGCGGGCTGAGCCCTACCCCGCGCGCTTCAGGATCTCCCGCCTATGCCGGATCCGGCCTTCGGGCGTGATCTCGAAACGGGTGTCCGCGCGCTGCCGCGCCAGGCCCATCCCCTGCAGGCGCAGCAGGCAGGGGCCATCCTTCAGTCCCTCGGGCCGTCCCAGCGCGCCCACCAGCGTGAGCCGGTGGAGCGCGGAGCGGCAGCAGGTTTCGAGATAGGGCTCGTTCCACATCGTCACAGTCATGCGTGTCCCGGTGCCACCGAAGCGTGGCGCCGTCCACCCCATCCTTCAAGGAGGCCGCGAGGAGCCCCCCATGCAGATCGAGCCGACCTGGTGGATCAGCGTCATCGAGGCGCCGATCGTCGCCGCCCTGTTCTGGATGATCCACGGCCTCCGGCAGGATTTCCAGAACCGCATCGAGCGCAGCGACCAGCGCGAGAACGACGCCGTCAGCCGCACCCGCGACGAGCTGGCGGAATTCAAGCTGGAAGTGGCGCGGACCTATGTGCCGCTATCGCTGATCCGCGACGTGGACCGCCGCCTGTCGCAGCACCTGCTGCGCATCGAGGAGAAGATCGAGGAGGTCAAGCGCGCCGGCACCCCCGCGCCGCGGCTGCGCGAGCGCATCCTGGACGGAGGCGGGGCATGAGCGCGGGCCTGGCAATGGACCGCGCCATGGCGACGCGGCAGGCGGCCGAGACGCTGGCCCTGGCTCTCTGGGCGGCGGCGGGCGCGCGGCCGGTCCGGGCGATCGAGGCGCTGGCCAGCCTGGTGGTGAACCGGGCGAAGCTGGCGGCGGCGGATGCGGCCGCGCGCCTTCGCTTCGCGCCGGGGGCGGAGGCTGCCGCCTGGCTAGAATTGCTCGGGCCGGTGTGCCGCGCGCCCTTCCTCTTCGGGCGCCAGCTAGCGGGGCGCGCGGTGCCGGAAGGCGATCCGGCCCTCGCCATCTGCCGCCGCATCGCCGCCCGCGCCGTCGCCGGCAGCCTGCCGGATCCGACGGAGGGTGCGACGCATTGGCACGATGCGGGGGAGCTGCTCGGCTGGGCGCTCGGCCAGATGCCGGTGGCGGAGACCGGCGGGCTGATCTTCTATCGGCTATTCGCGCCTTCGAATATCGGTTCAGCCTGGAAGGACTATCTCAGAGGAGCGCTACCAACCGGCCGACTGTCGGCGGTCATCGGTGCCCCTGCAGCTGAACAATAGCCACGACGTCTGCTCTCACGCAGTTGCACCGACATCTACGCAGCGGTCGGGCGAACTTTTCGGGGCCACCGACCTTCCCCTCAAGGAACCCAGTGGAGGACGCTTGCGATGTGTAACGAGTTGGGGCAGCGTGTGCCGCATATGGGAACCTGGGGGACAGAGCCTATGACGCGAGCCGAGCAACTCACGCAGCTGAAGGCGCGGTTTGGCATTGCCAACGATCCCATGCCGGAATATTTTCAAATGCCATCCGTCGTCCGCCACATTCCGTCGCAGACAACGTATGGTTCGTTCGATGTAAATCACCTCAATATCTCGATGAAGGCCACCGATGCCCAACTGGAGCGACGTATTAGACGAGATTAACAAGTTTAGGCAAAGGCGTCTTCAGTCAGCAGCGCTTTCGGTTGATATTACAAGGAAGAAATATCTTAGAAAATACGCCCGCCTTGTGGGCAGAAATGTTATCGCGTACTATTCTGGGTGGCTGTCCAAGCCACAAATAGCTGGCCTTGAGATACGTGACGAGGACAAGAACGCCTTCATGATGGCGGTCCATGGCTTGGACCGCTCAAGAGGGCTTGATTTAATTCTGCATACGCCGGGGGGTGAAATTGCTGCCGCCGAAAGCATAGTAAACTATCTTCATGCCATGTTCGGCAACGACATTAGGGCGGTTGTGCCTCAAATTGCTATGTCAGCAGGCACCATGATCGCCTGTGCATGCAAGGAAATCCTCCTTGGAAAGCAATCCAATTTGGGTCCGGTGGATCCCCAGTTGAATGGAATTCCAGCCCATGGGGTCCTGGCTGAATTCGATAAAGCTCACAAAGAAATTCTTGCAGATTCATCAAAGATATCAGTGTGGCAATTTGTGCTCTCGAAATATCCACCGACATTTCTAAACCAATGTCAGCAGGCCATACAGCTATCCGAGGATTTCGTCCGCAGAGAACTTGTCAACAATATGTTTCATGGCGACCCCGAAGCCTCAGCCAAGGCAGATTACGTAGTAAAAGAACTGACAGACTACAGCACTAACCTTGTACATTCTCGCCACTTTCATATAGATGACTGCAAAAAAATGGGACTGAAGATTAAAGATATAGAACACGATCAAAATTATCAAGATATAATTTTAACAGTTCATCACTGTTATATGCATACTCTGATGAATACGCCCGCTTTCAAGATCATCGAAAATCAGAATGGCGTTGCATTCATAAAAAATAGTTTGGAAAAATCTCAAAATTCGCCATAGCTGCCAAGTCAAGTATGGTGATAACTCCTTGATGCCCTCCCACACCGCAACTCTGCATCAGCGCATATAGCGTCGTGCCGAGGAGCAACCGATCTTGTAGAGAAGAGGTTAGTTCGCTCGGCACAGCTACCAGCCGATGTGGCGCGCGGCCTCAGCGCCGCGCCGAAACCTGCGCTACGTAATTGTCGAAGGAGAGCTCGGCCACGCGGAACCAGGCGCGCATGTCATCGCGAGACTTCGACCAGGCCTCGTGGATCCTCTTGAATTCCGGGCTCCTCTCCGCCGTCTCCTGCTCCAGCTTCATCGCTTCCCGGTAGCAGGCGTCCATCACCTCCCGCGGGAAGGGGCGGAGCTGGGTGCCATGCGCGACCAGCCGGCGCAGCGCCTCCGGGTTGCGGATGTCGTAGCGCGCCACCATCCAGTGCGTCGCCTCGGCCGCCGCGGCACGGATCGCTGCCCTGTAGCTCTTCGGCAGCGCGTTCCACTGGTCGAGATTGACGAAGAGATGGGTGTTCGCCGCGCCCTCCCACCAGGCGGGGTAGTAGTAGTACTGCGCGACGCGGTGGAAGCCGAGCTTCTCGTCGTCATAGGGGCCGAGCCACTCCACCGCGTCGATCGTGCCGCGCTCCAGCGCCGGGTAGATGTCCCCGCCCGCAAGCTGCTGCGGCACGCCGCCGAGGCGCGAGAGCACCGTCCCGGCCAGGCCGCCGATCCGCATCTTCAGGCCCTTCAGGTCCTCGACCGAGCGGACCTCCTTGCGGAACCAGCCGCCCATCTGCGCGCCGGTGGTGCCGAGCGGAAGGGCATAGGCGTTGTACTTGTTGTACAGCGCCTCGTTCAGCAGCGTGATGCCGCCGCCATCGTACATCCAGGCATTCTGCTGGCGGGTGTTGAGGCCGAAGGGCAGGCCGGTGCCGAAGGCGAAGGCCGGGTTCTTGCCGGTGTAGAAGAAGCTGGTGCTGTGCGCCGCCTCCACCGTGCCGGCCTGCACGGCATCCAGCGCCTGCAGCGGCGGCACCACCTCGCCCGGGCCGAAGACGCGGATCTGGAAGCGGTCGTCGGTCAGCTCCGCGACGATGCGGGAGAAGACATTGGCGGCGCCGTGGATCGCATCCAGGCTGGTCGGGTAGCTGCTGGTCAGGCGCCAGCGCAGCGCCGGCTGGGAGGAGGTGATCGCCGGCGCCGCGGGCTGCTGAGCCCGGGCGGCGGCGGGGATGGCAAGAGTGGCGGCGGTGGCGAGCGTGGCGCCCCGGCCGAGGATGGCACGGCGGTGCATTGGCGAGGATCCCTCCCCAGAATTGATCCTGGCGGGGAGGAACCACGGATACGGGCGCCACGGAAGGGGGGTAGATCGCCGGAGCCGGACCATTCCAGCCGGCGGTCCGGCCCGGACTCGCGAAATGGGATGCGCGGGCCGGGGACGGTCCGCTACTTTTGTGCCGCTACGCATCGCCACGGACCTGACCGGCGCCACCCGAGGTGGAGCGCAAACCGGTGCACCGCCGCCCTGGGCCCGATGGGATCGCCCGCCACCCGAGGCCCAGACAGCCAACGAGGCTCACCATGGAACCGACGCAGAAGGGCGTTCCACCAGCGGAGCCGGCCGAAACCAACAGGCGTGAAGCGCAGGAGCGGGAATGGGACCGTCGTGAGCGGGCCCGCCGGGAGGCCGAAGAGGAGCGGCAAGTCGCCGAGGAGGGACGGCTGACGGCTGAGGAACTGCGCAGGCAGATGGACGCCTTGCGTGGGGCGGCCGAAAAGATCCGTATGGTTGCCGAAGCAGCCAGGGCCTCCGCAGAGGCGAACCGGCGCGAAGCGGAACAGGCGCGGGAAATGAGCGAGGCTCTCAGGAAGGCGACGGAAGAAGCCCGGCAGGCCGCGGAGATCCTGCGCGAGACAGGGGAGAGGCAGCGGGCCTCCGCCGAGGAGCAGCGCCACATCCTGACGGAGATTCTTGCCACCCTTCGGACGCTGGGCAGCAACCAGGCGAGACGCTGATCCGCGGGCATGGCCGGACGAACACGCCGACCGGCCTCGCCCTCGCGCCCGATACCGGCACGGCAGAAATGCAAATCGGCCCGGAGCCTTGGGAAACTCATGGCACATCGGATGGACGCACTGATCTACACCATGGCCCGTAGCGCGGACTGGCGCGCCGCGGAGGCGGCCGGGGAGTATCGCGGCAGCGAGGACGACCGCCGCGACGGCTTCCTGCACTTCTCCACCGCCGCGCAACTGCGCGCCAGCGCGGCGAAGCACCGCGCCGGGGAGGCGGATCTGGTGCTGGTGGAGGTGGAGGCGGCGGCCCTCGGCCCCGCCCTGCACTGGGAGCCGGCGGCGGGCGGGAAGCGCCCCGGCCTGTTCCCGCACCTCTACGGCCCGCTGCCGCTTTCGGCAGTGCGCTCGGTGGCGCCCCTGCCCCTCGGCAGCGATGGCGCCCATGTCTTTCCACCGGGAATTCCCTGACCGGCGAGGCTGTCGCGCCATTGCCGGCGGGGCGGGCGCCTGGCCGCCCGTTCGCTCATCAGGCAGGCCAGCACCACCACGGCGCCGCCGGCCAGCATGGCGGGGTCCGGTGGATGCCCCCAGATCGCCAGGTCCAGCAGCACGGACATCGGCAGCGCCACATAGCCATAGGGGCCGAGCCGCGCCGCATCGGCATGGCGGAAGGCCGCCGCGGTGCAGGCCACCGCCGCCCCGGCGAGCAGCCCGTTGCCCATCAGCATGACCAGATCCGGCCCCGAGGGCGGCACCCAGTACAGGATGGCCGGCGGACCATAGACCAGCAGGCCCATGATGCTCGGCCAGAGCAGCACGCGGGCGACGCCCGGCTCGTCCCGCAGGCGGCGGTTCAGGGTCTGGGTGACGGCGAAGCCCAGCGTGCCCATGAAGATCGCGAAGTAGCCGAACAGCGGCCCTCCACCGCCGCCGAGCCTGGGTAGCACCGCCATCAGCACGCCGCCGAAGCCGATGGCGCACCAGAGCCAGGCGGCAGGCGCAACCTTCTCCCGCAGCAGGGTGGCGGAGAGGGCAAGCGTCATGAAGGGCGAGGTGAAGAAGACCAGATAGCCCTCGGCCAGCGGCAATTGCCGGAAGGCCAGGAAGAATCCGGCGGCTGAGACCATCATGGAACCGGCCCGCAGCAGGTGCAGCGCCGGCCGCCGCGTCCCCAGCGGCCCGCCCGCCCCGCGCCGCGCCGCCCGGACCAGCAGCAGCAGGGCCAGCAGCACCGCATAGCGGATGGCCACCGCCTGCCCCAGCCCGTACTGGCCGGAGAGCAGCTTGTTGTTCGCATCCAGCATGCTGAACAGCGCGACGCCGGCCAGCAGCAGCGCCGGACCCTTCACCCCGTCCCCTCCCGGCCACTCCGCCCACAGGTTCGCGGGGCTGACGAAGGCGGTCAATCCAGACGATCCCGTGCCGGCTTTCCCTCGGCGCCCGGCTGCGGCACACAGCGCCGCCATGAGTCCTGGTCTTGCCTCCGCCCTCATGCCCCTGATGCGGGCCCTCGATCCCGAAACCGCGCATGGCCTGGCCCTGCGTGCCCTGGCCGCCGGGCTGGTGGGGGAGGCCCCGGCGGAGGATGAGCCGATTCTGGCGACCAGCGCCTTCGGCCTCTTCTTCCGCAACCCGATCGGCCTGGCCGCCGGATTCGACAAGGATGCGGTGGCGGTGCTGCCGCTGATGCGGCTGGGCTTCGGCTTCGTCGAGGCCGGCACGGTCACGCCCCGCCCGCAGCCGGGCAATCCCCGCCCGCGCCTGTTCCGGCTGGCGGAGGACCGGGCCGTCATCAACCGCATGGGCTTCAACAATGGCGGGCTGGAGGCCTATCGCGCGCGGCTGGCGGCGCTGCCGCGGCCGCTGCCGGCGGTGCTCGGCGCCAATATCGGCGTGAACAAGGAGGGCGCGGTGCCGGAGCGGGACTACCCCGCCCTCTATGCCGCGCTGGCGCCGCTGGCGGACTACATCGTGGTCAATGTCTCCTCCCCCAACACGCCCGGTCTGCGGGACCTGCAGGGGGAGGAAAGGCTGGCCGCCATCCTGGAGGCCATCGCTGCAACCCGCCCCGGGCTGGACAGCCCGCCGCCGCTGCTGGTGAAGATCGCGCCCGACCTGGCGGATGACGCGCTGGGCCCGCTGGTGGAGACCTGTGCGGCGCGCGGCGTCGCCGGGCTGATCGTCTCCAACACCACCATCACGCGGCCGGCGGCGCTGCGCTCCCGCCATCGCGGCGAGGCGGGCGGGCTTTCGGGCATGCCGCTGTTCGCGCGCTCGACCGCGGTGCTGCGGCAGGTCCATCGGCTTGCGCAGGGGCGGCTCACGCTGATCGGCGTCGGTGGCGTGACGACCGGCATGGATGCCTATGCGAAGATCCGGGCGGGGGCGAGCCTGGTGCAGCTCTATACCGGCTTCGCCTATGCCGGGCCGGCGCTGGTGCAGCGCCTGAAGACGGAATTGGCAGCGCTGCTGCGGCGCGACGGCTTCACCCGCCTCGCCGATGCTGTAGGCGTGGACGCCTGAAGAGGAGACGAATGGACATCCTGGACGGCATTGCGCCGATTGCCGGGCGCTATGACGGCTTCGTGCTGGATCTCTGGGGCGTGGTGCATGACGGCCGCTGCCCCTATCCCGGCGTGCCGGAGGCGCTGGCGGAATTGCAGGCCCGCGGCAAGCGCGTGGCGTTCCTGACCAATGCGCCGCGGCGGGCCTGGTTCGTCCAGGGCATGCTGGACCGCATGGGGCTGGATCGCGGGCTCTATGACGGCATCGTCTCCTCCGGCGAGGTCGCCTGGCGGATGCTGAACGCGAAGACGCATCCCTGGTTCGCCCGCCTCGGCCCGCGCGCCTTCCATATCGGGCCGGAGCGCGACCTCTCGGTGGTGGAGGACGGCGCGGCGGAGCTGGTGCCCGACCCGGCGCAGGCGGATTTCCTGCTGAACACCGGCCCGGATCCCGAGCGCGGCTCCCACGACGCGGAGCGCTATCGCCCGGCGCTGGAGGCCGCGGCGGCGCACCACCTGCCCATGCTCTGCGTGAATCCGGACCGGCATGTGATGGTGGCGGGCGAGCGGCTGATCTGCGCCGGCGCGCTGGCCGACATCTACCTGGCGATGGGCGGCGAGGTGTTCGAAGTGGGGAAGCCCGATCCCGCGGTCTACGACCCGGTGCTGGAACTGCTGGGGATCGGCGACCGCCGGCGCGTGCTGGCGATCGGCGACAGCCCGCACACGGATCTGGCCGGGGCGCAGGCGGCGGGACTGGATGCGCTATGGGCGCTGACCGGGCTCGCCGCCTATGCGCATGGCGAGGACCCGGATCCGGAGCGGCTGCGTGCGGAGGCGCTGAAGGAAGGCGTGGATCCGGTG
>Ga0207747_1001305_pt1 | contig 18436 bp, 23 predicted proteins | sample HigsolmetaGSP11D_FD_184839 | JGI IMG/M metagenome (GOLD analysis project Ga0207747, IMG submission 184839) | High solid enriched microbial communities from the Joint BioEnergy Institute, USA - SP1-1-D (SPAdes) | ecosystem: Engineered > Bioreactor > SSF (Solid state fermentation) > Aerobic >...
TTGTAACCCTTTCTAGCGATCTGATCTCCTTTCTGGCTTAGAGGAACCTTAAGGATATCACAGATTCGCTTGATTGGGTTATTTTGCTATGTGACGACTTTTCGAAAAGAACTTTTCACTGTCCAGTGAATAATTCATTATATTTTTTTGAATGAATTGTCGAAACAAGCAGGAAAAAAGTCATACATGAAGAATAAGTTGATTATCATGTTGTTTTTTTCATCATGCACATAAAGAGAGGTGGGATGGAGTTGATTGGCACGCGCGCATTGAATATCTTGGAGAGGTCTCTCGATGCTGCAACACTCAGCCAGAAAGTCATAGCGAACAATATCGCGAACGCGAGTACGCCGAACTTCAAGCGTTCAGAAGTGAAGTTTGAGCAGTATCTACTTCAGGAGCTGAATGCGCAGAGCGGCAGGTCGATCGTCGGACGACGTACGGACTCGCGTCATATACATATCGGGCAGACCGCCGAAGACAATCCGGCAACTGCACAAGTTGTTACGGACAACAGCACTACGTTTAACCACAATAACAACAACGTGGATATCGATTACGAGATGGCTCTGCTTGCGTGGAATCAATTAAAGTACAATCTGCTTATCGAGAGAACCAGCGGCTTCTTCAGCAGCATGAGAACAGCAATCGATAACAGGTAAGCGCATTAATACAGTAGATAGGAGTTGATTCGAGTCCATGTTCAGCAGCTTTAATATAAGCGCATCGGCACTTACTGCGCAGAGACTCCGGATGGATGTTGTCGCGTCGAATATCGCCAACGCAACAACAACGCGCGCGCAGATGGTGGATGGACGCTGGGTTCCATATCAGCGCAAAATGGTCGTCATGGAAGCCCGAGCTGCACAGCCTTCGTTTTCTTCCGTGCTGGAGAACGCGCTGCAAGGTTCTGTCGGTCAAGGCGTGAAGGTCACGCGAATCGTGAATGACACGGAACCTTTCAAGCGCGTGTACAATCCGACGCATCCTGATGCGGATGAAGAAGGCTATGTGCTGATGCCGAATGTCGATCTGCTGAAGGAACAGGTTGATCTGCTCGACGCTACGCGGGCATATGAAGCGAATGTAACGGCGCTCAACGCCTCCAAATCAATGTTTATGAAAGCTCTGGAAATTGGCAAATAGTTTGATCAAAGAACGAAACTATCTGGGGTTGGGAGGGATCATTGATGATCGATAATGTCAGCCTGCAGCAACTTGCGTACAAAACAGCTGTGAATCCGGCAGGTGGAATCCAAACCGGAGCGGTTGATGTGACGAAGTCCTTTGGACAATTTTTGAACGAGGCACTGAATGCAGTTCAGGAGCAGAAGGAGATATCGGATGAGCTGACGCAGCAATTTATCACAGGTAAAATCTCCGATGTTCACAGCGTTATGATCGCCGCAGAGAAGGCTTCTCTGGCATTGGAATTGACGGTTGCCATACGCAACAAAGCAATTGAAGCGTACCAGGAAATTATGCGCATCCAGATCTGATGCATCTAGACTAACCTATGCGAGATAACTGAATAACGCTGATGGATGATGGGGTGACTCCGTGAACGAGAAAATCATTCAGTACCGGAGACGCGCTCTCGAGTACTGGAACAGATTTAGCCGTATTCATAAGATTCTGATCGTTTCCATAGTCGTACTTATGATACTTGCCATAGTTCTGGTTGCATACAACGCTTCCAAGACGGAATACTCAATAGCTTTCAGGAATTTGGACCAGACTGATGCAGCAGCCATTAAAAACTATTTGGACGAACGAGGAATTCCTTACGAATTCACCCCGGATATGAGTGCGGTTGGAGTGCCGACCAGCATGGTGACGGAAGTAAAAGCAGCCGCTGCCGAGCAGAATCTGATCCACAGCGGTTCGATCGGCTTCGGCATTTTTACGGAAAATATCGGGTCGTTCGGTATGACAGACAATCAATTTCAGGTGCTCAAGGTAGATGCGCTTGCCGGTGAGATCGAGAAATTGATCTACGAGTATAACGGCGTCACGAAAGCGACAGCCCTCGTTCGACTGCCATCGGAAAGTGTATTCATCAACACGGACAGCGAACAGGAAGCGAGCGTCGCGATTCAGGTTCGTTTCGAGCCTGGATACAGACCAACCCAGAAGCAGATTGACGGCATGTATCGGACCGTTCAGATGACACTTCCCAATCTGCCGATGGAGAATATCGTCATAGCGGATCCCAATGGCGAGCTTACGCCTTCGTTCTCGTCGGAAGCTGCCGATACGGGCGTTTCGACAACGTTTGACGAACAACTGAAGGTGAAGAAGCAGATCGAACAGGACATTCGCACCAACGTGGAAAATCTGCTGAAGCCGATCATGGGCCAGGATTCCGTTGTGGCCAGCGTTTTTGCTACCGTAAACTTCGACAAGAAGAACAGCGTGGAACAATTGGTGACGCCGGTCAATACCGTCGATCAGAGAGGAATCGAGATCAGTCTGCAGGAGATACAGAAGACGTTCTCCAGCGAAGGGGCTGGCAGCGCAAGCGGCATCGTTGGCACAGGCGAGCAGGACATCACCAACTATCAAGGATCCGACGCTTCGGGCGGTTCGACGAACTCTGAGGAAATCGAGCGAATCGTCAACTACGAAGTGAACCGGATTACCAATGAAATCGTCGAAAGTCCTTATGCGATCGTTGACCTGACGATCAATGTCGGCATCGAACCGCCGAATCCGGAGGATCCTGAATCCTTGACCCAGGAGATGCGTCAATCGGTGCAGCAGCTCTTGGTCAACATCGTCAGTGCTGCTCTGGCGAACAGCGGTGCGCAGTACACGCAAGAACAGCTGCAACAGAAGGTGCTCGTATTTGCTCAGCCATTCCTTGGTAAATCAAGCGTTGCATCGTCTGGTGATACTTCCGTCTTGTCTTCTTCCAATGCATGGTTGTACGCGCTGGGCGGAGTGGCCGTTGCTCTTCTGCTCGTTGGAGGATATGTCCTGATCAGACGGAGAAGGGCAGAAGCGGACATGGAGGAAGTTCTTCAACCAGCAATACCTGCTGTCGAAGAAGCGTTGGATCTCGATGCCAAATCGAACGAGACTCAAGTTCGCAAACAATTGAATATGTTGGCGCAAAAGAAGCCGGAAGAGTTCGTGAACCTGCTGCGAACTTGGTTGGTTGAAGAATAGGGGGGATACGAATGGCTAAACTACTTCCGCAACAATCCCTACCGCTGACCGGGCGTCAGAAAGCTGCGATATTGCTGATTACCTTAGGTCCGGAAACATCAGCTGAAATCTTCAAACACCTGCGTGAAGAAGAGATTGAGCAGTTGACATTGGAGATCGCCAATGTACGCAAAGTAGATGCGGCTGAGAAGGAAATGATCCTGGAGGAGTTTTACCAGATCTGTGTCGCTCAGGAATACCTGACCCAAGGCGGCATTGAGTATGCCAAGGAGATTCTGGAGAAGGCGCTGGGACCAGAGAAGGCAATCGACATTCTCAATAAGCTGACGGCATCTTTGCAGGTACGTCCATTTGATTTTGCCAGAAAGGCAGATCCGTCACAGATCTTGAACTTCATCCAGAACGAGAACAACCAGACGATTGCGCTAGTCCTGTCTTATCTTCAATCGGAACAGGCTTCGTTCATCCTGTCGGCATTGCCACAGGAGAAGCAGGCGGATGTGGCGAAGCGCATCGCCATGATGGATTCCACATCCCCGGAAGTGATCAGCCAGGTCGAGAGAGTGCTCGAGCAGAAGCTGTCTGCGACTGTTACGCAAGACTATACATCGGCTGGCGGCATCGAAGCGATCGTGCAGATCCTGAACGGTGTCGACCGCGGAACAGAGCGGACGATTCTCGACTCGCTCGAGATTCAGGATCCGGAGCTGGCTGAGGAAATCAAGAAACGGATGTTTGTGTTTGAAGATATCGTCACATTGGACAATCGTTCGATCCAACGCATCATTCGCGATGTGGAAAATGCGGATCTTCAGCTGGCGCTCAAGGTGGCCAGCGAAGAAGTGCGGGAAGCGATCTTCCGCAACATGTCCAAACGGATGGCCGATACATTCCACGAAGAGATGGAATATATGGGCCCTGTGCGGCTTCGTGATGTTGAAGAAGCGCAGACTCGTATCGTAGCAACGATCCGCCGTCTGGAGGAAGCCGGTGAGATCATCATCGCTCGAGGCGGAGGAGATGATATCATTGTCTAATGTCATCAAGTCGTCTCACTACGTGCCCCTGGACAGCAAGAAGCTGATTGAAGCCGCAACCTTGAAACCGGTTCGGCGAGCTGACGCCGCCGGTTCGGCTCATCAGGCCTCCGACCTGGAGCAGGCGGTTCGCGACAAGCAGGTAGAAGAGCAAGTCGTTCGCGTCATCGATGAAGCGAAGGCTGAAGCCGCGCGAATCATCGAACAAGCGGAGGAGCAAGCGGCGAAGCTCAGGGAGCGGATGGAACAGGAGTTTGCGGCTTGGGAGGCAACGCGCCGTCAGGAACTCGAGGCGGAACTCGAGGGCTTGCGGCAAGCGGTGCGCAATCAGGCGTACCGTGAGGGATATGCGAGCGGAGAGCAAGCTGCCGAGGAGAAATGGCATCAGGAGCTTGAAACCGCAGCAAGAGTATTGCGTGAAGCAACTGCGATGAAGAGCGAGATCATAGGCGAAGCGGAACCGTTCCTGCTGAACCTGAGCGTGCAGATCGCGGAAACGATCATCGGACGCCAATTGTCTCTGGAGCCAGAGTGGGCGCTGGAGATGGTTCGCAATGTCCTGGCCCGTGAACGCAGGAAGGGGCTCGTTACGCTCTGCGTTTCACCCGAGCAATTTCCGTATATCAGGGAAGCGAGAGAGGAACTCCGCATGGTGCTCGACTCACAGGCAGAACTGCAGATCGTACCGGACAGTTCGGTTCGCGGGTATGGTTGTGTCGTGCGGACTGACTTCGGCACGCTCGATGCACGGATCGATGCGCAGCTCATGGAGATTAAACAGGCACTTCTTCAGGTCTATACCGCTGAACAAGGGGTTGAAGAAGGGTGACAAGTCCGCTGAAGGCTGACAAGTATATCCATCATCTTAGATTGGTGGATCCGGTGCGTCAGAACGGCAGGGTGACACAAGTCATCGGACTCACGATCGAATCCGAGGGACCGGTCGCCAGCATCGGCGATGTCTGCTACATCTATCCTTCTCGCGCGGCGAAGCCGATCATGGCGGAGGTCGTCGGCTTCCGCGACAATCGCGTCATCCTGATGCCGCTTGGCGATCTTCATGCCATATCGCCTGGCAGCGAAGTTGTCGCAACCGGTCAGCCCTTGACTGTCAAGGTCGGACATGAATTGCTCGGCAAGGTGCTGGATGGACTGGGTCAACCGCTCGACGGTTCGACTCTGCCGTTGCGCATGGGGTTGTATTCTACCTATAACAGTCCGGCCAACCCTTTGCATCGGACGAGGGTGAAAGACCCGATCAGCGTCGGCGTGCGGGCGATCGATGGTTTGCTCACCGTCGGCAATGGCCAGCGGCTGGGCATCTTCGCCGGCTCTGGCGTCGGCAAAAGTACGCTTCTTGGCATGATCGCGCGCAATACTTCAGCCGATGTGAATGTGATCGCGCTGATCGGGGAACGCGGACGCGAGGTGCTTGATTTTATCGAACGGGATCTTGGTCCCGAGGGACTGGCCCGTTCCATCGTCGTGGTTGCGACATCGGATCAGCCAGCCTTGATTCGCATCAAGGGTGCACTGATCGCCACATCGATCGCCGAATATTTCCGCGATCTTGGCATGAACGTCATGCTCATGATGGATTCGGTGACCAGGTACGCCATGGCGATGCGCGAGGTTGGTCTGGCGATCGGCGAACCGCCTGCAACGCGCGGCTATCCGCCGTCGGTGTTTGCGAATCTGCCCAAGCTGCTTGAACGGGCAGGGACATCGCAGAAGGGCTCGATTACGGCGTTCTATACGGTGCTGGTTGATGGCGACGACATGAATGAACCGATAGCCGATACCGTCCGCGGGATATTGGACGGTCATATCGTGCTGGATCGCGGTCTTGCCAGCCGGGGGCATTATCCGGCGATCGATGTTCTTCCCAGCATCAGCCGGGTGATGAATGAGATCGTTTCGCCTGAACATAACCGGGCCGCAACTAGACTCAAGAAATTGCTCGCGGTATATCGCAACTCTGAAGATCTGATCAATATCGGCGCATACCAGGCCGGATCGAATGCCGAGATCGATGAAGCGATCCGATATTACGGCATGATCCTTGACTTCCTGCAGCAGCGCGTGGATGAAAAAGTTTCATTCGACGAAGCAAGCGAACAACTGATCAAACTGTTTGGAGATGGTTGAGGATGCGATTCCGTTACAAGCTGCAGAAGATCGTCGATCTGAAGTCTAACCAGAAGGCTCAGGCTGAGTGGATGCTGTCGATGGCGATGTCAAAGATGAAGCTGGAGGAGCAGTCATTGGAGGAGCTTGAGAGGACGCGTCAATCTCTCACCGATTCGATGCAGGAAGCTGCTCTTGCGACGGTTTCAGCAGCAGAACTCGCCATGCTACAGTCTTACCTGCAGCATATCGACCTATTGATCCAGCGAAAGGTGCAGCAGCTCAATCTCGCCAGGCTCGAGGTAGCGGAGAGGAGCGATCAATTGGTCGCCCGGATGAAGGATGAGAAGATCTGGCACAAAGCAAGAGAACGCAGCTTGAGTGCCTTCAGAGCAGATTTCAACCGGAGAGAACAAGCCATTCTGGATGAGATGGCATCCGTCCGATATGGCAAACCATGAGATGTGCTGGGGGGAAGCGCAAATTGGCTAAAGCAAGTACAGAGCGGACGACATACGGTGCGTTTGAGCGCTTCTTGTATTTCTTCCTGATTCCGATGCTGTATTCTTCCGTGCTTGTAAGCATTTTGTTTCTCGTATTCAACAGCGATGTTCGCGATTCATTTCTCGAGTCGCTGAACAAGATTCCGGTGATCAGGGAGATCGTGCCTGATCCGGAAGTGGAAGAAGAAGTCACTGACGTGATCATGTCCCCTGAAGTGGTGCAGATCCAGAAGGAAGCCAAACAACAAACGGAAGCGATCCAGGCAGAACTTGCGTCTGCGGTCGAGGCGATCAGGGAGAAAGAAGCAGAGATTGACTCGCTGAAGGAGCAAATCGCTCAATTGGAATCGGAGCAAGATGACAAGAAGTTGAGCGAGGAAGAGTATGAGCAGCAGATTCAGAATCTGGCGAAGATGTATGCGGACATGACGCCAAGCAAGGCTGCGCCGATCATTGAGGAACTGCTGCCGAGCGAGCAGGTGCTCATCTTGAGCCGCATGTCACAAGCGAGCCGTACTGCCATCCTGCAACGCATGGCGCCAGAGTCAGCGGCCCAGGCGACGAGAGGCCTGAAGGACCTGGGGATGGCCGAGGATGAGAAGATCGCTGCATTGCAGGAACGCGTGAAAGAGTTGGAATCCCAACTCGCCGGACAGGTGGATGCACTCACGGTCGAGCAATTGGCAGATACCTTCGCCGCGATGGCGCCGGCAAGCGCAGCCGCAGTCCTGCTGGAGATGATGAAGATCAACGAAAATGAGGTGATCAGCGTACTGCGTGCGATGAGCAGCACAGAGCGTTCGGCCATTCTGACTGCGTTTACCGACGAGGACAGTTCGATCGCTGCTCGCGTCTCATCGATGCTCGCAGAATAGCTGTTGATAAATGAAGCTGACATCTGTGCACGGGAAAGGGGGTGAAAATCATGAAAATGATGTTGGATATGACTGCGGTAAGCATCAATCGCGAGCTGACAACCGCAAGCGCCCAAACGTCTGGCGAAACGAATGGCAAAGGCGCCGGTTCGTTCCAGAGCTTGCTTGCCAGGCTTGCTGGACAGGCAGACGGCGAGTCCAGGTCGGGAAGCATGAACTCCTCCATCGCGCTGATGACCAGTGTGATTCCTTTCCTCTCAGTCCATACGGATGAAGGGGAACTGATCAGTTGGCTCGATCAATTGCTGCAGCAACTGGAGCAGATGGAGCCGGAAGCGTTGCAGCTCCTTCTGGAGGAGAATCCGGATCTCGCGGCACTTGTGTCCTATTTGACCGTGACGAATGCCGCAAGCGAGTTGCCGCTAGGCGATCAATTGCTTCAGTTCAGGCAACAAGATTCCTTGGCGAATGGGGAGCAACTGAAAGGCGTGATCCGCGACTGGATCGCAAGCATCAAGAGCGGCGACGCCAATTCGCAGACCGCGCTCGGACAAGCGCAATCCTTCCGGCAATTGGTCCAATCCCTGCTGCCAGACAGCAAGCTGGCCGAGCCATCAGAAGGGCTGACGGTTCAACAGGGAAACGCCCTGCCGTCTAACCTGACAGCGGGAACCCGGATTGGATCGGTACATAACGGATCAATGCCGAACCATGCGGATACGGAGGTGCCAGGCGAACAACGGGCAACTGACAAAGGGGCTTCCCAGCAAAATGCGATCGTTCAGGCAGCTAATGCCGTTGCCAAATCGAATCTCCTGCCCAAAACTGATCTGCTGAGGCCGGAACTGCTCGAACTGACGCTTGGTGAAACAGCTGAAACCCAGGCTCTTGAAAACAAATCTGCTGAGTCATCCACTTCGCAGACGCAAGCGTCCTTGACGCAGGAAACATTGAAAGCGGCGGCAGATGCCACAAACGTGCGTCAGCCTTCGACGCAAACGGTGCAAGTTCCGTTTGAACGCTTCGCCCAGAACATGGAGCGCTTTGTGACGAAGTCGTTCCAGATCACGCAGCAGAACGGTTTCGCAGAAGCGAAGATCTCGCTCGTTCCGGAGCATCTGGGACAAGTGGATATCAAGCTGTCGCTGCAGAACGGCCAACTGACGGCCCAGATCGTGACAGAAACAGCCGCTGGACGCGAAGCGCTCGAGCAGCAGCTTGGCGCATTGCGCACTGCACTGCAGGCGCAGGGCATCCAGGTGGAACGGCTGGAGATCACGCAGCAGTCAACTGCCACGAATTCATTCGCATTCCTGAAGGATCAAGGACAACAGCAGTCGGCACGCCAGTTCCATCAACAGACAAGATCCAGTTCCAACGGTTATGAGGAGGATGAGATCGACTTCGCACAGGAACTTGAACTGATCGACAGCGAATACGAGACGTATTACAGCGGGCGCGCATTTCACGCGATGGCTTAACCCAGGGAGGTGAATCTTATGACGACGATTTATGGGAGCAGCTCTTCAACTTCGAGTGTGCAACAGGCAGTTTCACAGTCGCAATCGGGCAGTAGTTCGATCCTGGGCAAAGATGCGTTCCTGCAGTTGCTCGTGACACAGCTTGCCAACCAGGACCCTACCAATCCGATGGAAGACAGGGAGTTCATCGCCCAGATGGCGCAATTCAGCTCACTGGAGCAGATGAACAACGTGGCGAGCGAGCTGCGCGGACTTCGTCAATTGTTCAGCCTGTCCACGGATCTGATCGGCAAGTCGATCGAATGGCAAGGCTCAGACGACATCCGTTCTGGCAAGGTTGATTCGATTCTGCTTCGAGACGGATCGACGATCATCGTCGTTGGTGACGAAGAGGTGAGCCTTGACAAGATCATTCGGGTTTATCAGGCGTCCGACGGGGATGATCTTCCGGATGATTCGACTGATCCGACAGATGAGACAGAGGAAACTCCAAGCGACGGCAGTGCCGAGAACGGCAACGAACAGGAGGAATCCTCCGGAAGCATCGAGGATGGTGTGGCCGAATGAGCGACAAGATAGCGATCAGCCAGCTGTATCAACGCATACCGCCTGGTATTCAGCATCGGCCCAGTTTGCCTGACAAGTCTTCATCGCCTCGTACGGTTGATTCGACCGCGTTTGAGCAGATGCTTCGCACGAACCTGCTCAAGTTTAGCAACCACGCCGAGACAAGATTGGCGCAGCGCGGCATCAAGATGAGCGCGGATCAGTTGGCCAAGCTGGAGGATGCTGTACAGCAAGCGGCAGCGAAGGGAGCTCGCGAATCTCTCATCCTGACCGCGGATGCAGCGTTTATCGTAAACATCAAGAATCGAACAGTCGTCACCGCCATCGACCACGCGTCATTGGATCAGCATGTGTTTACCCAGATCGATAGCGCAGTAATCGTTCAATCATAGTTGACTGGCAACGGATACAGGGCTGGCCCGATATGGAAGCCCTTGGGCTGCTGACCGACGGAAGCAGCACTGCATCATATTATGCATGATATGGAGGTAATCAAATGCTTAGATCTCTTTATTCGGGCGTTTCCGGCATGCGTGGCTTCCAAACGAAGCTCGACGTCATCGGCAACAATATTGCGAACGTCAATACGGTAGGCTTCAAGGCTTCGACTGTTACTTTTAAGGATATGCTCAGCCAAACGATGCAAGGCGTAACCGCTCCGCAAGATGGACGAGGCGGCGTGAACCCGATGCAGATCGGTCTCGGCGTGACGATCGCGGCGATCAATACCAATCACTCCTCAGGCAGTGCGATGACAACGAACAACGTCCTCGACCTGCGGATCGATGGCGACGGGTTCTTCACCGTCGTTGATAACGAAGATCAGGAGACGCCTTATCTGACCCGTCTGGGCAACTTCACGCTCGACGCAGAAGGCAAACTCGTGACGACTGACGGGTTGCTCGTGCTGAGCAGCGAATTTGAACCGATCATCATGGAAGATGAATGGGTGTCCATCTCCATCTCGCAAACAGGTGAGATCATCGCCAAGAATGAAGATGGAGAAACCGTCAATACGGACATCTTCATTGGCATGATCAACGTTATGAACCCTGCTGGTCTGTCCAAGATCGGCAACAGCCTGTATGAGATTACGCCAAACGCCGTCTTCGAAGGTGAATGGGAACTGACGACACCGGCGAATGCCGAGATGGGAACCGGCAAGATTATCTCCGGACAGCTTGAGATGTCCAACGTCGATCTGACGACCGAGTTCACGGAGCTGATCATCGCGCAGCGCGGTTTCCAGGCGAACTCCCGGATCATCACGACATCGGATGAAGTCTTGCAGGAATTGGTGAATCTGAAGCGATAAGACCTGGTCTGAATGAAAGGGGGACCTAAGCCGTCCCCCGAGATGCGGAGGTTTTCCGAATGATAACCGTCACCAGACTTAACGGTTCAAAAGTAACGGTGAATGTGTTGCTGATCGAGACCGTCGAACAGACACCAGATACCGTCATTAGCCTGACGACCGGTAACAAGATTATTGTGCGAGAAACAGCCGACGAAGTCATCGAGAAGACTCGAGCTTATTTGAGCAGTATTGGGATCGTCCAAGCAACCGTCAAGAGCTTAGATACGGAGGGATGATACTTGTTCAGTAACAAAATCATAAACGTAGTCCTGATCATTCTCATATGCATCACGCTCCTGGTCGGTGCTGCTTTTGTTGTATGGATGTTCGTTTTCAATGAAGACAACCAAGCTGACCCTGCCGGACAAGCAGCCAATCTGGCGGCCAAAACGGAGACCAGACAACTCACCGCAGAAGAAATTGTCGACCTGACGGTGACATTGGACAGTGTGACGACAAATCTGGCTGATCAGCAACACATTATCAACATCGGACTGGCATTCCAGGTAGAGAACAAAAAAACTTATGAAGAGTTTGAGAAACTCAAGACCATACAGATACAGCCCATCGTGCTGAAGCTCTTGCATCAGACGAACCCGAACGAGCTGTTTGCCGAGAACGGTTTTGACAACTTCACAACGAGCCTGATGAACGCGATTAACCCGATACTGTCAGCCGGCAAGATTACACAGATCAATATTACCAACTTTGTTGTCGATTCACTGTAACGCTGTAATGAAGGATGTGACATAAATGGTCGATGTGCTCTCGCAAAATGAGATCGACGCCTTGCTTGCAGCGCTGTCATCCGGAGAGATGGATGCCGAAGAGCTGAAAAAGGAAGAATCGCAGAGGAAAATCAGATCTTACGATTTCAAGCGCGCTGTCCGTTTCTCCAAGGATCATATCCGCAGTCTGACACGCATCCACGAGAACTTCGCGCGTTATCTGACGACCTATTTCTCTGCACAGCTGCGAACGTTCGTTCAGATCAATGTGGTCCAGGTAGAGCAATTGCCATACGATGAGTTTATCCGATCGATCCCGAAGATGACGATTCTGAACGTGTTTGAGGCAGAGCCGCTCGAAGGGCGCATGGTTCTGGAGGTTCATCCGAACGTCGCCTTCGCGATGGTAGACCGCATGCTTGGCGGATCGGGCAATGTCGTCGGGCGAATCAATTCGCTGACGGAGATTGAGACGATCGTGATGGAACGAATCTTCAGCCGGGCGTTCGATAGTCTGCAAGAGGCGTGGAAGACAGTGCTGGACATCAAACCTCGGCTGGACGGCATCGAGACAAATCCGCAGTTCATGCAGATCGTGTCGCCAAACGAGACAATCGCGCTCATCTCCCTGAGCACGAAGATCGGCGATACGACAGGAATGATCAATCTCTGTATCCCTCATGTGGTGATCGAGCCGATCATGCCGAGATTGTCCGTCCACCATTGGTTCGTCTCGCAGAAGAAATCGCGCGTGCCTGAAGAAGTGGAGATGCTCGAATCGCGCGTGCAGAAAACCGAGCTGGACATTACCGTCGAGCTTGGCAATTCCATGATCTCCGTTCAGGAATTTCTGCAGATGTCTGCAGGCGATGTGATCAAGCTGGACAAGCAACTGAATGAAGGACTGCACGTCAAGATTGGCGACAAACTGAAGTTTATAGCCAACCCAGGAACCGTGAATGGGAAGATGGCAGTACAGATTATCGACACGGCTGAGGAAGAGGAGGATCTGTATGAGTAATAAGGATTATTTGTCCCAGGAAGAAATAGACGCGCTGCTTAAGCGTACTGCGGCAGAGGAAGAACTCCTGTCCGAAGATGCTGGTGCTGCTGTCTCCTCCGATGTCTACGACTACCTGAACGCTCTGGAGCAGGATGCGCTCGGCGAGATTGGCAACATCACTTTCGGCAGTGCCGCCACAGCGCTGTCTACCTTGCTCGGCAAGAAAGTGGACATCACGACGCCGAAAGTTTCGGCCATCCTGAGAAACGAACTGGTCAAGGAGTTTCCGAAGCCGCATGTAGCTGTACATGTTAACTACGTGGAAGGTTTCAAGGGCATCAATCTGCTCGTCATCAAGACCAATGATGCGAAGGTGATCGCCGATCTGATGCTCGGAGGCACTGGCCAGGTGGATCCGGAAGCTGAGTTGACCGAGATCCACATCAGTGCCGTGCAGGAAGCAATGAACCAGATGATGGGTTCCTCCGCGACATCCATGTCGACGATCTTCAACCGCTTCGTCAATATCTCGCCGCCAGGCATCGATATTATGGATCTGCCGCAAGGTGAAGGAACCGATAATCTGCCTGAGGATCATGTGTTCATCAAGGTGTCATTCCGTTTGACGATCGGCGATTTGATCGACTCGACGATCATGCAATTGCTTCCTGTGGATTTTGCGAAGGAAATGGTGCATTCTTTAATCAGCGGAAGTGTCGATGAGCCTGCAGCGACAGCGGAAGCGAGTACTTCAGCGCTTGATGATGCAAGACCGCAGCAGGATTCGATGCCGCAGTCTGCACCGCAGCAGCCTGTGCAACCTCAGGCAGGTCATCCTGCATATGGTCAGCCGCCATCTATGCAGCCGCCTTATGTACAACCGCCATACGATCAACCGCCGTATGGTCAACCCTATATGCAGCCGCAGGCAGGCTATATGTACAATGCCTACCAGGCGCCTTATCAGCCGCCTGTTCAACCGCCGTCCAATCCAGGTGCCCAAGGCATCGGGCGAGATCTGAACGTTCAGCCGGTGCAGTATTCGAATCTGAATCCGCTGGATGCGGCAGGCGCAGGCAACACGAATCTCGATCTGCTGCTCGACATCCCGCTCAAGGTTACGGTTGAGCTAGGCCGCACGAGCAAGATGATCAAGGACATTCTTGAGCTGTCACAGGGTTCGATCATTGAGCTGGACAAGCTGGCTGGTGAACCGGTGGATATCCTGGTCAACAACAAATTGATCGCGAAGGGCGAGGTTGTCGTCATCGATGAGAACTTCGGCGTTCGGGTGACAGACATTATCAGTCAACGTGATCGTATCATTAAGCTTCAATAATCATAGGAGGAAGACAGATTATGGGGAACAGAGTACTAGTAGTTGACGATGCAGCATTTATGCGAATGATGATCAAGGACATCCTGACGAAGAACGGTTATGAAGTGGCTGGTGAAGCCAATGATGGCTTGCAGGCGATCGAGAAGTACAAGGAGCTCTCTCCGGATCTTGTGACGATGGACATCACGATGCCGGAGATGGATGGAATCGCTGCGCTGAAGGAGATCAAGAAGATCGACGCCAACGCGAAAGTCATCATGTGCTCGGCGATGGGTCAACAAGCGATGGTTATCGACGCGATTCAGGCTGGAGCCAAGGACTTCATCGTCAAACCGTTCCAGGCGGACCGGGTTATCGAGGCGATCAAGAAGACGCTGGGCTGATAATCCGCATAAATTAGCGTGCAATAAGTATCGTTGCATGCCAGGAAAGGATCGGCATAAGTGAGAGAACATTCAGGGAAGGGGCTGGCGGTTGTTGCCTCATGCTTCATGTGGCTGATGGCTATGATCAGCCCGCTCGCAACACCGTATGCTCTGATGGACAATGCCGCCCAGGAAGATGAATTGCCACTGGGAAGCAGTGTGAGCAGTTCGTCTGATTTATTCCTCAGTTTGCTCAAAATGATCTTCGTTCTGATTCTCATCATCGGCCTGATCTACCTGTTGGTGAAATTCATGGCCCGGAAGAATCAGAACCTGTTTGGCAAGCGAACGGTTCGCGTGCTGAGCGGTGTGCAGCTTGCTGCAAACAAGTCGCTGCAGATTGTGGAAATCGGCGGTACTGTATATGTGCTGGGGGTCGGAGAAGACGTCCGATTGATTGACAAGATCACGGATCCGGAAGCAGCCAAAGCGGTGATCGAACAGTTTCAGGTCCAGGATTCCGGTGCCATGCCCTCTGTGATCAATAATTGGTTAACGAGGTTAAGGAACCGGGGGGAGAAGCAACACGATCACCTGGCTGGACCTTCATTTCAGGATCTTCTCCGTGAGAGGCTCGGTCACGTCGAAGGGCAGCAGCAGAAGATCGACGAGTTATTAAGCGATTATGATCACGATGTGAAAGAGCGGTCGAAGCAATGATGAAAAAACAGTTTACATTATGGTTGTCGCTCATTTTCATCATCGGACTTCTCGTGCCGGTAGATGTATTCGCCAGCGATATGATCCCTGGCGTTGATCTGGGGGACTCAAGCGATCCTGACAATGTCTGGAATACAGTGACCATTGTACTCCTGATCACGATCCTGAGCGTGGCGCCAGCCATCCTGATCCTGATGACTTGCTTTACCCGCATCGTCATCGTACTGGGCTTTGTCAGAACAGCGCTTGCCACTCAGCAGATGCCGCCCAATCAGGTATTGATCGGACTTGCACTGTTTATGACATTGTTTGTTATGGCTCCAACGATTGGTGAAGTGAACCAGGTAGCCGTTCAGCCTTACTTGCAAGGTGAGATCAGCCAGACAGAGGCGCTTGACAACGCAGCGAAACCAATCAAGCAATTTATGATCAAACAGACGCGAGAGAAGGATCTGAAGCTTTTTCTCGATTTTTCGGGTGCTGAGAGGCCGGCTTCGGTAGATGATGTTCCGCTGACGGCCCTGATTCCCGCATTTGCCATCAGTGAGCTGAAAACAGCGTTTCAGATGGGCTTCATGATCTATATCCCGTTCCTTGTCATCGATATGGTTGTCGCCAGCATCCTGATGGGTATGGGGATGATGATGCTGCCTCCGGTCATGATCTCTTTGCCTTTCAAGATTTTGCTTTTTATTCTGGTAGACGGCTGGCATCTCGTTGTCAAATCCTTGCTGCTCAGTTTTAATTAGCGATTTTGTCGCGCACGTAACGGGAGGGGAAGCCGATGAACGCCGAATTCATACTGCGGATGGCGGAACAAGCAGTATCCACCATCCTGAAAGTCATCGTACCGATTCTGGCTGTAGCGTTGGGCGTGGGGCTGATTATCAGCATCCTCCAGGCGACGACGCAGATCCAGGAACAGACGCTGAGCTTTATTCCGAAGATCATCGCAGTGTTTGTCAGCCTTTTGTTCTTTGGCCCCTGGATTTTGACTGTGCTGGTCGATTTTGCGTACAGCATACTGAACAACTTACACCTCTACATTGGATGAGGTCGGAGCTATGAGCAGTTTCATCTTGCAGGCATTGCCAGGATTTCTCCTGGTTTTTTGCCGGATCACTGCCTTTTTCGTGACAGCACCGCTACTCTCAATGCGAAGCGTTCCTGCACAATTCAGGATTGGCATCGCATTTTTCATGACGCTGTTTACCTTTATGTCCATCGATGCAGAGCTCATGCAGTTCGATGCCGCCTATATTCTGATGGTCATACGCGAAGTTTTGATCGGCATTTTGCTCGGTTTTGTCGCTTACCTGTTTTTCACCGTCGTGCAGATGTCCGGCTCCTTCGTCGATATGCAGATGGGCCTGGGGATTACAAATGTCATCGATCCGATGACGGGCGTACAGAGTCCGCTGATCGGCAACTTCAAGTTCATGTTGGCGCTTCTGCTGTTCCTTGCATTGGACGGACATCATTACCTGCTCACAGCGATCATGAACAGTTATGACTGGGTGCCGCTCGACAATGCATTTTTCAGCAGAATCTACGAGGGCAGCATCACGACGTTTCTGCTCAAGACACTGGGCACGATGTTCGTCCTTGCGTTTCAGATGACCGCTCCGATGATCGTTGCGTTGTTCCTCGTGGATGTGGGACTTGGCATGCTTGCCCGGTCTGCGCCGCAGTTCAACGTATTCATACTGGGGTTGCCGCTCAAGAGCATGGTCGGATTCATCATCATGCTGGTGATGGTGCCGGGTTTTTTGTATTTGTTCCAACAGCTGTTCAGCCAATTGTTCGATGCGATCGGACAGGTGCTCATGATCTTGCAAGGATAGGTTAGGGGGCGGGGTGATGTAGGCATGCGCGTCTATCATTTGCAGCTCGATCTGCAATTGTTTGCGCAGGAGAAAACCGAAAAAGCAACTCCCCGCAAGAAACGGGAAGCGCGCGAGAAGGGGCAGGTAGCGAAGAGCACCGAACTGCCGGGAGCCTTGGTCCTGTTTTTTACCTTTCTCGCTCTATATATGCTTGGCGGGCTGTTCGAGGATCGTCTCTACTCCTTGTTTACGGTCGCGTTCAATGAGTATATGTTGTGGGATGTTACGATATCCAATGTCAGAGTGATATTCAGTCAGTTGATCGTACAGGGCATTCTGTTCGTTGCGCCGATACTGGCGATCGCGTTTGTTCTGGCCATCATCGGCAATTACATCCAGGTCGGATTCATCTTGACCGGCGAACCTCTCAAGATGAAGCTGAACAAGCTGAATCCGATCCAGGGTGCGAAGCAGCTTCTGTCGTTGCGTTCGCTCATCAACCTGGTCAAGTCCATGCTCAAGGTCATCATCATCGGAGTCGTGGTCTGGTTGAACCTGTGGGGGGCGAGAGAGAAGCTGCTCTCGTTGTCACTTTTGCCGCTGGAAGACGTGCTTCGTTTCGCCGGGAACCTGACGACGAGGATCGGGGTTCAGATCGGTGCCGTACTTGTGATTCTGGCCTTGTTAGACTACATATATCAGCGCTACGAATACAACAAGCAACTGCGCATGTCGAAGCAGGAGGTCAAGGATGAACATAAGCGATATGAAGGCGATCCGCTGATCAAAAGACGCATTCGCGAGAAACAACTCAGAATGGCCATGTCGAGGATGATGCAGGAAGTGCCGAAGGCGGATGTCGTCATCACGAACCCGACGCACTACGCGGTTGCCTTGCAGTATGACGCTACGATCATGGATGAGCCGCGTGTCATCGCCAAGGGTGTCGATTACATTGCGCTTAAGATTCGTGAAATTGCGAAGGAGCATGACATCATCACGATGGAGAATCGTCCGCTGGCCAGAGCGCTGTATGAACGGACGGAGATCGGGCAGAGCATTCCGGTTGATCTGTTCCAGGCGGTCGCAGAAGTGCTCGCCTATGTATACAAAGTCAAAGGGAAACGTTAAACGGCGGATGCTGACTAATCGGACCGGAAGGGGATACGACGAAGGTGAAATTTCGCGACATTGGCATATTGGTAGGCGTCATCGGTATCGTCTTGATGCTGGTCATACCGTTGCCAACCTGGCTTCTGGATATACTCTTTATCTTGAATATTACAATTGCGTTGATCATCCTGCTCGTCGGGATGAATACCCAGGAAGCGCTGCAG
>Ga0207747_1001309_pt1 | contig 18306 bp, 13 predicted proteins | sample HigsolmetaGSP11D_FD_184839 | JGI IMG/M metagenome (GOLD analysis project Ga0207747, IMG submission 184839) | High solid enriched microbial communities from the Joint BioEnergy Institute, USA - SP1-1-D (SPAdes) | ecosystem: Engineered > Bioreactor > SSF (Solid state fermentation) > Aerobic >...
CGGATGCCCGCTCGTTCGGCGGCCTGTTTTATGTGTTGTGCGACGAAGTTGGCACGTTGGACTGGGCGATCGCCTTGCAGCAACTGCTCGATCTGATCAACGAAATCGCAACAAAAGCAGGAAAAAGGCTTTCGACTCTGATTCAACGTCAACTCCAGCAATGGATTGCTGCTTTGCCCAGTTACATCAAGGCTTGTTTGCCGATTTCATGCTGCGAAAGTTGAGTTCTAAAGAAAAAACGCCCCCTATATATCGGGTCCCGGAATGGCGATCATTCATTCACTGCCCATGGAATCACAAGAGGTGCGCTTTAGTTAAAGTATCAACTTAATCATAAGGAGAATCAACGAATGACCGAACCAGCAGGCAGACATTCGAAGTGACGATGATGCTGAAACGGCCGAGCCATGATCCGGGCGAAAAAAAGAACGCCGTTACCAGGTAACAAGCGTTCTTTATCCCCATGCGGCAACGAAGCCCGGAGCCTTATTCCAGCCAGGAATCCACCTTGTCTGCGTTCGCCTCAACCCAATCCTTGGCTGCCTCTTCCGGTTCTGCTCCGTTCTGGATGGCGATCATGACCTCGGCCATCTCATCCGGCGTCCAGTAGAACTTGTCCAGGAACGCATAGGCATCCGGCATATCCTCCTGCAATCCCTGACGGACAATCGTATGAATCTGCTCAGCGTCGCCGAACACCTTCAGCGGGTCCTCCAGATACTTCAGATCCATCGCAGCAAACTTCCAGTGCGGCGTCCAGCCGGTGACCACTACCGGTTTGCCTGCAGCATAGTCATCCTGCAGCACCTGAGCCATCGCTTGCGACGAGCTGGACACGAGCTTCATATCAAGCCCATATGCTTCGATGGCTCGCTCGGTCGCCTGCATGACCCCGGCACCAGCCTCGATGCCGATGATCTCTCCCTGGAATTGTGCCGCCACTTCCGGATCAGCCAGCTCCTCGATCGATGTCACATCCACGTAGGACGGCACCACCAGTCCGATTGCTGCGCCTTCCAGATTCGGACCGAGGTCGACAAAGCTGTCTTTGAGCTCCTCGTAGTAGTTGCCATGCGTTCCCGGGAGCCAAGCAGCTACCATCGCGTCCGCGCTCCCGTCCGCTATGCCTTGCCACATGGGTCCGTTATCGACTTGCAGCATATTGACCTTATACCCGAGCCGATCCTCCAGCACCGTCTTCACCACATGCGTGCTGGCGATCTCCGAATCCCAGGCCACGTAGACGAGTGTAATTTTCTTGTCGCCATCCTGACCGCCGGAACCTGCCGCTCCGCCGTTTCCGTTGCCGCCGCAAGCGGCGAGCATCAATGATAACGTGATGATCAGACCTGTTAACCATACTTTGCCGTTTCTCATCTTCCTACTCTCCCTTTCCTGTTGATGACATTCTGTGTGATGCGGTCCAGGATGACCGCGAGGATAACTACTGCCAGACCTGCTTCGAAGCCCTGGCCGATCTGCAACCTCTGCACTGCGGTCAGCACCTTGTCCCCCAAACCTTGTGCACCGATCATCGAGGCGATGACAACCATGGACAAGCTGAGCATGATCGTCTGGTTGATGCCGGCCAGGATGGTCGGAACAGCCAGGGGAAGCTCCAGCTTGAGCAGCTTCTGCAGAGGCGTAGAGCCGAAAGCCTCTGCAGCCTCCACCAGGTCACGCGGCACCTGGCGAATGCCCAGATTCGTCAGGCGAATCGTCGGCGGTATCGCGAAGATCACCGCAGAGATGACGCCTGGCACTGCCCCCAGACGGAAGAACATCACCGCCGGCAACAGATAGACAAATGCAGGCATCGTTTGCATGAAGTCCAACACCGGCGTGACCACCGCCTGTACCCTCTTGCTGCCGGCGCATGCGATGCCCAGCGGAATGCCGAACACAATCGAGATCAGCGCGGAAGTCAGCACGAGGGACAGGGTCTGCATCGTTGGCTCCCAATACCCCAGATTCCAGATCAAGGTTAACCCGCTCAAGGTAAACAGCGCGATCGTCCAACGGGAGACCCAGAAGGCCAGAGACGCGAACAATGCGATGTACACGGGCGCCGGCGCCAGATCGAGCAGCCACTCGAATGTTCCAACGATGCTGCTGATGATCTGGCTGATGGCGGTGAACAATGGAGACATATGCACCTTGAGCCAGCCAACGAGCGCATCGATCCAGTCGGCCAGAGGCAGCTTCGGTATCGTCATCGTCGCTCACTTCCTTCCGTATCCGTTATGCCTGACAGAGCTGCAAGCACGGCGCCTCGCACCACGATGCCCAGCAGCCGGCGCTGCTCATCGGTGACAGCGACTGGCACACGCGTCTGGCTGACGAGATCGAACATATCATTCAGTCGCGTATCCGGAGAGACAATCGGCACCTCCGGGATGACGATCTCGGACAACTGCCTGCCGCTCCGCACCGCATCGGATGCGTCCTCTGCTGTCACCACGCCGAGCAGCTTGCGGCTTTCATCGACGAGATAGATGTTCGAGATTCCGTTCTCCCGCATGAACTGCAAGGCCACCCTGGGTCCCCGGTCAGGCGTCATCGTAACCGGACGCTTCATAACATGCGCGGCCGTAAGCACCCGGGACAGGTCGACATCCTCCACGAATCGCTCCACGTAATCGTTAGCCGGGTTCGTCAGGATCTCTTCCGGCGTGCCGATCTGCACGATCGAGCCGTCCTTCATCAGGGCGATGCGATCACCGAGACGAAGCGCCTCATTCAGATCATGGGTGATGAACACGATCGTTTTCTTCATTCGTGCCTGAAGCTCCAGAAGCTCATCCTGCATATCCTTGCGGATCAACGGATCAAGGGCGCTGAACGCCTCGTCCATGAGCAGAATCTCCGGATCGTTCGCCAAGCCTCTCGCAAGTCCAACCCGTTGCTGCATGCCGCCGCTGAGCTGATCCGGGCGGTGGTTCTCCCAGCCTTGAAGCCCTACCAGTTCCAGGGCGTTCATCGCCTTCGCCCGCCGCGTTTTCTTGTCTACCCCCTGGACCTCCAGACCGTATTCCACATTTTCCAGTACCGTGCGATGCGGGAACAAGGCGAACTTCTGAAAGACCATGCTGATCGTTTTGCGCCTTACCTGACGCAGTTGATCTCGCCCCATTCTCACAATATCCTGGCCTGCGATCAGCGCTTGTCCGGAGGTTGGTTCGATCAGTCGGTTCAGGAGGCGTACCAGCGTCGACTTGCCGCTGCCGGACAGTCCCATGATGACGAAGATTTCGCCTTTTTCGATGCTAAACGACACTTGATTGACGCCGACTGTCAGCTTCAATTCTTTCGATATTCTCTCTTTGGTCCAGTTCTGTTCCAGATAAGGCAATGCCCGCTTCGGGTCATAGCCGAATATCTTGGTCAATCGATTGACCTCTATGATAGGCATTCCTACTAATCCTCTCCTCTCTGTATATTTTCGCAAACGTTCTTTCGACCGCAGCTGTTCTGTGGACTCGATGTACCGCACGGTGAATGTCGCTCCGAATCACAACTTCCTTTGTCATTGTGCCTGAATATATACGTACCATTCAACCTTCATATACTTTGATTATTGTACGTAAAGTTTATACTTTACAAACTTTTATTATCGAATACTCCCGATAACGCCCATTTCCTGCCTGATCATCCTCTTTACTTTTAATGGATAGTTCTCTACAATGGGTTTTGTATCGAGCGTCCGGTTAACTGGCTGACGAATCGGGAGTCCACAGACGAGAGGAGGTTATGTCCCATGGCTCAGGATTACAGCATGACATTGCCCGAAGAATTGCAGAAGCGCATCGACAAATCACGGCAGAGAGTGATCGAGTCACTTGGGAAGAATATGGATTTATATGGGGTGACTCTGTCTGTTGGATACATGTACGGCCATATGTTCTTTCGCGATACACCTGTGACATTGGATGAGATGGCTTCCGTCATGGGTCTGAGCAAGACGAGCGTGAGCACTGGCATGCGCACCTTGCAGGATCTGAAGATGATCAACAAGGTATGGGAGAGAGGTTCGCGCAAGGATCTGTATGAGGTGGAGCAAGATTGGTATCAGACGTTCATCGACTTTTTCTCGATCCGTTGGCGCAAGTCCGTCGAGATGAATCGGCACGCCCTTGAGCGATCCCTCAAAGAGATGAAGCAGGTGGTCGAAGAGTACGCAGATCATGAGCCGGCAGTCAAGTTGCTGCAATCGGATATCGAGAAGATTCAGAGTGCGATTCGTTATTACGAATGGCTGAATCGGCTCATCGATACCCTCGAATCGGGCAAGATCTTTGATTTTGTTCCGATTGATTCGGATGAAGAGCAGAGCAAGTCCATACGATAGCTTCTGACATATAGACAAGCTGCCCGCTCATTCGTGAGCCCGCTGGCCAGGCCAGGGATGCTCCGATGAACGGGCAGCTTTTGTCATGTTAATCATCAGGAATGAATATCATGGCTTATCGGTCAAGGATAGATCTTCCGTCCAGCCGCGTCTGGAACTCCAGACTTGCGGTAGAAGTAGGTATTGATCACATCGCGCCAATGCGCTGCATGTTCGACCTGCTCCTCCAGCCTGCTCAGCACGCTCCAGAAGCGTTCCTCATCCATCTTGCCCTCCAGACTCCTCCAGGACTTGAGCAGTTCGACCGCTTGCTCGGCACCGTCAAAATGCGTGTCATAAATATGCTGGATGACCGTCTTGCCGGAATGCAGCACATGGCTGTAAGGGACATGATGAAAGAACAACAGCAATTCATCCGGGCAGGTGGCCAGCGATTCATACATCTCTCTGTTCGGCGAATGGTATTGGCCCGTATAGCCGGTGCCCGTAGCCAGCGTGCGATCGACTCCAATCCCGTCGCGGTCCGCGTAGTGATAGGTGCCCCAACGGGAATATTCGTAACCGTCCACGTCAGGCCCATAATGCGTATGCGGCTTGACCATCCAGCCGACGCCAAGCGGCGCCGTATAGCTCTCATAGATCAGCCAGGACCGCATCAGCATCGAGACGATCGTGTCCGTAAGCTGCTTGTCGTTGCCGAAGGTCAGACGGGTCCATTCCTCGGCGATGCGCTCCGCCGACAGATCCGGATCCCATACAAGCCGGCCATAGCCATACAGATTGGCTTGCGCCAACAAGTGCCCGGTCCAGTTCTCGTCATCGCCAATGTTGGAGACGGCGGCACAGCCGCTGTATCGGGTGCCGAACAACGAGCCATTGATGATGCGCTTGATCGTGGATCCTGGTCCCTTGGCATACGTGTCGAAATCGACAACTTCCTTCCACTGTGTCACCAGATAGCACAGATGGCGCTGTTGCCCAGTGTATTCCTGGGTGATCTGGAATTCCAGCATCTGATTCGTCCGCTCGAGCGTGCCGAACAGCGGGGATACCGGTTCCCGCACCTGGAAGTCCATCGGCCCATTCTTGATCTGCAGGATGACGTTGTGATGGAAGCGTCCGTCGAGCGGCTTGAAATGGTCATATGCGGCACGCGCACGGTCTGTGAACCGGTCGCGCCAATCCTGCATGCAGTTGTAGACGAAGCAGCGCCAGATGACGAGGCCGCCGTGAGGGGCGAGCGCCTCGGCGAGCATATTCGCGCCGTCCACATGATCGCGTCCGTAGGTGAAAGGGCCTGGACGATGCTCGGAGTCCGCCTTCACCAGGAAGCCGCCGAAATCGGGGATATGCCGATAGATGTCATCCGCGCGCTCCCGCCACCACTGGCGGACAGACGGATCAAGCGGGTCAGCCGTCGCAAGTCCTCCCAGCTGGATGGGAGCCGCGAAGTTAATGCTGAGATACACCGCGATGCCGTAACGGCGAAATACAGCAGCGAGACGGGCGACCTCGGGCAACATCTCCTCGCTGATCAGGCTCGTCTCCGTTTCATGGACATTCACATTGTTGATGGAGATGGCATTGATACCAACCGAGGCGAGCAATCTCGCATAATCGTCCGCTCGGCTCAGATCCTGCACGATTCGGCCATCCCGGTAGAAAATCGATCTCCCTGCATAGCCCCGTTCGATGCTCCCGTCCATATTGTCCCACTGATTGATCATCCGGATCTGGCAATGAGGATGGCTGATGATCTCCAGATCTTCCAGCTCCTCTTCGAGCGCAACGAGCCGCAACAGATGGAAGACGCCGTACAGCAAGCCGCGCGCAGTTCCGCCTATCAGGAGCAGCCCTCTCTGCTCTCCGTTGCGCGAGATCAATGCATATCCTTCCCCGCTGACCTGCACCTGCTCTGCCAGGCCTGATCCACCCTGCATCAGAACCGCATCAGCGGCGAGTCCGATTACCAGACCGGCGGAAGCAACAGATCCAGCCGCCATTCTCGGCTTGAGATCCAGCATACTCTCAATTCCTGAGACGAGTTGTTCAATGGCCGATTTGATCACTCCATAAGAGCTCGACCTGCCGGATGCATCCTCGATTGATCGATCAACCTCATGTCCTTGGCGGTCCAGGTCCATCGCCTGTAGTTCGCCGATGAGCGTGATCTTACCCAACCATTCCACATGCCGATCACGCCAACTGCGGCTGACCTTCTCGTGCTGCAGCCATGCTCGATAACTTTTGCCAGACATCCGGATTTCCCTCCAACTTTAATTACCATCGATGAACTTTAATTTGACCCTATACTTTGACGAGCTCTCGGAATCAATTCAAGTCATGATTGGCAAATTCTGTTATGATGTCTAATGACCACCTATCCGTTATTCTACAGGTCTTTGGTATGCCATGCAACCGCTCTCTCTATCTCTTCTGAACGAGATTTGCCACTCTCCAGCAGGAATTTTTCGGCTGTTGCCGCGTGTCGAACAGGAGCGGCCAGTTCTTGCGGCCGCGCACCGGGAAGTTGTCGAGCCATGTATAATCATCGGCTGCACCCCAGAATGTTACCCCGGAAATGACGTCCCGATACTCGATTAACAGCTTGAATATGTCCTCATATCTCTCTTTCTGCAACTTCAACATCTCCGCTGTCGGCTCCGTCAGATCGGTTCTCCGATCGTCATGGGCATACACGGAAATGTCCAGTTCCGTGAGCTGCAGCTTCAAGCCAAGTGAAGCATAACGTTCAATGGCCGCGCGGATGTCGTCGATGGAAGGCCCGTAGATGTTCCAATGCGCCTGCATCCCGAAGCCATGGATCGGTACCCCTTGCTCGATCAGCGACTTCAGCAGCCGATAGATCTTCTCCCGCTTGTGCGGATTGGATTCGTTGTAGTCATTGTAATAAAGCTCTGCCGCAGGATCGGCCGCATGCGCATATTCGAAGGCTCTGGCGATGAACGCATCTCCGGCGATCTCCGTCCAGGGCGAACGGCGAAGCAGTTCCTCGCCTTCATCAGCGATCACTTCATTGACCACATCCCAGGCATAGATGCGGCCTTTATAGCGACCGACAACCGTGTCGATATGCTCTTTCATGCGGCGAAGCAATTCCTCCTGGCTCACGTGACCGCCATCCTTGTCTTCGAAGACCCATTTGGAAGTCTGATTGTGCCAGACCAGCGTATGTCCTCGCATCTTCATGCCGTGTTGCTCAGCGAAGGCCATCAGCTCATCTGCTTGCTCGAACGTATACCGCTCAGGATCAGGGTGGACGCTGATGAATTTCATCTCGTTCTCCGCCGTGATGCTGTTGAAATGATGGACAAGCAGCGCCTCCTGCTGCCTGATCGTGCGCGGATTGACCGCCGCCCCGATGGGGAAATAGTCGGCATACAGCACATGTAAACCCGGTTCTGTGAATGCTCTGCTCATTAACTGACACTCTCCTTGTTTTCATATTGACAGGATCGCAAGACTGAATCCATCCTATAGACTCATAAAGACTGGAGCCAGCCACAAGACCAGCCCCAGTCTGTTGCAAGTGATGGTTGATTGTTACCCTTTCACGCCGCCAACCGTCATGCCGTGAACGAAATGTTTCTGCAGGAACGGGTAGACGATGATGATCGGCACGCTGGCTACGATTGTCATGGTTGCCCGGATCGCCTTCGGCGTGACGGTCTGCCCGCCGCCGGCCGCCTCGGAGATGAAGTCTACCTGTTTTCCGGATGACTGCGAGTTCGTATTCTGCAGGATGCGCATCAACTCGTACTGCAACGTGCTGAGATGCTTCTTCGAAGAGTTGTACAGGAACACGTCGAACCAGGAGTTCCACTGGTACACTCCTGCGAACAGGGACACCGTCGCGAGCACCGGCACCGTAAGCGGCAAGACGATGCGAATGAAGGTGATGAATTCGCCCGCTCCGTCGATCCTGGCAGACTCGAGGATCCCTTCCGGCAACCCCTCGATAAAAGAACGAATGACGATCAGGTTAAAGACACCAATCAGCCCAGGGACGATGTAGATGGCAAACGTCCCGATCAGTTGCAGATCGCGCATCAGCAGGAAGGTCGGGATCAGACCGCCGCTGAAATACATCGTCAGGATGAAGCTGATCGAGACGAACTTGCGCAGCACAAACTCCGGTCGGCTGATCGTATAGGCAACCATCGCTGAACAGAACACCTGGACCACGGTGCCGATCACCGTGCGCAGCACCGAGATCATCGTCGCGTGTACGATCTGTGATTGCTTGAACACATACGCATAGTTATCCAGGGTAAACTCGCGCGGCCACAGATAGATGCCGCCTGCCACGGAATCAATCGCATCGTTAAACGAGACGGCCAGCGTGTTGGCGAATGGATACAGCGTAACCACGATCAGAAACAGCATGAACAGAATGTTGACCGTGTCGAAGATGCGGTCATTCAGCGAAGCGTAACGGCCTTTGCCAATCCTAAGTTGCCTCATGACTTATCCCTCCCAATTCACGCCTAGAACAATCGCGCTTCGCCGAGTCGTTTGGCGACGCCGTTGGCGATAAACAACAGAATGAGGCTGATCACGGTCTTGAAGATGCCTGCAGCGGTTGCGAATGAGAAGTTGCCTTGTTCGATCCCCCAACGCAGGACGAACAGCTCCAGCGTCTCGGCGTAATCCATATTCATCGGATTCTTCAACAACAGCTGTGTCTCCACGCCAAACTCCAGAATCTGGCCAACGTTCATGATCAGCAGTACGACAATAACCGGTTTCATGCCCGGCAGGGTAATGTGCCAGATGCGTCTGAACCTGCCGGCTCCATCTATCTCCGCAGCCTCATACAAGGCTGGATCTATCATGGTAATGGCAGCCAGATACACGATCGTGTTCCATCCAAGATCCTTCCACACGACAGAGGCGCCATAGATTCCCCAGAAATACTTGCCTTCTCCCATCCACATGATCGGCCTGTCGATGATGCCGAGCCAGACGAGGACTTCATTGATGATGCCGTCTTCCGGGTGAAGTGCCGTCGTAATGATGCTGGAGGCAACCACCCAGGAGATAAAGTGAGGAAGATAACTGATCGTCTGTACGGCTCGTTTGAACACGACGCTGCGCAATTCATTAAGCAGGATCGCGAGCGTAATCGCCGTCACGAACCCAAGAACGAGATGGATGAGTCCCATCGCCAGCGTGTTGCGCATGACGCGATAGAACGATTCGTCGGTAAACAGGAACTCAAAATGCTTGAGGCCTGCCCATTTCTGTTCCCATATGGAGCGGCCCGGTCTGTAATCCTGAAAGGCCATGATCCAGCCCCAGACAGGCACATAACGAAAGATGAACAGCCAGATCACAAAGGGAACCGACATGAACACGAGAGCTCGTTGCTTGATGAGCAATTTGAAGAAGAGCCTGATCCCTGTGGGTTTCTGAGGAGATCGAAGCGGCGTTTGTATCGGTTCTGCTGCAGGTTGGTTTGACATTTCCGTCGCCTCCAGATAATCGCTTGCGTCAAGTCCCCGGGACTTAAATATTAATCAGACAATCCTGATTGAATCGGAATTTACTCTGTCTGCCGTAATCAAAACATGACGTATGCTGAGTGTATAAAGAAATACTTGGCTGGCGCCAAGTCCTTTAGGACGCAGGTGGCAGCTTGGTATTTCTTATGTCTTACGAGAATGTATAGGAAGTTATACTTTCTATAAGACTAAAGAAATACTTGGCTGGCGCCAAGTCCTTTAGGACGCAGGTGGCAGCTTAGTATTTCTTATGTCTTACGAGAATGTATAGGAAGTTATACTTTCTATAAGACCGAAATAATCTCGGAAGGAAGGACCTTGCAGTCCTTGCCTTCCGAGAGGTCATGCTGAGACTTCCAATTTGGTTCATTCGCCTCTGACGGCAGCTGTTTTCTCTTTGACGAGTCTAGTCATCGTCTCTTCGTACAGCTTCACATCCAGCTTGTTGAATTCCTTGACAAATTCATCCCAGAGTGCATCGAACTCGCCTGGGGCAGCCAGCGCCAGTCTCGGGAAGTAGCGTTTCATCAGCTCATCCTTGCGGTTCGTGAACACTTCCTCCCGCGAACCGGACTCGAGCGCGATGCTCCATGCCGGATACCATGGACGATCGTCCGGAGTTGCGAACAGTTCCGGGAAAGACTTAACGCCATACGCCTGGAGATATTCTTTCTCCGCATCCGTATACGACAGGAAGGCTACCTCCGGCTGTCTGCTCGGAGAATGCGCGTTGCCGTCGGACAAGGTCGAATCCTGGCTCCACATCGGCCAGTAGTAAGAGAAGTACGCAAGTCCAACTTGCTCATTGTACGCGTTGCTGCGAAGCTTCTCGATCTGCTCCTCTGTACGGTACAATCTGCCATTCTCGTCCACTTCGTACGTTTCGCCCTTGATGCCCCACTGGTTCATGAGCTGATTCTCTTCTTCCAGCAGGAAGTCGAAGAACTTGATGATCCGCACCGGATCCTCCGCGCTGATCGTGATGCCGATGCCGCGGTTGTTGACGAATGACGGCGGATCAAGATACTGATCCTTGATGCCTTCGTCCATCACGATCGGCATCGGCATGTATTCGAGGTCGCCGTTGCCGCTGGCCTTCAGGTTCTGGAAGGCATCGAGCACCTGCCAGCCGTAGTCGAAGAATCCAAGCACTCTGCCGGAGGTCAGTCTGGCCAGGTATTGGTCATAGTTGTTCACGAACGAAGTTTCGTCGAACAGGCCTTCATGGTACAGATCGTTGATCGTCTTCAGCCAACGTCTCGTCTCCTCGTTATCCGTATAATCGTCTGCTTCCAGCGTCTCCATGTTGATCTGCACGCCGCCGTCGTTCGGATAGCCCATCAGATGGTTCGGCACGTTGCTGAAAGCGAAGAATCTCCAGCCGTCTGTCAGCGAGGTGAATCCGATCAGATCCTCGTCCTTGTGCTTGTTGGCAAACTCACGGATCGCGCCGAAGTAATCATCAAGCGTCGTCAGCTTCGGATAGCCGAGTTCCTTCAGAACGCGATGCTGAATCCAGAAGGCGCCCTGGTTAATGTTCGCATCACCTTTGAACTCGCCAACCAGCGGGCTGAATGGCAGGAAATAGATGTTGCCGTCTTCGTGAGTCATCAGGTTGAAGTACGGCCCGTATACTTTCTTGATATTCGGTGCATACTGTTCGATCAGGTCGTTCAGCGGAATGAAGCCGCCGGCATCGACCACTTTGTCGATCTCGGTATCCGGCACGAGCACGTCCGGATACTCGCCCGATGCGATCATCGTCCCGATCTTCTGCGCCACATCGCCGACGAGATGCTCGATTGCGAAGTTCACGCCGGTCTTCTCGTAATAGATCGCGCCAATCATCGTATCCTTCGTCTCGACATCATTGCGCGAAGCGCCAGCATTGAACAAGGTGAAGGTAACGGGCTCAGGCTCCTCCTCTGCCCCTCCTCCGTTTCCCCCTCCGGTGTTGGTCGTCGATGATCCGCCGGAGTTCGTACTGGTGCTGGTGCCGCCGTTGCTCCCGCCATTGCCGCCGTTGTTGCCGGAACATGCCGCCAGCATCGACAAGACCATCACAATTGCCAGACTAATCAGCAGGATTTTCTTCTTCTTGGCCATATTCGTGCTATACCCCTTTCGAATATTGATAATCTGAGCAACTCCAGTATAAGACAGCGGCTTGGCGCTTGTTGACCTATGAAACTTTAGCTCATGCTTAGGAAATTTAATGCCGAACGATGGATTTTATAATTTATTGGGGTATGGAGTCAGAACTGGCCGGCACCGTGAGCACGACGCTCGTCCCCTTCATCGGCTCGCTGTTCACCTCAAAAGCAAAGGCATCTCCATAGTACAATCTCAGCCGATAGATGACGTTCTGCACGCCGATGCGATCGCCCATCTCGACCTCCTCATGGGCTAAGCTCCGCAGCTTGTTCAGCTTGTCCTCGTTCATGCCGATCCCGTTGTCGCTGACCTTGCTGACAATCATCCCGCCTTCGAGCCCAACCTCGATCGAGATCGTTCCGCCTTCCTTGAGCGGCTCGATCCCATGGATGCTGGCATTCTCGACGAACGGCAGGATCGACAGCTTGGGCAGCTTGCAGGGAAGAACTGCCTCCTCAGCGGTGATCGAGTAGTTCAGCTTGTCGCCGAACCGATATTTCTGGATCCCCAGGAAACATTCGATCAAGGCGATCTCTTCCTGCACGGTGACGAAATCCTTGGTCCACGTCAAGGAATTGCGCAGGATGATCGCCATGTTCTGGATGATCCTCGCCGTTTCGTCCTCGCGCTTGATCAGGCTGCGCATGCGGATCGTCTCCAGCGAGTTGAACAGGAAATGCGGATTGATCTGGCTCTGCAGCGCATTGAGCTGTGCCTGGCGGCGCTCGATCTCCAGAGACTTGCGCTGGATATCGGCTTTGTACACATCATCGATCAGGCTCTTGATCTGCAATGTCATGCGGTTGAATTCGCCGGTGAGCTGCCCGATCTCATCCCGCGATTCCGCTTCCTGGATGGTCTCGAATCTCTGGTTCTTGACCTTCTTCATATGGCGCAGGATGCGAACGAGACGCACGTTCATCGAACGGGTGATCCAGACGATGATGATCGTGGAGAACAGCAGATTGATCATGGCCATCCAGACCACATATTCCCGGGACTTGCGAACCTCCTGGAACACCTCTTCCTCGGAGATCATGCCGATGAGTGTCCAGCCTCTGAGATACTGAAGGTCATCGTAAACGGTTTCAAACCTGATCAGATCTTCCGGCAGTTCCAGATCGCTGAACCGCAACTGGTTCGTCGTCCAGGGCACGTTCGGATCGGTCGTATATTCGATGATGCCTTGCTGGTTCAGCAGATAGATATATCCGGTCAGATTCAGGTTGCCAAACACCTGATGGATGACGGGCATGCGCATCTCGATCTTCAGGATCTTCTCCCATTGATTTTTGTCCTGGAAATAATTCATCCTGCGCACCAGACTGAACGTGTCCATCACGCTGCTGTCCATGGGCATCATCAAGTTCTCCCGGGATGTGCGCACGAACGTAGCCGCGGAACTGGGGGTATCGGCGATCGCCTGGTACCAGGACGTTCGTTTCACTTCTTCGCTCAGATAGCCGATCGCCCCGGAATGCATAAGCGTCGGATTGTCGACATAGATGCGGATATTCTGCACCGTCGTATAAACCGGCATATAACTGTTCAGCATCTTGCGCGCGTAGGAGTCGTATTCGGACACGTACTCCGTCGGATCGCTGTATTCTCTCTCCAGGTAATCATTCAGCGTATGGTCAGGCAGGATGACGTTGGAGATGCTGATCGCATCCTCGGTTTTCATGCGGAACTCATTCTTGACCTGCTCGAGCGCTCGTGCGATATCGCGCATCCGCTGATCGCGCACATTGTTGCTGGTCACCTGGTAGAAGGAGACGTTGGTGATGATGATCGGAATCATGACGCAGAGCACATACATGATCAGGAACTTGTTGCGCAGCCGAATATTGTCCAGATTAAACAGCGCTCTCATGAGACACTTCCCAACTGGCTGGTACGGTATTCGGTTGGCGTCATGTGCTCCAGCTTCTCGAACTGCGTCACGAAGTAATCAGCGTTTTTGAATCCGACCCGTTCCGCGATCTCATAGACGCGAAGGTCCGTCTGCCTGAGCAGCTTCTTCGCCTCCATGATGCGCAGTTCGAGCACGTATTCGTTGAAATATTTGCCGTAGTGCTTCTTGAACAATTGGCCGAGATAGACCGGATTCAGATAAAATTCCGATGCCAGGCTCTTCAGGCTGATATTCTTGTGGAAGTTGGTCTCGATGTAATGCTTGATCTTGGCAATATTGCCCTTGTTGCTCTCCTGCATCAGTCTCCGGATCAGGTGGCCGCTCTCGCCGATAAACTCGTCGAACAATCGCCTGATCTCGCCGATCGTCAGATTCAGGTCATGCCAGCTGATGATCGGCACAAGCGAACTGAGCTCCCGTTCGTCTCCGCCCAGCTCCTGGATCATGCGAACGACTGCCGTGACGGAGTGGTGGAGATTCATCTTGACCGCTTCCGGCACCAGTTTCCTGGAGCGGAATTGTTCGAACAGCTGATCGATGGTCGCCGCAAGCTCGCTCTCCTTCGCTTCCTCCAGTTGCTGCAAGAGCCGGTTGTCCAGTTCATGATTCACCTCGATATAGTTCAGCGGCATATCTCTTACCTGCTCATGCAGGACGATCCGCTCATCATCGAAGATATACTTGTACAGCAGAGCCTCCCTGGCCGTTTCGTAGGAATGGGGGAGCTTCGACAGACATTCGACAGCGCTGCCGGCGAACAGGAAGATCCGTTCCCCGTACTGGTCGGTCAGCCGCTTCTTCAGCACGCGCGCGAATGTCTCGAGAGACCCGCCATAATCGGCCAGCAGATGATCCGTGATGATGACGCCGAGCCTGCCTCGATGCTCGTGCAGGAAGATCTGCTCGAAATCCGGCATCAGTCGATGGAGCTCCGCCTGCACGCCTTCCTTGAAATCCTGCATCGTAACGTTCACCGGTTCTTTCGTCCACGGATGCACATCGTTCAGCTCGATGAAGAGGTACGTGAAGCTGCTGGCGTCATGCGCCTTCCTGCGCCATTCCTCGATCAGGTCCGGGCTTGCTTCCCCCTTGATCAACGTCTCGATGACGGATGACAGGATCAGCCTCTCACTCCGCAATTTCTGTTGTCTCTCGCTCGCCAGCTTCTCTTGCAGCGTCCTTAAGGTGTTCGTCATCTCATCCCGATCAATCGGCTTCAGGATAAAATCATGCACGCCATATCGCACCGCCTGCTGGGCATACTTGAAATCGTTGTATCCGCTGATGATGATGAAAGCCGGTGGTTTCGCCAGCTTCATCTCCGAGACCGTACGGATCAGCTCCAGTCCATCCAGCACGGGCATGCGAATATCGGTGATGACGATGTCCGGCTTCTTCTCCTCAATAAGCTGCAATGCATCCTCTCCGTTATCCGCCTCTTCGATCACTTCGAGGTCGCAGGACTTCCAATCGATCAAGGAACGGAGTCCTTGCCTCGTGAACTGCTCATCGTCGACCAACAAAATACTGAACATCCTTTAGCCCTCCATTCCCTTTGAAATTGCGCAAGAACGGCATGAAATGAAGCTGCATTCCAATGTAAAGTCTTACCTGTAATGTGATTATTTTCGTTCGCTTTGTCGATTGTCAAATGTAAAAATTGGCTCTGTGAAGAAATCCTTCGCCTGACGATCACGATTTTCATTTACAACTGAGAAGTTCGTGCTATAATATCTGAATGTTTTTAATTCAAGACAGAAATAAGGGAGATACATTGAAGCCAAAACTTCGGGAGAGAAACACGAAAAAATTGACGTTATTCGCACTCACATGGCCGATCTTCATCGAACTCTTGCTCCACATGCTGATGGGCAACGTGGATACGTTCATGTTGAGTCAACATTCCGACCAATCGGTCGCAGCGGTTGGAGTAGCGAACCAGGTATTGAATATGATCAACATCATGTTTAACTTCGTCGCGGCAGGAACGGCCGTGCTGGTCGCCCAGTATATCGGCGCGGGTCAGTTCGATCAGGCGAACCGCGTGGCCGGTACATCGATCGTGCTGAACATCGGCATCGGCATCGTGCTCAGCGGGGTGATCGTGCTCATCAGCGAGCCTGCGCTGAACCTGATCGGCATCGAAGAGGGACTCATGCCGGAGGCGAAGTCGTACATGACCATCATCGGCAGCTTTATGTTCCTCGAGGCGCTCTTGCTCACCGTATCGGCCGTGTTGAAGAGTCACGGCTATACGCGGGACACGATGTACATCACGATCGGCATGAATATCATCAATGTCTTCGGCAATTATCTCTGCATCTTCGGTCCGTTCGGTTTGCCGGTGCTCGGCGTCCCCGGCGTCGCCGGCGTGACCGTGGTCGTCCGCTTCATCGCGCTGACGGCGATGTCCATCCTGCTGTTTCGCAAAGTCAAACTGCCGTTTAAGCGGGACATCTTCCGGCCGGTCAAGCAACACGTTGTCGGTTTGCTGAAGATCGGCGTGCCTTCGGCGGGTGAGAATCTGTCCTACAACATCTCGCAGATCCTCGTGACCAGCTTCATCGCCATGATCGGCACGACTGCGCTTGTGACGCGCATCTATTCGATGAACCTGATGTATTACATCATGCTCCTGTCGATCGCTGTCGGTCAGGGTACCCAGATCCTCGTCGCGCGGATGATCGGCGCCGGCGAGATCCATCAGGCGCACAAGCGCGGATTGCACAGCCTGTATATCGGCATGAGTTCCTCGTTCGTGATGGCGATCGTCTTCAACCTGATCGGCGAGCCGCTGCTCGGCCTCTTCACCGATGATCCCAGCGTCATCTCGCTGGGCATGACGCTGCTTACACTGTCATTGATCCTGGAGCCCGGCAGGGCGTTCAACATCATCCTCATCTCTTCGCTGCGCGCCGTAGGCGACGTGCAATTCCCCGTCTACATGGCGATCCTGTCGATGTGGGGCATCTGCGTGCCGGTCAGCTATCTGCTCGGCATCCATTACGGAATGGGGCTGGTTGGCGTCTTCATCGCCTTCATCCTGGACGAATGGGTTCGAGGCCTCTGCATGTTGTGGCGTTGGTGCCGTCGCGGGTGGCAGAACAACGCGACGATCCAGCCGGCTCGCCAGGCGGGCTCACCATCCGCCAACGCCTGATCAGTCCGGGGCATTCCGCCTCTCAACTTCATAGAGCATCCCTGCGCTTCAGGCCAGCGGATGCTCTTCTCCTTCCCGTTGCTATGTACCCTGTTACGGACACCTGCACTTCACACTTCTCGCATATCACAGCCCTTGTGCCACCGCAAGCCGTCTGGTGAAAGTTCTTTAGTTTGACGGGTAATCCTGTTTAATTTGTCGGGGTTGGTTCGAGCCGCCTGCATGGCATGATAGAAATATCTTGCCCTGCAAGAGGTGTTCGAGCTAGTGCGAAATACACGAGAGAGGATGAGATGCCATGACAACAGCGAGACAAGGCGCCATCTACACCAACCAATATCGCAACGTGTTCCGCGAATTCGGTTACGGAGAGGCGCATGTGGCGAAACGGATGCAGGAGACATGGGAGCAGCTCTTCTACGGCGACGAAGACACGAAGATCTACTATGAGCTGGACGATGACAAAGCCTACATCCTGGATACGGGCAACCTCGACGTGCGTACGGAAGGTTTGTCCTATGGCATGATGATGTGCGTTCAGATGGATCGCAAGTCGGAATTCAACAAGCTGTGGCGCTTCGCGAAGACGTTCATGCAACATCAGGATGGGCGGTATCAGGATTACTTCGCCTGGCACACGCGCCCCGATGGCACGCGCATCTCGCAGGACCGGCTCCGGACGGCGAAGAATACTTCGCCCTGGCGCTGCTGTTCGCGGCCAGCCGCATCCAGGCCTTCTTCGCGGACATCGATCCAAGCGACTACCGCAAGTATGCGATTGACGGCACGCCATATGATGAGCCTGCCCTTCATCCGGTCGGCTTGCTCGCGACGAACGCGTTGGCCACACTCGCAGCCGACGGTGAGCATGCGGCGGCGAATATCGAGCGGTTCTGGAATACGCCGCTTCGCACCGGACCGAGGCGCTACTACGACAATTGCCTGTACTTCTTCGCCATGTTGGCGCTGAGCGGTCAATATCGGATCTGGTGCTGAGGCAGGGCTCAATCGGCGCAAGCATCCGGTAAAGAAATACCTGGCTGGCGCCAAGTCCTTTAGGATGCCGGTGGCAGCTTAGTATTTCTTATGTCTTACGAGAATGTATGGGAAGTTATACTTTCTATAAGACTAAAGAAATACTTGGCTGGCGCCAAGTCCTTTAGGATGCCGGTGGCAGCTTAGTATTTCTTATGTCTTACGAGAA
>Ga0207747_1001311_pt1 | contig 18285 bp, 15 predicted proteins | sample HigsolmetaGSP11D_FD_184839 | JGI IMG/M metagenome (GOLD analysis project Ga0207747, IMG submission 184839) | High solid enriched microbial communities from the Joint BioEnergy Institute, USA - SP1-1-D (SPAdes) | ecosystem: Engineered > Bioreactor > SSF (Solid state fermentation) > Aerobic >...
TTTCTCAACCTTTGACATCAATACGACGCACTCAACATGCTCCGTCCACGGAAACATATCCACCGGTACTGCCTTTATTGCTTTATACCCCTTCTTAATCAGATATCGCATGTCCCGTTCCAATGTCACCGGATTACAGGAGATATACACTACCCTATCCGGCTTCAACTTCACTAAGGAATTCAGGAACTTCTCGTCACTTCCTGCCCGTGGTGGGTCAAGGAAAACTACATCTGCGGTTTCCTGTTGCTCTGCCATTTGGCTCATGAATACCCCTGCATCATTATTATAGAAATCCACGTTTCTTACTTGGTTACGCTTAGCATTCATTCTTGCATCCCTGACGGTGTCCTTATTTAGCTCAACTCCGATAACCTTCCGTGCATGATCCGATGCAACAATTCCTATCGTACCGATTCCGCAATAGGCATCAATGACGGTTTCTTTACCGGTTAGTTGTGCGAATGCAACCGCTTTTTGATATAAGACCTCTGTCTGTATTGGATTTACCTGATAGAAGGACTTTGGAGATATGCGAAATACTTTTCCACACAGAGTATCCTCAATATATCCTTTCCCATAGATTACCTGTTCCTTATCTCCCAGTACCATGCTTGTTTTTTTATTGTTTATATTAACTACAATTGTAGTAATCTCCGGATGTAGCTTCAGTAGAACTTTTACAAAGTTATTCTTAGAAGGGAATACCGGGGAAGCCACAACCAATACTACCATGATCTCACCGCTGGTAAATCCGCTTCTAACCAATACATGACGAAGGAATCCATATCCCGTATCTTCATCATAGGTTTTGATTTTAAATGACTTTAACATACCACGGATAGAGTTAATGATTTCATCCGCCTTTTTATTATGGATGAGGCATTCCTTAATCGGGATCACATGGTGGGTATTTTCCTCGTAGATACCGGAAATTGGATTTCCTTTCCGATCATGGTCAAATACCACATGCACTTTATTACGATAATGGTAGGGATTTTCCATACCAATGATTGGCTCAACTTTGCAATATTTCTTTATTAGGGAATCGACCAGTTTTTGCTTACTCTTTAAATGCTCCTCATAGCTAACCTGCATCATCTGGCAGCTTCCGCATTGTTTAATGTATGGGCAGGTACTTTTTCTCCCCTCAGATTTAACTTTTTTAGCCTCTGTATTTTTCACTCTATAATTGCTGTTTATTTTACCATTTCCGTTTCTATTTCTTTCTCCATCACCGGATACTTTACCTGTTTTCTCCCTATTTTCAGGCTTCATACTTTTTTCAGGCTTCACACTTTTTATTTTTCCTGTACCTTTTTGCTCATCTTTTCTCATGGATTAAACTCCTTCTTCATTAAACTCCGGGATAAAGCTTTCGGAAGCTGTCTCTCCCTCTTGGATAAAACCATTTTCTATTCCTAAACGAATTGCATAGTCCACCAGTTCATCGTATTCTCTATCGGTAATTGTTCGGTTAATCTCTGGATATTTTTCCACGTGTGGCAGTGGCGTATACTGATTCATGATACTGATATAGATCTTATCCCCATAGGTTTTATACAGATATGCAATTATCCTTTTGGAATCTTCCAGATATCCCGGTAATGTTAAATGTCTTACGATGACACCTTTTTTCATCCTACCGCACTCATCGAATACAGGCTCGCCTGCTTGTCGAACCATTTCATCCAGAGCTTTCGAAGCATACTGCATATAATCGGGACAATTGGAGTAACGTTTTGCGATTTCTGCATCCCAGTATTTAAAGTCCGGCAGATAGATATCCACATACCCTTCCAGCAACTTTATGGTCTCTTTCTTCTCATAACCGCTCGTGTTATATACAATCGGCAAATGTAGTCCTTTATTCTTTGCTTTATCAAGTGCCTCAATAATCTGCGGTACATAATGGCTCGGTGTAACCAGATTGATGTTATTAGCCCCCTGCGCTTCCAGTTCCAGGAAAATGTCTGAAAGGCGTTCTATCGTAATCTTCTTGCCCGCCAAACTTTTTGCTATATTATGATTCTGGCAGTATACACACCCCATGGCACAGCCCGAGAAAAATACCGTTCCCGAGCCTTCCTCACCTGAGATACAAGGCTCTTCCCACATATGTAATGCAGCTCTCGCCACAACTAGTTCATCCGTCGCCCTGCAGTATCCCTTTTTCCCGTTGGTTCGGTCCACATGGCAGTTTCTGGGACAAAGTGTACAATCCTTTAGTATATTCTGATCCAATGTCAACTACCTTCTTTGAATTAAGTAGATTTTGAATTAATAGAATTTCCATCATTTCTGGAATTAATAAGATATGCTTTTATATCATATAAATTCATCATCTAATTTTACATTACTAAACCTCGAAATACAATAAAATACTCAATACTCATCAGACGAAAATATTATGCAAGAAACTATTTACAATTGGTATATTTTATAATACAATTCCAAGAACACCTTTGATGTAACATAGGTTATTGATTTTAAATTTTAAAGGAGGGGATACTAATGAAGTATGTTAAGAAATTAGTCGGCAAACGTATCTATTTATCTCCCATGAGTGTAGACGACGCCGAAACTTATGTAAAGTGGCTGAATGACTTTGAAACTACAGACGGATTAGGAAGTTCATCCAGAGTAATTTCATTAGAAGATGAAAAGGAATGGATTAAGAATAATGCAGGCAATTACCAGTTTGCCATCGTTCGTTTGGAGGATGATACCCTTCTTGGAAATTGCGGCTTTAATGAAATCAATCATTTAATGCAAAATGCTGTTGTAGGTTTATTCATCGGTGATGAGGAGAATCGTAATCAAGGCTATGGGCAGGAAGCACTTGACTTATTACTGGAATATGGTTTTCAGTATTTAAACCTTAATAATATTATGTTAAAGGTATTCTCCTTCAATGAAAGAGCGATTCAGTGCTATAAAAAAGTAGGATTTAAGGAGATTGGAAGGAGAAGGCAATCCTACTTCTTAAAAGGAAAGTTTTATGATGATGTCTATATGGATATCTTACGGGAAGAATGGTTAAAGAATCAATGATTCATATACGGATAATAGCAAGAGTCTTTCCACCTCCTTTTCTCAGGATATGGAAAGACTCTTTTCATAAGGCAAGTAAATTGTTTTGTCAATGCATCTTATCGTATAGCATCTTCTTAGCGATTGGCTTCTTCCAGTTCATTAATAATGATTTCCTTCATCTTCATTATCGGTTGGATTGGAGCATCGGTTTTTAATCACTCGCCCATATACATAACATATGTTCCTCTAAAGTATGTAATCATTCCCGTGTTATTATTCTACTCTTGTGACCTTGCGTGCTATGCTTACAATCGGCTTGAAGAACAGGCCTTCCATTTCTTTTTTCACATTTTTTAATTCTTTACGAATTTCAATATTTTGCGGACAGTGTTTCTCGCATTTACCACATTCTTTACACATCGAGGCATAGGCCGGCTGTTTTGAAAGTACCCCTAAGGTTTGCATGTATTTCCACCGATTTTGCTTTAAGCCAAGCAAATATTTATCGTTGTAACTGGAAAAGCAGCCCGGAATATTCACACCATAAGGGCAAGGCATGCAATAGCCGCAGCCGGTGCAATGTACCTTCGTCTTCTCAAGCATGATTTCCTTCACTCTCTCGAATACTTCCAATTCTTCCTCCGTGAGGGTATTGGTATCTGCATCCGATGCAATCTTGATGTTCTCAGCCAGCTGTGCTTCATCACTCATACCGGATAGAACTACATTTACTTCCGGATGGTTCCAAATCCATCGGAGCGCCCATTCTGCAGGTGTCCTCTTCTTATCATAGCTTTGAAATTCTTTGATCACTTCATCCGGAAGGTTATTGACCAGCTTGCCGCCACGAAGCGGCTCCATAATTATTACCGGAATTCCTAAGGAATGTGCCAGTTTAAGACCTGATTTGGTTGCCTGGTTATTCTCATCAAGGTAGTTGTATTGGATCTGGCAGAAATCCCAAGGATACGCCTGTACGATCTCTTCAAAATCCGTTTTACTGCCGTGGAAGGAAAATCCTAAGTTGCGTATGGTACCTTCCTTTTTTAGTTGCTCCAGCCATTCCACAACACCGATATCCACCATGCGATCAAAGGTAGCCTTATCGGTAAGCATATGAAGCAGATAGTAATCAATATAATCGGTTCTAAGTTTAGCAATCTGGTTTGCAAATATTTTCTTTGCACCGTCTAATTTGCTTACCATGAATGGAGGAAGCTTTGTTGCAATCTTTACTTGTTCACGATATCCCCCGGTAAGGGCATCCCCCAAAAGGGATTCACTCTTTCCATTATGGTAAAAATATGCGGTATCAAAGTAATTTACCCCATTTTCAATCGCGCTTCTAATCAATTTGATGGACCGTTCCTCATCAATGCCACCGCTCTTGGTCGGAAACCGCATGCAGCCAAATCCCAGGATGGATAGCTGATCTCCATTCTTCTGATTCGTTCTTGTTAACACAGATCGTTCCCCCTTCTTAAATTGCCTTCTCCTATCGAAAATCGGTAATCCTATAGGTTACATATGCTTTATCAAAATGGTAGCCCAATTTTTCTGCCAATGCCAAAGATTTCAGGTTCGCAGCATCCCAACTGGGATATAATCCTTTGTCTAGGCATTCGAGGATTAACCTTGAAGCGCAGATAAGGGCAAGTCCCCTTCTTTGATATTCCTCTTTCGTATCGATCTCGATTTCAATGCCTTGGTCGTATACCGTATAGGATGTTGCTCCACTAACGATAGCATCACCATGAAGTATCACAAACCCAAGTCCACGGTTTTTATAATCCTGATAGGTAGGAAATTGCGAACACAAATCCTTTGACCAATCCTCCAGCTTTACTGCATACCTATTTGGATGATAAGAGCAGCAATTCTTTGATGAATGCTTCTACACTCTCCTCTGACGTTGCCCAGGAGGTAACAAAACGAACCACACTATACGCTGAATCTACTTTAAACTGTACTGAGAAGACAAACTTCTCTGACAGTTTCTGTATCGTTTCATTGGACAGGATTGGGAACAGTTGGTTCGTTCCGGGCGGCGCATAGAAGGAATATCCACCCTCTTGCAAAGCTTGTGCTATTCTTTCTGCCATTCGATTTGCATGTTCTCCCAGATCAAAATATAGGTTATCTTCAAATAATGCTTCAAACTGGATTCCCATAACAAAGCCTTTTGCCATCATGGCACCACGATGTTTGATTAGATAGCGGAAATCTTCCTTTAGACAATCGTTACATAATACTAGGGCTTCGCCAAGCAGTGCACCATTCTTTGTCCCACCGATGTAGAATACATCAACGAGACTAGCAATGTCACTAAGAGTAAGGTCGTTTGCTTTGCAGGTTAATGCCGATGCCAAACGGGCACCATCAAGGAATAAAAGAAGCTTCTTCTCTTTACAGAAGTTGCTGATTGCAGTCAGTTCTGCCTTAGTATAGATGGTTCCTAGCTCCGTTGTATTCGAGATATATACCATCTTTGGCTGAACCATGTGCTCATCGGTATGCGCTTCCAAGACCAATGCAATTCCTTCCGGAGTTAATTTGCCGTCCACATTAGGTACTGTTACCACTTTATGTCCTGTCGCTTCTACCGCTCCGGTTTCATGGACATTGATATGACCGGTATCTGCGGCGATTACACATTGGTAAGGGCGCAGGAAAGAAGATATTACAAGCAGGTTTGTCTGCGTTCCGCCGGGGATAAAATGAATATCCACATCTTCCCTTCCGATTTTACTCTTGATATATTCCTTCGCTTTCAAACTATGAACATCCAATCCATAGCCGGTATTCTGCTCCAGATTTGCTTGCTTCATTAACTCCAATATTCTGGGATGTGCTCCCTCACTGTAGTCATTCATAAAACTGTACATTCTGTCATTCCTCCATATTAGTTTAATTTATTTAGGTTTATAAAAATTTAGCTATTTTCCACCCTTTCCGATTGAGGACAGCCCAAACAGACTTCCCAGCAGTCCAAGTAACAGGCTTACTGCTAATACCAATATCGAAATATTCATTACTACTTCCTGCTGTGTCGGTAATGGAACGAATGCAAGCGCTATGCCAATGCCACGATAACCGTTACGAATCAAGACCGTAATCATAGCAATAGCTAAAGCTCCCCCAAGGAGCGTTAGCAACAACCCCACCATTACAAATGGGAATCCGATAAAACTCTCAGGTGCGCCAAGCAGGCGCAAGGTATTGATCTGCTCACGATTATTATAAATTCCCTGACGTATCATATGGGACAGTATAATCAATGTTGTAATTCCAACCGCTAAAATGATAAGGCTACCAAGAATTTTTAATCCATTGATAATCCCTTGCAGCTGCATAAGAACGGACCTGTTATCTCTGACATATTCCACACCGTCCAACTTACGCACTTCCTTCAATACCGTATCCATGGTATCCAGATGGATTCGTACCTCGATAAAGGCGGCAAAGGGATTTTCCTCGAATAGCTCCAGGATATTTGCTTCTTCACCAAGCATTTCTTCCATGAGGGAGCGAGCTTCTGCTTCATTAACAAGTCTTGCATCCCATACCCCATTGATGGTTTTCATGGCATCAACCAACTGAGACACTTCTGTTTCACTGATTGTCTCACTGAAGTAAACACTGATCTCTGCCTCCTTCTGCAACTTATCAATCAGTTCGTTGCCGATCATGGTACCTGTTGCTACCATACCAAAGAGGAAAAGGATAAGACCGGTACCAAGAACGGAGAACAGGTTTGACAGGAAATTGGTTCTTACAATTCTCCAGGCTTCCTTAAAAAAGTATCCAATATTATAAAGAAATGCCTTCATTTCACTGCCCCCTCCTTTCTACATGTATATAACCATTATCTACATGAAGAAAGGTTGCCCCTTCGATACCTTCAATCAAATGTGTTGCATGCGTTGTAATAAGAACCGTCGTATCAGCATCCTTAACAGTATGTAGGATTTTTAGGATGTTCAAAGCATTTTCCTGATCCAAATTGCCGGTTGGCTCATCTGCAAGGATTAACGCTGGTTTTCTGGCAATGGCTCTCGCAATCGCTACCCTCTGCTGCTGCCCCCAGGATAAATTCTCCACCTTTGAAGTCATTTTATCCTCTAAACCAACTTTGATTAGCGCATTCCTTGCCTCCTCTTTCATCCTGCGAGGAGATATTCCAAGAAAACGCATTCCCATCATCACGTTTTCAAAAGCGGTTCTGCCATCAATTAATTTAAATTCCTGAAAAACCGGACCAATCTTTCTTCTTAGCTGATTAATCTTCCCGGCATTGCCTTTCACCATGCGATTTCCCATAACCTCCAATGTTCCTTGCGTCGGAAATTCCATGCCAAGAAGCAATTTTAACAGACTCGTCTTTCCTGAGCCACTGGGACCGGTAATATATACAATTTCACCCGGTTTAATATGCACATTGATATTTCTTAAAGCTTCCGTACCGTCAGGATATCGCAGAAAAACCCCATTTGCTCTAATCATCCCATGATCTCCTTATCTTTCTAATAATCTGTATTTTCAGGTATCTAAAACTGCGGCTTTATCTCAAAAGCCAGAAGCCCATCCTGGCTTTCCACTTTCTTTACCGTAAAATCAATCGTTACCATTTCTCCTGCAATTGCCTTAAAGTCAATGATCAAAGAGCCATTTTGGAACAATTCATCCAGGGAAGATTGCTCCAATGCCATGTCATAGAAATAACCTTCCTTTGGTATAAATTCCATGGTACTCTCCCCTGTCAAGGCAAACGCTCCGCTAAGCACAAGATGATAGTCCGGTACTGCAATGATAATTTGATCGGGCTTAAAAGTGAAAACCGTTTCTGCAAGCGCTGAATGGGCATTCAGTACCTGATTAAAGGTATCGTCATAAATAAATCCTTTGATCCCGGTAAAGGAGAACATAATGTTCATATCTTCCATCGTGAAATACCCTTCTCCGGCAATTCGTGTGATTTCCCCGACGATTTCAGCAAACAGCATCTTATTGGCATCCCATAAATTCTCAAGATTTCTCAATTGCTCTTCATAAAATGCTTTGTCCATCTTTAAGGATGCCAGATAATCCTCCTGCTCCTTCCTTAATGACCGCTGCTTTGCTAAGTTCATTTGCAACTCTGTCTGCTTCACTTCTAATTTATTCAAACTCTCATCCAACCGAGTCTTTTCCTGCTCTAGTACCAGTTTATGTTCCTCTAAGGAAGCCAATAAGTCGTTAACATTCTTAGAAATGTCTTTGATCATATGAATGCTTTTTAGAAATTCCGTCAGATTTTGTGCCTTAAGCAGAAATTCAAGATAGGTAGCAGGACCGCTTCTTTGATATAGAACCAGGAAGCGTTCCAAGATTTCCAATTGCCCGTCATATTCCTTCTGTTTCTTGGCAATTGATTTTTCAATCACTCCGATTTCATTCCTAATGCTTTCCATATCGTTACTAATCTGCTTTTCTTCCCGTTCCATCTCATCAATATGCTGAGAAATAAAAAAAAGCTCCTCCAGTACTGCTTTTTCTTCATTCGAAATATTCTCTAACTTCTCCTCAGCCTCCGTGATTTGCTTCACATCACCGGATACATGCTTAGGAATATGTATGATAACCATAACGAATGCCATTATGATGCACACCAAAGTCGATATTCTTCGTGTTTTCAACATTGAAGATCCTCCCATTGATTCTTCAAGCAATTCTCATTAAGTTATTCATTCCAAAAAAAGTCATTCACTTTAGCATAGTATAACATAAATAGGTTCCATATAAAAGATTATGATTTTACAATTACAGCCCAATTCTTTTGTGGCATTTTATGTTACGAGTACTAAATTGATAATATAAATTCTGAAATATTATAAAAATACCGAATTATCCACTATAAAGGAATAATTCGGTATATGAAGAATAAAAAGTAAACTTTATACTATGACTAATTACTGCAGCCGAAATCGGATTTGCAGATTTCTGCCGCTTTTAATTCCGCCTTTGGCGGTACGAGATCCATATTCATTGCAGATTTATAGCCACCGGTAACATTTAACACCTTGTATCCGTACTGCGTAAGGATTCGATCCGCATAGTATCCCCGTAATCCAACCTGGCAATAGATAACGATTAATTTATTTTTATTCAGTTCATCGAGACGTTCCCTTAGATTGTCCAACGGTATATTGATTGCCCCTTCCATGTGCCCATTGTTATACTCAAATTTCGTTCGCACATCTACAAGCATATAATCTTCCGGATTCATTTGCAAAACTTTATCCCAAGTTGTCACATGGCTTCGATCTTCCAACACATTTTGCGCAGCATATCCGGCCATGTTGACAGGATCTTTCGCAGAGGAGAATGGAGGCGCATAAGCAAGTTCCAGTTCCGTCAAATCCTGCACGGTTCCCTTGAAACGAATTACCGTTGCAATCACATCGATTCTTTTATCGATACCATCATAACCGATACCCTGTGCACCAAGTACCTTCCCTTGCTCATCAAACAGTAACTTCAATGTCATCGGAATCGCTCCCGGATAGTAGGAAGCATGGGATACCGGATGCACGGTAACCTGTTGATAGGGTATACCCACCATTTGTAAGGTTCTTTCATTCGCGCCGGTGCTTGCTGCAGTTAATTCAAAGATTTTCAGGATGAAAGTTCCCTGGGTACCGGTAAATCTTGAATTAAATCCCGCAACATTATCCGCCGCAATCCTTCCCTGTTTGTTTGCAGGTCCTGCAAGCGGAATTGCGGTTACCTGATTCGTTACATAGTCAACTACCGATATTGCATCTCCTACCGCATAGATGCCTGTCTTATTGGTCTCCAGACGATCATTCACAAGGATATGCCCTTTGGGGCCAAGAGCAATGCCGCTGTCTTTAAGAAAACCGGTATCCGGCACTACACCAACAGCCAGGATAACGATATCTGAGGTAAGTTTCCTATCGCTACCTAGAGTAACCTCTACTTGATTACCAACCTCCCTGAAAGCCTTTACTCCATCACCGAGAATCAAACGTACCCCATGATCCATTAATTCCTTCTCTGCAATAACCACCATATCGGGATCAAAGGGAGTCAAAATATGGGAAGCCGCCTCAACTAAAGTTACGCTAAGCCCTCTTTCCCTAAGGTTTTCTGCCATCTCAACACCGATAAAACCACCACCGATGACGATTGCTTCCTTGGTCTCTTCCTTATCTACATATTCCTTAATTCGATCCGTATCCCGTATATTCCTTAACGTTACTATCTTACTGCTATCGTTTCCGGGAATATTGGGCCGTATCGCTTTGGCTCCGGGCGATAGAATCAGATATTTCAATTTCCATTTTACAATTTCAGGCTAATTTTTACAACTTTAGTTGATATAAGGTAATTTTAATGGTATAATTTTTATAATACGATACCAATAAAGCATGGAAACAAGGTCTTATTACTCACATGCGTTCAGTAGGTTTCTATGGAAGATACGCGAACGGCTTTTTGAAAGGCTTGGTGCAAGGTATGAAGATACTTATTGTAGATGATAATCAGATGAACCTGACCATTGTGAGAAACTATCTTGAAGAACTTCCCGGTATCACGGATATTTTTCTCTGTAGAAAGCCGGAAGAAGTGAAATCCATCGTTGATGCGCATGGGATTGATATCCTTATCCTAGATATCGTTATGCCGGGCATCTCCGGTCTGGAGTTGTTAGAGCAATTTAGGAATGATGACCGATACGATAATATGCCCATCATCATGCTAACCACTCTGGATGATACGGCCAGCTATAAGAGATGCTTTGAACTGGGAGCTTTCGATTATATTACAAAACCAATCAATGGTACGGAGTTTAAATCCAGAATAAAAGTTGCAATTGAATCTAAAATTAAATCAAATAAGCTGCAAAATCTCGTTGAGGTTACCCAAAAGCAAAATGAAGAATTAAAAGAAATCAATGCTAAGCTTACGGAAGCAAAGTTTCAATTGGTACAATCTGAGAAAATGGCAGCCATAGGGCAATTAGCAGCCGGGTTAGCCCATGAAATTAATAACCCGATGAGTTATGTCAGCAGCAATTATGAATTCCTTCGTAAATATTTTCAAAGACTCTCCGAGTTCCTGCACTATATAGATAAGCGCCTTCGGGTACCCTTCCATGAGCGAAACAATGATGCTCTCTGCGATGCTGCTGCAGAGGTTATCGCCAAATACGATGCCTATCAGATCAATCTCATTTTGGACGAGCTTGACAGCATCCTTACTGATTCGGAAGACGGTATTCAAAGGGTAACTAAAATTGTGCAATCCCTTCGGGTCTTTACGAGATCCGTCAAAGATGATGAAAAGAGTTCCTATGATTTATTAGATTTATTTCATCAAGTATTCCTTATCATTAAGAATGAAATTAAGTATGTTGCTAATATTGAGATTGCTATTCCGGATGATATTATCTTATATTGTAACGGCGTCCAAATTGCTCAGGTATTCGTAAATATCTTGGTAAATGCGGCGCAGGCGATAAAATCTCAGAACAGACGTAAAATGGGTAAAATCCGTGTATCAGCAAGACAATCCGGCAATAATATCATCATTCAATTTGAGGATGATGGACCTGGAATACCGCAAGAAAACCTGTCAAAAATTTTCGAACCGTTTTTTACTACAAAAGAAATAGGGAAAGGTACTGGACTTGGTCTAAGTATTTCCTACGACATAATTGTGAACAAACACAATGGATCTATCGATGTGAAAAGCGAATATGGACATGGTTGTGTGTTCACCATTGTACTTCCAATGGTTTCTACATAGTATAGGCATAATCCTTAGACACCTATGTTGGCGTAAAGCAATAGTATAATATTGCAAACTTTGTTCAGTATAATGTATGTTCTGTACCGAATGCAGACAAAGCAATTACACCGAAGTATATTTTGTAGAAAAGAGGTTAAGAAAATGAGCAAAATTTTAGTGGTTGATGATGAATTACAAATCATAAAAGTAATGCAAAGATTATTCGCGGAGACAGAATATGAGATTTTAACTGCAGAAAGCGGCGCAGATGCACTGGATTTACTTGAGAATAATGAAATCGATATGATTATCAGTGATATGAAAATGCCACATATGGATGGCTATCAATTATTAAGTATAATTAAAGAGAAATACCCCAATATCATTCGTATCAGTCTCAGCGGATATGCGGAAGAAACATCTATGTACAAAGCTTCCCTGCATAATATATCGGACTATAATATATTTAAACCATGGAATAATCAGAAACTTTTACAGGATATTCAAAGAATATTTGCAACCCATAACCGCTTGAAAGAAGCAAATTTTGATCGAATTACTTCCGATACTGAATTTTTAAAGGAAATGCCTCTAAATTGTAAGACATTACTTAACCATATTGAAAATGAGGATGAAGATGCACTCATTGAAGCAATTGAAAAGGATGAGGAAATATCCAATCTGCTTATGTCGATTACTAACTCAGCAATCTATGGTGCCATGCCCGGTTCCGTAAAGCAAGCAGCCCTTTATATGGGGATGCATAATATCAAATGCTTTCTTTATTGGGCGGCAATGATCATCCATGCCGGTTACAAGGAGCAAGAAGATACGCTATTAGACCTTCTATGGAAACATGCTTATACCACGAATAAGATCTTCCTATTCCTTTATGAAGCATTTCTTCATAAGCAGCCCCATGACTCCTACTTATTCACAGGATTATTGCACAATGCAGGGCTAGTAGCACTTGTTCAGGAATATAAAGAGTTATACCTTGATTTATTTGAATCTTCCGAACATATACTGAAGGATTTACTCTCCCTGGAAAAAGAAAAATTCGACGTTCAGCATCCGGAAGTCGGAGCATTCTTAATTCATCGATGGGATTTACCTTACCCAATCATGGAAGCTGCACTGTATCACCATAATCCTTTGGATGCTGGAATTATTAACACGGAACTGGTTTGCTGTGTTCATATCGCCGAATATTATGCATGGAGATTTATCTATGAGAAAAACTATTCCGAACTGAAGGAAGATGCATTTAAACGAATCAATGTATCTAAGGAAGATTTCGAAAACAGGCTGGAACGTTATATGAAGAAAGTATTATTGGTATAAAAGCCATTAGGTTTTCTCCATAAATACAAGAGGAATTGCTAAGCCAATTCACTTGTTTTAAATTACGAAAGGGCTGTCGATATTTTGACAGCCCTTTCGCTATGGGGAAAATGTAGACTATTATTCATTTTCTAGGTTAGAAACTTATTTTATTCAACGCTATATTCTTAAATATCTATTCATTAACGATACTAACTGATCCACATATTCTCTTTCTTTAGTGTCCAGGAATTATCTTCAAATTTTGCTGTAAAATCAGAACCAATAGCACCTAGACCGCTCCTCCATTTTTTCATAGAACCGGTGAATACTTGCTTTTCCTCTTGATACTCCAGATGCTTAATTTCAATTAAGATTCCATTGGGGAAATATAATTGTTCCCTATCTATCAATCCTTCTTCGGCGAGTTCATCATAGGTTCCTTCAATAACCTCGAAACCATATCGATGTTCAACCACTTTAAGAATAAAATTCTTCTCCTCGTCCGTTAAGTTAATCCATTCGGATGTATCTACGGCAATCATTGTGATATCACCGTTTAATCCCTCATCTTCATTGTATAAATCATCAATAATTGCCAGATACCCTTCAATGAGAACATTTCTTTCGACAACTTCAATTTCATTACTCGAAATCTGTGCCGGATAAGACTCGGCAATCATTCCGTTATAGGTGACTTTTATCCGATCTCCTACCATGAACTGATCGGAGGCCATTGCTTTCCCATCCAAACCATAAATTTTCGTTTCCGTTAGTCCAACGGATATCTTATCTGAAGATTTTGCTTCCGCAGAATTCTTATCCGGAGCTATAAGCAAACCGTTTTCCTTATCCAATACCCTCGCATAAAAGGTATAATAAAAGAAAGAGTCGAGATAATTCTTATCCATCGAGTTCGTCTTCGACTTGTAAAAGAAGCCGTCATATTCTAAAGTATCTTCTCCATAGATGCCAAATTCCTTTACTACATCATTATCCTTATGAAAAGAAATTTGGTAATCCCAGTCTGTTTGATTTGGATTGGAATTCTCTTGTATAAATTTTATATCTGCAAGCCGGCTATACAACTCCTTGGACTGCTCCTGATCTAAGGTTACCTGATTACCGGTTTTCCCATCCTTTAATATTGCTCCGGTAAAATCCATATCCATTTCACCAATCATCAGCGTTTTCTTTGAACAGCCTGCAAATATAAGGCTAATGACTAACACGCTCCATAGTAAGATTATTTTCTTCATCCTGTTTCTCCTCCTAGCTGTTTTTTACATGCTGCTTCCTATTATAATTAAAAATTTCTACTTTTCATTGAAATTACTTTGATAAATACTTTTTCATCTATTAGACTTCATTGCTTTCAAAAAAGTTCCAACATCTTTTTACCCATTTTCATATTTAATTATAAGTGCTTGCCACCAAGCCTAAATAAAACTATAATAAAATTCTCAGAACATCCCGATACTAAATATCGCCTATTACTTATTATTACCATAAATTCTGATTTTAAGGAGTTTCTATGTATTATATCGTTCTTGATATGGAATTTAATCAGTATGATACTTTTCAAAAGGATTCCCCAGTCCCCTATCCTTATCCAAAAAGCAGTTTCGGATTGTCCAATCGTATGAAAAGCAAATTGCCATTTGAAATTATTCAAATTGGGGCATATAAACTAGATGGGAAGTTAAATATTCTATCCTCCTTTAACCGATTTATTAAGCCAAGTATCTATGAAAGCATAGACCCTAGAATTACGGAAATGACCGGAATTACGACTAAACAACTGCAGGGAGAAAAAACTTTCCCGGAAGTTTATAAAGACCTTGTTGCATTTATACAGGATAAAGATTCCGTTTTCTGTACCTGGGGAATGTCCGATATGAAAGTATTATTTAGAAATGTAAAGGATTTTCATTTGGATGAAAGTCTACTGCCAAGGCAGTTTATCAATATTCAGCCTTATGTATCCCTGCATTTAAAAATGCCTAAGAAAAAACAGCTGCGCCTGCAAACGGCAATAGAACTTCTTAACCTCCCCATGAATGATGCATTTCACGATGCCCTGCATGATGCCTATTACACGGCATTGATTTTTAAGCAAATCTATACCCCATTCATGTTCCCTCAGAAATATGATCCTACCCAAGTAAATGCAAAGGTAAAACCAAGGCAAAAGAAGCGTGTGATTGATTTTGATAGTTTAATCAAGCAGTTTGAAAAAATGTATGCCAGGGAAATGACGGAAGATGAAATCGGTATGATACAGCTAGCTTATAAAATGGGACATACCAATCAATTTATCAAACTGGAGGAACCCTCCGAAGAAAAAAATGATTCGAAATAGGCTACATCAAATTAATATTATAAAAAGCCTATTCATACATAGTGTATCAATAGGCTTTTATAATGCATATCCCCGATCGATGAATTCTACAGGGGTATTTTGGTTTTTAATCTCTCGCAAAACTTCACGATATTTTAGATTAAGCGATTTCCGGCTCTGTCTCTTCTTCTACCTGATTTTTCGCCTCAGAGATGGATAGTACCAATTGGTTTGCATCAATATCCGGTGAAATACCATCCGGGAATTTCATATCACCAATGGTAAGGGTATCTCCCAGATTTAATTTGGACACATCAATTTCAATATCTGCCGGAATGTCCTGCGGTAAGCCAATTACCGGGATCTCATCCATTAAGCGATTGATAATATAGCGGTTCGCTTCTATATATTCAACTCCAACATAGCGGATAGGAACATCTGCTTTTACCTTCTCATCTAAAGAAACTTGTTGAAAATCTACATGAGCAAAATCATAATCCGGAGGTAATACCTGAATTTCCTTAACCATGGCATGAAAGCTCGTCTCATCGCTACTTACTAAGGTAAGTACTGCATTTCTGCCATGCTCTTTTAGCACTTTGCGAAATTCCGTTTTCTTCATTGCAATCGCAACGGACTCCATACCTCTTCTGGAAATATTACCAACTAAATATCCATTATTTCTTAGTCTTTTTTTCTCTGCTTTACTTCCGTTTCTAATTACAATATTTAACTTTGCTAATTCTGCCATATTTCTATAGCCTCCTTTTTATAGATTTTCTTAAATTACCTTCATTGCTTACTAATAAAGAACCGTCTTGTATAACCATTCATTTATAATACAATATAGTTCGACAAATGATATTGTCTGAAAAACCTATCTTTTATTATATATAATAAATATAAATTGTCAAGTTTTATAAGCTGTTTTCTATCTATAATTTACATAATAACATTTTTATAAAACTTCTTTTACATTCATATTCTATTATGTGTTATTTCAAAGATTTTTACTACTATTTGCCGATAATTCAATTAATATGTCGAAAAATGCCACCAATTCTATAGTGTTTTAATAGATGCGTCCTTATCCCTATCCGTAATTTTTCAATAAGTACAATAAAAAAAGACGACCATAAGCATATGCTTTATGATCGTCTCATCCTTGTTACTATGAAACCGTTCTTAATTTCTATTATTATCTACATAATTAGAATTTCTTATACATTTCTTTCTTTGCTCCGCAAACCGGGCATTTATCCGGTGCTTCATCAAGAACGGTATGACCGCAGATCGGGCAAATATATACGGCATTTAATTCCATATCCTTACCTTCTTTTGCAGAATTCTGCGCCTGTTTGAATAAATCCGCATGAATCTTCTCTGCCTCCAAAGCATAATGGAAGGATTTTTCAGCACCTTTTTCCTTTTGGAACTGTGCTGCATTTAAGTAAACCGGATACATCTGCTCTACTTCATGAAGCTCGCCATTAATAGCTCCCTGTAAATTATCAACTGTTTTTCCCGTACCAAATACTGCACCGGCGGTTACGGTAGCATCATTCGTATTTCCGCCGATTTCTTTAAAATGATTATTGGCATGTACACGTTCAGCATAGGCAATCGCCTCAAAAAGCTTAGCGATATTCGGGAAACCTTCTTTTTCTGCCATGTTACCCCACATAAGGTATCTCATGTGTGCCATACTCTCTCCGCCATATGCGGAATGTAGAAAATCATTTGTCATAGCATTGGTTACTGCCATAGTAATTACCTCCTTTTGAATTGTATTTTACATATTTATCAGTATTAGTATTACCAATTATATCATATTTTAGCAAATAATAGGTGGCAAAATAAAAATAAAATAATTAAAATACCGTGAAGCTTAAATAAACTCCACGGTATAGTATACGAATTTATTCCGTTATTAATCCATGTTTTTTCTTTTTCATGAACCAAAAGAAATAAATAATGAACAGTATCGATGTGGTCGCCCAAGAAATCGGATAACTTACAAGTACCGTTTTTACATCCGGCCAGATTGGCAGTGTAGTAAAGATCCAAACGATTCGCAATACGCATACACCTAAACTTGTTAAAATCATCGGTCTTAATGAATCACCCATTCCCCGCAAGGAACCGGATAATATCTCAATGCATACGTAAGTAAAGAATGACGGTACTAGGAAACGCAAGATTTCCATACCATTTTGAATTACCACTTTATCCTGGGTAAATAATCGGTAGATTATCTCCCCACCAAAATAAAGGAATATACTCAGTCCTATGGCAACCGTCATTGCCATGGTAAAGCAAACACGAATTCCTTTTTTTACACGGTCAAACTTGCGTGCACCAAAATTCTGTCCTACAAATGTAGTTACAGCAATACCAAAGGAACTCATCGTCATCCAGAAGATACCATCAATTTTCCCGTAGGCGGTCCATGCAGCAATGGTATCGGTTCCAAAACGATTTACGTTGGATTGTATAATTACATTTGAAAAAGAATACATCGTTGATTGTAATCCGGCAGGTAAACCAATCTGAATAATCTTTTTTAGGATAAGTTTATGAAAACGAATCTCTTTCAAGTTCAATTTATAGCTATCCGTTGTTCTTAATAGGGTTACTGTAACTAAAATAGCACTGCAAATCTGTGAAATCACAGTGGCAACCGCTACACCCATAACTCCCCAATGGAATGCAACAACAAATAGTACATCAAGTACGATATTCACCAAACAGCTCGTCATTAAAAAGTATAATGGCCTGCGAGAGTCACCAAT
>Ga0207747_1001319_pt1 | contig 18149 bp, 16 predicted proteins | sample HigsolmetaGSP11D_FD_184839 | JGI IMG/M metagenome (GOLD analysis project Ga0207747, IMG submission 184839) | High solid enriched microbial communities from the Joint BioEnergy Institute, USA - SP1-1-D (SPAdes) | ecosystem: Engineered > Bioreactor > SSF (Solid state fermentation) > Aerobic >...
ATTGCGATACTTGTTAATCAAGTACTCAAGTGCTTCGCTATCGCCTCCACGAACGGATTCGACAAGCTCTTCATCAGAGTGCAAATCGTATTCGTGTGCCCGTTCATTGAGGTCGGTCGTCACTCCAGATCCCTCCGAGAGCCTAAACGCTATAGCCTAGACGCTATGCTATAATGCCTTAAAGATATGAATAAAGTATACATGATGGCGCAAAAAAACGTCAACCTATGGGCTCCAACCGAGTCAGATAATATCACTTCAAGAAACTTAATCCAACGGATCGCCTCGTCTCCAACGCTCAAACTTGTCCTGCAGTTCCTCGCTCAACCTTCCTTCCAGCGGATTCTTCGGCTCTTTGATCCGCTTGTCCAACCGCTTGCGCACCTCGCTTCGTGCCGTCTCGATCTCGATGAGCAGCTCTCTCGCTGACATGCGAAGCGCTCCCTGGCCAAATGCGACATGCTGCTCTGTATAATCCGACGTGGCAACGATGATGATGCGCTTCCTGCGCTGCAGATCCTTCACCAGTCGCTCTATGCATTCATCGGCGGTTTCTTTCTCCTTGGTATAGATGATTTCCAGACTGTTCTGTCTGAAGCTTGCGCCTAGTCCGGGCACCTTGTATGCATCGAAGACGAGGATGACCCGTCTGCCGCTGTATCCCTTGTAATCGGACAGCATCTCGATCAATCTGTCTCGCGCTTCTTCGAAACGGTCATCCTTCAGGCGGTACAGCTCCGGCCAGGCGCCTATCATATTGTAGCCGTCGACGATCAATACTTCTTCCATATGCTTGCCCGGCCTCTACTCTCTGGCTGTTCGCTGTCGAACCGCCTCATAGAGCAGGATGCCAGCCGCCACCGATGCATTTAACGACCGGATGCGGCCGAGGAGTGGCAACTTGACCAGATAGTCGCACTTCTCGCGGATCAGGCGGCTTAAGCCCTTGCCTTCGCTGCCGATCACAATCGCGAGCGGCCCGGTCAGATCCGCTTCGTAAGCCGTTTGCTCGGCAGCCGCGTCCGCGCCTGCGATCCAGACTCCCCTAAGCTTCAGCGCATCGATCGCTTGTGCCAGATTGGATACGCGAGCCACCGGCACGAAGGCCGCCGCTCCCGCTGAAGTCCTGGCGACAACTGCGGTCACCTGCGCCGAGCGCCTCTTCGGGATGATCACGCCATGCGCGCCTGCGCACTCCACCGTACGAATCACCGAACCGAGGTTGTGCGGGTCTTCGATCTCATCCAGGACAACGAAGAACGGTGCTTCATTCCTCTCCGCAGCCACCTGAAACAGGTCCTCCAGATCGGCGTATTCATACGGCGCCGCCTGTGCAACCACCCCCTGGTGCCGAACGTCCTTGTCCACCATCTGATCGAGCTTGCGCCGATCGACGAACTGGTACATGACACCAAGCTTCTTCGCTTCCTCCACGACGGCTTGCAACTGGTGCGGCGCGGAGCCTTGCGCGAGCCATATCTTGTTTACCGTGCGTCCCGAGCGCAGCGCTTCGAGAACGGCATGCTTGCCTGCGATGGTTTCTTCCACGTCAATCCTCCTTGTCGCTAACCGTCGTACCTGGGGCTCCATCTTGCTCCGTTGCCTGTAGGGCCAGCTCCAGGACTTGCTTGAGCCGCTCCGCATCTCCACGGTAGTACAAATATCCGATTAGGCACTCCAGTGCCGTGCTGTGCCGGTAATCGATCATATCGGCATTCTTCGGAGCGGTGCCGGACTTGGCGTTGCGGCCGCGCCGGACGATGTCGGCTTCCTCCTCCGTAAGCGTCGGCAGGAGCGCGTGCAGAGCCCTGGCCTGGGCCTTGGCGGAAACATACGACGAAGATCTCTTGTGAAGCACATGCGGGCGGTGATTGTCCATGGACAGCACGTGCTGCCGAATATAGACCTCATAGACGGCATCTCCGATGTATGCGAGCGCCAGCGGATTTATTTCCTCGGGCGGATACGCCGGCTTCTTGTAGAGCAACGAACCATCCAGGAAATTATCCATCCGCCGCTGCCTTCCCTTCTGTCTGTACTCGAGCTGCCAGAGACTTATTCATCATCGGCGCTTCCACCGCACGCCTTGAGGAGTGTCCTCGAGGATAATGCCCTTCTCCAGAAGCAGATTGCGAATCTCATCGGCTCTCTGCCAATTCTTCGTGCGGCGCGCTTCGGTACGTTCGGCGATCAGCCGTTCAACCTCTTCGTCCAGAAGTTCACCCTTGGCATCTCCCACACTTATGATGCCCAGCACCTGATTGAGATCATCAAACGCCTGTTTCAGCATCTCAAGTTGTCGGCTGTCTGCGACTTCCTTCTTCAGCTCGTGATTGGTCAGGCTGACCAATTCGAACACGGCTGAGAGGGCATCCGGCGTATTGAAATCATCGCTCATCTTCTCGTCGAATTGACCGAGGATAGCCGAGATCTCGGCAGACAGACGCTGAACTTCCTGTTCATCAGCGATGTTCATGCCGAGCGAAGAGACGGTTTGCAATCTATGCCCCAGATTGAGGTAGCTGTTCTCGATGCGCGCCACCGCGCTCTCCGCCTGCTCGATCGCCTCATCGCTGAAATTGAGTGGATTGCGATAGTGGGACGACAGCATGAAGAAACGCAGCACATTGGGCCGGATCTTCTTCACCAGTTCCTTGACGTTGATGCCGTTGCCAAGCGACTTTGACATCTTCTCATTGTTGATATTGATATAACCGTTATGCATCCAATAGCGTGCGAACGTCTGACCATGCAGGCCCTCCGATTGGGCGATCTCGCACTCGTGATGCGGGAAGATCAGGTCTTGCCCGCCGCCGTGGATATCGATCGTTGTGCCGAGGTACTTCTTCGCCATCGCCGAGCATTCGATGTGCCAGCCAGGACGTCCTTCCCCCCATGGACTGTCCCACTTGATCTCGCCAGGTTTGGCCGCTTTCCACAGGACAAAGTCGCGCGGGTCCTGCTTGCGCTCATCCACCTCGATGCGGATGCCGTACTGCAGTTCTTCGAGCTTCTGATGCGACAGCTTCCCGTACTCCTCGAACTTCCCCGTGCGGAAGAACACGTCACCGCCGCTCTCATAGGCCATGCCTCTGTCGACGAGTCCCTGGATAAATTCGATGATCTCCGGCATATTCTCCGTGACCCGCGGGTGCACCGTAGCCCTGCGGATGCCGAGCGACTCCGCGTCCTCGTAGAAAGCCTCGATGAATTTGTCCGCTACCTCCGGCACGCTGAGTCCCGTCTGCTCCGCCTTGCGAATCAGCTTGTCATCGACATCGGTGAAGTTGACGATATAGCGCACTTCGTAGCCCTGTCTCTCCAGGAATCGACGTATAACGTCGAAGAAAATCATCGGTCTGGCATTGCCGATATGAATATAGTCGTAGACTGTAGGTCCGCATACGTACATTTTGACCTTATTCTCTTCGAGGGGCTGGAAGGTTTCCTTGCTCCGCGTCATGGAATTGTAAATCTTAATCGTCATTGGAATACTTACCCCCATCTTCATTGCTTCCGCCAACCATAACCTTGGCCTTATGTTCGCTGTTCATAGTATCGGCTTCATGACTGGCACTGCTGCTGGCCCTGCTGTCCTGACCGGTGCCTTGATCGCGATTGCTAGTGCCAGTGCAGCCTTCGCCATTTTGCTTGCGCAATTCCACTATTTCCTGCTGCAGTTCCTCGATCTTGCCCTGCAGCTCCTTGATCATCTCATACACCGGGTCCTTCACATTGCCGTGATCCAGAGGCCCTACCCGTTCCCCGTTCAGGCGCACGATTCGCCCCGGTATGCCGACTACCGTGCTGTTCGGAGGCACTTCTTTCAGCACGACGGCATTGGCGCCGATGCGCGAGTAATCGCCGACGGTGAACGAACCGAGTACCTTGGCGCCGGACGAGATGACAACATGGTTGCCGATCGTAGGGTGGCGCTTGCCCTTCTCCTTGCCTGTCCCGCCGAGAGTAACTCCCTGGAAGATGATCACGTCGTCCCCAATCTCGCAGGTCTCCCCGATCACAACTCCCATCCCGTGGTCGATGAACAGCCGTCTGCCGAGCTTCGCTCCCGGGTGAATCTCGATTCCCGTGAAGAACCGGCTTAACTGGGAGATGATCCGCGCGATCGTAAAGAAACGGTGTTTATAGAACCAGTGTGCGATCCGATGGGCCCATATGGCATGCAGCCCCGAATAAGTGAAGATGACCTCGAACCAGTTGCGCGCCGCCGGGTCATTGTCAAATACCGCCTGGATATCTTCGCGTATCGTACGAAACATAGTGTGACACCTTCTTGCCCATGTGATAAGTGCTATCGGTCAACCCAACCATAGCCGGATAATTAAAGAAATACTTGGCTGGCGCCAAGTCCTTTAGGACGCCGGTGGCAGCTTAGTATTTCTTATGTCTTACGAGAATGTATGGGAAGTTATACTTTCTATAAGACCTAAAAAATCTCTGCAGCTTGACGCTGCAGAGACGATCAATAGCCGTGGTTCCACTCTGCTTGAGACGATGCCAGGCTCTGTCAGACAGCCATCGTCTCCACTCTTCGCTCGTAACGTGAACGGATTCGTCCGCCTCTACTGAGCGAGGGCTTGCCAGCCCGGCCGTTTGAAGCGGAGGCTCACAGGTGCATTTCCTTGATGAGCGAATGGATAACTCCCAGCCAGTACGAGCCTATAGCTCGTACAGATTACCCTCTCTGCGAATCGCTGCCGTTCAAGTACTCTCCTGATCAACGCCTGTTTATGGATCTATCATTGGATTGACTGTTAAAGATTGCTGTCGGGAACAGTATATCGAAAAAAGAGCAAGCTGACAATCCGTTTCCGCGGCAAGGTGTCTGAACACTGCTCGAATCACCAGTCACAGCCTGGGGACAGGAAAGATCAACCGTTCAAATAGCTCTTCAGGCGTTCTGCCACGCGCTCCTTGCCCAGCAGTTGGATCGTCTTGTTCAGATCCGGCCCATGATTCTGCCCGGTGAGCACGACGCGAATCGGCATGAACAGCTGTTTGCCTTTGTAGCCTGTCTCCTGCTGCACGGCTTTGATCAGTGAACCGATATGCTCAGCCGAGAAGTCGTCCGCCTCTTCCACCTTCTTCAGGAAGGAAGCCGCAACCTCCCGCACATGCGGCTCTGCTGCCACCGCTTCCGCTTCCGGCTCCATCTGGACTTCCTCGCGGAAGAACAGCTCCGTCAGAACAACGATGTCGGATGCCGCGCGCAGTCGATCCTGATACAGGGCGACAAGCTCGCGCACATACGCCAGCTCCGCCTCATCCGGCTCTCCTGACACACGCCCTGCCCGCTGCAGGTGCAGCAGCGCCAACTCCACGATGCGGCTTGTGTCCGCCTGCTTCATGTACGTGTTGTTCATCCAGGCAAGCTTCTCCGTATCGAATACCGCCGGACTCTTCGCGATCCGGTCGAGGCTGAATTCCTGCTCGAGCTCAGCCAGGCTGAAGATCTCGTTCTCGCCCTTCGGCGACCAGCCCAGCAGTGCGATGAAGTTCACCACCGCCTCCGGCAGATAGCCGAGATCCTTGTACTGCTCAACGAACTGGATGATCGATTCATCGCGTTTGCTCATCTTCTTGCGATCCTGGTTCAGGATGAGCGAGATATGGGCGAATTGCGGTGCTTCCCAGCCAAACGCCTGATAGAGCAATAGTTGCCGCGGCGTATTGGACAAGTGCTCTTCACCGCGGATGACGTGCGTAATGCGCATCGTGTGGTCATCGATCACACAAGCGAAGTTGTACATCGGGATGCCATCGGCACGGGAGATGATAAAATCCCCGATGCCGTTCGACTCGAAGGCGACATGCCCCCTCACGTGGTCGTCGAACTCAATCACCTGACCCTTCGGCACGAGGAAGCGAATCGCCGGCTTCAAGCCCTTGGCGCGAAGCTGCTCCTTGTCCGCTGCGGTCAGATGGCGGCAGCGGCCGCTGTACATCGGCGTCTCGCCTCTCGCTTCCTGCTCCGCCCGCTCCTTGGCCAGTTCCTCTTCGGTACAGAAGCATTCGTACGCGTGACCCTGATCCAACAGTTGCTTGATGTAGGTTTGATACAGGTCGAGGCGTTCCGTTTGCCGATATGGCCCGTGATCTCCGCCAACGCCCAGTCCTTCGTCCCATTCGATGCCGAGCCAGCGCAAGCCCTCCATCTGCTTGGCCTCAGCCGTTTCGACATGCCTCGTCTGGTCCGTATCTTCGATGCGGAAGATGAAGGTGCCGTTGTTCTTCCGCGCGAACAAGTAGTTGAACAGCGCCGTCCTCGCTCCGCCGATATGCAATTGGCCTGTTGGACTTGGCGCGTATCTGACGCGCACTTGATCGTTCGTCAATGAATTCCCCTCCGAGCAAAAAATCTAACCATCATGATAGCATATCCTTCTTGACCAGACAAACCACAGCCTGCGCGGCGATCCCTTCGCCTCGCCCGGTAAAACCGAGCTTCTCGGTAGTCGTCGCTTTGACGTTTACCCGCTCCGGCTCGCTGTCCAGCGTGAGTGCGATTTTCTCGCGCATGAGCGGGATATATGGAGCCATCTTCGGCGCCTGGGCGATGACCGTCGCGTCCAGATTGCCCAATGCATAGTCGCGCTCTGTCGCCAGCTCCCACACTCTGCTGAGCAACACCATGCTGTCCGCGTCCTTGTACGCTTCATCCGTATCCGGGAAGTGCTTCCCGATATCCCCGAGGCCAAGCGCCCCCAATATGGCATCCGATATCGCATGCAGCAGCACATCGGCGTCCGAATGTCCTAGAAGCCCCCGCTCATAAGGAATCTCGACGCCGCCAATGATGCATCGCCGCCCGTCAGCGAACGCATGGACATCGAAGCCTTGTCCAACTCTGATCATCACGACCTCTCCTCTCGCAATCGATTCGTCATCACTTGTTCAGCCCAGTCCAGATCCTCCGGCGTGGTGATCTTGATATTCGCATAATCACCATGAACGATCTTCACCGGATGACCGAGCCGCTCCACCAGCATCGCATCGTCCGTGCCTACTAAGCCATCCTGTTCCGCCCGCTCGTAAGCATCCAGCAGCAGGGACAGACGGAAAGCCTGCGGCGTCTGCACCGCCCATAAGCGGCCCCGCTCCGGCGTTGACTCGACCGTGCCGTCCTCCCGGGCGATCTTGATCGTGTCCTTGACTGGCACGGCCAGCACCGCCGCACCGTCTGAAGCCGCAGCTTCGCGAGCGGCAGTGATCATCGCGTCCGTGACAAATGGACGGACGGCATCATGCACCAGCACGATCTCCGACTCACTGCGCAACGTCGCAAGCCCGCGTGCCACCGAATGCTGCCGCTCACTGCCTCCAGCGACGATATGCCGCACCTTATGGCAGCCGTATCGCTCCGCCATCTCTCTCACATGCTGCTCATCGCCTGACGGAACAACGACGGTGATCACATCGATGTTCGGATGAGCCTGGAACCTGAGCAATGTATGTACCAGAATAGGTTTGCCAGCCAGCGGCAAATATTGCTTGCTGACCGCCGTACGCATGCGCGAGCCTTGCCCGGCAGCGACGATAACCGCCCCCGTCTTCATCTTCGCGAATCTCCTTCAATATCCCATTGGTAACGAAATACCCGGCTGGCGTAAGGTCCTTTACGACGCAGGCGGCAGTCTGGTATTTCGCGCTGATTATCCGATAAGACCATGAAAAGCTGCCCAGCCTGATTCGGCGCACTAAAGCGCCCAAGCCGCTGCAGCTTTTCTTATCATACCTGTTTTATAGTGCTTTTTCCAATAGTTTCGGTTTCGCGAAGATCATCCTGCCTGCTGATGTCTGAAGAACGCTCGTCACCAGCACTTCGATATTCGTCCCGATGTATTCGCGGCCGCCTTCAACGACGATCATCGTACCGTCATCCAGATAGGCGACACCTTGTCCGTATTCCTTGCCGTCCTTGATCACCTGCACGACAATTTCTTCTCCAGGAAGCACGATCGGCTTGACGGCATTGGCGAGATCATTGATGTTCAGCACGGGGACCCCTTGCAGCTCGCATACCTTGTTCAGATTATAGTCATTGGTGACCACCTTGCCCCGCAGCACCTTCGCGAGCCTGACAAGCTTGCTGTCCACCTCCGAGATCTCATCAAAATCACCCTCGTAGATCAGCACCTTCACGTCGAGCTCTTTCTGAATCCTGTTCAGAATATCGAGCCCTCTTCGCCCCCGGTTTCGCTTAAGCAGATCCGACGAATCCGCGATATGCTGCAGCTCCTCCAGCACGAACTCCGGTATCACCATCGTGCCGTCGAGGAAGCCCGTCTTGCATATATCCGCGATTCGCCCATCGATGATGACGCTGGTATCGAGAATCTTATGTTCATTATGCAGCTTCTGCTCCGGAACTGATGCGCCTGAGGGCCTCATCGACCTAAGAAAATCGCCGATCTGATTCAGTTTGATCTGACCGAGCCGATAACCGAAATAACCAAGTGCCGCAGCAGCCAAGAGCCACAGACCACCCTGAGCGGTGTCTCCGAGAACAACGGCGCAGAGCACCGCAATCAATAAACCGACGAACAAGCCAATCAAACCGACTACGATACCTGAAACAGGCAGATGGTCGAGCCTATCCTCGATCTCTCTCCACCATTGTCTTACGCGTCTGTGCGTCAAAGAGCCGATGATCCATGCTGCGGCCATGCCAACTCCGATGAACCACCATACCTCGCCTTTAAACGGATAACTGCCGAACAAGCTTTTCGCGAAACCGAATAAGCTACCGTTTGATACCTGGCTGAGCTGATACCCGACATACCCTCCTATCATGATTAGAATCAGCCTGAGTTTGTTAGTCATTGTTTCACCTCCTGCCAATATTTCAGAACTTCCTCTTTACAATTATGAACAAAATGCCAGCATACTAATCGGACAGACAATATTTTCGTGACAAATAGATAAAGAAATACTTGGCTGGCGCCAAGTCCTTTAGGACGCCGGTGGCAGCTTAGTATTTCTTATGTCTTACGAGAATGTATGGGAAGTTATACTTTCTATAAGGCCAAAAAAGAAAAAGCACCTATTTCATCCTGGGTCAGGAGAAATAAATGCTTTTTATTTCTTCATACGAAGCGGGCCAAATCTTCGCCAGTTCGTACTTATAGGCTATGAAACGTCGGATTCGATCGTCTGTTCTTCGTACCGGGCATGTCGGCGGTGTTCTCTTATGCGGCTGACGATCGCAGTGTTAACGTTTTTTTTTAGCCCCCACAGGGCATACAGGACAAGCGGCACAAGCACGAACCTGGTCATGCCCGGAATGAGCACAACAATCAATCCCGCCATGATGACCACAATCGGTGTTAGCCAGATATAGACCCTCGGCAAGGTGATTCGCTTGAAGCTCGGATAGTGAATGTTGCTGATCATGAGGAATGAGAGCAACACGCAGGCGATCAGGATGACTGACGGATCAATATCTGGAACGAACAGCGCCAGCGTACACAACACACCTCCGGCAACAGGTATCGGAAGTCCGATAAAATATTCGGGAGTTGCGGGTTTTACATTGAATCTGGCCAATCTCAGGGCGCCGCATACCGGGAACAGCACAGCAACGATCCAGCCGGTAGCTCCAAACTCCCCAAATGCCGATACGAACGCGATAAATGCGGGGGCTACTCCGAAAGAGATGACATCCGATAAGCTGTCCAACTCCTTGCCGAACTCACTCTGCACATTCAGAGCCCTCGCGATTCGCCCGTCAAGTCCGTCTGCCAGCATAGCCAGTATAACCAGGAAAGAAGCCGTTAAAGGTTCTCCGTGAAAAGCCATCAGGATCGCGATGATGCCTAGCGCCAGGTTCCCTACCGTGAACATATGGGGGATTAACTTTGTGATCATCAGGCTCACCTCACGGTATACTATACCCCAACAACATACCAGAACCTTCGCGTTAACATTTGTAAAGCATTATCTAATTGTAGGTTATTCTAAATGTGCCTGTCAATGAACACCTGTTGCTGGATTCTCTTTAGCCCGTCCTTGATCGCTCTGGCGCGCACCTCACCAATGCCGTCCACCTCATCCAGTTCCTCGATCGTCGCCATGAGAATATGTGGAAGGTAGCCAAAACGTTCCACCAGGTTGCTGATGATCAGCGATGGCAGGCGCGGAATCTTGTGAAGGATGCGGAAGCCGCGCGGGGAGATCGGTTCATCCATCACCGTGCTGCTGATTGGATAACCGAGCAAGCGAACGATATGGTGGCTATCCAGCAGCTCTTCTGAAGACAGCCGACGCAGCGCATGCATCGTTTCCTTCAGCTTCTCTTCACCAGCTTCACGGATGTAATCCTTCAGCAGCAGGACAAATTCCTGGTCGAGTCCGGCAACCAGCTCTTCCATCTGCATGCTGACCAGACGGCCTTCGTTCCCCAGCTCATTGATATATCGCTTGATCTCCTGTTTGACGCGCAGCACCATCTCCAGCCGCTGGATGACATTTGTGACATCCTGCAGCGTGACGAGCTCTTCAATCTCCGAAGCGGACAGATTCTTGAAGGCCAGATCGAGTACCGCTTTGTACTTCTCCAGCGTCTGGATCGCCTGGTTGGCTTTCGTCAGAATGACACCGATATCCTTGAGCGAATAGCGTAGATTGCCCTGATAGAGCGTGATGACATTCCGTCTCTGGGAGATGGAAACCACGAGCCGCCCGGTCTGCTTCGCCACACGCTCTGCCGTCCGATGGCGGATGCCGGTCTCGGTAGACGGGATGGACGAATCCGGTATGAGCTGCGTATTCGCATACAGGATGCGCTTCAGATCCTCGCTCAGGATGATCGCTCCGTCCATCTTCGCTAACTCATACAGATAGTTCGGACTGAAATCACAGTTGATCGAGAACCCCCCGTCTACGATCTCCATGACTTCAGGACTGTATCCGACAACGATGAGCGCCCCGGTCTTCGCGCGCAGTACGTTCTCCAATCCTTCGCGAAATGCTGTGCCTGGTGCCACCAGTTTGAGCAGTTCGCCCATCAGGTCGCGATCTTCTTCTTCTCTCACCATTTATTCCCCCTCGCCTACTACGACAGCTAATGCCTCCTGAACGGTTTGAACTCCAATCACTTGAATGCCCTTCGGGGGCTGCCAGCCTTTGAGGCTCTTCTCTGGCACGATCACCCTTCGGAATCCCAGCTTCTCCGCTTCCCTGACGCGCTGCTCGACACGAGAGACGGCTCGCACCTCGCCGGTAAGACCGACTTCTCCGAACACGACATCAGACGGCCCGATTGGTTCGTCGCGGAAGCTGGATACAAGGCTGAGCGCGATGCCCAGATCAACCGCAGGCTCGTCGAGCTTCAGCCCGCCAGCTACATTGACGTAGGCATCCTGATTCTGCAGGAACAAGCCCAGCCTCTTCTCCAGCACTGCCATGATCAGCACGAGCCGATTATGATCGACGCCGGTTGCCGTACGGCGCGGGCTGGGAAAATTCGTCGTCGAAACCAGTGCCTGCAGCTCAACGAGCACCGGTCTGGTCCCTTCCATGCTGGCGACAACGATCGAGCCGGACATACCCTTCGGTCTCTCGGAGAGGAAGATCTCGCTCGGATTCCGCACTTCCTTCAATCCGGATTCGCTCATCTCGAAGATCCCAACCTCATTGGTAGAGCCGAAACGGTTCTTCACGGCACGAATCATTCTGTATGTATGATGGCGATCGCCCTCAAAATACAATACACAATCGACCATATGTTCCAGCAAGCGGGGACCTGCAATCGCCCCTTCCTTGGTGACATGGCCGACCAGTATCGTTGCGATGCCATTGACCTTAGCTATGCGCATGAAGTGACTGGTGCACTCTCGGACTTGCGATACGCTGCCTGGAGCAGATTCCAGCGATGGCAGGTAGACCGTCTGGATCGAATCGACGATGAGCAGATCCGGCTGCAGCTCGTCAATCGATGCTTGCATCAGTTCGAGATCCGTTTCACACAGCACGTATAGATTGGGCGAGGAGATGCCCAGCCGATCCGCTCTCAGCTTTGTTTGCCGCGCCGACTCCTCTCCCGAGATATACAGCACCTTCAAGCCTTGCTCCGCCAGGCTGTTCAATGTCTGCAACAGCAGCGTGGACTTGCCGATCCCAGGGTCTCCGCCCACCAGGGTGAGCGAGCCTGGCACGATCCCGCTTCCAAGCACGCGATCCAGTTCCCCGATATTCGTACGGATGCGCGGATCCCGGCTCAGCTCCACCTCGATGATCGGCCTGGGCTTCTCCTGTGCGGCTTGCGGCGACCGTGCGATGTCCCGACGTTTGCCAGCAGGCTGGGCAAACTCCGTCATCGTATTCCAGGCATGACAGCCCGGACACTTGCCCATCCACTTCGGCGACTCATAACCGCAATCGTTGCAGACAAATTTTGATTTTGATTTACTCATGATCGTCAGGTCTCCCGAGTGATTAGGGATATATTAGGAGGTTCCATGAAGCATAAAACGTATACCGTTAACAGTCTCTTTCAAAGTTTACCATGCGCGAAAGAAACTGAAAAGGCTTTGTCGCATCGAATAAAAAAGCGCCCCGCAGATGGGGCGTTTCGCCAAGGTTCGGATGTTTTTGACCAGCTTCGGTCAAGCGGATGGAAGGCTGCTCTTCAGTTGCACTGGCTTGTCGAATTAATTGGCCGATACCTTCTGTTTCTTATGAACAACCAGCGTTCCATCCTGTTCGTCGATGACGATATCATCGCCTTTCTGAATCTCACCGCGCAAGAGCGACTCGGACAGACGATCCTCGATATGCTTCTGAATCGCGCGGCGCAACGGGCGTGCACCGTATGTCGGATCGTAGCCTTCCTTGGCGAGGAATTTCTTCGCGCTTTCCGTCAGCTCGAAATTTACCTCCTGCCCCTTAAGCCGCTTGCGCAGATCCTCCGCCATCAGCGTCACGATCTCCGCGATATGCTTCTCATCCAGCGGATGGAACACGATCGTCTCGTCAATGCGGTTGAGAAACTCCGGACGGAAGCTGCGTTTCAGCTCTGCCAGAACCCGCTCCTTCATCGCATTGTAGTCCTGTTCGTTGTTTGTGGTGGCCGTGAATCCGAGGGAGGAGCTCTTCTTGATCGTTTCCGCTCCTACGTTGGACGTCATGATGATGAGCGTGTTGCGGAAATCCACTACCCGACCCTTCGAATCGGTCAGCCGTCCGTCTTCCAGCACCTGCAGCAAGATATTGAACACTTCAGGGTGGGCCTTCTCGATCTCATCGAGCAGGACGACGGAATACGGCTTGCGTCTGACTTTCTCCGTCAGTTGGCCGCCTTCTTCATAGCCGACATATCCCGGAGGCGCGCCAACCAAGCGGGAGGTGGAATGCTTCTCCATGTATTCCGACATATCGATGCGAATGACCGCATTCTCATCGCCAAACAGCGCTTCTGCCAGCGCTCTGGCCAGCTCTGTCTTGCCTACGCCGGTCGGACCGAGGAAGATGAACGAGCCCATCGGCCGCTTCGGATCCTTGAGGCCTGCGCGCGAACGGCGAATCGCACGGCTGACGGACTTGACCGCCTCATCCTGGCCGATGACGCGTTCATGCAGGATGCTCTCCATCTTAAGCAGACGCTCGGTTTCTTCTTCCTTCAGCTTCACGACCGGGATGCCGGTCCAGCTCGCGACAACCTGGGCGATATCTTCCGGCGTTACTTCCGAGTCGGTGCGGCCTTGCTTTTCCTTCCACTCGTTCTTGGTCGCCTCCAGCTCTTCCCGCATCTTCTGCTCGCTGTCGCGGAGAGCTGCAGCTTTCTCGAACTCCTGGCTTTGAACCGCAGCGTCCTTCTCCTTGCGCAATTCCTCGAGCTTCTTCTCCATCTCTTTCAGATTCGGCGGAATCGTGTAGGAGCTGAGGCGCACCTTGGAGCAAGCTTCGTCGATCAGGTCGATCGCCTTGTCCGGCAGGAAACGGTCGGTGATGTACCGGTCGGACAGCTTCACTGCCTGTTCGATCGCTTCATCCGTAATCTTCACCCTGTGATGCGCTTCATACCGGTCGCGCAGGCCGTGCAGGATCTGGATCGCCTCTTCCGGCGATGGCTGGTCGACCATGATCGGCTGGAAGCGGCGCTCCAGAGCAGCATCCTTCTCGATGTATTTGCGATACTCATCCAGGGTCGTCGCACCGATGCACTGCAGCTCGCCTCTGGCCAGCGACGGCTTCAGGATGTTGGACGCATCGATCGCGCCTTCCGCGCCGCCTGCCCCGATCAGCGTATGCAGCTCATCGATGAACAGGATGATGTTGCCGGCCTGACGAATCTCATCCATGATCTTCTTCAGCCGATCTTCGAACTCGCCGCGATACTTCGTCCCTGCGACGACGGAACCCATATCGAGCGTCATGACGCGCTTGTCGCGCAGCGTCTCCGGAATCTCGTTGTTGACGATCCTCTGCGCCAGACCTTCTGCAATCGCCGTCTTGCCGACCCCAGGTTCACCGATCAGAACCGGGTTGTTCTTCGTCCTGCGGCTCAGCACCTGAATGACGCGTTCGATCTCCTTGGCCCGTCCGATCACCGGGTCCAGGCTGTTCTCCCGCGCCGCAGCTGTCAGGTCACGCGCCAGGCTGTCCAGCGTCGGCGTGTTTACATTGGCTGGCGGATTGCTCGAAGAAGGCATCGACTCGCTGCTTCCGAGCAATTGCAACACTTGCTGACGCGCCTTGTTCAGGCTGACGCCGAGGTTGTTGAGCACCCGGGCCGCCACGCCCTCACCTTCGCGGATCAGGCCGAGCAGGATATGTTCAGTGCCCACATAAGTATGTCCCAGCTTGCGAGCCTCATCCATGGACAGCTCGATCACTTTCTTCGCGCGAGGCGTATAGGCGAAGTTGGTTTGATGCTCCTGACCGCGGCCAATCAGCGATTCAACTTCGTCCTGAATTTTCTCCAGTCCAAGCCCCAGAGAGATGAGGGCCTTGGCGGCTATGCCTTCCCCTTCACGTATCAAGCCAAGCAAGATATGCTCAGTTCCGATATTGTTGTGGCCGAGTCTGACAGCTTCTTCTTGTGCCAGAGCCAGCACTTTCTGTGCGCGTTCCGTGAATCTTCCGAACATCATTGATCTGCACCTCCACATGCGTATTATTGGTATTATATTCAACTGAACTATCAGTTGGAAAGGAATTTTACCATCTTGGACGAACTTTGTACCACTATAGCTCGCTTCGGGAGCAGCCTCATCTATGGCCAGTCCTGTCCTCCAGACACCATGGCTGCGGGTTTAGCGATTGTTGCTTGCTGCTCCCTGGCATCCGTAGTGCGTCCTGTGGTCAGATCACTTTGGATTTTTATCCCTTGTTGACTGCCATGCATACTCCGAGTTTCTCTGTACTTAACATACGCTGCGAGCTTCGTTCTTACTTGCTGTTCCCCAGCTTAAGCCTTATGAGTTCAGCCCGTTGTACATCGCGCTCGTCGCTTGACAGTTTGCCGCCCGCCAGTTGTTGCAGGAATCCTGGCTGCGTCATCACGATCAGTTCATCCGTGATCTCCCGAGTAACCTTGGTGTTGATCAGTCCGAGATCCATACCCAACCGAATGTCGGACAATCGTTGCGCAGCCTCTTTCGAATCGATGATGTAGGCATTGCACAAGATGCCGTAGGAGCGATTGACCCTGTCGATCAATCGGGTCTTCGATTCGGCCAGCATCTTCTGGCGCGCTGCCCTCTCGTGGGCGATGATCTGCTTGGCCACACGGTAGAGATTATCGAGGATTTCATCCTCGGATTGTCCAAGCGTGATCTGATTCGAAATCTGGAACAGATTGCCCATCGCCTCGCTGCCTTCACCATACAAGCCGCGTACAGCCAACCCTACCTGTGTGATCGCTGATAACAGCCGGTTGATCTGCTGGGTGATCACCAGAGCAGGCAGATGCATCATCACCGAAGCGCGCAGGCCAGTTCCTACATTAGTCGGGCAACTGGTGAGATAGCCGCGCTTCTCATCGAATGCGTATTCCATCTCCGACTCGAAGATATTGTCGATCCTGTCAGCCAGTTCCCACGCCTCGCGAATCTGGAATCCCGGACGCAAACATTGGATGCGCAGGTGATCTTCCTCATTGACCATGATGCTGCAAGACTCGTTATCACTCAGGATAACCGCACCATTCCTCGATTCATTCGCCAAATTCGGACTGATCAGATGCTTCTCGACCAACACACGCTTCTGAAGCTCATTCAGATCCTTCAAGCCGATCAGGCGGAAGTTGCCGATCGACCTTAACTCCTTGTTCGACAGCACTCTGCTTACCTGGTCAAGCACTTCCGCGGATTGCTGGTTCGTCGCCAGCATCGGGAAAGGCTGTGATCCCAGGTTGCGGGCGAGTCGTATCCGACTGCTGAAGACGATATCCCTGTCCGGACCTTCTTCCCGCATCCAGTCGCTCAGCGCATTGTTGAATAATGACTCATGGGCCATAAGTTTACCCCTCCTTGTCTCCATGATCCAGGCGTCACTGCTCTATGGAGTAAAACGACCTCAAGCCTTCTCAGCCTTACACACTGCCGCATTTGAACACGCACTCACTGGTAGGATATCTTGCGCTCCAGCTCGCGTATCCGGTCGCGTATGCTGGCTGCTGCCTCGAATTCCTCACGTTCGATCTTGAGCTGCAATTCACGCTTGAGCCGATCAATCTCACGTTGATACTTGATTCGTCCTCCCGTACGTACCGGCACCTTGCCCACGTGGACGATATTTCCATGCACCCGTTTGAGCAACGGATCGAGATGATCAGCGAAGTATTTGTAGCAGGAATTGCAGCCGAAACGGCCTATCTTGCTGAATTGAGAGTATGTCAGTCCGCAATTTTCGCATCTGACCGGTTGAGCTTTATTCGCGCCTATGGAGCCCTTGCTGCCAGGATCGAAGTCGAGCAATCCAGACAACAGGTTATGGATTGAGAATCCGTTCGAACTGCCCGGGATTAATTCCCCTTTTTCCCTGGCGCAGTTTTCACAGATGTGATACTCCGTTTTCTCGCCGTTGATAATTTTCGTAAAATGCAGGGTGGCTGGTTTGCTTCCGCATTCTTGACATAACATTGCTTACTCGCCTCCTTCGGCATATGTCCGGACAACTCGGCTTATTTGCTTAACAATGCGATCAGCATCGCCTTCAATATCTTGGCACGCACCTCATCTCGCAGAGGCAATCGTAACGGGATCGAGTTACGGTGAACGCATGCGCGCAACATCTTCGCCTCACGCTCCGTGATCAGTTTGGATTCAGCCAGTTGCTCGATCAGCCCTTCAGCCGTTTCTTGATCAACTGAGTCGGATATCGAGGTCATGAGGTGTTCGACTATCTTGCCATGCGTTGGCAGCTTGATGCGTTGGATGCGGATGAAGCCTCCACCGCCACGTTTGCTTTCAACCAGATAACCTTTCTCCAGCGTAAAACGTGTCTGAATGACGTAATTGATCTGAGATGGTACACACTGAAACTTCTCCGCCAGTTCATTGCGCCCAATTTCCACAACCTGATCAGGGCTGTTCAGTAATACGCTCTTCAAGTATTGTTCGATGATATCTGTTGTATTACGCAAACATCATCACCTGCCTTCCAGCCCGCAGTATTCCGCCATGTTGCGGTTAATCCAACAGAAGTCTGAAGTTAGGTCAAGGCCAGACGATTTGGGGGTATATTGACTTTGACTTTCTTTGACCTTTATACTTTAATTATAATCATTATTTTTAAGTTTGCCAAGTATGTAGTATTATTTTTCGCAGACTTTTTTCGCATTATTCGCGTTCTTCACCTGACTTCAGTGCCTGATTCGCCAATGCAGCCGATGACGTTTCCTACGACACCGGTAAGACCGACGTTTTACTGCTCGAGTGAGTCGTCTGCCTCAGATTAGATGCGGTCGCATGCCACTGATTAGATGCGGGTGTCTATTCCTGACTCGGAGTAGACCTCTTCAACTTGCTCTAACGTACACCAGGAGACTGTCTATTTAATGTTTATAAGTTGGTTCGACTAAACGTGTAATGCCTTCAGATCAATTTTTATGACTTGAGAACATTGAAGCAAAAAATAATCGATCTGAAGCCACCTCACACCTCAAAAATCCAAACTGAACACAA
>Ga0207747_1001321_pt1 | contig 18135 bp, 16 predicted proteins | sample HigsolmetaGSP11D_FD_184839 | JGI IMG/M metagenome (GOLD analysis project Ga0207747, IMG submission 184839) | High solid enriched microbial communities from the Joint BioEnergy Institute, USA - SP1-1-D (SPAdes) | ecosystem: Engineered > Bioreactor > SSF (Solid state fermentation) > Aerobic >...
CGAAATCGGCGCGCATGCGCTCCACCGCGCGCTCCCGCGTGCGGTCCGCGAGCCACACCACGAACCGGTCCCCACCCCCCGCGGCAGGGTCGAGGGCGATGACGGTGGCCTGCCACTCCCGTGGCACCTGCACGGGTAGCATCAACTCGGTCGTCTGCGCCGCGCCGCCGGCCTCGGCGCGGTCCAGGGCGGCGTGCAGCGACGGGTGGCGCAGCACCGGGGCGGCCTCGATGCCGAATTCGCGCCGCGCCGCGGCATTGGCCCGGCGCAGCCGGTGATTGGCGCCGAGCACCAGCAGCGGGTCCGGCAATGCCTCCAGGATCGCCGCCTCGGCGCGCCGCGCGGCCTCGGCGCGATCGGCCCGGTCCAGCAGGGCGCGCTTCACCCGCTCCGCCTGGCGCAGCAGCGCGGCGAGGCCGGGCAGGGCGGGGACGGGGATCGGCTCCCGTGTCTCCGGAATCCGGCGGAGTGCGGCTTCGAGCCGCCCGAGATCGCGCGCCCAGACCAAGGCCAATCCGCACTGCGCCAGCGCCACCCCGGCCAAGGCCAGCAGACCGGGCCCGGGCGCGAGGGCGCCGGCCAGGAGCAGCGCCGCCAGGGCCGCAAGCGGCGCGGCTCCGATCAGGGCGGCCATCGGCAGGGTCGCTCTCAACCGCATGCCCCCTTCACTCCCTGCCCGGGGCAGGGCGTCAAGCGCGGTGCGGACCGGCGGCTATGGTCCCTCCGCATCCAGCGCATAGCCGGCGGAGCGGACGGTGCGGATGAGGTTCACCTCGCCCGGGCCGTTGACGGCCTTGCGCAGGCGCAGGACGTGGACGTCCACGGTCCGCAGCTCCACATGGACGTCGCGGCCCCAGACGGCATCCAGCAATTGCTCCCGCGAGAAGACCCGGCCGGGATGCCGCATCAGGAATTCCAGCAGCCGGTACTCCGTCGGGCCCAGATGCAGTACCCGCCCGTTCCGGGTGACGCGGTGCGCATCCTGGTCCAGGACAAGATCGAGGAAGGTGAGCGTGCCCTTGGCAGCCATGCCACCGGAACGGCGCAGCAGCGCACGGATGCGCGCCAGCAGCGCCTCCATGGCGAAGGGCTTGCCGATATGGTCGTCCGCGCCGGTGTCCAATGCGCGCACCGCATCCTGGTCCTCGCTGCGCGCCGTCAGCATGATGATCGGCAGGTCGCGCGTAGCCGGCCGGCGGCGGAGCTGGCGGCAGACCTCGAGCCCGGAGAGGGTGGGCAGCATCCAGTCCAGCAGCACCAGGTCGGGACGTTCCTCGGCGATGCGCAGCAGCGCCTCCTGCCCATCCGCCGCTTCTTCCACGCGGAAGCCCTGCCGTTCCAGGTTGTAGCGGAGCATGGTGGCCAGCGCCGGCTCGTCCTCGACCACCAGGACCGAGGGTCTCGTCGTATCGCGGCCCGATCCGGGCGCGGTCATGGATGCCGTCCTCATCCGGCCGGCCGGTCCTGCGGGCGGACCACGGCATAGGCCGAGGCATCCGCCTTGGGCCGGTCCTCCGGCAGCGTATCGCCGCGCACGGCGTAATGCACGGTTTCCGCGATGTTGGTGGCGTGGTCGCCGATGCGCTCCAGGTTCTTGGCCATGAACAGCAGGTGGGTGGCGGCAGTGATGTTCCGGGGGTCTTCCATCATATGGGTCAGCATCTCCCGGAAGATGCCGTTGTAGATCTCGTCCACCGGCTCGTCCGCCGCCCAGACCTCGCCGGCCCGCGCCGCGTCGCCCCGCACCAGCGCATCAATTGCACCTTGCAGGTTCTCCTGCACCAGCCGCGCCATGCGCTGGAAGCCGTTGAGGCTGCCGAGCGGCGGCAGGGAGGCCACCACGATGCTGCGCTTGGCGACGTTGGAGGCATAGTCACCGATGCGCTCCAGATTGTGGCTGACCTTCAGCGCCGCGACGATCAGCCGCAGGTCCTGGCCCATGGGCTGGCGCAAGGCGAGCAGGCGGATGCAGAAATCCTCGATCTCCCGCTCCAGCGCATCCAGCGCCGCGTCGCGCCGCACCACCTCCGCCGCCAGCTCGGAATCGCGCTGGATCAGGGCTCGGGTCGCCTCGGCCACCTGCTGCTCGGCCAGGCCGCCCATGCGGGCGATGGCATCGCGCAGCCGGCTCAGCTCCTCAGCATAGCTGCGCACCGTGTGCCCGGCCATACTTTCGTCCATGTCGCCCCTCGCGCTCAACCGAAGCGTCCCGTGATGTAGGCCTGCGTCCGCGGATGCCGCGGCGCGGTGAAAAGCTGCGCCGCCGGCGCCACCTCCACCAGCTCGCCCAGGTAGAAGAAGGCCACCTGGTCGGCGCAGCGGGCCGCCTGCTGCATGTTGTGGGTGACGATGGCGATGGTGAAATCCTGCTTCAACTCGTCGATCAGCTCCTCGATCTTCAGAGTGCTGATGGGGTCGAGCGCCGAGGTCGGCTCGTCCAGCAGGATCACCTCCGGCCGCACGGCGATGGTGCGGGCGATGCAGAGCCGCTGCTGCTGCCCGCCGGAGAGGCCAAGGGCGGAGCTGTGCAGCCGGTCCTTCACCTCGTCCCAAAGGGCGGCGCGGGTCAGGGCCCATTCCACCCGCTCCTCCATCTCCGCCTTGCTGAGCCGCTCATGCAGGCGCACGCCGAAGGCGATGTTCTCCTGGATGGTCATCGGGAAGGGGGTGGGCTTCTGGAACACCATGCCGATCCGGGCCCGCAACTCGTTCAGGTCCACATCGGGGGCGAGAATGTTGCGGCCGTCCATGACTACCTCGCCCTCGGCGCGCTGGCCGGGATAGAGGCTGTACATGCGGTTCAGCACCCGCAGCAGGGTGGATTTGCCGCAGCCCGAGGGGCCGATCATGCCGGTCACCTGCCGGTCCGGCAGGTCCAGGCTGATGCCCTTCAGCGCCTGGTTCGTGCCGTAGTAGAAATCGAGGTTGCGGATGGAAATCCGGACAGGCGGGCCTTCCGTCGCGGAGTGAACCTGCGCCCGCGCGGCGCCGCCTGCCTGGTGCATCACGATTCCGGCCATGCTTTCCTCATTTCCGCAGCAGGCTGCGGGCCAGGATGTTCAGCCCGAGCACGCCGAAGGTGATCAGCAGCGCGCCGGTCCAGGCCAGCGCGATCCAGTCCTCGAAGGCGGAACCGGCGTAATTGTAGATGGTGACCGGCAGGCTCGACATCGGCTGCGCCAGATCCACCGACCAGTTCAGGTTGCCCAGCGAAGTGAAGAGTAGCGGCGCCGTCTCCCCGGCCGCGCGGGCCACGGCCAGCAGCAGCCCGGTCAGGATGCCCGACCGCGCCGCCCGCCAGCAGACCAGGGTGACCATCTTCCATTTCGGGGCACCGAGGGCGATCACCGCCTCGCGCAGCGTGTCCGGCAGCAGGCGCAGCGAGTCCTCGGTGGTGCGGACCACGACGGGGATGATGATGATGGCCAGGGCGACGGCGCCGGCCAGGCCGGAAAAGCCGCCGAAGGGCACCACCAGAAGCTGATAGACGAAGAGCCCGATCAGGATGGAGGGCGCCGAGAGCAGTACATCCGAGACGAAGCGCACCGCATCGCCCAGGCGCGACGCCCTGGCATATTCGGCCAGGTAGGTGCCGACCAGCAGTCCGAGGGGCGTGCCGATCAGGGTGCCGATCCCGGTCTGGATCAGGCTGCCGATGATCGGGTTCAGCAAGCCGCCGCCCGATCCCGGCGGCTTCGTCACCTGGGTGAAGACCGTGGCACTCAGCGCCGGCAGCCCGCGCCAGAGCAGCGTCAGCAGGATCGAGGCCAGGAAGAACAGCCCGATCAGGGTCGCGAGCACGCAGAGCAGGCGGACAATCGCCTCGATGCGCCGCCGGCGGCGATGGAGCGTGGCGGAGAGGGGTGCGCTCATCGGTTCAACCCTTCAGCCGCGGCCGCAGCAGCCAGCGGGAGATGGTCAGCACGAGGAAGGACAGGGCAAACAGAAGGAAGCCGAGTGCCAGCAGCGCCGAGAGCTTCAGGCTGCCCATGGCGCTCTCCGGGAATTCCAGGGCAATCAGGGAGGCAATGGTGTTGCCGGCGCCGAACAGCGAGGGGGAGATGCGGTTGGCGTTGCCGACCACGAAGGTCACGGCCATGGTCTCGCCCAGGGCGCGGCCGAGCCCCAGCATGATGCCGCCCACGACCGAGACCCGCGTATAGGGCAGCACCACATGGCGCACCACCTCCCAGGTGGTGGCGCCCAGGCCATAGGCGCTTTCCTTGTAAACCGGCGACACCGCCGCGAAGGCATCGCGCATCACCGCAGCGATGAAGGGCAGTATCATGATCGCCAGGATCAGCGCCGCCGTGAGGATGCCGGTGCCGAAGGGCGGCCCCTGGAACAGCGCGCCGACGACCGGCAATTCCCCGATCGTGTCGATGATCGCGGGCTGGATGGTGCCGGCCATCACCGGCACGATCACGAAGAAGCCCCACATGCCGTAGATGATGGAGGGCACCGCTGCCAACAGCTCGATCGCCATGCCGATGGGGCGCCGCAGCGGGGCGGGCGCCAGCTCCGTCAGCAGGAAGGCAATGCCGAAGGCCACCGGCACGGCAAGGACGAGAGCCAGGACGGCGGTGACGGCCGTGCCGTAGAGGGAGACGCCGGCGCCGAAGACCTCCTGCACCGGGTCCCAGTCGGTGGAGGCCAGGAAGGCCAGGCCGAAGGCCCGGAAGGCCGGCCAGCCGCCGGCAAACAGCAGGGCAATGATCGCGCCGAGCAGCACCAGCACGAACACGCCTGCCGCGTGGCAGGCCAGGGCGAAGGCCGCATCGCCCGCCTTGCCGGCCCTGCGGCGGGCCGGGAGCGGTGGGGCGGCGGAGGTGGCGGCAGCCTGCGACACGTCGGGTTACCGGTTGGAATGGAGAAGGGGGCGCGGCGGACCGCGCCCCCATATCAAGGACGGTTTCGCCTGCCTATCGGGGCGGCCAGACGGGCTGGCCGTCCGGCCCCTTCACCTCGCGGCCCCAGGCAGCACGCACGGCATCGGCGACCTCGTCGGGCAGCGGGATGTATTCCAGCTCGGCCGCCATCCGGCCGCCGTTCCTGTAAGCCCAGTCGAAGAACTTCATGACATTGGCCGAGCGCGCCGCGTCCTGCGGGTTCTTCGGCAGCAGGATGAAGGTCGGCGAGACGATCGGCCAGCTTTCGGCGCCATTGGTGTCGATCAGGCTGGCGGCGAAATGCGGCACCGACCAGTCGGCATTGGCGGCCGCGGCGCGGAAGCTTTCCATGGTCGGCCTGACGAAATTGCCGGCCTTGTTGCGCAGTTGCGCCGTCGCCAGGCGGTTCCGCGTGGCATAGGCATTCTCGACATAGCCGATCGCACCGCGGGTGTTGCGTACCATGCCCGCCACGCCGTCATTGCCGCGGGCGCCGTTGCCGACCGGCCAGCGGATCGAGGTATTGGCGCCGACCTTCCGCTGCCACTCCGGCGAGACCGCCGAGAGATAGCTGGTGAAGACGAAGGTCGTGCCGGACCCGTCGGCGCGATAGACCGGGGCGATGGCGAGGTTGGGCAGGCTCACGCCCCGGTTCGCCTCGACCAGCCTGGGGTCGTTCCATTTGCTGATGCGGCCGGCATAGATCTCGGCCAGCAACTCGCCGGTCAGGCGAAGCTGGTCGGTGCCGACCCCCGGGATGTTCACGATGGGGACGACCGAGCCCATCACCGCCGGGAATTGCAGCAGCCCGTGCTGTTCCAGCCTGTCCGCCGCGACCGGCGCGTCGGAGGCGCCGAAATCCACGGTGCGATTGACGATCTGGTTCTGCCCGCCGCCGGAGCCGATGGCCTGGTAGTTCAATTGGATGCCGATCGCGGCCTGCGCCGCCTCGCCCCACTTGGCATAGACCGGGGCGGGGAAGGTGGCCCCGGCGCCGGTGATCTGCGCCGCCTCGGCGCGGGCCCCCAGGGGGAGCAGCGCGGCGACGCCGGAGGCGAGCAGGAAGGACCGACGGTTCACTCTCTCTCCACAGCAGTTGGGCCAGGCGGGCGGTGCCGCCCCGGGTGCCCGCCTCATAGGTGTCCCGTGCGACAGCCCCGCTACGGTTTTATGAAGCTTCAATGACATTCGCAGTGGGGCGCTGGACCGGGACGGCCGCGCGGCAAGGGCCATCGAGGCCGTCTGCGAAGGGGCGCCCCCCGGCACTCACGGTGTTGCAATCCGGCAGAATGCCGCTGCGCCTTTCCGCCCCTGCGCGCCGGGTGTCCTATGCACCGGCTGCAGGCAGGCGCATCGGCAGCCATTTGCCGCCGCGCGAACGGATAACGGAGACATCGGAGGATGCAGCGCAAGGAAGCCGATGCCGCGGCATCGCCGCGGAATCCTGCGGCGATCACCGCCTATCACGCCCATGTCTACTACGACCCCCGCACGACACGGGATCGCGCCGCGCTGCTGCGGGAGCGGCTGGCTGCCGCCTTTCCCGATGCGCGGCTCGGCCGCTGGCACGACCAGCCCGTCGGCCCGCATCCCGGGGCGATGTATCAGGTCGCCTTCGCGGCGGATCGGCTCGCCGTGATCCTGCCCTGGCTCATGCTCAACCGGCTCGGCCTGACCGTGCTTGTCCATCCCGAAACCGGCGACGCCTATGCGGACCATGCCGAGCATGCCGCCTGGCTCGGCACCGTCCTTCCGCTCCGTCTGGACGCGCTGCTCCCGTCACGTGACTGATGGAAGCGCGCGGCGGTCGCGACCCGGACCGGGAAACCTTCACAACGGAAGCGCATTGAGAGGGGGCGAATTGCGGGGATGAGTCGATGAGCAGAATGGCGGGCGCGGCACGATCCATGCGGGCTGCAGTCCTGACCGGGCCGGGGCAGGTGCGGGTGGATGAGGTCCCGCTGCCCCAGCCCGGACCCGGGCAGGTGCGGATCCGGCTGGAAGGATGTGGCGTCTGCGCCTCCAACCTCACCCCCTGGGCCGGGCCGGACTGGATGAAATTTCCCACCGCGCCCGGCGCGCTCGGGCATGAGGGCTGGGGCGTGGTGGATGCTGTCGGGGAGGGCGTCGTCGGCCCGGCCGTCGGCGACCGCGTGGCCGCCCTCTCCTACCACAGCTATGCCGAATACGACCTGGCCGAGGCGGATGCCGTGGTCCCTCTGCCGGGTTCGCTTGCCGGCATGCCCTTTCCGGGCGAGCCGCTCGGCTGTGCCATGAACATCCTTCGCCGCAGCGGGATCGAGGCGGGGCAGACAGTCGCCATCCTGGGGATCGGCTTTCTCGGCGCCATCCTTACCCGGCTCGCCACCGAGGCCGGGGCGCGGGTGATCGCCATCTCGCGCCGCCGCTTCTCGCTGAATGTGGCCCGGCGGATGGGGGCGGCCGAGCTCATCCCGATGCATGACCATCACGCAATCATCGGCCGGGTGAAGGAGCTGACCGGCGGCAATTTCTGCGACCGCGTGATCGAGGCGGTCGGGAAGCAATGGCCGCTTGACCTCGCCGGGGAGCTGACGCGGGAGCGCGGGCGGCTCATCGTCGCGGGATACCATCAGGACGGGCCGCGGCGGGTGAACATGTGGCTCTGGAACTGGCGCGGCCTCGACGTGGTCAACGCGCATGAGCGCGATCCGAAGATCTACGTCCAGGGCATCCGCGAGGCGGTGGATGCCGTCGCCTCCGGCCGCCTCGACCCGGCCCCCCTGTACACGCACCGCTTTCCCCTGAGCCGGCTGGGAGAGGCGCTGGATGCCACGCGCGACCGGCCGGAGGGCTTCCTCAAGGCCCTGGTGATGCCATGACGGCGCGCCCTCGTCTCGGCTTCCTGGGCGTCGGCTGGATCGGCCGGCATCGGTTGCAGGCCATTCTCGAGGATGGCGCGGCGGAGGTGGCCGCCATTGCCGACCCCTTGCCGGACATGGCGGCGGAGGCAGGGCGGTTGGTGCCTGGCGCGAGGCTGCTCTCCACCCTGGACGACCTGCTGGACATGCGGCTGGACGGGGTGGTGATCGCCACGCCGAGCGCCCTGCATGCGGAGCAGTCCATCCGGGCGCTGGAGCACGGTGCCGCGGTGTTCTGCCAGAAGCCGCTCGGGCGGACGGAAGCCGAGGCGCGGGCGGTGGTGGAGGCGGCGCGCGCGGCGAACCGGCTCCTCTGCGTGGATCTCTCCTACCGCTTCACCGAAGGGATGCGGCGCATCCGGGAGATCGTCCGCTCCGGAGGGCTGGGGCGGGTGTATGCGGCGGATCTCGTCTTCCACAATGCCTACGGCCCGGACAAGCCCTGGTTCTACGATCCCGCGCTGTCCGGCGGCGGCTGCGTGATGGACCTCGGGGTGCATCTGGTGGACCTCGCCCTCTGGGTGCTGGACTTCCCGGGCGTTGCCGGCGTGTCGGGGAGGTTGTTCGCTGGTGGCAAGCGGCTCGGCCCGCATCCCGACCGGGTGGAGGACTATGCGACCGCCACGCTGGACCTGCGGAGCGGCGCCTTGGTGCGGCTTGCCTGCTCCTGGCGGCTGCAGGCGGGCTGCGATGCGGTGATCTCCGCCGCCTTCTACGGCACGGAGGGTGGGGCAGCCCTGCGCAATGTGGATGGCTCCTTCTACGACTTCATCGCCGAGCGCTATCGCGGCACCGCGCGGGAGGTGCTGACGAACCCGCCCGATGCATGGGGCGGGCGGGCCGCGGCGGACTGGGCAAGGCGCCTCGCCGCGGGGGAGCGGTTCGATTCCGCTGCGGAGCGGCTGGTGGAGGTCGCCGCCGTGCTGGACCGCATCTATGGACGGCAGGTGCCGATGCGTCTTGGCTGCTGACCGGAGGTCCCGCCACGTCCTAGCCTGCACCGGAAGGGCGATGGAGGAGCGTCATGGCAGGCCGGATCAACCGGGCGATCGAGCTGCTGCAGCAGGACCAGGCAATCTACTACACGGGCCACCACACCGGCCATGTGCTGACCTATGCGCAAGGCCGCGAGGATGCACAGACCTGGGCCGACTACATCAATATCGGCATGGAGCACGGCGCCTTCGACATGCCGGGCCTGGCGGAATACATGCGCGGCCTGGCCGATGGCGGCCCGACGCGATCCGGCCACCGCACCCCGGCGGTGATCGTCGAGGCGCCGGTGAACGGCACCGACGAGGCGAATGTCCGGCACAATGCCTGGCAGTTCCGCCAGATCCTCGGCCGCGGGGTGCATGGCGTGCTGCTCTGCCAGGCGGAATCGGCGGATGCCGTGCGGGCCTTCGTCGAATCCTGCCGCTACCCGCACCATGCGGCGGGGGTGGATCCGGGCCTGCCTTCCCCGCTCGACCGGATGCGCGGGGCGAAGGGCAAGGTCGGGCCCGGCAGGCTCGGGACCGGCACGCGCGGCCGTGGTTCCGAAAGATCGGCCGCGCCGATCTGGGGCATTTCCGAACAGGACTATTTCCGCCGCTGCGATCCCTGGCCGCTCAATCCGGAGGGTGAGCTGCTGCTCGGCGTGAAGATCGAAAGCCCGGAGGGCGTGGCGCAATGCGAGGCGATCCTGGCCACCCCCGGCCTCGGCTTCGCGGAGATGGGGCCGGGGGATCTTGGGCTGTCCCTCGGCTACACCACGCTGCAACTCTCGCCCTATCCGCCGGAGATGCAGGAGGCCCGCGACCGGGTCTTCGCCGCCTGCCGCAGGAACGGCCTCGCCTTCCTGGAATCCTGCACGCCGGACAATATCGTGGCCCGGATCGAGGAAGGCGTCCGCGTCATCGCCGGCGGGCAGGAGGAGACGGCGCGCATCGGCCGCGCGCACCAGCGGCGCGCCATGCCGGTGTGACCGCGCGAGGCGCGGCTACCTCCCCGCGGCCATCTCCGCATGGACTCCGGCGAGGATCTCGAAGGAGCGCAGGCGAGCGCCGTGGTCGAAGATCTGCGCCGTGACCATCAGCTCATCGGCGCCGGTGCGCGCGGCGAAGTCCTGAAGGCCGCGCCGCACCGTCTCCGGCGCGCCGACGATGGAGCAGGCCAGCGCATGGTCCAGCATCGCGCGCGCCCGCGGGTCGAGGCGCGCCTCGAAATCCTCCACGGGCGGGGGCAGCTTGCCGGGGCGGCCGCTGCGCAGGTTCACGAAGGCTTGCTGCAATGATGAGAACAGCCGCCGCGCCTCCGCATCCGTCTCCGCCGCGAAGACATTGACGCCCAGCATCACGTAAGGCGCCGCCAGCCGCTCCGAGGGCCGGAACCGCTCGCGGTAGAGTGCTATGGCCTCCATCATCATCGCCGGCGCGAAATGCGAGGCGAAGGCATAGGGCAGGCCGAGCATGGCGGCGAGCTGGGCGCCGAAGGTGCTGGAGCCCAGGATCCACACCTCCACCTCCTGCCCGGCGCCGGGCACCGCCTGCAATGGCTGGCCGGGCTGGGCCGGGCGGAAATAACCGAGCAGTTCCACCACGTCGCGCGGGAAGTCCTCGGCATCGCCGGCCAGGTTCCGCCGCAGGGCGCGCGCGGCGATCGGGTCGGTGCCGGGCGCGCGGCCGAGGCCGAGATCCACCCTCCCCGGGTGCAGCGCGGCGAGGGTGCCGAATTGCTCCGCCACGACCAGCGGCGCATGGTTCGGCAGCATGATGCCGCCGGCGCCGATGCGGATGCTGCGCGTGCCGGCGGCGACATGGGCCAGCGCCACCGCGGTGGCTGCGCTGGCGATGCCCGGCATGTTGTGGTGCTCCGCCATCCAGAAGCGCCGGTAGCCCAGCGCCTCCGCATGGCGGGCGAGGTCGAGGGAGTTGCGCAGCGCCTGGCCGGCATCGCTGCCCTCGGGGATGGGGGAGAGGTCGAGGATGGAAAGGGGGATCATGGCCGACATATGGGCGTGATCCCCGGCGGGCGGAAGCCGGCCCCGGCCGGGGCATGATTGGAGATTGGCGAGGACCGGCCTAGTCTTCCCGCCACCGGCCACTGCGCGGGGCCTTCCACCGGGATCGGCCCTCGCCACCAATCATTGAGGAGCGTCCAGCGTGATCCATGTCATCGCCATTATCACCGCCAAGCCCGGCATGCGGGATGCGATCCTGAAGGAGTTCCGCGCGAACATGCCGGCGGTTCATGCCGAGCCTGGCTGCATCGAATACGGCCCGGCCATCGATGCCGAGGGCATGGGCGGCATCCAGACCGCCTTCGGCCCCGACACCTTCGTGGTGATCGAGAAATGGGAGAGCAAGGAGGCGCTGAAGGCGCATGCCGCGGCGCCGCACATGGCCGCCTATGCCGCGAAGACCAGGGACATGATCGCCAGCCGCGTCATCCACGTCCTCTCCCCGGCGGCGTGATGCCATGAGAATCGTTGACGCGCAGGTGCATATCTGGTCCAGCGGCACGCCGAGCGGCCATCACCGGAAGGTGCCGGTCTTCACCGCCGAGGAATTGCTGGCGGAGATGGATGCGGCCGGCGTGGACGCCGCCATCATCCACCCGCCGGTGAGCTGGGACCCGGATTCCAACGAATTGGCGGTCGAGGCGGCGCGGCGCTACCCGGACCGCTTCGCCGTGCTCGGCCAGGTGCCGCTCGACCGGCCGGAGGAAAGCCGGGTGCGGCTGGACCACTGGCGCGAATTGCCGGGCATGATGGGCCTGCGCTACCCACTGGTGCGGCCGGAGCAGCAGAACTGGCATATTGACGGCACGATGGACTGGCTATGGCCGGCGGCGGAACGCGCCGGGCTGCCGGTGGCGACCATGGCTTGGCGCTTCCTGCCGGTGTTCCGCGGCATCGCCGAGCGGCATCCGAACCTGCGCCTCATCATCGACCATCTCGGCCTGGTGCGGTCGGCGCAGGACGAGGCTGCCTTTGCCAATCTCGACGAATTGCTGGCACTGGCGAAGCTGCCCAATGTGGCGATCAAGGCAACCGGCGCGCCGGCCTATTCGAGCGCGCCCTATCCCTATCGCAACATCCATGACGGGCTGCACCGCATCTTCGACGCCTACGGGCCGCACCGCTTCTTCTGGGGCACCGACATCACCCGCATGCCGTGCAGTTACCGGCAATGCGTGACGATGTTCACCGAGGAACTGCCCTGGCTCTCCGGCCGCGACCTGGAACTGGTCATGGGCCGCGCGGTCTGCGATTGGATCGGCTGGGAGCTGCCATCCGGCGAATAGGGGGCGGCGCGGCGCCATGCGCCGAACGCCCGCTGCATTGCATGGCTGGGCAGAAGCGAGCCGGTGGCGAAGCCTGCTGGCGGGGGCGGAATTTCGACCGCGGCCTGCGCGCCATCGTGCCGGATGCGCCGGGCGGCACCAGCGACATCCTGGCCCGGCTGATTACCGGGCCGCTCGGCCGCGCGCTGGGATGCCGTCGCCCGCCGTGCTCATATCCGGCTCGACTGAGCGCATGGCTGCGAAGCCCCGCCACCTCCCCTTTGCCGGCCTTGACGTCTTCCGCCGGGAGCCGGAATTCGGCTCGCACCTGGCCCCGCGTTCCAATCGGTTCCTGGCACCGAACTCCATAACGAGCTGAAAGGCAGGCCCATCATGACCCAGCTTCCCCGGCGCAAGCAGCCCGGCGACCTGCGCTCCGCGCGCTGGTTCGGCCCGGCCGACCTGCGCTCCTTCGGCCACCGCTCCCGCGCCATGCAGATGGGCTATGCGCCGGAGGAGTGGCAGGGCCGGCCCGTCATCGCCATCGTCAACACCTGGTCCGACCTGAACCCTTGCCACACCCATCTGCGGCAGCGGGCCGAGGACGTGAAGCGCGGCATCCTGATGGCCGGCGGTTTCCCGGTGGAGCTGCCGGCTCTCTCGGTCTCCGAGAGCTACGTCAAGCCGACAACCATGATGTACCGCAACATGCTGGCCATGGAGACGGAGGAGCTGCTGCGCTCCCACCCCGTGGACGGCGCGGTGCTGCTGGGCGGCTGCGACAAGACCACGCCCGGCCTGCTACTTGGCGCGACCAGCATGAACATCCCGGCGATCTTCGTCCCCGCCGGCCCCATGCTGCGTGGCAACTGGCAGGGCAAGGTGCTCGGCTCCGGCTCCGATAGCTGGAAGTATTGGGACGAGCTGCGCGCCGGGAAGATCACGGAGCAGGACTGGCTGGGCGTGGAGGCCGGCATCGCCCGCAGCCACGGCACCTGCATGACCATGGGCACGGCCAGCACCATGACGGCGATCGCGGAGGCCGTGGGCATGGTGCTGCCCGGAGGCTCCTCCATCCCCGCAGCCGATTCCGGGCATATCCGCCTGTGCTCCGAGAGCGGGCGGCGGATCGTGGAGATGGTGTGGGAGGATCTGACGCCGCAGCGGATTCAGACACGAAAAGCCTTCGAGAACGCCATCGCCGTCGCCATGGCCATGGGCTGCTCCACCAATGCCATCATCCATCTGATCGCCATGGCGCGGCGCGCCGGGCAGGATATCGGCCTGGACGATTTCGAGCGCTACAGCCGCAAGGTCCCGGTCATCGGCAATGTCCGTCCCTCCGGCGACAAGTACCTGATGGAGGACTTCTTCTATGCTGGCGGCATCAAGGGGCTGATGAGCCGCATCACCCAGCACCTGCACCTGGACTGCCTCACCTGCACCGGCCGGACGCTCGGCGAGAACATCGAGGGCGCGCGGGTCCACAATGACGACGTGATCCGCAGCGTGGACAACCCCATCTATGCGGAGGGCTCGCTGGCGGTGCTGAAGGGCAACCTGGCGCCGGATGGCTGCGTCATCAAGCCGGCGGCGATGGACCAGCGCTTCCTGAAGCATTCCGGCCCGGCGGTGGTGTTCGACGACTATCCCAGCATGAAGAAGGCGGTGGACGACGAGAGCTTCCCCTTCACCCCGGACACGGTGATGGTGCTGCGCAATGCGGGGCCCCAGGGCGGCCCCGGCATGCCGGAATGGGGCATGCTGCCCATGCCGAAGAAGCTGCTGAAGCAGGGCTACCGCGACATGCTGCGCCTGTCCGATGCGCGCATGTCCGGCACCAGCTACGGCGCCTGCGTGCTGCATGTGGCGCCGGAGAGCTATATCGGCGGCCCGCTGGCGCTGCTGCGCACCGGAGACATCGTCAGCATCGACGTGGCCGCCCGCTCCATCCGCATGGAAGTGCCGGATGAGGAGCTGGCGCGCCGCCGTGCCGAATGGACCCCGCCGCCGCCCCGCTTCGAGCGCGGCTATGGCTGGGTCTTCACCAAGCACATCCAGCAGGCGAATGAGGGCTGCGACTTCGACTTCCTGCGCACCGATTTCGGCGCGCCGGTGCCCGAGCCCGTGATCTACTGAGGGAATCCATAGATGCCCCTGAGCCCCGAGACCCGCGAGAAGCTGAAGCGGGTCAGCACCGCGACGCTGGCGACCGCGCTCTACAAGCGCGGCTTCCGTACCCAGTTCATCCAGGACGTGCACCCACTGCACAAGCCGACCGAGAGCATGGTCGGCGAGGCCTACACGCTGCGCTACATGCCGGCGCGCGAAGACCTGAACCGGCTGGAGGTCTTCCGGGACCGCAGCCATCCGCAGCGCAAGGCGATCGAGGAATGCCCGCCCGGCGCCGTGCTGGTGATGGACAGCCGCAAGGATGCGCGCGCGGCCTCAGCCGGCGCCATCCTGGTGGGCCGGCTGAAGGCGCGTGGCGTCGCCGGCGTGGTGACGGATGGCGGCTTCCGCGATTCCGGCGAGATCGCCGCGCTCGGCTTCCCCGCCTATCACCAGCGCCCCTCGGCGCCGACCAACCTGACGCTGAACCAGGCCATCGACATCAATGTGCCGATCGGCTGCGGCGACGCGCCGGTCTTCCCGGGCGATGTGGTGGTGGGCGACGCCGACGGGGTCATCATCATCCCGGCGCATCTGGCCGATGAGATCGCGGCCGAGGCGACCGAGATGACGGTCTATGAGGATTTCGTTGCGGAGAAGGTGGCGGAGGGCCGTTCCATCTTCGGCCTGTACCCGCCGACTGACGAGGCGAACCTGACCGAATTCGCCGCCTGGCGGCGGGCCAGGGGCCGCTGATGCCCTGCCCGTAACGGGCGTTGACACAACCGGAGCGGGCGGCTGTAGAGGGAGCGTGCCGCCCTGCAAGGCCCATATATATTGCTCCTGCCCACTACCGGGTTCATCGTGAATACCATGGCCATATCCGGCCGCTGTCGCGGCCCGGGCAAGGCCGCCCATGCCGCTGTGCGACCTTTCCAAGAGGAGCAGTGGTATCCGGGGAAATGAGAGACAGAGCCCCGATGCGTCCCGCCCTTTCATCTGCAGACACCATGGCCGCCGAGGCCAGGCAGGGCGCCATGCCGGCTTCCGGCCAGGAGGTGGGCGCCCTGCTGCGCGGGAAGGACTGGTCGGCGACGCCGCTCGGGCCGCGTGAGGACTGGCCGCCGGGCCTGCGCGCCATCATCGAGCTGATCCTCGCCTCGCCGCTGCCGATGCTGGTGCTCTGGGGTCCGGAACTGGTCCAGCTCTACAATGACGGCTACGCCGCGATCCTCGGGGCCGGGCATCCTTTCGCTTTCGGCCAGCCATTCCGCACCCATCGGCCGGAGACCTGGCCTTCCATGGCACCGGTCTGCGCCGCCGTGCTCCGCGGCGAGGCCCGCTCCGTCGAGGCGCAGAAGCGCGTTATCCTCCGCCGCGGCATCCCCGAGGAGGCTTGGTTCGACCTGACCTTCAGCCCGTTGCGCGACGAGGCCGGCTCGGTCGCCGGCATCCTGCTCACCGCCGTCGAGGCCACCGCCCGGGTCCGGGCGCAGGCCGAGGCGTCGCTGCGCGAAACCGAGGCGGCATTCTGCGCCGTCTTCGATCAATCGCCGGTGCCGATGCACGAGACCGATTGCGCCACCGGTCTCCTGGTGCGGGTCAATGCCGCCTTCTGCCAACTCGTTGGCCGGTGCGCTGAGGATCTCCTCGGCCATCCCGTGAGCGAGGCGACGCATCCGGAGGACCGGGAGGCCAATCTCGCCGCCTTCCGGCGCATGGCTCGCGGGGAACAGGCCAGCTATGAGGCGGAGAAGCGCTATCTCCGCCCGGATGGCACGGTCCGCTGGGCCCGCTTCTCCTCCGCCCTGGTCCGCGATGCCTCCGGTCGCCCGCTGCGCACGGTTGCCGTGGCGCAGGACATCACGGAGCGCAAGGAGGCCGAAGCGGCGCTGCGCGAGAGCGAGGCGCGGTTCCGTGCGATGGCGGACGATGCACCGGTGATGGTCTGGGTCACGGATCCGACCGGGACCAGCACCTTCCTCGGTCGGTCCTGGTACGAATTCACCGGCCAAACCCCGGAGACGGGCCTGGGCTTCGGCTGGCTGGACGCCATCCATCCCGAGGACCGGGAGGAGGTAGACCGGACCTTCCTGGCGGCCAACGCGCGGCATGAGGCCTTCCGGCTGGAGTACCGCCTCCGCCGCAGCGATGGCGAGTATCGCTGGGCGATGGACGCCGCGGTCCCGCGCTTCGGCGAAGGCGGCGAGTTCCTCGGCTATATCGGCTCCGTGATCGACATTACGGAGCGCAAGGCCGCGGAGGAGCGCCAGGCCCTGCTGACGCGCGAGGTGAATCACCGCGCCAAGAATGCGCTTGCCGTGGTGCAGGCGGCGGTGCGCCTGACCCGCGCGCCGGATGTCCCTTCCTATGTCCGGGCCGTCGAGGGGCGGGTGGGGGCGCTGGCGCGGGCGCACACGCTGCTGGCCCAGGATCGCTGGGCCGGGGCCGATCTGCGGGCGCTGCTGGAAGGCGAGCTCGCCCCCTTCCGCGGGGCCGGACAGAGGGTGAGCCTGGAAGGGCCGCGGGTGGCGGTGCCGGCCAGCGTGGCGCAGCCACTGGGGATGGCGGCGCATGAGCTGGCAACGAATGCGGTGAAGCACGGCGCGCTGTCCGTGCCAGGGGGATATGTCTCGGTCACCTGGCGCCTCAGCGGCGGGCCGGAGGGCGTGCTGCGGCTGCGCTGGGTCGAAACCGGCGGGCCGCCGGTGCGCCGGCCGCCGGCGCACCGCGGTTTCGGCTCACGCGTGCTCGAGGCCACGCTGCGCGGCCAGCTTGGCGGGTCGGTATCGCTGGCCTGGGAGGAGAAGGGCCTGGTCTGCGAAATGGAGGTGCCACTCTCCCGCGCGCCGGGTCCCGACCTGGCTGCGGAAGGCTGACCTGCCGATCCATTCGCACAAAAATCAGGACAGGCTCCTGCCATCTGCGATGTAGCCTGACGCTCGCAGACGGAGGCCGCCACGGCAATTCCGGCGGCTCCGCATCGCTGGCACGAGGAGCACGCATGACCGAATGGAAACCCCTGTCGCTCCATGTTCCGGAGCCGCCGGGGCGGCCTGGCGGCAGGCCCGATTTCAGCCGGCTGGCGATTCCGCAGGCCGGCCAGGTCCGGCGGCCGCCGGTGGAGGTGGCGGCGCACGATATCTACGACTTGGCCTATTCGATCATCCGCGTGCTCAACCGCCAGGGTGAGGCGGTCGGTCCCTGGAATCCCGGCCTGGATGCCGATGCGCTGAAGGACGGGCTGCGGGCCATGATGAAGACCCGCGCCTTCGACGCGCGCATGATGACGGCGCAACGGCAGGGCAAGACCTCCTTCTACATGCAGTGCACGGGAGAGGAGGCGATCGCCTGCGCCTTCCGCACGGTGCTCGAACCGGGCGACATGAATTTCCCAACCTACCGGCAGCAGGGGCTGCTGATCGCGCAGGACTGGCCGTTGGTGGACCTGATGTGCCAGATCTTCTCCAACGAGAAGGACCGGCTGCGCGGCCGGCAGCTTCCGGTGCTGTATTCGGCGCGGGAAGCCGGGTTCTTCTCCATCTCCGGCAATCTCGCCACCCAGTATGTGCAGGCGGTGGGCTGGGCCATGGCCTCCGCCATCAGCGGCGACACGCGCATCGCCGCAGGCTGGATCGGCGAGGGCTCGACCGCGGAGAGCGACTTCCATTCGGCGCTGGTCTTCGCCTCCGTCTACCGGCCGCCGGTGGTGCTGAACGTGGTGAACAACCAGTGGGCCATCTCGGAATACCAGGGGATCGCGGGCGGGGAGAGCGCCACCTTCGCGGCGCGGGCGCATGGCTATGGCGTTCCCTCCCTGCGGGCGGATGGCAACGATTATCTCGCGGTGCGTGCGGTCGCTGCCTGGGCGGTGGAGCGGGCGCGGCGCAATCTGGGGCCGACGCTGATCGAGTGGGTGACCTATCGCGCCGGGCCGCATTCCAGTTCGGACGACCCCTCCCGCTACC
>Ga0207747_1001326_pt1 | contig 18078 bp, 9 predicted proteins | sample HigsolmetaGSP11D_FD_184839 | JGI IMG/M metagenome (GOLD analysis project Ga0207747, IMG submission 184839) | High solid enriched microbial communities from the Joint BioEnergy Institute, USA - SP1-1-D (SPAdes) | ecosystem: Engineered > Bioreactor > SSF (Solid state fermentation) > Aerobic >...
TTGATTGAATCGTATCTGATTTTAATTAACCTCTTTCTGCTTTGGCAGTAAAGAGGTTTTTATTTGCTTGCTTTTCCTATTATCCTGACAGGAGCCTGATACGGTTTCGGTTTATAGATGCCAGGGTATTCCTGCAGCATATAAAGAAACGAGGAGGTGTACGAAGTATGGCAAAGATTGAATTAAAGCAACCCATAGTAGAGGAAATCAAAGGTTATGCGGAGAAGGCTACCAGTGCTGTATTGGTTGACTATCGTGGCTTAACCGTTGCTGAAGATACTGAGCTGCGTAAAAAATTAAGAGCAGCCGGAGTTGTATACAAGGTATACAAGAACACTATGCTGAACTTTGCATTTAAGGGTACTGCCTTTGAGGCACTGTCAAAGGATCTGAACGGCCCTACAGCTGTAGCTTTCGGAATTGAGGATGCAACAGCACCTGCAAGAGTTTTGCTTGAGTGCTCCAAAACCATGCCGAAGCTGGAGTTCAAGTCAGGTGTGGTAGAAGGAATTTACTATGACAGCAAGGGAATCCAGGTTATCGGAACAATTCCTTCAAGAGAAGTGCTTATTTCCAAGCTGCTTGGAAGCTTGCAGGCTCCGATTGCAAATCTGGCTCGTGTGCTGAAGCAGATCGCAGAGAAGAAAGAGTCTCAGGCATAATAAATGAGCAATTTGCTTTGCAAATTGTGTTTCTGGTCTGCAAACTTCGCTTTTGTAACTTTTTGTAACTAATTCTTAAATGCTTATAAATAATTAACATGTGAATAGTTCTTATCAACTAAAATTAATCAAAATGGAGGTAAAGGAAGATGACAACCCAGGAATTTATCGAGGCAATAAAGGGCCTTACAGTTTTAGAGTTAAATGAGTTAGTAAAAGCTTGTGAAGAAGAGTTTGGCGTATCTGCAGCAGCAGGTGTTGTAGTTGCAGCAGGTCCTGCAGCAGGCGCAGCTGAAGAAGAGAAGACAGAATTCAACGTAGAGCTGACCGATGCAGGTCCTAACAAGGTTAAGGTTATTAAGGTTGTTCGTGAAGTTACCGGCTTAGGTCTGAAGGAAGCTAAGGATCTTGTTGACGGTGCTCCGAAGGTGGTTAAGGAAGGCGTTAGCAAGGCAGAGGCTGAAGAGCTTAAGGCTAAGCTGGAGGCTGAAGGCGCTAAGGTTACATTGAAGTAATGATCTGATAATAAAAAAGTTAAAGCTTTAATGATTTGTTAATTTAATTAAAAATATGGGAGCAGTTATAAAGGGTGACAGAACCTTTAATAACTGCTCTTTTTTTGGCTTTGCAGGATAATCAGCCCCCAGGCATTTTTGCCCGCTAAAAAGCTGAATTTATAATTATTTATTAATTATAAAAAAATATAAATAATTAAGATTTTAACTCTTTCGGACGCATTAGGAGCCTAAGTGCTAATTATTTTGTGCAAAATTAATATAAAATACTTCAATAAAGTCTTGCTTTTATTATCAAAAACCAATATAATAATGTTAGAGGATAATTTATTTATAAATATTAGCTAATTAAACATAAAAAGATGGCATTCCTTCTTGAAGCGGGTGTTATCTATCATTATATGAAAAATAAATCCTTATTTACATAAAAATAAATGAGCGGACGGTATTTTGGGATTTATTAAGGTACAGCATTTATGCAAGGTATAATGCTATCCCCCCTTAATCTTTAAATGCGTAGTATTTTTACTGCTACGCAGCTCGTATTTACGGTAGTAAAAATAGAAAATATCCACTTGAGTTGTTATTTGGTGGTAAGTCCAAAACAAAGGTGGATATTTTCTGTATTCATTGGTATGTACAATCTTTCATTTGTGCTTTTATGACTGGTTCAAATTGAGTTTGATAGTTTGTGTAATGTGCAGCAATGTACATAACACATTACTATATACCAATTAATTCTAAATTCAAAATTTAAGAGGAGGATAAGAATTATGCAAAAAATTATGAAACGCATGTTGGCAGCGATGCTGGTGCTGGCCTTGAGCGTTTCAACGCTGGCCGCTTGCGGTAAGAAGTCTGAAGACGCTGGCAACAATGAAACTACACCAGCTGGACAAACAGAGGTAAAAAATGAACAGGGAGATTCAGGAAGTGACGGCAAAGAGGCAACTCCTACTGTTGCTGAAGAACCGGCCATGGATCTGGGGGGAATGGAAATAATCGTTGGTGACTGGTGGTCTCCTCAGGAAACACCTGAACCCAAGAATCAGAAGGAAGAAGACACTCTGGCTTATCGTAATGAATTCATGAAGAAGTATAACTTCACTATTAAGCAGATTGCTATTACAGATTGGGGCGGAATGCAGGAGCTGTTTACAACTTCTGTTATGGCAGAGGATCCCGCTGCTCACATATTCTTATTGGAGCAGGCATGGACAGCTCAGCCTTTGGCAAATGGTCTGCTTTATGACCTGGCAACTCTTGAGAATTTTGATTTTACAGAGGAAAAATGGAATCATAACCTTATCAAAATGATGACATACGGTAATTCCATTTATGGTATGGCATCCGGTTTGTCCGAACCCAGACTGGGTGTATTCTGGAACAAGAGATTATTCAAGGAAGCAGGACTTGATCCGGATCTGCCATATGATCTACAGGCCAGAGGTGAATGGACTCTGGATAAATATGAGGAGATATGCAAGACCTTAACAAGAGATACTAATAATGATGGTACTATTGATACCTATGCATTTGCTAACTTCTCCGTTATGGCAATTAAAGGTGCCATGACCATTTATGGTTCAAGATTTATCAATAAGGATGCAAATGGCAAGTTTGTTAATGATACAAAGAAGCCTGAATTCCTGGAAGCTGCTCAGTGGGCAGTCGATATGGTAAAGAAGGGCTACGAGATGCCTCAGCCTGAAGGCTCCAACTGGGATTGGTTCTATGCAGCATTCCATGATGCAAAGGTTGCTATGATTTGGGATGAGCAGTATTGCGTAAGCAGATGGGAAGACATGACTGATGACTGGGGCTTTGTAATGCTTCCTAGAAAAGACGAGAATACTCCTTATCGTCAATACTTCAAGGATAACGTAGTTGTTATGCCTAGCATTTATGATAAGGATACAGCTGAAAAGATCGCATTTGCTTATAACCTGTTCACAAATCCTACACCTGGTTATGAGGATGACACCGAAGCTTGGAAGGAAGACTATTATCCTAAGTTCCGTGATGAAAGGGCTGTAGATGAGACCCTTGTAAGGATGTTGAAAGATCCTAGCACAGAGGTTATAGAGGAGTATCAGCCTTTCGTATACGGTACAGATCCCGGTCCTGACTTCCTGTGGGAAGTATACGGCTTAGGAAAGACTCCTGCTGAGAAGCTTGAAGAGATGACTACTAAGTGGGATACCGCTATAGCAGAAGCTAATAAATAAAAACTAATAATTAGTTTAATCATCAGAAAGAGGGAGAAGGTATATAATATTCTCCCTCTAATTTTTTGCCTGTTTTTGAATGTATCGTATTTATTGTCGGAACTTAGTCTGGAGATTAATTATTACGGCTTTGGTGAATATGATATAGTGTTAGTAAAATTATTGTGGAAAGGCGATAAAGAAACACTGTATATATAGCTGAAGTAAGTCGTTTTAAGTCATGCATATAGACAATAAAATCTTGCTCCACAAAGTAGTAATCAGTCTTATATTGTGCAATTGTTCTGCTTTCACACTATTATAATGCAGATGTGATTGTGCATAAATATCAAAAAATTACACGTTTTCATCAATATTGTATCAGACAAAATATATAAAATATGCTATAATAAAGTCTAAAATTATAATTTGCCTCTGTTGTGAGGTATAATGCTATCCCTCAACCTTATAATTGCATAGTCTTTTTTGCTTAGTGATAATATCAAACTAATCAGTAAATTGATAGTTAATAGCAAATAGTATAAAAACGACTTGCATTGGATGAGACCTGATGATCGGTAGAATTGGTTTCGTTTGATAGTATGTGTATGCACCTTGCCGTGTATTACACATTACTATAGACAATATATCAAATAAGGAGGATAAGCATTATGCAAAAATTTATTAAACGCACGCTGTCTGTGATGTTAGTGCTTGCGTTAAGTATTTCATCACTTGCAGCATGCGGAAAGAAGGAGAACACAGATAACCCTTCAACCACACCGGCTGGTGACACAACAGTAAATACAGGCTCAGAAAATAACAGCAGCGACAGCACAGATACAACTCCGACAGCAGCTGAAGAGCCGGCTATGGACCTGGGTGGTATAGAAATCATTGTTGGAGACTGGTGGTCTCCTCAGGAAACACCTGAACCCAGAAACCAGAAGGAAGAAGACACTCTTGCTTATCGTAATGAATTCATGAAGAAGCACAACTTTACGATTAAGCAGGTTGCCATCACAGACTGGGGCGGCATGCAGGAGCTGTTTACAACATCTGTTATGGCTGATGATCCTGCAGCTCATGTATTCCTTTTGGGATGGGGCTGGATAGCTCAGCCTTTGGCAAACGGTTTGCTTTATGATTTATCAACCTTAAAGAGCTTTGATTTCACAGAAGATAAGTGGATAAAGTATATTACAGATTTGATGACCTTTGACGGTTCCATATATGGTATGGCAGCCGGAACCCCTGAGCCTAAGCTGGGCGTATTCTGGAACAAGAGATTGTTCAAGGAGGCAGGACTTGATCCTGATCTGCCCTATGATCTGCAGGCAAGCGGCGAGTGGACAATCGAGAAGTACGAGGAGCTTTGCAAACAGCTGACCAGAGATACCAATAACGACGGTACAATCGATACATACGCACAGGCAAGCTTCTCCGTTGACTACTTGAGAGGCGCAATTACTCTTCATAACGCGAAGTTTATCGGCAAGGATGAAAACGGTAAGTTCTATAATGCAACCGCAGAGCCTAACTTCCTGGAAGGTGCACAGTGGGGTATAAGCCTGATCCAGAAGGGCTATGAAATGCCTGCTCCTGAAGGCGCCAACTGGGACTGGTTCATAGCTGCCTTCCACGATGCTAAGGTTGCCATGACCTGGGCAGAGCAGTACAAGTGCGGAACATGGGCAGATATGACAGATGACTGGGGCTTTGTACTTCCTCCCAGAAAGGATGCAAATACACCTCATACCATTTACTTCAATGACAACATAGCAGTTATTCCTTCATGCTTTGATGAGGAGACAGCTGAAAAGATCGCATTTGCATATAACCTGTTCACAAATCCTACTCCTGGATATGAGGATGATAAGGATGCATGGAAGGAGTCATATTATCCTAGCTTCCGTGACGAGAGAGCTGTAGATGAGACTCTGGCTCTGATGTTCAGTGATGATGTTCGTATCTGCAACGATGTTCAGCCTTTCGTATACGGAACAGATACAGGTCCTGACTTCTACTGGGAGGCCTATGCATTGGTAAAGACTCCTGCTGAAAAGATCGAGGAGCTCACAACCAAGTGGGAAACTCTTATTGCTGACGCAAATAAATAATAAAACATAATTTTAAGGGGAGGTGGATAATCTCCCCTTTTCTTTTATGAAGGAAGTGCTTGGCATTTCCTCTTTATATAATGCTGATCACGCAGTCAGCATAATTATTTCAATAAAGGCCTGACAGTATGTATTAATACAGCCTGTAGCTATCGCTTACACTTAGATTCTCAATTAAGATTCTTTTTGAAATATTAAGTTTAAATATTCTTAATTATAGAAATCAGAGGTTATTGAATAAAGTATAACAATGATGGATCTACGGGAGAAAAAAAAGGAGGAAGTAGATGAAGGCAAAATTTATTATTACTCTGATTTTTACATCAATAATTACTCTGGCATCCGGCTCGGTATGCTATGCGGAAAATCCGCTGGTACAAACGGTGTACACAGCAGATCCGGCGCCTCTTGTATATAATGACACCCTGTATCTTTATACCAGCCATGATGAGGATGGTTCAAGCTATTATACAATGAATGACTGGCGCGTTTATTCCACCACAGATATGGTTAACTGGACTGATCACGGTGCTCCCTTATCCTATAAAACCTTTGTGTGGGCAAAGGGAGATGCATGGGCGGGCCAGTGCATAGAAAGAAACGGCAGGTTTTACTGGTACATATGTGTGACTCACAGAAGTATAGGCAGGCCGGTTATCGGTGTGGCCGTATCCGACAGCCCGACAGGCCCTTTTGTTGATGCACTGGGTTATCCATTGGTATATTCTGACTGGGGTGATATTGATCCTACGGTATATATAGATGATGACGGGCAGGCATATTTGTATTGGGGCAATCCCAATCTTAAGTATGTCAAGCTTAATGAGGATATGATTTCATATGATAAGGAAGCTGGTATAGTCAGTGTGCCGATGAAGGAGGAGTACTTTGGCAGGAGGGAAGGCAATCCTGACAGGCCGACCCTGTATGAGGAAGGGCCCTGGCTTTACAAGCGTAACGGCATATATTATCTAATATACGCTGCCAGTGGTATTCCTGAAAACATAGCATATTCCACAAGCGACTCTCCAACCGGGCCGTGGACCTTCAGGGGTATTATTATGCCTACCCAGGGAGGGAGCTTTACCAATCATCCGGGTATTATTGAATATAAGGGGAAATCCTATTTCTTCTACCATAATGGAGCCCTGCCGGGTGGTGGCGGATTTACACGTTCGGTTTGTGTTGAAGAATTCGAATACAATGAGGACGGCTCCATTCCCACCATTAATATGACCAGGGAGGGGGCTGCGGCTATAGGTAGCCTTAATCCATATACGAGGGTTGAAGCCGAAACCATGGCATGGGCTTATGGAGTGGAAACGAGAAGCAATGCCGAGGGCGGAATAGAGATATATGATATTGATGACGGTGATTACATAAAGGTTAAAAACGTTGATTTTTCAGACGGAGCTGCGGTTTTTTCCGCAAGGGTTTCATGTGCAGGAAGTGGAGGAGCCATAGAACTGCGTCTGGATAAAATCGATGGAGAGCTTATAGCTAGCCTTCCTGTCGGATATACAGGAGGGGAGGATAGATACGACTTATGCTACACCAGCATAAACGAGGCAAAAAAGATTCATGACTTATACCTGGTGTTTAGGGGTGAAGGCGGCGACCTTTTTAATATTGACTATTGGCAATTTTACAAGAAATCAGATGAGCACAGGTTATTGGCTGTCAATGCCTTCTGCGATAAATATAAAATTGATACAACAGACGGAAGCAACCAGGCGGAGTATAAGGTTACCGCCATTTATTCTGACGGTACAAGTGAGGATGTTACCCCCTTTGCAATTGTGGAGCCTCTGGCTGATGATCTTGTGCGGGTTGATAAAGGGATTGTGACAGGATTAAAATATGGTGTTGCAGACATAATGGTGAGCTATAAGGATGCTTCCGATCGTTTTAGCATACATGTTAAGGATTTTGCCACTGAGAAGATAGTGGATAAATTGATTGTAAATAATAACGCCGGCCGTCTAATTCTTGGTGAAAACGGCAGCTTCAGCATTATAGCTGTCTATAAGGACGGGCATACGGAGGATGTCACAAATAAGGCTTTCTATAACAATCCAAATAAGGATGTGGCTGCTGTGGCCAATGGAGCTGTTATGTCAAAGGCTGTCGGAAGCACTGAAGTGACGGTAAGATATAAGGGTGAGCTTGGAGATGAGATTAGTACCAGCCTGATTGTAACGGTTTTGCCAAAGGAAGAAGAAACTGAGAATGCAGAGCCTGTGAAGGCGGAGGTAAGCGGAGTATCAATTAACAACAAAGACATATGCCTTAAGGCAGGAGAAAAAAAACAGCTGATATACAAGGTTCTACCTATGAATGCCGAAAACAGGAGAGTGAGCTTTACCAGCAGCAATCCCGAGGTTGCAACAGTGGATAAATATGGTAAAATCACTGCTGTAAGTAATGGAACTGCGATCATTACGATAACTACCGAAGAGGGTCCATATACAGATCAGTGTGAGGTTACGGTAACAGGCGAGTTGCCTTCTGATGACGGTATGCCGCCTGAGGATAAGCTGAGGAGCAACGATACCCATGTTCGGGCTTTAGATGAGGCTTCGGAAAAGCAGGATGGCAGGGCCGTTGTATTTATATGCGTAACAGCTATTATTGCTGTTGCCATGCTGGCGGCAGGAATTATAATTTACAGAAGAAAAAAGCCAACAGAAAAGCAATAGCATGGCAAGGCGGGCTTAATTGAAAGGCACACCATTTCCGGAAGCTTTCGGCAAACTGTTTAATTAAATTGCTGGAAATTTGATAAAAGTTATAAATTTTAGTTTAGCAATATATAGTAGTATAGTTTATAGTTGACATTTAGGCTTGTTTGTTATAAGCTAAAATATATAGCTAAAACATTATAGCAATATATTGATATTATACAAAAAAGTGATATATTGAAAATGAAGATATAATATAATTTGCTGAGATTTATGACTTAAGTTTCAGTTTATAGCATTTTGCATATATTTTTTTATTGTGATTTTTATACCAAAGCAGGGCAATTTTTGTTATAATATAAAAGACATTATCTGGTTAATTTTGATATAAATAACAAGAGAGGATGTTTTTATGGGAAATATCAATATAACAGCCGTACCTGATGAATATAAGAAGGCGGCGCCGGAGCAGTATCGGGGAAAGCTTTGTGAGGTAATTTATGAGGTACATAATTATATAAATTCAGACCGCAAGCTGGTTACCAACCAGAATATCAGCCCTGAAGAAGCCGGCAGGGAAACGGTTAAGGATAATGCGATAGATAAGTCCTGCTATGTTTATTTGCCTGCAGGCTATGATGAGAACGACAAGAGTAAAAAATATGATGTAATGTATCTTTTGCATGGTGTTGGAGGTAACCGCTTCGAATGGCTTTATGGAAGCGGAAGAGAGGACGACAATTTTGTAATCTGCAATATCTTTGACAATCTTATTGCCAATGGCGAAATAGAGCCTTTGATAGTTGTTATTCCGGAGGGCAGAAGCGCCCATGACTGGACTGACACATCCTTTAATTCTGAAGGAACCAATTTGCTGGGCTTTTATTACTTTGATTACGAGTTAAGATATGATCTGATTCCTTTTATAGAATCCAATTACAATACATATGCGGATATCCGCAGGACTGCACCTGAGGATATTGCATACAACCGTATGCACAGGGCGATATCGGGCCTGTCAATGGGTGGAATGCAATCCCTGAATCTGACCTTTGGCGGTTACAGATGCGATCATGTAAAATACATAAATGGCAATGATGGCGGATGGAGAAACGGACTGGGTAATACGGTCCGGACTCCGGGCATGGAGGATCTGTTTGCTTATGTAGGGGCTTATTCCAATGCGCCGACATCAAGTGACGGAAGCATTCTTGGGACGGACATTGCCGCTAAAAAGCTGCAAATTCAGCTGCTGTATATGACCTGTGGCACAGCAGACGGTATAGCGTACCAGATGGGATATGAAAGGGCTGTAAACGGTCTTGCGGAGGCGGCACAGGGCTATATTGACAATTTCTATAAAGTACTTATCAAGGATGCCGGACATGATTTCAATGTATGGAATAATGGGGCTTACAACTTCTTAAGGCTGGCCTTTGGCAGATGCCGGTCGGAGTCGGTTCCAAACAGCGTCAGCTTAATGCTGGATAAAGGTTGATAGGCTTTATCTGATCTTTTATCTATAAGGGGATGTCAGGCGGAAGGACGTTTTTTCGACAGCTTTTACAAGCGGTCCGGAAAATTAAACTATATAATGGAGGGAATTATACATGCTAAGCATAAGAGTCGCCAAAACCGAAAATGGATATGTGAAGGGATTGCCGGCAGCAGATCCCAGAATAACAAGCTTTAAGGGTATTCCTTTTGCAGCACCTCCTGTTGGTGAGCTTCGCTGGAAGGCACCGCAGCCGGCAAAGGATTGGGAAGGAGTTCTTGAGGCTTATGATTACAAGCCAATCTCAATGCAGGCAAAGCCGGTTATTGATGTAAATAATGTTTATACCAGAGAGTGGACTATCGATCCTGATATAGAGATGAGCGAGGATTGCCTGTATCTTAACATATGGACTCCCGCTGTAAGTCCGGATGAAAAGCTTCCTGTATATGTATGGTATTTTGGTGGAGGCTTGCAGGTTGGGCATCCTTCGGAGATGGAATTTGACGGAGAACGTATTGCCCGCAGAGGAATAGTTGTAGTAACTGTAAACTACCGTCTGAATGTATTTGGCTTCCTTTGCCATCCGGAGATTACGGCTGAATCACCTGATGCTCCTGCAAACTTTGGCCATCTGGATCAGCAGTTTGCCACCAATTGGGTAAGGCGCAATATTGCTGCATTTGGAGGCGATCCCGATAATATAACAATCGGCGGACAGTCGGCCGGTGGCGGCAGTGTGCTGGCCCAGCTTACATCTCCTCAGAACGAAGGCTTCTGCAAGAGAGCAATTATACAGAGTGCAATGATAACGAGCCTTTACCCGTTCGGCAGAGTACCCGGGGCAAGGCAGACTCTGGCGGAGGCTGAGCAGGAGGGTATTAAATTCTTTGATTTTCTTGGTGTAAAATCCCTTGAGGAAGCCCGTAAGCTGGATGCATTCTACATACGAGACAAGGCAGTTGAATATCGCGGCTTCTGGGGAACAGTTATAGATAACAAATTCTGTGTAGGGAATTCCTTCGATCTCTTCCTTAAGAATAAGAAGCTGCAGGTACCTGTAATGACCGGTCATACCTCTGATGAGTTCTATGCAGTTCCTCATGTGAAGAGCATAGAAGAGCTGAAGGAGCTTGCAAATCAATTGTTCGGCGATGCTGCCGATGAATATTTGAAGCTGGTTAAGGCAGACAGTGCACCCTTTGAGGAGGTAATTAAAAATGCTTCTGTCAGAGGGATAGAATATGCTATAAGACTTGCAGTTCAGGCTAATGCTGATACAGGTGCCAACCTTCCCATCTACTATTATAATTTTGATGCGGAAATACCCGGTTGGGATAATCCCGGCACCTTCCATTCGGTGGATCTGTGGTTCTTCTTTGAAACTCTGGCAAAATGCTGGAGGCCGTTTGTCGGAAAGCATTATGATCTTGCCCGTATCATGTGCAATTACTGGTGCAATTTCATCCGCAACGGAGATCCGAACGGCAAGGATTCCACAGGAGAGGATTTGCCGAAATGGGAGCCTTGCACACCGGAGGCACCTTATGGTATGCTATTTGGAGATAAGGTTGAATTTGTTAAGGAAGAGCCTAGTGAGCTTATGAAATTCCTTGTCAGGGAATATTTCAGGAAGAGGTAACCCACTAACATTCGGTGTTATAGCTAATGTGATCCTCCAATTTGATATATTGACAAAGGCAGCCACAATCCTCGCCGCATCTGGGATTGTGGCTGTCTTTGTTGTGGAAAGTTTAAAGCTTTGCTGGACTTTTTTTATTTTACTGCTACAATTAAGAGGGAGAGATAAGTAGAGGCTGCTATCAGATAAATCACTGAACAAATTAAAGGAGGGGTGTCGGATGAACAGTGTATTAATTGCATTTCTGCTGACCTTGTTTGCCGGTTTGAGTACAGGTATTGGAAGTGCACTGGCTTTCTTTACGAAAAAAAGCAACACCAAGTTTCTTTCCTTAAGTCTTGGTTTTTCCGCGGGAGTTATGATTTATATTTCTATGATAGAGATATTTTTCAAGGCCAAGGATAGCCTTGTGGCAGAGCTGGGCTTAAAGGCAGGGTCATGGATCACAGTTGTGTCCTTCTTTGGAGGGATGTTTTTGATTGCATTGATTGACAAGCTTATACCCAGTGGTGAAAACCCCCATGAGATGCATTCTATTGAAGAGATTAATGATGAAAATCCCCAGGAGAGCCACCATAATGACATAAGAATTAAACATGAAAAGGCAAAGGCAAGCAACAAGCTGCTGCGTATGGGTGTATTTACCGCATTGGCTATTGCTGTCCATAACTTTCCGGAGGGCTTGGCCACCTTTATTTCATCGCTGCAGGAGCCTACAATTGCGATACCGATTGCAGTGGCAATAGCCCTGCATAATATTCCTGAGGGCATTGCGGTATCGGTACCAATCTTTTATGCAACAGGTAGCAGGAAGAAGGCATTTTTGTATTCCTTCCTGTCCGGCTTGTCCGAGCCGGTAGGCGCCTTGGTGGGATATATCATCCTTATGCCTATTTTAAATGATACCGTTATGGGAATTATCTTTGGAATGGTGGCGGGTATCATGGTTTATATTTCCCTCGATGAGCTTCTTCCTTCAGCCAGGGAATATGGCGAGCACCATCTGGCGATTTACGGCACGGTTTCCGGAATGATATTGATGGCGGTAAGTCTGCTCTTGTTTATTTAGGAGATGACAGGAACGAGTAAAGCGGAGCATTGGAGATTTTGGACTTATGAAATATATATGTTCGTTAAAGTGAATGAGGAAAAGCAAAAAAGAGGAAACTCACAAATCGTTTACACGATTTGCTCGTTAAAGAAAAATATACAAAACAGGTCGTACTTATTTCTGTACGACCTGTTTTGTATATTTTTCTTTAAATTGTATAAATTTGTCTGTATAAATTCAATTAATTAAATAAATTATCGTTGACAGTTGCAAAAAAGTGTGATAATATGAAATGTGCACTATTGTGGTGGTATGTGCCTAATTAGCAATATTATAGCATATATATTGAAAATTGCAAAGAAATTTTTTATGGCAGATGTATTAAACGTAAGTGGCCGGACGGCTGCCTATGCTTGTATTGTCTGGCTATTTGGTCTGCAATGCAAGCTGAGCTTGCCATGCAATCTTTTTCAGATTGCAAAGAGCGCAGTATGCTTTTTGAGAATTTGCTTCTTATGCCTTAGCTTATATTAAGCTTATATTATCTATTATTTATCAAAGTTTGATAAGAAGCAAGTACTAATAAGCATATATGGTGAGCTTTTTTTGCAAAGCTCAGTCTTATTGTTTCAATCTTACTTATTGTTTATACATTTGCATATGCCACTGATGGCTTGTGAAGGATATGCTGCTTGCTTTCTGTTTTATTAAGTAATCAGCTGTGTTTAAGTAATCAGCTGGCAATTTGAAAGAACCTATTAAAATCAAGGGGTGAGAACGTCAATGGACAAAAACAGAATGCATCCGGTTAAGTCAGGCAACAGCGTTAGAATGAGTTTCTCCAGACAGAAAGAAGTCCTTGAGATGCCCAATCTCATTGAAGTTCAGAAGGATTCCTACAAATGGTTCCTTGAAGAAGGGCTTAGGGAAGTCTTTGATGATATTTCTCCGATTGAAGACTACGGCGGACATCTTAGTCTGGAGTTTGTTGATTATGTATTGTGTGAAGACGACATTAAATATACTATCGAAGAGTGCAAAGAGAGAGATGCTACCTATGCGGCACCTTTGAAGGTAAAGGTAAGGCTTCACAATAAGGAAAATGGCGAAATCAATGAACATGATATTTTCATGGGCGATTTGCCATTAATGACCGAAACAGGAACCTTTATTATCAATGGTGCAGAAAGAGTTATCGTAAGCCAGTTAGTTCGTTCACCCGGTATATATTATGCAATTGATCACGACAAGATCGGTAAGAAACTATTTTCAGCTACCGTAATTCCCAACAGAGGCGCATGGTTGGAGTATGAAACAGATTCCAACGATGTGTTTTATGTGCGTGTAGATCGTAACAGAAAGGTTCCGATTACTACCTTTATAAGGGCTCTGGGAATCGGTACAAACGAAGAAATCAAGCAGCTTTTCGGTGAGGAGCCGAAGATCCTTGCAAGTCTGGCTAAAGATCCAAGCACATCCAAGGACCCGCAGGGCAGCTATCAGGATGGCCTTCTTGAATTATACAAGAAGCTTCGTCCCGGTGAGCCTTTGGCGGTAGAGAATGCTGAATCACTTCTTCACAGCATGTTTTTTGATGCCCGCAGATATGATCTTGCCAAGGTAGGAAGATATAAGTTCAATAAGAAGCTGCATTTCCGCAACAGAATCGTCGGCTTTGTCCTTGCCGAGGATGTTGTTGACAAAAACACCGGCGAATTGTTGGCCAAGGCAGGAACAAGGGTTACAGATGAGCTGGCAAGACAGATTCAGAATGCTGCAGTACACTCTGTTGTTGTACAAGCGGAGGACCGCAATGTCAAGGTAATCTCTAATATGATGGTTGATCTGTCATATTATGTTGATATAGATGGAAAGGAAGTTGGAATCTCGGAGCTGGTTTATTATCCTGTTCTTAAGAAGATCCTTGCCGAGAATTCTAATATTGAAGATATTAAGGAAGCTTTAAGGAAAAATGTCAACGAGTTGGTGCCTAAGCATATTACCAAGGATGATATTATTGCTTCCATCAACTACAATATTCATCTGGAGTATGGTATAGGCAACGAGGATGATATTGATCATCTGGGCAACAGAAGAATAAGGGCTGTTGGTGAGCTTTTGCAGAACCAGTACCGGATAGGACTTTCCAGAATGGAGCGTGTTGTCAGGGAGAGAATGACAACTCAGGATCAGGAGGGTATCAGCCCGCAGTCCTTGATTAATATTAAGCCGGTAACTGCTGCTGTAAAGGAATTCTTCGGAAGCTCCCAGCTGTCACAGTTTATGGATCAGCATAATCCTTTGGGCGAATTGACCCATAAGAGGCGTCTTTCCGCACTTGGACCTGGTGGCTTGTCACGTGATCGTGCAGGCTTTGAGGTGCGTGACGTTCATTACTCCCATTATGGAAGAATGTGTCCGATAGAAACACCTGAAGGTCCCAACATCGGTTTGATCAACTCTCTTGCTACCTATGCAAGAATTAATGAATATGGCTTTATAGAGGCTCCCTATCGTGTGTGTGACAAGTCTGATCCTATGAATCCGAGAGTAACCGATCAGGTAGTATACATGACCGCGGATGAAGAGGATAAATATGTGGTTGCACAGGCTAACGAGGAGCTTGATGAAAACGGATATTTTGTAAACAATACGGTTTCAGGCCGTTATAAGGACGAGACAAGCCAGTATGAGAAGCATAAGATTGACTTCATGGATGTTTCGCCTAAGATGGTATTCTCAGTAGCTACAGCTTTAATTCCATTCCTTGAAAATGACGATGCTAACCGTGCCCTTATGGGTGCCAACATGCAGCGTCAGGCCGTGCCGCTTTTGGTTACCGAGGCACCGGTTGTAGGAACGGGTATTGAAGCAAAGGCGGCTATTGACTCGGGAGTATGCGTACTGGCCAAAAAGGATGGCGTGGTTGAAAGGGTAACGGCTAAAGAAATAATTGTCAGAAATGATGATAATACTAAGAGCACTTATCGCCTGATTAAGTTTGCAAAGAGCAATCAGGGAACCTGTATCAACCAGAGGCCTATAGTATCAAAGGGTGACAGAATTAAAGCAGGCCAGGTTATCGCAGACGGCCCTTCCACCTGCAACGGTGAGCTGGCTCTCGGCAAGAACCCGTTGATTGGCTTCATGACCTGGGAAGGCTACAACTATGAGGACGCCGTATTGATTAGTGAGCGCCTTGTACAGGAGGATATATATACCTCCATTCATATAGAAGAATATGAGGCGGAGGCCAGGGATACCAAGCTTGGCCCTGAGGAAATTACAAGGGATGTACCCGGTGTCGGTGAAGAGGCCTTAAAGGATCTTGACGAGCGGGGTATCATCCGTATCGGCGCCGAGGTTCGGGCCGGAGACATCCTGGTGGGCAAGGTTACTCCTAAGGGAGAAACTGAGCTGACTGCAGAAGAAAGACTCCTTAGAGCAATCTTTGGTGAAAAGGCACGTGAGGTAAGAGATACGTCACTTCGTGTTCCTCATGGAGAATACGGTATTGTTGTTGATGCCAAGGTATTCACCAGGGATAACGGTGATGAGCTTTCACCCGGTGTAAATGAAACCGTAAGAGTATATATTGCACAGAAGAGAAAAATCCAGGTTGGTGACAAGATGGCGGGTCGTCACGGTAACAAGGGTGTTGTATCCCGTGTATTGCCGGTAGAGGATATGCCTTTCCTTCCAAATGGAAGGCCGCTTGACATTGTATTGAATCCTCTGGGCGTTCCTTCCCGTATGAATATAGGTCAGGTGCTTGAAATACACTTGTCACTGGCTGCCAAAGTGCTTGGTATAAATATAGCGTCACCGGTATTCGACGGCGCTAATGAGGAAGACATCATGGACACCCTGGAGATGGCTAATGATTACGCAAATCTTGAGTGGGATGAATTTGAGGCAAAATATAAAGATAAAATAGATCCTGAGCTTCTGGAATACCTGAAGACTCATCAGGAAAACAAGGAAGAATGGAAAGGGGTTCAGATTAACCGGGATGGAAAGATTCTGCTGAGGGACGGCAGAACCGGCGAATACTTTGATAATCCTGTAACTGTCGGTTTCATGCATTATCTGAAGCTCCATCATCTGGTTGATGACAAGATCCACGCCCGTTCAACCGGTCCTTATTCACTGGTAACCCAGCAGCCTTTAGGTGGTAAAGCTCAATTCGGTGGTCAAAGATTCGGTGAAATGGAGGTTTGGGCGCTTGAGGCTTATGGTGCGGCTTATATCCTGCAGGAAATCCTGACAGTGAAGTCCGACGATGTAACAGGCCGTGTAAAGACCTATGAGGCCATTATCAAAGGCGAGAACATCTCTGAGCCCGGAATTCCTGAATCCTTCAAGGTATTGCTCAAGGAGCTTCAGTCACTGGCGCTGGATGTAACTGTTCTTGATGAGAACGGTCAGGAGATTAAGATGACTGAAAGTGTTGACTACGGCGATTCTGATCTTACTCCATTGATCGAAGGAGACAACAGCTTCAGATATGACGAGGGCTATGAGGAAGCCGGTTTCAGTCGTGGCAACGTGGATGATATTGAAGCTGATGTATTCGATATCTATGAGGATGAATCAGATGACGCGGATGATTTGGATGAGCCGGAGGATCTGCTGTTGGAGGATGATATATTCGATGATGCAGATGATGACGACTTCTGATAAATCCGAGCCAGGCCTTAGTAAATAATATTATGGCAGGCAGGTCAGAATGTCTGAAATTACAGAGCAAATGTCTGTAAAATTACAGACCGGAGTCTGTAATTATGAATATCGAAGGGAGAGCCAAAGGGATGTCTGAATTTATGAGCAATGAGATAACCTATGATGCAATAAAAATTGGTTTAGCTTCACCTGAGAAAATCAGAGAATGGTCCAAAGGCGAGGTTAAAAAACCTGAAACTATAAATTATAGAACCCTTAAGCCGGAAAAGGATGGCCTTTTCTGTGAAAGGATATTTGGTCCAAGCAAGGACTGGGAATGCCACTGCGGTAAATATAAAAAGATAAGATACAAGGGCGTAGTATGCGACAGATGCGGTGTAGAGGTTACCAAGGCCAGTGTACGTCGTGAAAGAATGGGTCATATAGAGCTGGCGGCACCCGTGTCCCATATCTGGTATTTCAAAGGAATACCAAGCCGTATGGGGCTTATACTGGATCTGTCCCCCAGGGCATTGGAAAAGGTATTGTATTTTGCTGCTTATATAGTATTGGATAAGGGCAATACCGACCTGCAGTATAAGCAGATATTAAATGAAAAGGAAAAGCAGGAAGCAATTGAAAAATACGGAGAGGGCAGCTTCCGTGTCGGTATGGGAGCAGAGGCTATCCAGGAGCTTTTGAAGGCGATTGATCTTGATAAGGAATCCAGGGAATTAAAGAAAGCCCTGAAGGATTCCACTGGACAGAAGCGGGCCAGAATAATCAAGCGTCTGGAAGTAATAGAGGCCTTCCGTGAATCCGGCAACAGGCCGGAGTGGATGATTTTAACCGTAATACCGGTTATTCCTCCGGATTTGCGCCCTATGGTGCAATTGGATGGCGGACGCTTTGCTACCTCCGACATGAATGATTTGTACAGAAGAATTATCAATCGTAACAATCGTTTAAAGAGACTTTTAGAGCTGGGCGCTCCTGACATCATCGTCCGCAATGAGAAGAGAATGCTTCAGGAGGCGGTGGAC
>Ga0207747_1001330_pt1 | contig 18057 bp, 25 predicted proteins | sample HigsolmetaGSP11D_FD_184839 | JGI IMG/M metagenome (GOLD analysis project Ga0207747, IMG submission 184839) | High solid enriched microbial communities from the Joint BioEnergy Institute, USA - SP1-1-D (SPAdes) | ecosystem: Engineered > Bioreactor > SSF (Solid state fermentation) > Aerobic >...
CAATGAAAAAGATAACCCCGTTTTTTCTTTGCAATTCAACGAATCCAAATTTTTCAGGTGTTGTCATGGCTTTTTTCACGATGCGCCACGCTTGACGCAAAGCTTCAGCGATATACTCTTTTACTTTTCCTCCGAACTTTTTTTGTCCTTTCCGAGCAATCTCCCAAGCAAGCGTCATTACGTTTTGCATCGTTACTTCCTCCTTTTTTTATTTTAATGCGTTATCGCATTTTCTAATTTTATTATAAGTGCGATAACGCATTAAGTCAACACCTTTTTTAAAATTTTTTGCATAAAAAATCCCCTCATTTGATACGACATAATTCGACAAATTTCGTGAAATAATTATGTTATTTTTATAATGAAAAAGATATGTAGGGGGATAAATTATGAGTGAAAAACAAAAGAAACCTTTTTACAAAAAATGGTGGTTTTGGGTCATAGTCATCATTATCGTTGGCGCTGCGGCGAGCGGCGGAGGGGAAGAAAACAGCGATCAAGCGAAAAAAAGTGAAGAAAAAGCAACGACCACAACTGCAACTGCTGAATCTGAAAATAAAAAAGAAACGACAGCTAAAGAAGAAACAACTGAAGAAAATGTGGAAACTGAAGTAAAAGAAGAAGTTCCAAGAGAATACAAAGCAGCGCTACAAAAAGCGGAATCATACGCTGAAACTATGTATATGTCGAAAGCAGCGATATATGATCAGTTAGTATCCGAACATGGTGAAGGTTTCCCTCCTGAAGCCGCTCAATATGCTATTGACAACCTTGAATGGGACTGGAAAGCAAACGCATTAGAGAAAGCAAAACAATACGCCGAAACGATGAGTATGTCTGATTCAGCTATTTATGACCAACTGGTTTCTGAGCACGGGGAAAAATTTACACCTGAGGAAGCGCAATACGCTATCGACAATTTAAAATAATAAAGGAATAAGCCTACTCGCTTTGAGTAGGCTCTTTTTTTCATAAAAAAAGGCGGAGTCAGACTCCAACCTTCAACAAATTATTTCCCGAGATTTTACCCACATTTCACCCACATTTCACCCACAAAAAATATATCTAATATGATTTTTTATGAATTTCAGTATTTGAAGAAATGCTGAATTTACAATGTATAAATCAATTTTTGATTCGTTTTGATTTTTGTATATTGTTCTGATGTGATTATGGTGAATATTCTATAAACCTTTATTTATCAATGGTTTGGTGGGTATATCATTTCTATTTACCCACATTTTACCCACCGATATCCAAATATCTCTCTAACTTTAACACCGCCTCATCTTCCTGTTTTCGTGATACGTGCAAATAAACATCGGCGGTCATGTTTATCTTTGTATGTCCAAGTCGATCACTAACTGTTTTGATATCCACTCCACTTTCCAGTAACATAACTGCGTGGGTGTGACGGAGTGCGTGCGGACCGAATTTGCTAAGGTTTGCTTTTTCAGCCATGCTCTCTAAAATCGCATTTATTTTCCATTCGTGATATGGAACACCATATTGATCGACCAACACATAATTATTAAACTGGTATCTTCCGAACTGTAATTTGTTTTTCGCTTGCCACAATTGAAATCTTTTTAATTCTTTTGTCAGTTTGTTGTCCATAGAAATCACTCGGTTACTTTTCTTTGTTTTTGGCGGGAAGGTTCCGAGATGATTTCTATTTTTGTTTATGGTCATTAATTTGTTACCGAAATTAATGTCATCCCACGTAAGAGCTAATAATTCGCCTTTTCGTAACCCTGTGCGTAGCAAAATAAAAACAGACATGTATTCGTCAAACTCAAATGTTTTAGCAACCATCATAAGTTTTTCCACTTCTTCTTTGGTGAGGAATTTTATTTTCTCTTCCTCGTTCCCTTTGGAAATAGGGACGCCTTTAAATTTGTTCCTATCGATAATTCCGTGCTCAACTGCTTTGTTCACAATAGTCATAAATGTTCCGTGTAAACTTTTAACTGTACTTTCCTTCATTGTTTCCAATTTTTTATTTATAAATTTTTGATATTGCATTCTTGTTAGTTTTTGCAATTTGTAATTACCAAGTTCGGGGATAATATGGTTATACAATCTTGTTTTTCTTGTTTTTAGTGTTGTTTCTCTCAACTGTCCTCCATACAACTCTAAATACTGTTCAATCCAATCCTTTACAGTAATATCGCTGTTTTTTACGATATCGACATCGCCAACGAACAATTTCTTTTCTATTTCCGCAGCGGCTAATTCCGCTTCTTTTTTTGAAGAAAAGCCACGTTTTGACTTTTCTTTTATTTTTCCTGTCACTGGGTCAGTGTATTTAATGCGGTATTCATATTTGTACTTCTTATCGCCTTTGTTTTTATATTTTCTTATACTGGCCACCATCATCCCTCCGATTCAAAAATAGGCGAGCCGTCGCTCGCCCATCTAAATTTTTAGCGCTAAAAATTTAGTACAACTTTTTTTAACTTTCCAATAATCCGCACGTTTTTCATATCATTTCTTTGTAAAACGATTGGTTGATATTTCGGATTTTCGCTTTGCAAAATAATCGTGTCGTTTGTTTTATATACGCGCTTTAGGACAATTTCATCGTCGATTAGAACAGCAGCAATTTCTCCGTTTTCCACGTCGTCTTGCCTGCGAATTAGCAGCAAATCGCCGTCCATAATGCGCGCGTTCATCATGCTGTCACCTTTAGCGCGTACAAAAAAGTATTCTCCGCCATTCAACCAACTCGTCGGCACTTCCTCATACCCATCGATATCTTGATATGCCAGCACACCATTTCCACAGCTGACTGTCCCCACGATCGGGAGTTTGGTGAAATTTAAAATAGTTCCTTTGTTTTTCGAATCTTCCGATTCTAAGTTAAAACTAGGATCGATGTCTGACTTTTTTACATTAAATGCTTTAGCTAATTTTTCGACGTTTCCTGGATTAATCAATGTTTTGCAGTTGATATAATCAGATAACGTACTTTTAGAGATACCAGACATCTCGCTTGTTTTTAGTTGAGTCCATCCTCTTTCTTTCATTAATCGTTTTATATTATCGGATATGACTTTTTTTAACGGGAGATCTCTATCAATCAACCAACTCACCTCCTTTCAATTAGAATATTATCCGAAATATTACGGAAAGTAAATAATTTTTCCGAAAAAAATCGAAAAAATAAAACTTCAACATGGATTTATAAAATTTATTTAATTTCCGAAAAAAATCGGTTGACATTCCGAAAAAACTCGGATAATATATAATCAAACAGAGCGGCAGGAGGTGAAATTGATTGCAAATTACATTAAGAGCAGCAAGGGTGAACGCAGGTTTAACACTTGTCGAAGCAGCAAAACTTTTTGGTATCAATAAGGATACCCTCTCTAAATACGAAAGAGACTCCTCTAACGTACCAAGAAAGTTTTTCATTAAAATCGAAGAAGTTTATGGAGTACCAGTAGACAATATTTTTTTTGGTAGAGAATCCGAATTTTTTCGGAAAGAAAAACCGAAGAGAACCGCATAAAGGAGGAACACAATGAACCAACTAGTCTTTTTTGAGAACAACCGAGTGGTAACCGACAGCTTAACGGTTGCGGAAGCGTTTGGGAAAGAACATAAACATGTAGTTCGTGACATTGAAGTGCAAATTAGCAAGTTGCATGAAGCTAAGGAACATGAATTCGTGAAGTCCAACTTTGGACTTGAGATTTTTAAAGCTAAAAACAACAAGGAGGCTAAAAAATACCTTCTCACCGAAGAGGCGTTCACGTTGGTAGCGATGTCGTACACAACACCAGAGGCAATGAAAATGAAGGTGCGGTTCATTGAGGAGTTTAAGCGCATGCGCGCGGAATTGGAGAAGCAGAAACAGCCGTTCAAACTACCGACAACGTACAAAGAAGCACTACTGCAGTTGGTTGAACAAGTAGAGAAAAACGAACAGCTTCAGTTACAAAATGCTCAAAAGGATCAAATCATCAAAGAATTACAGCCAAAGGCAACTTATTACGACCTAGTACTGCAAAACAAATCATTGCTATCAATCAGCAAGATAGCAAAAGACTACGGTATGAGTGCTAGAAAACTTAATAAACTGCTTCATGAATTAGGAGTTCAATACAAGCAAGGCGATTGTTGGTTATTATACGCAAAGTACCAAGACAAAGGCTACACACAAAGCAAAACACATGCAATTGATTCAGAAATAAGCAAAATGCACACGTACTGGACACAAAAAGGACGTCTTTTCATTTACGAAACTTTGAAAAACAAATTAGGCATCTTACCTCTCATTGAAAGGGATGATGGGTATGCTAACGTTCAACATCGATGAACACCAAATTGAACAACGTTTTCTTGAAGAACTGCGGAAACGATTGGATAAAATTCAACACCGCCACACATTTTGGGATATGAAAGAGCTATGTCGCCAAACCTGCATGAGCGAGAACAACATCAAAGAGAAATTCTTTTACGATCCGCGTTTTCCGAAATTTCGGGTCGGAGGCAAGTGGTACTTCCCAGCGAAGGAATGCGAAGAATTTTTGATTATGTGGCTCAAGGAGCAGCCGACGAACTGAAAGGAGGTGATAAGGTATGACATTCGGTGAAATGCTTACTTATACAAACCGACTGAAAGAAATTATCTACTCAAATGCTCCGCAGTTTATCAGAGATCGCAGGTTGGCAAACCTGATGTCTGATATCGAGCAAGCATACAATATTCCAACTCTGCGGGATCAAGAGTTTGAGAAAGAAAATCCGTTCGTGATGCAGCTGTATCGCGCGGTGTCAGAAGCACGGAGTATTTGAGGAGGTGAAGAATATTGAAATCCGGCAAGCGGCCAACCAGGAAAGAAAAACTCACCATGCTGCGGTACAATCTCAATCCAAACAATTGGTTGGTTTCAAAAAGAAATGGGGATATGTTGACGTTGGTGCATCGGTATACGAACACTATTAAGCAGATTCCAAAAAAATTGAAAGGAGGTGGTCACAGTGAACGTCCTTGAACAAGATCGAAAGTTGGCGGATAGGCTCTGGGGATGCGGCAGCATCTATTTGGATCGTGCAAGAGTTGCGTGGGTGAATGGTCAGTTTGATAATGCAGATCGTTGGATAAAGGAATACCAGCGTTGCAAGAGCGATCTGGACGAGCTCATCAAACGGAAAAAGGTTCATGATCAACTCGTTGAGATTGCTCAGATGATGGATGAACTTGGAATTGACGTGATCAACACAGCACAAAAAAAGTCTCACTCTGCCAAGTGAGACAAGCTAAGAAAAACAATCCTATCGTGATTTTATCACAAAAAAGGAGGAATAAAAACAATGAATATTACTGTTGAAATCAAAGCACCTGATTTGGTGAACGCGATACAAACACTTGCTCATGCAATCAGTAAAAATCCTGAATCAGCTGCAACCATTACTTCTAATATTGAATCTATTCAACCAACCCAGCAAGGGCAACTAGCACTAGACGCACAAGCCGTTCCAAGCGCGGTGCCTACAGCTGCGCCGACGCAACAACCAGCACAACAAGCACCAGCACAGCCCGTGCAACAACCAGCACAACAAACTGAACAACCAGTACAACAACCAACACAGCAGGAACAACCACAAGCTGTGCCGACATCAGCGCCAAGCTACACACTTGATCAGCTTGCAGTAGCGGCAACACAATTAGTTGATGCCGGAAGACGTGAAGAATTGGTTCAACTGCTCGCTTCATTCGGTGTACAAGCCCTTACAGCGCTACCAAAAGAGCAATACGGTGCATTTGCAACAAAACTACGTGAAATGGGGGCGAAGATTTAATGCAGGCTGTCGCCCATTCAGAACGAGAACACGCGCTTCTTTCAGCCAGCGGCGCTCATCGTTGGCTCGTTTGCACACCATCTGTAAGGCTTGAAGAACAGTTTCCGGACACAACAAGTGAATACGCCAAAGAAGGAACGTTGGCACATGAAATTGCCGAGTTGAAGCTACGAAAATACTTCATCGAACCGATGAGTCAACGTTCTTTCTCTGCCAAACTCAACAAATTCAAAAAACGTGAATTGTTCCAAGATGAAATGTTGAAACATACGGACACATATCTTGAATACTTGCAATCTATTACACTCAGCTTTTCTTCCAAGCCATATGTAGCAGTTGAAAAAAGGGTAGATTACAGCGCATATGCACCGGAAGGTTTCGGAACTTGTGACTGCATCATCATTCACGGGGAAGACCTTTACGTCACCGACTTCAAATATGGGAAAGGTGTGCCGGTATCAGCCGAAAACAACCCGCAGATGAAACTGTACGCATTAGGCGCATACTTGGAATACAGTCTGTTGTATCCCATCAAACAGGTTCATTTGGCCATTGTGCAACCGAGATTAGACAGCATTTCGGAATGGTCGCTTTCAATTGACGAATTGCTGGCATGGGGCGAAGAGATCAAACCAATTGCCCAAAAAGCTTTCAACGGCGAAGGGGAGTTTGTTCCTGGCGAACATTGCAAGTTCTGCCGGGCAAAAGCGCAATGCCGAGCAAGGGCTGAACAGTACACAGCGCTTGAAGATTTCAAGATGATGAAACCGCCTCTCATCAGCAATGAAGAGGTGGGAACCATCCTAGAAAAAGCTATCGCCCTCGAGGCGTGGGTGAAAGACTTGAAAGAATATGCCCTGGCTGAAAGTTTGAAAGGAAACGAGATCCCAGGATGGAAAGCTGTTGAAGGTCGCAGTGTGCGACAGTTCACAGACATAGACAAAGCATTCGAACACTTGAAACAAAACGGAATCGATGAAGCAATGCTTTATGAACGAGTGCCTTTGACTGTTTCCAAGCTTGAAAAACAGCTGGGAAAAAAAGAGTTTCGCAGCTTAGTAGAGGAAGCAGGTTTTGTAGAAAAATCGCCTGGAAAACCTACACTTGCTCCGATATCGGACAAGCGTCAGGCTATCACTGCTGCGCCTGATGCGGCGAGTGATTTTCAATGAAATGTTCAAGATGTGAAAGAGATATAACACACAGTGTTTACAAGATTGCTTTTGGTAACGAGATTCTTTGCATTGTTTGTTATTCAAAGATTCCTTACAAAGAAAAACTTAAACATGCAAAAGGAGGTGTGAGCGAATGAAGGAAGTTACAACGGTTGAGTTAGATCGAGAAGATCTTGGAGACGCAATCTATCAATACCTTTATGAAAAAGGGTACGTTACGTCTAAAGTGGAGTTTGTTTACGAGATTAATAGGTTTACTGGGAATACCATAGTTGCAGGTGCAAAAGTAGTCGTTGAACATAAAAAATAATCACTTTAAAGGAGAGATGTAAACATGGCAAATCAAAATCCAACTCGTGTTGTTACTGGCGAAGTACGTTTTTCTTACGTGAATTTATTGAAACCTCGTGCAAGCCAATTCGGTGGAGAAGAAAAATTCAGTGTCACAATTCTCGTTCCAAAATCCGATATCGCTACAAAGCAAGCTATTGACGCAGCGATTGAAGCAGCAAAAGAGATTGGCAAAAAAGAAAAATGGAACGGGGTTATACCTCCTGTTCTAGCTATCCCCATCCATGATGGTGACGGCGTACGCCCATCGGACGGCATGCCGTTCGGAGAAGAATGCAAAGGGCATTGGGTTTTTACGGCAACCTCGAAAGCCGATCAACCGCCTAAAATCGTCGATATTAACTTAAATCCTATTCTTGACCCAACTGAGATTTACAGCGGTATGTACGGACGGATTGCGATCAATTTCGCTCCTTACAACAGCGCCGGGAAAAAAGGGATCGGCGTGTATATCAGCACAAACGTTCAAAAAACAAGAGACGGTGAGCCGTTAGGAACATCTGCCCCAGCTGCGGAAGCTGATTTCGGCACTCCAGTTCAGCCAAATGTTGATGCGCAAATGCCGAAAGGTATGCAACAACCGCAACAAACATATCAACCTCAAACACCGTATGGACAGCAGCCACAACAGTCTTATGGGCAACAACCATACGGTCAACAACCACAACAACCGCAACAATTTGACCCGATCACAGGGCAGCCTATTAGTGGTGGAGTGTACGGAATATGATCCGTACGCTCAACATCGACATTGAGACATTTTCTACAGTGGATATCCAAGAATCAGGGCTCTACAAATATGTTCAGAGCCCTGACTTTGAAATACTATTATTTGCTTATTCGGTTAATGGCGGTGCAACCCAAATAGTTGACCTGGCGCAAGGGGAGCAAATTCCACATGAAATTATTGCAGCGTTAGGCGATCCAAACGTTACAAAACATGCTTATAATGCGGCGTTTGAATGGTACTGTCTTAGCAAATTTTTTCATACACCGATTGAACAATGGCGCTGCACCATGATTCACGGTCTTTATTGCGGGTTTACTGCTGGGTTAGGCGTAACAGCTAAAGTGCTTGGTTTGCCGCAAGACAAACAAAAAATGACCATTGGGTCAGCGCTTATCAAATTGTTTTGTACGCCTACTACCCCAAACAAGAAAAACGGCGGGAGAACAAGAACACTTCCACACCATGAGCCGGAGAAATGGGAGCTTTTTAAAGAGTACTGCCGGCAAGATGTAGAAGTAGAAAAAGAGATTGAAAGAAGACTGTCCAACTTCCCGGTTCCTCAACAAGAACAAAAATTGTGGGAGCTGGATCAACTGATCAATGTGTTTGGCGTGAAAATTGACCAAGATATGGTTGATAGCGCTTTGTATGTGGACGAAACAGTTAGAAGTCAGCTAATGAAAGAAGCTGCTGCTATCACCGGGCTTGAAAATCCCAACAGCGCACAGCAAATGGTGGAATGGCTCAAAAGCCGCGGGGTTGAGACGGACAATCTGCAAAAAAGCACAGTTTCAAAACTTGTGAAAGACACAAACGGTGATATTAAACGAGCGTTAGAGATTCGTCAAGAGCTCTCTAAAACAAGTGTGAAAAAGTACCGAGCCATGCAAAAAGCAGTTTGCGAAGACGGACGTGTGAGAGGACTGTTACAGTTTTACGGCGCCAATCGTACCGGTAGATGGGCTGGACGGCTTGTCCAGGTGCAAAACCTCCCTCGTAACTACCTAGAAACACTTGCACATGCTAGAGGGTTGGTCAAATCCCGAAAAATAGACGCATTGAAACTGATATACGGAAGCGTATTTGATACGCTTTCCCAACTCATACGAACAGCATTTGTTCCGAGTGAAGGTCATCTGTTTGTTATATCTGACTTTTCAGCGATTGAAGCCCGTGTTATCGCTTGGTTAGCCGGTGAGCAATGGAAACTGGACGTTTTCAACACTCACGGTAAAATCTATGAAGCTTCTGCGTCTCAAATGTTTGGTGTTCCGATCGAATTAATCAAGAAAGGAAATCCCGAATATGAGCTAAGGCAAAAAGGAAAAGTGGCTGAATTGGCTTTAGGTTACCAAGGGGGAAAAGGTGCGCTGATTCAAATGGGCGCGTTAGACATGGGGCTGACAGAAGAAGAACTGCCAGACATTGTGAGACGTTGGCGATCCTCAAATAAACGTATTGTTGATTTATGGTACAGCTTGGAAAACGCCGCATTGTCCGTCATGAGAACGGGGCAACCGGCAGGGGTAAAAGGGTTAATTCTCGCAAGAGAAAGCGACATTGTGAACGGTTTAGACTTTTTAACAATTACCCTTCCGAGCGGGCGAAAGCTGTTTTACGTCAAACCTTTCCTTGCGGAAGGTGATTTTGGCAAAGAAGCGCTTTACTATTACGGCTTGAATCAGACTACGAAAAAATGGGAGCGGGTTTCAACGTATGGAGGGAAATTAGTGGAAAATGTCGTTCAGGCGATTTCACGTGATTGCCTGGCTGAAAGCTTGAAGCGATTGCATCTGGCAGGTTTCCAAACGGTTATGCATATACACGACGAGGTCGTGCTAGATGTACCGAAAGAAAAAGCTGATCTTGATAAGATCGCAGCCATCATGAGCGAACCGATTGAATGGGCGCCTGGTCTCCCATTGAAGGCGGAAGGGTTTATTTCAGAATTTTACAAAAAGGATTGAATTTTATACCCAAGGAGGAATTGGTCGATGGAAAAATTTAGAGCGTTGTATTTAGGACATAGCAGGGATGCAAGAAAAGCCTTAACCAAACTAGGCTTAGCAACTGAAAAAGAATTAGCGTATTTGAGCGACGCGGATGTGGAAGAGCGTCTTAATGAAAGCGGCCATCTAATCTTTGAGTCGGGGGATGATTTTGTTGTTGTTCCAAAAGAATACCAAGATAAAATCATTTGGATTTGTAGATAGGGTGATGATCATGCTAACCTATCAAACTTTCATGAAACACGCGGATAAGGTCATCAAAACAGCTAGTGAAAGTAAAGCCGAATTACATGGCGTATATCACCATAAAGACGGTTCGCTAGTTGTGACCGATAGTTTTCGTTTGTACAAAGTGTTCAGAATTGAACATGATAAAGAGCTTGGCTCGATCTACACGCCAAAAGGGAAAAAGATTGATAACCCTTACCCGAACACAGACCGGTTGGTGCAAATTCCGGAAAACAGTGAATCTTTCACTTTTGAAACCAAAGAAATGTTACGAGCGGTTGATGTTGTTACTTGTGCTCCAATATCTTTAGGAGAAACACCAATTGTACGTTTTAAAGAACACGAAATGATGTGTCAATTCAACGGCTTTGATCGGGCTTTTTATAAACTTCCTATAAAATTTAAAGAGAGCTTTGTTTTAAACGGTCAGTTTTTACTGGACGCATTGAAATTGCTCAAGGCAGCGAAATGCAAAGAATTTTCGCTTTTATTTACGGGACGATTAAGACCGATCTTTTTGGTAGCAGACAACATCACAATCCTGATCATGCCTATACGAATCTATTGAAAGGCGGTGTTTGCTGTGAAAATCGTAAAAGGCGATTTTGAAAAATTGAAATCTGAAATGAAGTTGTTTCAAGCGGATGTTAAACAAAAAATCAAAGACCTTTCCAAAATCAGAAAAGAAAAAGGGTGCCTAAACGAACAAGAAATAGAAAAACTAAGAGATTTAGAAAAACTGGAAAGGCTTTACAATCCTTCAAAAGTGCTACCAGGACAGCTTGAAAGTGTTTCCCTTGTTGTTGATTACAAACTGTTTACCAAGTTTCTAAAGAAAATCGAAAAACTGCCGCATGAAATCAACATCGAAAACAATTGTTTGATCGTTAAATACTGGACAGCGCAGCGTACATCGGGGCGTTTGGAGCTGCGCGATCTATCAAACTATTATCTTCATTTTCAGCATATGCCCGTTGTGTATTTGCCGGTTGCGGAGGTGAAAGAAGCATGATTCAAACGATTACGAAGTTCGGAAAGTCCAAACAAGAGCTAATAAAACAATGCCGCGAGTTGGAAAAACGGGGGTTTGATTATGTTGCTCCAATAGCAAAAATCAAACGACATCGGAAACTTTGGAAAAACCCGGATGGAAAGTATCACCGTTACCGGCGTGACTTTATGGGTGTAGCCGAAGGGGAATTTTATTTCGTTAAGATGAGAAGGGAAGTTTGAGAATGGCGGCTGAAGCAGATGAAGGTTGCGAATATTGGAAATACAGGTATAAGCAGGCGCAAGCAAAAATTGAAAGATATAGAGACGTATTGGAATGGTATGCCCACCCAGAAACATATAAGAGAGCAGGTAACGGTGAGTACGTAATAATGATGGATAAAGGCTGGAACGCCAAACAAGCATTGGATAACGACGAAGGAAGGAATGAAAATATGAGAAAAGTTAGATTCACTTTATCCATGAATTTAGTTGGTTGCAAAAGAGAAGAAGTCATGGAATTTGATGATGATATGACGGATGAAGAAATACAAGAACAATATGAACAATGGAGAGAGGAACAACTAGATGGCGGATGGGAAGAGATTGATTGACTATTAAGGAGGGAAGGACAATGAGCGATAAAGAGCGGTTGCAGGAAATAAAAAGGAAAGCAATCACTTTTAATCAAGAATTAAGAGAAATCGACCTAGAAGAACACATTGATTGGCTCATCGAACAGGCAGAAAAGGTTGAATGGTATGAGAAAGTATTAAAGCAAATTGCTAGACATGAATTGTTTACCGAAAGTTATTTTTGTGATTTAGAAGCTAATGAATTAATTTATAAAGCGCAAGAGGTGTTGGAGGGTGAAGCTAAATGACAGATAAAGAACGGTTGGAAGAAATTAAACAAAAATATCAATGGGCAATAAAACGTTCATTGGCTAATAGAATTGATGATTCTGATATCGAGTGGCTCATAAAACAGGCGGAGAAAGCGGAATATTACGAAATGAAATATGAGAATACCGGTGCTATTTTCAATCGCCGGCACATGTTAGACAAGATTGAACGATATGAGAAAGCAATAAAAGAATGCATCGAACGGATGAATGAAGGCGGAGCTGGAACGAGAAGTTTTGTATATGAAAAATTGAAAGAAGTGTTGGAGGGAACGGAATGAAATGGTTTTTAATAGGAATTCTAGTATTTTTAGCTATATTAATTTGTTTGGAACTAAAAGATTAAGTCTTTCTGTGAAAACGAATTGGCGTGAGCCTTAAAAGAAATGGCGAAACTAGGTGATCTGCATGCAATACGATAGACAAATAACCATATCTGCAGCTGGAAGCCGAAAAGCCACTCTTTGGCCAGCGCAAACGTTGTACTGGTCAGAATTGGTTGACCGGCTCAGAACAGCTGTCAGAGGTACAGAAACACTGGCTGAATATCTCAAACTGCCCAAACGTGAACAAGATGAACTGAAAGATGTCGGCGGGTTTGTTGGCGGAAAGCTTGAGGGCAACCGCCGAAAAGCAAACCATGTCATCGGCAGAGACTTGATCACGCTGGATATGGATAACATCCCTGCCGGTGGTACAGCTGACGTGTTACGGCGCATTGAAGGGCTTGGATGCGCCTATGCCATCTATAGCACCCGCAAACATGAGGAAGCAAAACCCCGTTTGCGGGTGATTGTTCCTTTGAACCGAACGGCAACTGCTGATGAATATGAACCGTTAGCGAGAAAACTGGCATCCATCATAGGTATATCATTTATGGATCCCACAACGTTCCAAGTTCATAGGCTCATGTATTGGCCGTCATGCTGTGCTGATAGTCAATACGTGTTCCAATATGCAGACAAGCCTTTTTTAGACGCCGATGGCCTTTTGGCAACCTATCAGGATTGGCGGAACATTGATGAATGGCCGCAGGTGCCTGGAGACGAAACAAAACACGTCAGACTTGCTGCCAAGCAAGGGAATCCGTTAGAAAAGCCTGGTGTTGTTGGGGCGTTCTGTCGGCAGTACAACATACATCAAGCAATTGAGAAGTTTCTCCCTGGCGTTTATGAGCCGGTTGATACTGACGCGAACAGGTACACCTATGTGGCCGGCTCTACGGTTGGCGGTGCTGTTGTGTATGAAGATGGGCTGTTCCTATACTCCCATCACGCAACGGATCCATGCAGCGGGAGACTGGTCAATGCGTTTGACCTGGTCCGTTTGCACAAGTTTGGCGATCTTGACGATGAAGCCAAACCAGATACGCCGGTGAACCGTTTGCCGTCTTTTACGGAAATGTGTGCTTTTGCTTTGAATGATGCGGGAGTTGCGGCAATCATCAACCAAGAACGGTATGAAAAAGCCGTTGAGGATTTTGGGGAGCCTGGCAATACTCCAGCGACGAAAGAAGATTTAACTTGGATATCCAAGTTAAAGATAAGCCCGAATACCGGACAACCTTTAAAAACAATCGAAAACGCTCTGACAGCTCTTGAAGGAGATCCGAACTTAAAAGGCAGAATCAAAATGGATTCATTTGCCGAAGCCATTATCGGGGTGGCACCTCTTCCTTGGCCGCCAAGAGATCAAGAAAAAGGCGAATTTCGGTGGACGGATGCCGATGATGCGGGATTAAGAAGTTATCTCGAAAAAATTTTGGGTTTCCGTTCAAAAGATATGATCAATGATGCTTTGGTATTGATCGCTGCCAAAAACCGTTTTAACCCAGTAGTCGAATATTTGAACGGTCTCAAATGGGACGGTGTTAAGCGTTTAGATACATTGTTTATTGATTACCTTGGAGCTGCAGATACACCTTATACGCGGGCAGTTGCCCGTAAATCCTTTACTGCAGCAGTGGCCAGGGCGATGACGCCAGGAATCAAATACGATACGATGCCTGTTTTAACAGGGGCGCAAGGCCTTGGGAAAACGACTCTCATTCAAAAAATGGGGAAATCTTGGTTTTCCAACAGTATCGAATCATTCGACGGAAAAGAAGCAGCTGAATTGCTGCAAGGTGTTTGGATTGTCGAAGTAGGCGAAATGAGCGCCTATAACAAGACAGATGTTCAAACGATCAAGGGGTTTTTGAGTCGAACAGAAGACCACTATCGAGCAGCATACGCAAGAAAGGCTGAAAAGCATCCAAGACGATGCGTCTTTTTTGGGACAAGCAATCGAAGTGACTATCTAAAGGATCCAACAGGTGGAAGACGTTTTTTGCCGATTGATGTGGGTTTGCAAAAACCTACAAAAAGTGTTTTCAAAGACTTAGATGGGGAAGTGGATCAGTTATGGGCAGAGGCCGTGATGTATTGGCGGCTTGGGGAGCCCCTGTTTCTCACGGGAGAGCTGGCAGAGGAGGCTAAACGGCAACAGGAAGGGCATGCTGAACAAGATCCAAGAGAAGGAATGATTCGGGAATTCGTTGAACGCCGTGTGCCTGTTGACTGGCAAAAGCGGGATATTGGATCGAGAAAATTATACTGGTCTGCCGAATTCGGAAAAATTGAAACCGAAACCGTTGAACGGGATCGGATTTGTGCTGCAGAAATATGGGTGGAATGTTTTGGGGGTGAAATCCGAAACATGAAGAGGTCAGACACAATGGCCATAAATGACATTTTAGACAAATTAGAGGGGTGGGAAAAGGAAAAAAACCCTTTCCGGTACGGACCATATGGAAAAGTTAAAGGGGGGTATAGAAGGGTTAAAAAACCATAAAAAGGAAAAACAAAATGTCTACTTTCATCGATTTTTTGTCTACCTTCTATTGATTTTGTCTACCTTCTAAAAAATGGAAATGTCTACCTTGTCTACCTTGAAAAATGTCAAAGTAGACAGGTAAGGTAGACGTTAAATCCCTTGATATATCTGTATTTATTTATATTTGTCTACTTTGTCTACCTTATATAAAAGAAAAATAAAAAATAGATAAAATAGAGGGTATTATACCCGCCTATACGCCTATTTAAATAAATATATAAAGGCGCATAGGTAGAAAGTATACACTACTGTTTCGGAGGTGTGAAAAATGCGAGAAAAAGAGATTGAAATATATCTACGGGATGAAGTGAAAAAAGCGGGAGGAAAAGCGTATAAATTCGAATCGCCGGGCAACGCAGGCGTACCAGACCGTATGATTATTTTTCCTGGTGGCCGCATCATATTCGTTGAGTTAAAAGCGCCAGGGAAAAAGCCGACAAAGTTGCAAGTAAAACAGATGAATGTTTTGAAAGGATTCGGGTGTGATGTCCGGGTGATCGACAGCAAAGAAGGTGTTGATTCTTTTCTACGTGAAGTAGGTGAAGTTATATACGGATACACACTTGGAAAGAAAAAAAGGGGGTGATGCCGAATGAAGTTCATTCCACACAGCTACCAAAAGTATTGCATCAACCGGTTAATTACGTCACCGGCACTAGGGCTGTTTCTGGATATGGGCTTAGGTTAGGTAAGACAGCCATCACCTTAACCGCCATCAACGATTTAAAATACAATCGATTCGCGATAAATAAGGTTTTGGTCATTGCACCGAAGAAAGTGGCCGAGAGCACTTGGGTGAGAGAAGCGAAAAAATGGGATCATTTGCAATTGCTACGGTTTTCGATCTGTTTAGGGTCAAAAACCAAACGGATCCGAGCGCTTAACACACCAGCCGACATTTACGTTATCAACCGCGAAAACGTTCCTTGGTTGGTGGATTATTACAGGAATGAGTGGCCATTCGATATGGTAGTGATCGATGAATTTAGCAGTTTTAAAAATCACCAGGCAAAGAGGTTCAAAGCGCTGAAAAATGTCCGGCCACACATCAAGCGAATCGTCGGACTGACCGGGACACCGGCGCCAAACGGATTGTTGGATTTATGGGCGCAAGTGTTTTTACTGGATGGCGGGGAGCGATTAGGCAAAAGGATCACCCACTTCCGTGAAAGGTATTTTGAGCCGGACCAACGAAACCGAGACCGAGTTTTTACTTACGCCCCAAAGCCTGGGGCAGATCAAGTGATTCAAAATCTAATCGGTGATATATGCGTCAGTATGAAGGCCGAAGATTATCTAGAACTTCCGGACATCATGCATAATACGATACCGGTTGTCTTAGACAGCAGGGCGAGAAAAGCGTACGAGAAACTTGAAAAAGAAATGCTTCTTCAGGTGGATGGGGCAACGATCGACGCAGGATCGGCGGCCGTATTGACGAACAAATTGCTTCAGCTTTGCAATGGAGCTGTCTACGACGAAGAACGAAACATCGTAAACATCCACGACTGCAAGATTGAAGCATTTATGGAGTTGATCGAAGGGCTGAACGGGAAACCTGCCTTGGTGTTTTACAATTTTCAACACGACAAAGATCGTTTGATGAAAGCTTTAGCCAAAACAAGTTTGAGAGTAAGAGAGCTAAAGACACCGCAAGACGAAACAGATTGGAATAATCGACAGATTGATATATTACTAGCCCATCCAGCCAGTACAGCATACGGACTAAACCTGCAACAAGGCGGAAATCACATCATTTGGTTCGGACTGACATGGAGCCAGGAACTATATGCACAAGCCAACAAACGTCTTCACCGTCAAGGACAAACCGAAAAAGTAATCATCCATCATTTGGTGGTTGAAGGCGGAGTGGATGAAGATGTAATGGCTGCTTTACAAGAAAAAACTGATACGCAAGAACGTTTGTTGCAAGCATTGAAAGCAAGAATCGAGAAAGTGCAGGAGGGTGTGAGTGTATGACCGTAACCAAGTTAAAGAAACAGACATTTAAGCATATTGAAGCGGAGTTGTATTATTATCATGAAACGTTGAGGGAGATTGAAAGATTGCGAAAAGAAATATTGTTTGAAAAAGTGGAGCAAGATGAGAATATCGGCGGGGGAAGAAGTAATCTCCCTTCTTCTCCGACAGAGAGAACAGCTAACAGGTTATTGACACATAAAAGATTGCAAAGGATGGAAGAGATCACAGCAGCTATTGATAAAGTGTACCGCCAGCTTCCGGATGAATATAAAAAACTGGTGGAGCTAAAATATTGGGCAAAACCACAGCGCTTAACCATGGATGGGATTGCAGAGGCGTTGAATGTTGGAAGGGCTACGGTTTTTCGATGGAGAAAGGAAATTATTTATGCGATTGCGGAAGCAATCGGTTGGAGATAAAAAATGATACTATCATGATACTTTTGAAACCTTTTTTCGTGTTATTATGATAGTGTGAGAAAATTATATAGTTGGATATCTGAAATTTTTTTATAGCTTTGTTAATCTCTTTTTTACAACCCACAGACAGCACAAAAATATGAGAAAAGGAGTTGAAAAGACTCCCTTAAAAATATCGTGCGCATGGCTGTCTGCGGGTTTTTTTTATTTGGAGTTGATAGCATGACGACAGAAGAGATTATTCATTTGATCAAAACTGATAATCTTATGAAGTTTTATAAGTCGAAGGAATGGCTGCAGCTAAGAGAAGAAGTGCTAGAACGTGATCATTATGAATGTCAGAGCTGCAGACGCAAAGGCAAATATAGACGTGCAAGAAATGTTCATCATATCAAAGAAGTTAAGACGCATCCACACCTTGCGCTTGATAAGGATAATTGCGAAAGCATCTGTATTCAATGTCATAACGATGAACACAAAAGGTTGGACAAATACATCAAACAGAAAAAGTTTGTGAATGAAGAACGGTGGTGATAACACCCCCCGGTCAAAAAATTTCCCTCTTTTTGGGGGAGTTGTTCAA
>Ga0207747_1001332_pt1 | contig 18044 bp, 29 predicted proteins | sample HigsolmetaGSP11D_FD_184839 | JGI IMG/M metagenome (GOLD analysis project Ga0207747, IMG submission 184839) | High solid enriched microbial communities from the Joint BioEnergy Institute, USA - SP1-1-D (SPAdes) | ecosystem: Engineered > Bioreactor > SSF (Solid state fermentation) > Aerobic >...
TCCGGCAATCCTGCTAAGGATGTGAGCAAAGACAAAATTCCCGCAAGTATTGATGCCGATACAACAGCCATCCAATCAACTTCGCTCAGCATCATTGATGTTCCTATTGTTGCTCCTGCTGTTTGCGCCATAGTTTTTAAAGCTCTTACTCCTGCTGCCTTCAACCACTTTTTACTCATCTTACATCCATCCTTTCTTCTAAATTTTTTATCCTATTATTTGCCACCTTGATTTTTTCGTCGTATACATCGCATCGTTTCTCAAGCTCATATGTGCGTTCAATAACCCTGTTGTGAACCTCTACTTTTTTCTCTAATTGCTCAAGCCTGTATGCAATTAATGCAGTGCTCTTTTTATGTGAATAATATGAGCCTGCCAATGTACCGGCAAGGCTCATACCCCCAGTTATTAATGCAACAATTATTGCACTGTCCATATATTACTCCTCCTGTTTACTGCTTTAAGTTGTTCATTTTCAGCTCTTAGCGCGGATATTTCTGCCAAAACAGGATCTGGCTTTTCAAGATAGACGGTTACATTCATGGTGCTATCCTCGTTTTCGGCGATTTCAAATTGCACAGTTATGTTTGTATACCCCTCAAATATTGCAAATAATAAACCCCTTCAGAAACTATAATTTTAACTTCTAAAGGGGTTTTGTTTTTATTTATATAAATGTATTGGTTATTCAGAAGCTATCACATCCGCAAATCCTTCAGCTATTAGCAAACACGGCAAGGTCATACTGTGCGAATTCTGCTCCCGGCAATAATACCACCTCCAACAAAACCACCCGGGCACCTCACGGCGACACCCGGGCATAAAAAATACGCCTCCTTTCGGCGTTCCTATTGCTGTACATTATTGTCCGAATCTTCATTAAGTAGATTTACTAATTCGTTGTATTCTTCCGGTGTAATTCTATTGTTGAGTAAAAATACATCAAATTTAAGCTGCATTTCTTCTTTGGTACTGTATGCCCCGTTTTGAATTACCTTTTTACAAAATATATATGTCATATTTACCCCTCCTATAATCCTAATTCAATTAAAGACAATCTGTAGTCTAAGTCTATAAGATAATCTTCAACAGTTGGCTCTGGTTGGATTACCTGCGGTTCAATGCAGGGAAATAGCTGTATCGTTTTTGTATCGGATATACCTTCGATTTCTGCAACAATGACTACTTCGGTATATTCAGTAACACTCGGTATAATTAAGGTGTTTCCTGAAATATTACCATATGTGGCTGAAAACTCTATATTACCAATATAATTATCACCATATTGGTCTTTTATATCTGCGGACAGTGCTATTTCTGCTGTTTCTTGCCCTGCTTCAAATTGCACATATGGCTTATCTAAAATTAATTCAATTGATTTTGCTTTAGGTAAAGCAGGAGTAAAGTCTTCACCGCCTTTACCATCCCATACAAAAGCATGTTCTTCCTGCGTTTTTTCATAGTCTATAGCTGATTTGCATTGTTCATAAGCTTTTTGCAATAATTCCTGTTTTGTTTTCGTAGCATTATAAGCTAACTGAGTATACACAATAAAATCATTCTCTGCAAAACCAACTGTAAGTATATTTTTATCTATTTCATATTTCACTACTTTCAAGCTTTACACCTCCCTTAAAACTCCATTTATTTTAGTCCAAACTTTATCTATCTGTCTTAATGTTCCATTTACTTTACACCAACCATTATCATATGCCTTTTTTACATTGTTAATGTCAAATGTCATATTTGGAGGCGCCCACCATAATATGGTATAGCAACCGTCTGCGTCAGTAGTATCAGATACCAAGATTCCAGAGTCCAATTCCAAAGCCGGCCGAACGCCATCGGTGCCGTAGTACGCGAGCCCGTTGCCCAGCGTGCCGCCCGTGTCGACACGCCGCACGTAGCTCGAACTGCCGTAGTACGGGGTCCTTAACCGCCAATACCAGGGCGACGAAGTGTTTAGCTCTCGATTGGTATATTCAGACTTCGACACCGCTTCGGCCGTCGGATATGCTTTACGGCTATTGTCGTTACTGAAAAGGTCCCATTTTGAACCTTCAGCAACACCATTTTCGTTTGACAGACCGACTTCGGTATTCGAAAGCAAATATACCTTTCTGGTTATGTCCTCATACCCTCCGCCATCTACAACCCTGATTGTGGTATCAAGAATAGCATTCCGGAATGATTCTTCGAAGTTAGAAAGAAAACCGGCTTCAGCGTCGTATTCGTTATAACTAACGTTCGCATTGTTAGGCGGCGCGTCGTAAGTATGGCGGGCGCTATACCATGCCCCAGCGCCTGCTGCGCTATTAAGCCATTGGTCGATATTCGACACGCTGTAACGGTTATTTCCGTATTGCTTACGATCACTGTTCGGGTTGCTGGGTTCTTTCGCGTCGAAGCATTTCAAGGTAATAATCTTTTCGGTTATCAGCTTCACCCTGTTAGCGGTCTTATGGCCTATCAGCCATATAATCGGCGCGTCGTTGTACTTTGTATTCGGCGACTTAACTTTCGCACCTACTGGCAGATTCGATAGAAGTTGAGCCATCCTTATTTACCTCCTCAAAATAATCACCTACTTATATTTAATCCAAATGTCGCCATTTTGCATAACGTTAACATCTGCATCTGCTGTAGATAGGATAATATTTCTCACTTGTCTTACTGTATATGATGTGTTTGATTGAGCTGTAAGAATACCTGTCATTTCACCACCAGTTTTAGGTAAAGCTGCATTAGCCTTATCATATGCTTGTTTTACAGAGTTTGGCGTAGCTGCCGTTGTTGTTGAAGTAGACGATACACTATCTGTTAATTGCACATGTCCTTTTTTTGATGTAGATGCATTATCATCCAAATGTTCATTAAGTGCTTGAGCTACTTCGCTTACTTTTTGGTTTGTGTATTGTTTTGCTGAATTCAGTGCGGCATCTGCTTTTTCCTGCGCTCCTTCAGGAGTTTCTTTTGTCGCCAGTGCTTCATCATGTGCTTTGAGCACTTGATCGATTATGTCTGCGTTGTCATTAAAATCTTTCACATCATAAAAATCATCGTCGCCAGGTTTTTTTAGCTCATAATTCGGCGTTACTTCCATCAGCTAATCACCTCATTTCTTAATTGGTAATGTGTGTACTGGCTTAACTGCTCATGCGTAAAATTCGCTAGAGTAAGGTGTTGGTTATATCTCAACTCAACCGTAATAACAATGTTTGCCGGCACCATCTGCCGGGTAATTCTGACCACTTCATCAAACATACGCTTTCTTGTTAGTTCGATTTTGATGTTTAGACCATACTCACCGGTATTAAGCTCAATTACATAGCCATCCGGGCCGCAAAGACTGTCCAGCCGTTCCAATAGCACCCTATAAGTATAAGGCAGTTTATCGTTCCATACGCCCTGGACCCGAAACCGCCTGGTTTCTAAATCATCATCAGCAAAAGAGGATATTTTCAGCATCCTCTCGCGTCTTGCGATACCCTTTTCTGTTGCCGTCTGAATGAACTGATCATCTACAATGTTTTCTATTTCCTGCCAGAGTTTCTCAAAAAAAACATCCTCTATTTCCGCTATCTTCTGAAACTCTCTCAATTCTTGCATTATTGGTGGCCATAAATCTCTTATCGTCATGCAGGCATCACCTCACCCAGCACTGGGATTTCGTATGGACCTAACTCTATATTTTGCTGTTGGCCATTCAGTTTAGTGTTTTGCACGTCTACAATCCCGGCAATATCCAGTATTCGTACCTCTATCTGACTAATCCGAATCACCAAAGAATTAGATTCAGCCCACTCGCTTCGCAATTCCTTGAAATAATCATTTATAGCCGCCTCTACTGTCGGCTTCACGTCATCCCAAGTATAGCCGGTCTGCAACGTTATTTCTGGCTCTACGTTTATTTCCACCTCATTTACGCCGACAACAGTGACAACGTGGCCAATAGGTGCAATTCCATAGCCTTTCCCTTGTTTTTGCACTGGGTCAACGGCAGTCTGGATCTCATTAATTAGCGTATCTGAAGGCTTATTATATTCGCTATCTATGATTATAAGTTTTACGGTCCCTCCGCCATTCCATACCGGCTCTACTTTTACCCCTCCAACACCAGACAGGGCGCTAACTTTTTCTTTATAGTCGACAATATTGCCGCCGTAAGCCTGGCTGACAAGGCTCTCAAAATACCTCTGTCGCAGGCTTTCGTCTGTTTCTTCATCTTCTCCCGGGATTAAAATGTCGATTAGTTCGGCGGTTACACCGGAAATGTTGTCGATGTTGTCTAAAGTGCCTGAATATGCGTTTCCGATGCTTCCTAGTTGCTCACATTCGGCCTTATATTCTGTGTCAGTGACTTTTTCTATGATGACGTACGTTGTATCTTCAAGCCCCCATCTTGTGCCGATGTCGACAGGGCCAGTTGTGACAATCTTTCGTATAGCCTTAGTAGCTTGGCGCCTTATTACGCCAAGTTCCGCAGTTCTACGCTCTAAAAACTCCCCAACAGCAGTATCTGCGAAAAACAAGTCAACATAGTTTCTGAGTTGAAAATACATCTCAGCCAATTTATAGGCAGCCGGAGCAAGGGCGTCGTAGATAATAGAACCGGGGCGTTTATCTATATCGTTTGGTATCCTTTCTAGCATGTCATTAAGTATATTTTCATAGGTCATGTTTTCCCACATCAGAAATTCACCTCCCGGGAGATGGTTAAATTTCCAAAGATGCTGTGAACGTCAAAGGTGCATTTTAACTGGTCCTCGTTGAATTCAAACTTGAAATTATCAACTTCCGTAATTCTATCATCCCTAAGGAGGCACTCCCGGATTCTGCGTTTTAATTCAATTTGAACATACACAGGATCTTTACCGATGAGATTTTCAAGCTCAATCCCATAATTAAAGCTATATATTGGATACTCATACCTTTCAGTATTCAGCACCTTATATATAGCTTGTTTGAGGGCATCAAGGCCATCTATATAGCCTTGAATCCTATCGCCAGCCATTTTATAAGTCCGGCTAGTTTCTATGCTTTCATCCAAGGATAATTCAACATCTATATTGCTTTGAGGTATCACTCATCTATCACCTCCAAAATGTAAAATTGCTGGCCACCATGGTTTTGAAGCAACCTCACTTTTCGGCCAACGCTTAGATTTTTCTTAAGATTACCTACTATAAGTTCATTAGGTATAATGAGCTTATCGCTTACCTTAATTCCGTCACTTGTTACCGTGCCTATCATAAACCGGCATAGTTTAGCATTATTGAGGTAGTTTTGGATTATGGTCTTTATCTCATTGATCACAGCATCACCTCCAGGCTCATAGTGTGGACCGGGATAAACTTGTGGGTCACGGATCTCACTATCAACCGCCTGTCTAGGTCAATATCCTCTATTTGGCCGAAAAAGCTGGTTCCCGCCCGCACTCTTACGTCACCCAGACAAGATAATTCCAAGGTTTCGACTTCTCGATTATAAAGTCGTAAGAGTGCATCAGCTTTGGCTTTTGCCTGTGCTGGGTTATAATTCTTGTCCAGTACTTCAAAATATTGCAAAAGGCCATATTTAGCAATTGAACCGCTGTCCCGAGTGATATAGACATCGCGCTTACCTGTGGTCTCATTGTCGGAAACTATCTTGATTTGGTTATAGAAATTATCGTCGACGGACTTCTCATACTCAAAATCATAAGTCAGGCTCTCATCGCCCATAACCAGGTCCAGCTGGAGCTCCTGCAGTTCACGTATAGCTATGCTGCCAAATTCGTCCCTCAAACAGTACCATCTGCCGGTATTCATCAAGGTATCGCTTATGGCATTGTAGATAATATCCAACCAAGTCTTATCATCCTGGACGCTTACCGGCAGTTTGTAACCAGTATTGGTTAACGTGCCTACCCTCAAGCCAAAATAATTACACATCTTTCTTACAAGGGTATCTATGGTATCGTTTTTGACTACAATAGTATCTTTGGCCTTGCAATACCTTAGCTGGTCATAAGCCGTTACAGTTATTTCTTTCTGCTTGTTCTGGTCATGCTTAAAGACGTAGCCATAGAAGATGTTTGCTTCGTCATAACGGAATCGTACCACGCTGCCGTTTTGGATTCGCAAATCATCATCAATATAAGAGAATTCGAGCTTGCTACATCCGTCATTCAGTTTATCTGAATATGAGACAGACTTCACAAGCTCGCTTATCTCATATATTTGACCATTCACTTCAACCAAGAATTCAATCATGACGGAATCACCAACTTCTGCCCGGGATAGATAAGGTTTGGATTTTTAATTATGCTCTTGTTGGCATTGTATATCTTAGTGTATTGCGCTCCATTCCCATAGTATTTCTTTGCTATCGCCCAGAGAGTATCGCCTGGCTGCACAACATGCACCCCATTTGATTTTGGGTTAACTTTAGGCGCTGTTGATTCTTTCTTAACAGTTGCTTTGTTTGATTGCACTACAACCACGGATTTTTTACCATATTCCCTGTATTCCAAAAGCTTAAACGAGACATATTTGTCTCCTTCTTCTCCAGCTCTCTCAATGACGGTCAATTCTTCGATCAACACAAGGGTATTGATATCATCACCAATGCCATTGCTGGCGATAAACCGCACCGGGGCTTTTTCTTGTCTCCACTGCTCAAAAAGTCGCAAGTAGAAATCAGGGCCCCGATAATCGCCTGAAGTTTCAACATAGTGCAGGGGTCTATGAGGGAATTCTGCTTCAAAGCTGTACTGCTTAAGCTCCATATGAGTGGGGATGGCAATCTGGCCAAGCTTGAGTATCTCATATTTTTCAATGGCCTGGGCACTGGATGTTTCTATCTCTTCAGGGTTAACCGGAAGCCTATATGTTACATTGTCTTTATCAAAGAAAACAGCATAACTCATGTATATGCCCCCTCTGCGGTCATAGCAATTTCTTCCTGGAGTATCTTTCTTATACGGCCAGCTAATTTATCCGCGTCTGTTTCCTGATGCACGTCGCCAAAGCTTATCTGGATATTGGGAGCCAGGGTAGCAGTGGTAAATTTGTTTATATATTCACGCTGTGCAATGTCTCTTAAATACTGCAGATCTTCTTCAGCCATATCAACTTCAACTGTACTGCCATTTATACCCGTCACAGGTAATGCGCCATTAACCATATATGAATCAAATCCTGAGTCAACACCTGAAAACAGTGTTCCGATCTTTCCGAATAAATTCTGTACGCCTTCTACAGCCCATGAACCAACCCTTTTACCGATGTCATATCCGAAATTTACGCCGTCCGTAATGTCCATCATCTGCATTCTAGTAAACTCTTTATAATTTTCAGGTTTTTCGCCCAGCCAATCCTGCATGCTGTCCTTTAACCGCTGCAGGCTATCTGCCATACTAGTGCCGAGAACCTTATCTATTGCAGATGCTATCGACTGCACAAGATTTAAAACATTTGTGGCCAAGTCCACAAATAATTTTTTTATACTATAAACAGGATTATTAAACACATTCGCTAAAAATTCCGCAAAGCTTATCCACGGATTTACCAGATAAGCCAGGCTATTATACAGAAAAGCAAAAAGGCCACCGAATAAACCTCCAATCCAGCCTATAACTTCCGATACTGTATCCCCGAATTTTATCATTGCATAGAGTAATAATCCTATAGCTGCGCCAATAAGTAATATAGGCCAATTAACCGCAAGCCATGCCGCTGCCTGCGCCAGTATGGGTTGTACCATAAGCCATAGTTTCGTAATGAGCATAGGTATTTGAGTAACGCCCCATAGCATTAATGCCGCGGTTATCGCGACAAGGATTGGCTCTATAATTGGCCAGATAATAGAAATCATCTCACCTATCTCTCTGATAGTGTCAATTACAATATTGACAGCAAATGCAACAATATTAAAACCTTTAATTAAGCTGTCAATTAATTTTATAAATCCCGGACTGTTAATCAATGCATTAATATTCTGCATTACAGGAGTAAAAGCCTGTAAAGCACCATTTTTGATTTCATTCCATGCATCTCCGAATGTCCGGGGCATATCATTGAACATATCATTTATATTCTTAGCAGAGTCAAACACGGCGTTTTTAATAATATCAGCTGTTATGGCTCCTTCCGCTGCCAGTTCTTTTAACTCACCTTTTGGTTTGCCCATATATTTTGCGATGGCGTCAGCTATCATCGGAGCGTTCTCCATGATAGACCGGAATTCGTCTCCCTGAAGCCTTCCGGCTGCCATAGCCTGAGTAAGCTGCAGTAACGCAGAAGATTGTTCACTTGAGCTTGCACCACCTAATTTAAAGGATTTCTGAACCAGCTCAGTAAACGCTATTAATTCATCATTTGAGGTAAATGCATCTTTTGCAAGCAACCCCATTTTCGCTACTGCATCAGCCATTGCAGTATACGCACCGCGGGAGCGTTTAGCGGCTGTAAATATTTTATTTTGAAGCTCAACCTGATCCTGAAGGCCGTCATTAATGAGATTAAGCCTTGCGGCAGTATTTGAAAAATTATCAATGATTTCTATTCCTTTCTTTACTGCTGCAAGACTTATAAATGTTTTAACCAATTTCCCTAATCCATTACTCGCCTTATTTGCGCCCGCCCCCATATTTTCAAGTTTTTTGTTAAATTTATCTGTTGCCCCGCTTGCGTTTAAGATTTTACTCGTTGCTTCTTCTGTTTTGCGGTTTATCTTATTGATAGTAGATGAATACCCATCAAACAATTTAAACATTGCCTTTAAAGTAGCCATTATCTTCTTCGGCCTCCTCTCCGACCTTTGCTACGGGCGGCTTTTATTTTGGAAGCTTCTCTCTTTTCATCTTCAATACGCAACTGGATACTTGCATAAATAAATGCTCTTTCCCTATCATTCATTTCAACAAGCTCAGATGGCAAAATATGAAGCTTTTGCAGGGCGAAGTGAGCCAGATTAAACTCCGGATCGCCCTGCTTTATCCGTTTTTTGCTTCCTCAATGAGGTCGTTTATGTCCTCATCCAGCCCCGACAGTTCCTGAACTGCCTGAGCCAATTCCGCAAACTCACCAACTAACAGCATTGTCTTCAGAAGCTCAACTTCTCCTAACACGTCATAAGCTTTCTGCAGCTCCGCATTTTTTAAATCCGGGAACACAACTGCAGCAGCTGTTAATTCGTGAATATATCCGGTTCTGTCAAAAGTTTCATTACCTTTTTTATCTTTTTTTGTGTACTTTTTTATCAACTGTTCGTTTTCTTTCTGAGTAATCGGCCTAATTATAAAAGGAACAGGCTTACCCTCCTCCTGAAACCTATTAGAAACGATTACTTCCTTATTTTCAACTTTAATAGGATTTAAAAATGCTTTTAAACTACTCATAATATCCCTCCAAATAAATATTTTTTCAATAAAAATAGCACCTACATTAAAGCAGGTGCATAAACTCCATAATCTATTATTAATTAAAACAATGTTGCAATTATAGCCTTGTATACTTTATCGTTAACCTCTATGAGACTTTTCTTGCCGTCCTTAAATTGTATCGCAATTTGGTACGTTCCTTTGTTTTTAGCGCTTAAGCCACCTGCCAACATTCCAACAGGTCCCAACAAAGCTCCTCCTATAAGGCCGCGCGCAACACCACTAGATACACTTTTTCTATGTTCTTCAGTTATTATTTCGTATGATTCAACAGTACTTTTATCAAGGTATAACGGCTTTAGGATAGACGTTGTTATAAATGCTTTTCCTGCTGCGCATCCAATCCCAAGCCCTTTATAGTCTCCAGCTATTACGCTATTGACCATGCTAAATCCCCCTTGTAAACATATTCCTTTTTTATTCTAATTTATATTATAATTTATATTAAATATGTTTACAAGGGGGAGAAGTTATTTATCGGTAATTTTCCGGCAGTTTAAAGCTTTCGAGGATCTCGATATCGTCAAATGTAAAGTCAGTATCAAAGGTTATCGGGTCATCAGACTGATCGTCCAGTGTTGCCACCGGAATGGTTGTCAGGATCACGTTCAACAGCACAACTTCCTGCCTGCCGACGGTGCTCTGCGGGTCCTCATTCTTTACTTGTAATTTCAAGCCCCGATAATTACCTGTCCGCAGATACTGAATTGCCTGGTTCAGCATCTGGCTGTTCATAAAATACATGGTCATGGACCCTGTACCCGTCGCCCCAACAACCTTATGCTGGGTCATTCTGTGACCGAGCAACCGGCGTTCTTGCACAATCAGGTCTATTTGAGCTGATAATGACGACACTTCAAACAGTTCTCTGTTCTGCCCATCAATAGTGATATACGCCTTCCCTTCTTGAGAGTAAATCGTATCTGCCAGTCTGGTGTAGTTATCAGCCACTCTCTATCCCTCCCTTACGACAAGTTCACAGTAATATAGATTTTCTCAACACTGTCCACCGGCTGAATGTAGCAGTCAATTACAACTGCGTCGCTATCCGCCCCAGGAGATACTGTCACATCTTCAGGTTGGAAGTTCTGAATCGCATTCAGCCTCTGAAGTTCATTGAAATACTCAATCAGAGTAGCCCGCAGCAGTGACCGGCCATCAGGATTGTTGTCAACCTTGCCGACATAGTTGCTCTCAAAAATGGTCGTTATATCGTTGTTTATTCCATCTATGGTCCTGATTAGCCTATTTTTAGTAAACTGCTTGCCTTTTTCTGGTGTAATGCTAGTCAAAGAATTTATGTCGTATACTGCAGTTACATTTTGGGCCGAATCCACTTTAAAGATGAATTCGCCGTTTTCAATGGCGGTTTCCATCTCGGTTTTGGTCATTCTAGGCACCACATCAATAGCACCTACATATTTTCTGCCTGTATTTGACTGATTGATGTTAGCCCCCGCTGTTACACCTGCCACCCAAGCAGTAGTTTGAGCTGGCGTTAATACTGTTCCGTCTACGAGTTTCACACCCTGGGTAACGTTGATGAAGGCCTCGTTGTCTGCATCATAATTAGCCAGCACTGCCTGAATCTTCACTCCCTCATCCTCGCGCATTGCTTCTACCCAGCTCTGGATAGTGGATTTGATTGTAGGGTCGTCATCATACGGATAGCAAAGCACATTGAAGTTTTCTGTCTGCAGTGTCTCTAGCGCATCTTCTACATCATCAGCTATATGGTTTTGACCTAGATTGTAGACTATTACCGTCTGTGCGCCCTTTAAGGCCTCGTTTGCAAGAAGTTTATCAGCCGCAGTCACGCCTTCTGGCCACTGGCTCTGGTCCAAGGCCGTAATTCGGTACATTTCCCCCTTGGTGCCCTTGCTAACCTCCTGGAGTAATGCAACAATACCCCTATCACCTATAGTAATAGATAACGGAGCATTGGTCAGGAAGTTTATATAGGCACCGGGCAGGATTTTGTTTTGACTGTTCCAAGTTCCGCCCATATCATTATCACTCCTTTATATCTGTATTTGTTGCTTGAGCTTGCATTTTTGGAATCTCTTCGCCTGTCTTTATCTCCGAATACCTCACATCAAAGGTAATATGCAGTACGTTATCCACAATGGTTGCCTGCAGATTCTGAACCCGGAAGGTTCCCACCAGGTCAAAAGCCCGTAGCAGGTTCACTTGTACCGCCTGGCAGTCGGATTTGACCTCGTTTTTCCCCTTATCGCTGAAATAGGCCACGTCAAAGGAAACAGTACTGTTGTATTTGTTGGCAAGCCTTTTGCCGTAGCTTTGTTCAATGACGGTTACCAAGAAAGATGGCGTTTTGAAGTTTTGAGGGATGTCTTCATCGTAGATAGTAGATGAAGAATACTGTTCATGGATTTTCTGAGCAATAACCTGTTTGATTTCATCTATCATGTTTCCTCTTCACCCTCTCCACTTCTTGTTCAAATTCACGTACCAGCGCTTTCTCCACTGTGTTTATTGCTTTTTCCAGCATAAACTGCCCTTTGACCCACCCTTTTGTTTTTCCACCTTGAACAATTCGATGCCCATAATTCACGTAGGGAGCGTAGTCAGCTGTGTTACCTATTTCCTTTTCAACGCCTTTAGGAGTTTTTTGGGTTCTGGATGCATACCAACTCTTCCTCATGTGCCCGCCGACTCTTGATGTTGAAGTAGTAAAGCGGACATGCTCTCCGGAACGAGTATAAAACTCAACTACATTTCCGCCTTCACTTACGTTGGTAAGTCTTTTTGCTACCTTCACTCCTTCATTAACTGCTTTATTGAGTACCCTCTTATCAATCTCGGATATATCGTCCAGCATGGCCCGCAGCTCTTTCCGATACTTGTCTATAAAAGCTTTATTTCTCCGATAGTTGCTACTCATGCTGTGTCCTCTCTCTTTACACTAAACTCCTGGTGGGAGCTATAGGGAAAACCTTCGCCTACTGTCAGAGTTACCTGCTTTCCATTCCTCTGGGTGACAACAACCTCATCACCTTCTTGAAGGTCCACATCTGGGCCACAAAACAGAGTATGGGAAGTTATCAGTGTAGGCACTCCATCCTCCCCTGTGTCCACCAGCCGGCCTTTGCTATAGTGACATTTGACATTTTCATATTTTAGCACTTTTTCCTGTTTTGTAATGCCGCCTTCTACCTTCTCGGTCCAGCGATATATATCCATTCTATCTTTCCAAAGTCTCTCAAGTACACTCATCTCCGCAACCTCCGGAATCGCATTAAAGCCAGCTTATCCTTTTCAGACAGCCCATAGATTGTTTCTCTGGAAATCTCGTTTGTGTTGTAGGTTATAGAGGTATCGCCCTCTTTTATTGAGGTCACGTCAAATACTGAACTGCCTCCGGTCTCAGCCTCATAGTCAATAATGGCTTTGACCTTACGGCGGATAAATGGTTCCAATTCTGCAGGCGGCTCTGTCAGGTTGCAGTAGTTCATAACTTCCTGAATAACATCAGAGATCATCAGGTCCTTGGGATCATCCGAAATACCAAGATTCTCTTTGACCTTATCAAGCATTTCTTTTTTGGTCACTGGCATCAACTCCCTTCATAAAAGAGGGAGCTGATATTACTCAGCGCCCTCATCATCTTCCGGATTATCCTGGTTATCATCCGAAATTTCATGGTTATCTTCTGGATCATCATGATCTCTTTCAATACCATTCTGTGCAGCCTCAAGCAAAGCCATAAGAGCATCCTTATTGGACCTCTTATCATAATCAATGCCCAGGTCATCTAATTTGGCCATTATATCTTTTTTAGTAGGCTCGGCGTTTTTAGCTGGCTCAGCTTTAGCTCTCAGTTCAGCTTCAGCCTGGGCTCTCATAGCTGCAATCATACGTCTGCGCCTCTGAAATCCTGTTACGCTCATCTATCACACCTCTTACCCAATTTTGTGCCTGAAACATACAATTCTGATGTTTTTATTCTCATAAACCCTCTGCCAGTTAGCTGCTAACTCAACCTCTGCATTTGTAGGACTGGATCCGGCAACAATAGCATCAGTCCACTTAACTCCACGAGGATGTAGTACAAAGTGCTGCCTGTTAATCAGGATGTCGTCACCGGCAAGGCTATCACGGTCGGTCTCAGTAGGTACAGGAGCTGCGCCATTACCTAATCCGATTGCACCTTCACCAAACAGATATGTAGTACAAACTTTGGTTGAGGTATCATAAGGACAACCATCATCCTCGATAACTCTCTTGCCAAGGAAATACTTGATAGTTGACTTACCCTCACTGTCAGGCTTTGTCTCAATCAAATCCTGCTTAGCAAGATAAGTTACAACCGCGGAATGCATACCAACTGCTGTAAGCCTATCTTTTGCATCACCCATCCTCTGAACTGCATCAAGGAATGTTGCACCACTTATTAAAGCTGTATCTCCTGTTTCTCCTGATATATCATGGAGATTTCCAGACATAGATTCGGATGCAAATACACCCTTCAAGATTGAAAACAGTAATGCCTGTCTACGTCTTGCCCAGTAATCAGCAACTAAGTCGCCGATTGCCTTCATAGGATCATCACCAGATAATGCTCTAGCAAGGTCGTTAACGGACCAAGCTTTACCTCTCATAAATAATACTGCTACATCCTGGCCAGACGTAATCTTACCAGGAGTCAATGCTCCGTCATCGGTTAGCACCTCATCATCCCCACTAAGATCTTCCCAGTATGGCATATTAATAAGTCTACCACCTGAGGATGCAAGCCTGTCCAGCTCAGGATTATTGCTGATAATCCCTGCCTGGGATAATGCGGAAAGCTCCGCTGTTCTCTGAATTACATATGGATTAAATACTTCAGGGACAATTACGTCCGCTATTCTTGTTGTTGGCATAAATTAATACCTCGCTTTCCTATGATTTGAGATAGTTACTTAGCGCTTGCCATAAGTTGCTTAGCAAGCTCAGGATTTTCTTTCAGGATCCTGCCCTGTTCTGTTAAATTGAAATGTTCTTTACCCCAAGGATTTTTTATTCCGGAAGCGGATTTATCATTATTGAAGGGAGGATTACCCTTGACTTCAGGAATAAATAAATCTTTGTATTGCTCTTTAATTTGTGTCAGCTGATCATCAATACCGGATACAGTTCCGTCATCTGCCACGACAAGCTTTGATTTATCAAACTTTGTGATCAGCAAATCCGGGTACTTAGCATCCGTCAGCTTCTCACGTATTGCAGCATTGATTGTCATTTCTTTTATCTTAGCCTCATACTGCTCTTTCGTGGTTTTATTGGCATCCTGCAGGTCTTTGATCTGTTTTGAAAGTTCCTCATTGTCCTTAACCTTCTTGCTCAGATCATCCAACTGCTTATCTCTGTCCTTCAGCTGCTGTTCCAGGTCCTTTTTTGCATCGTTGACCTCATCAAAGCGAGCTTTTGGGATGAATCCTTTCAGAGACTCCGTGTATGCTTCAAGGACCTTATTTGCCTGCTCTTCAGTCAAGCCCATTGCAATTAAATCTTCTTTTTTCATAACCTTCCATCCTTTCATCTTCACTTTTTACCCGGTCGTGTCCGGTGATGTCCCGTTCTTTTACGCCTTCGGTACCGGAAAGGCGACATAATAAAAAGCCGTATTGCTACGACCTTATTAGTTTAAATCAATGCCTTCAATTTCTGCCCTCTCTTCAAGAAATGAAGCATATAAATCCATGGCCTTAAATTGAGCATTCAGCAAATCATAACTGCATGATGGTGTGAATGACAGTTCGCCGGCCTTATATTTTCTTAGCATATTAGATAAGCCATGCATTCTAAGTTTCAGCTGAAGGTATTCAGCTTTAAACCTTTCTTTGTAGTCCGTACTGTTCATTAGATCTACAGTATCTCTTAGCTCCATGGGCCTTGCTTCCATAGTGTTCATAATTATTCCTCCTTAAATTTATACATAAAAATAAGACCTTAACCCCGGTCATGAGGGAGATAATTGGATCACCTAACCTTTCCCGCATATTGTAGTTTTACGTTTCAAGTCTGGCCCACCTCCTCTATCTCTTGTCCTGTTTCAATAACCGCTCCCGCCCCACAATCGGGACACTCAATATCTTTAAGCAAAGTTCCTTCGGGTCTTACACTGATCCATCTTTTACAGCATCTTACACAAATTACTTCACTGACTACATGAGGCTGATTTTCGCTTATATCAATTACTTCACCCATATTCACCTCCAAAAGAAATGCACTTACCGAAGTAAGTGCTGGATATAAGAATACCACCTACCGTTTATTATTACGATAGATGGTATTATGACAGAACCGTTATTTCTTCAATCTCGCTTTCATCAACTACTTGGATATAGTCAGGATAATCAATTGATATCTCTTCATACCCTGAATCGCTGCCTACTTCATCTGTGAAGCTAACACAATCGCCTTCAAGAATTCTTCCATCTTTTGTTTTTACCCGAATAGTTTTATATACATATTCAGATAAGCTCCTTACTCCTCCTGGTTTCATTTCTTCCCTTCTTTCTTACTTGGATAGTCAGGAACAATATGTGTTCCCTTTTTCCCGTATTTAATCTTAAACACTGTCGTTTTCGTTTCTGCTCCGCTTAGGTTATTAACAACAGTGCCAACAATTGTATTGTTATCCAAAATCACTTCTTCATTGTTCCACTTGCCTTCTTTTGATATCTTAATCTTTCCTGTCCCGTGATATTTATCAACTAATTCCTGAGCCTGCTCAATGGTTATTTCTAGGCGACTCGGCCCATATTGCTGCTTTTTCGCAAGCTTTTCAATATACTGCTTATATTCATTGGTTCCAACAATATGCTTATTCTGTTGACCGATATCTATTGTCTTAATCTGAACATCTGAAATAATCTTGTTTCTGATATTCTGTATCTTATAAGCTCGTTGTATATCGCTCCACTTCTCAGGTTCATTATACTTCAAATTTTGGAAATCATCAAGAGAATTTGGATTTAAGTCTTTACCCAGTACATCCTTGTACCTTTCAAATTGCTTCTGATCAGCATATCTGTTCTTCCACTTCTTTTCTTCAAGTAAGGCTTTAGGGTTATTCTTTATGTACTTTTCATACCACTGTTCATAAGTCATATCGGCTGGAACATCATAATTTTTATCGGTCACCGGATCCCTGGCCACTCTTTTTTCTTTTGATAAATCATCATCTTCATATATCGGTATCGTTGTGGTCCTACAATGTGGATGATACGGAGGGTAATTCACACCGGTAATTGCCTTATCGACATCATAAACTTTCCCATCCTCACTCCTGCAAATGTCTGATGTCCGCTCATCCAGAGTAGCAAGTATCCGGTATTTCTCTACTCCATCCTCCTTGTATCCGGCCAGAGTTCCCTGTTCCATAATAAAGGAACCTTCTGTATGCAATAACCGATATGCTTCATATTCCTTTGTCTGAAATGTCTTTGCAAAATCCGAAGCCAATGTTTGAGGATTTTTTCCCTGGATCAGCATAGTAGTTATACGCTCGTTAAGCTGTGTAAGCATATGCTCTTTCTGTTTCCATATCCGGGTACTAAAATCAGCGCCATTGAATGGATACTTTATCAGCTCATCCACTGTCTTAGCATCTATCTGAGCAAACTCCTGATGGAAACCATGATATAAGTCTATGTTAAACCAGGTCCGGTAATAGCTGTCGGAATATACCTCCTTCAGCAGCTCTTCGCCCTTGTGCTGATATTCAATACCATACAGTTGTTGCAGGATGGTATCAATCTGCTTTTCAAGGGCCTGATACCGGGTAATCCTGGCCCGGATGGACATATTATTGAGCTCCAGGTTATACTTGCCCATATTCTCATTAACCAGGTCTATAAAATCCTGCAGGTCACCTATCTCCGCTTTATCAAGCAGCTTTTGGGCTTCTGCATAGGAAACTTTGTTTTCTTTTGCATATCTTATATAAAAGTCATTTATGACGCTACGGATTTCTCTTTTTGCCTGTTTAAATGCTTTTCGCAAGCCTTTATAATACTCATGAATCTTCTTTTCCCCGGCTAGATATTTTCGTTCCTGTCGCTTTTCCCAGTAGGTTATATCCTTTTTATCCACTGTTACCACCTACTTTATGTTATAGTACTTAATTCCTTCATGTTCTGCTTCTTCAACTCCTTCAATCTTAAAATCCCCGAGAAATTCATATGAACTATACCTTATCTCTTGCTCCTGGTCTAGTTCCTTTAATATTTCAATCAGTTCTCTTACTTTCACTCTTCATCCTCCTCACCAAACATTGGCGGCTCATCTGATTTATTTTCTTCCTCAATCTGCTTTAGTTCTTCTTCAATATCTTCTACCCATGGATGATTTGCAATAATGGTCCGGTTAGAAATTATGCCTTTGCTATTCTGGCAGTCTGTTATAGCAGTTGATTCATTGATGGCTATATCCCTGTTGAATATAATAATTACCTCTTTGTCGGATGGAGTACCTTTTCTGGTAACTTCCAGGTATCTATTCACAAAATAAAGGAGCTGTTCAAAGCTCCACTTGAAATTATCTTCCAAGGCATTGCATTTCAGATCCAACCCGGAATAGAGGAATTTCAGGGCTATACCGGAAGGACTGT
>Ga0207747_1001333_pt1 | contig 18037 bp, 18 predicted proteins | sample HigsolmetaGSP11D_FD_184839 | JGI IMG/M metagenome (GOLD analysis project Ga0207747, IMG submission 184839) | High solid enriched microbial communities from the Joint BioEnergy Institute, USA - SP1-1-D (SPAdes) | ecosystem: Engineered > Bioreactor > SSF (Solid state fermentation) > Aerobic >...
CCCGCTTCGCCACGGGTGACACCGTCTTTGTCTCCATCATGGCGGGCCGGACGGTGGCTGGGATGCGGGCGGCGCTGGGCGGCGAGGCGGCGGTGATCCGCGCCATGCCCAACACCCCGGCAGCGGTCCGCAAGGGTTTCACCGTTGCCTTCCCGGGTCCTGGCGTGACCACGGCACAACGCGCACTGGCCGATTCGCTGCTGGGTGCCATCGGGGAAGTCGCCTGGGTGGAGGAGGAGGGGCTGATTGATCCGGTCACCGCCGTCTCCGGCGGCGGTCCCGCCTATGTCTTCCTGCTGGCCGAGGTGATGGAGGCGGCGGCGATAGAGCAGGGGCTGCCTCCGGACCTCGCCCGCCGCATGGCCCGCGCCACCGTTGCCGGCTCCGGCGCCCTGCTGGCCGCAAGCACAGAGGACGCGGCGGCGCTGCGCAAAGCGGTCACCAGCCCCAAGGGGACCACGGAGCGGGCCCTGAACGTGCTGATGGCGCCGGAGGCTTGGCCGGCCCTGATGTCCCGCGCCATCGCGGCGGCCACGGAACGGTCGCGCGAGCTGGCCGGCTGACCGGACGCCGCCGGTCCGGCAGGTCCCCCCTTCCGGTTCGCGCCCGGATCACCACACTCTAGCGGCATGAGCGATACGACGAGCGATCCCGACCTGCGACTGGTCGCCGGTTTCTGGCAGGTGGTGGCGGTGCATGGTTGGCACGGCCTGACCATGCGGCGCGTCGCCGCGGCATCCGGCCTGACCCTGTCGGAATTGCGTGGGCGCTGTCCGACGCCGCTCGACCTTCTCCGGCTGCATGGCCGTGTCATGGACCGGGCGGTGCTGGAGGGCACCGTCCCTGCCCAGGGCGGGCTGGACGGAGGCCAAACGCGGGACCGGATCTTCGACGTGCTGATGCGCCGGATCGACGCCATGCAGCCGCACCGCGCCGGGATCATCCGGCTGCTGGAGGATCTGCGGCGGGACCCGCTGCTGGCCCTGCTGCTGCTCTGGGAACTGCCCCGCTCCATGGCCTGGATGCTGGAGGCGGCGGAGGTGGGGACGGCGGGCCTGCAGGGGCTGTTGCGGGTGAACGGCATCACCGGGGTCTGGCTGATGACCGTGCGCGCCTGGATGCGGGACGAGACTGCGGATCTCGGCCCGACCATGGCGGCGCTCGACCGCGCCCTGGACCGGGCGGAGCAGGTGGCGCGGAGCTTCCGCCTGGACCGGGAGGAACCGGCCATGGAACCATGAATTTTTCTTGAATTTGCTGCGCCGCAGCAAATTTTTTTGATCTTCTGCCCCAGCCATCCTAGGCTCCTGCACGGGCCCGCGAAGGGCCGAGGAGGGGATGATGGCGGATCCGAACGGCAAGCCAGAGTTGGACGTGATGCGCATGCTGGCGGAGTTCCGGTTGCCCGGCATGCCGGACATGGAGGCGCTCGCCGCATCGCAGCGCCGGAACCTCGAGGCGCTCTCGGCCGCCAACCGGGTCGCCCTAGAGGGGGCCCAGGCGGTGGCCCGCCGGCACATGGAAATCCTGCAGCAGTCCATGGCCGAGATGACCGAGGCCATGAAGGCGATGAGCACGCAGGAATCGCCCCAGGCCAAGGCCGCGCGCCAGGCCGAGCTGCTGAAGGCGGCCTATGAGAAGGCGGTGGCCAACCTCAAGGAAGTGGCCGACCTGATCCAGAAGTCGAATGCCGAGGCCCTGAACCTGCTCAACAAGCGCTTCACCGAGGCGATGGACGAGGTGAAGGCGATGGTCGCCAAGCAGGGCCAGACGGGGTAGGGGCCGGCCTTCAAAGCAACCTGGGCGGGCACGCGGATTTGCTTTGCCCGCCCGGCCCGGCCTGTGGTCAGCACCTCCCACCCTGAGCGGCGTGCTCCGCCCGGGAACAAGGGAGGCGGCAGCATGCAGCAGGCCGCGTTGACGCCCTCAACCGGGCCCGCGCCCGGCCGCCGCACTGTCCTGGCCGGTGCCGGGGCGGCCCTGCTGGCAGGCCCTCGCGCCCTGGCGGCACAGCCCGCCTGGCCCGAGCGCCCCGTCACCATCATCGTCCCCTATCCGCCGGGCGGGCCGACCGACGGTTCCGTCCGTCCGCTTACCCAGAGCCTGTCCGAACGGCTCGGCCAGCCCGTGGTGATCGAAAACAAGGCGGGGGCGAGCGGCACGATCGGGGCGGAGTATGTCGCGCGCGCCCAGCCGGATGGCTACACGCTGCTGACCTCCACGGTCGCGATGCTGGCCATCACGCCGCATGTCATGCATCTCGGCTACGATCCGCTGAGGAGCTTCACACCGCTCGCCATGCTCTCCATCTCGAACGGCGTGCTGGCGGTGAACCAGAAGGTGCCGGCGCACAATGTCGCCGAGCTGGTTGCCTATGCGAAGGCCAATCCCGGCAAGCTGACCTATGGCTCGGCGGGGATGGCGACCTATACGCATCTCTCCGGCGTGCGCTTCGGCATGAGCGCCGGGATAGACATCCGTCACGTCCCCTATCGCGGTTCCGCGCCGTCCGTGACGGATGCGATCGCCGGAGTCGTGGACATGGTTTTCGATCCGATCGCGATTCCGGCGGTGCGGGACGGCAAGCTGCGGGGCCTGGCGGTGCTGGATCCCGTGCGCAACCCGCTGCTGCCTGATCTGCCGACGCTGCGCGAGACAGGCTATGCCGACAATGGCGGGGACGGATGGTTCGGCCTGCTGGCGCCTGCCGGCGTGCCGGCGCCGGTCGTCTCCCGGCTGATCCGCAACATCGAGGAAGCCTGCGCCGCGCCCGGGGTTGCCGATGCCATGGCCCTGTCAGGCCTGCGCCCCATGCTGGTCACTGGCGATGCCTTCCGGCAGCGCATCATGGCCGACCATGCCTTCTTCGGCGATGTGGTCCGCAAGGCCGGCATCACCCTGAGTTGACCGCGCACCGCGCGGAACGGTGCGCGCCGAATCCTGGGGAGGGACCAACTTCCGGCCAACGGAGGCCGGAAGAAGCACGACCTCATCAGGGAGACGGAAATGCAGTCCACTCTCACTCGGCGAACCGTCATGCGGACCGGCGCCGGTGCGCTGGCCGGTTTCGCGGTGCTGCGGCAAGCCCGTGGCGACGCGCCCTTCCATATCCGCTGCTCTCTGGACACGGCGCCGACGCATGTGCGCAACCAGTCCATCGTGGACTATCTGAAGAAGGTGGAGCAGTCCTCCGGCGGCCGCATCACCTCCGAGGTCTTCCATTCCGGGCAGCTCTATCCCGACCTCCATGTCTCCAAGGCACTCCTGCAGGGCCAGGTGGAGATGTGCGCGCCGGGTGTCTGGACCCTGACGGGCCTGGTGTCGGATTTCGATTTCGTCCAGCTCCCCGCCTTCTACGGCCAGTCCGCCGAGGTGACGCACCGTGCGACCGATGGCGCGCCCGGCAAATTCGTGCAGGGGAAGATCGAGCAGAAGCTGCGCGCCCATTGCCTCGGCCCCTGGATCGATCTGGGCTTCCAGAACTGGTACACCACGCGCACGCCTCTGCACTCCGTCGCGGATCTGCGCGGGCTGAAGCTGCGCAGCCCGGGCGGCGCGGCCATTTCCTGGCGCATCCGCTTCGTCGGCGGCATCCCGAACACCACGGCCTGGCCGAACGTGCCCCTCGCGCTCTCGCAGGGTACCTTCGACGGCTTCGTCAGCACCGACGAAAGCTGCACCACGGCGAAATTGTGGGAAGCCGGCGTGCGCTATTCCCTGGCCGATCACCAGTTCATGGGCCAGTACGTGCCGCTTATCAGCAATGCCTTCATCGGCAAGCTGCCTTCGGACCTGCGTGACATCATGCTGCGGTTTTGGGCGGAGAACATCCCAACCTACCGCGCCAACATGGCCCGTGCGCAGCAGGGGGCGCGCAAGACCATGGAGGCGAACGGCGTCAGCTTCACCGATCCGACCCCGCAGGAATTGACCGAGACCCGCAAGCGGATGACGGCGGACCAGGATCAGCTGATCCATGACGCCAAGCTTTCGCCGGAGATCGTCCGGATGGTGCACGAAGCCATCGGCTCGGTCGCCTGAGCGACGGACGCCGGTGACGAGGCCTGACACCCTCTGGGACCGGCTGGAGCGGCTGCTGGTCGGGCTGCTCGGAGCCTGCGCCATGCTGGTCGGCCTGGTGCAGGTCGCCGGCCGCTATTTCTTCCCCGAGCACGCCATAAGCTGGGCGGAGGAGGTGATCGTCTATCTGGTGGTCTGGGGGGTGATGATCGTCTCCTCCCAGCTCGTCCGCACGGACGGCCATGTGCGGCCGGACCTGGTGCTGCGCCTCCTGCCGCCGGGCGCGCAGCGCTGGCTGGAGGTGTTCAACTGCCTGGTCGCGCTGATCTTCTCCGCCGGCATGGTCTGGTATGGCTGGCAGATCGTGGACACCTCCATGCTGCTGGAAGAGCGGAGCTCGACCGACCTCGAATTCCCGATGTGGATCTATTACTCGGCGCTGCCCACCGGGGGGGCGCTGATGGTCGTGCGCTACCTCATCCGGCTCTACCGCTACCTGTTCCACTTCGATACGGCGACTATGACGGTCGGGCATATTCCGCCGCATGAGCTGCCGGCCTCCAACATGACCCCGGTGCAGGACTAGCCCGCAGGAGGGCGGGGCGGCGGCATGTGGACCTTCCTCTTCCTCCTGATGTTCTTCGGCCTGCTTGCATCGGGTATGCCGATCTTCCTGGTGCTGGGCACCTGCGCGGCGGTCCTCTACTTCGTCTCGGGCCAGCCGATGATCGGGGTGGCGCAGGTCATCATCGACCATCTCAATTCCTCCACCCTGATGTCTCTGCCGCTCTTCGTCATGGCGGCGACCTTCATGCGGCAGGGAGGCGTGGCGCGGGCGCTGGTGGACCTCTCCGCCGCCTGGCTGGGCGGCGTCCGCGGCTCGCTGGGCCTTGTCACCGTGGTGGCCTGCACGCTCTTCGCGGCGATCTGCGGATCATCGGTCGCGACCGCTCTGGCCATGGGCACCATCCTGCTGCCGGCGATGCTGGAGAAGGGCTATCCGCGCTCCTTCGCGCTCGGCGTCATCGGTGCATCGGGGACCATCGGCATCGTCATTCCGCCATCGCTCGCGTTGATCCTTTACGGCATCGTGGCTGAGCAGTCGGTGCCGCGGCTGTTCCTGGCCGGCATCCTGCCCGGACTGCTGCAGGCCGCCGTCTTCTTCGCCTGGGTGTGGTACGATGCGCGACGGCGCCGCTTCCCGGTCGAGCGCGCGCTGCCGATGGGCCAGCGGTTCCTCGTCACCCTGCGTGCCCTGCCTGCCCTGGCCGTCCCCGTCGTGGTGCTGGTCGGCATCTATGGTGGCATCGTGACGGTGACGGAGGCGGCGGCCATCGCCGCCGTCGTGGCGCTGCTGGTCAGCCTGGTCTTCTACCGGGGCTTCCACTGGACGCAGACGCTGCAGGTCACGGCGGATGCGCTGAAGAGCGCGGGCACCATCATGCTGATCGTGGCGACGGCGCTTGCCTTCGGCCACTGGATGACGGAATCCGGCGTGCCGGCGCAACTCGTGACCTGGACGCTTTCCCACCACCTGGCAACCTGGGAATTCCTGCTGGCGATCAATGTGCTGCTGCTGGTGCTCGGCTGCTTCCTGGAGGTGGTGGCGACGCTGCTTCTCGTGCTGCCGATACTGGCGCCGGCCTTGCAGCCCCTGGGCGTGGATCCGGTGCACTTCTCCATCATCTTCACCCACAATATGGAGATCGCGCTGGTGCATCCGCCGGTCGGGCTGAACCTCTATGTGCTCTCGACCATTTCCGACGCGCCGGTGGGCGAGGTGATCCGCGGGATCCTGCCCTTCCTGTTCCTGCTGCTGGCCGTGCTGATGGTCATCACCTATGTGCCACCGCTGACCATGTGGCTGCCGCAGGCGATCTACGGGAGCTGAGGGGGCGGCGTGTCCTCCCGCGCCCCCTCCACCCAGTCCCGCCACAGCAGCAGCAGGGCCGCCATGATGGCGGGGCCGACGAACAGCCCGAGCAGGCCCCAGCTTTCGACGCCGCCCAGGATGCCGACCAGCACCAGTAGGAAGGGCAGGCGGGTCGCGCCGCCGATCAGCGCCGGGCGGATGAAGTGGTCGGCGACGAACAGCACCGCCATGCCGATGCCGAAGACCGCCGCCGCGGCCACGACCGCGCCCTCCGCCAGCATCAGGACCGCCGCGATGCCGAAGACGGCGGGTGCGCCGAAGGGCACCATCGCTGCCAGGGCCGTCAGGGCGCCGAGCAGGGTCGGGTGGGGCACCCCGGCCAGCGCGTAGACGATGCCAAGCAGGGCGCCCTCGCCAAGCCCGACCAGCACCAGCCCGTCCACAGTGCCGCGCACCGAGGCCACGATCTGCCGGGCCAGATCCTCGCCATGCGCGCCGAGGGCCTGCCGGCTGGCCTTCAGCACCTGTCCGGCCAGGCGCTCCCCGTCCCGGAACAGGAAGAACAGCGTCAGGATAGTGATGGCGAAGAGGACGAGGCGGTGCAGGAGCTCGGCGCCGAAATGCCGGCCAAAGGCCAGGAGGTCGGCCCGGTCCAGCTTCGCCAGCAGGTCACTGGCGCCTTCGGGGCTGCCGAGATTGTCCCGCCACCATTCGGCGAGCGCCGCCCCGCCGAAGGGCAGGCCGGTGAGCCATTCGGGCGCCGGCAGCCCCGCGCTGAGCGCCTGCCGGACCCATTGCAGCAGGACGAGGGCCTCACGGGCGAACTGCGCGGCCAGGAAGGCGAGGGGAAGGATGAAGACCAGGGCGATGAGGGTCGTGGACAAGGCGGGCAGGAGGATATCGTGCCGGCCCGGCGGCCATCTGTCCCTGGCTCGGCGGTAGAGGGGCCAGGTCGCGATGGTGAAGATCACCGCCCAGATCATGGCCGGAAGGAAGCCGCGCAGGGTCCAGAAGCCAAGCAGCGCCAAGGCAACGGCCAGTGCCAGGCGGGCGATCCGCTGCGCGCGGCTGGTTCGCACCAGGCAGTCAGCCTCCTTCGGATGCATCCGGCAACCTCTCCACTCCGTGCTCTCCACTCCGTGCGGGGCATCGGCGCCCTGCCCCCTGCTGGCGATGGCGGTAGCATGGCGGGCGCGATTGAGGTTGCGGCGCGGGGCCTGGGGTGTCGAGGCCCGGCAGCAGCCCGGACAAGCGCCGCCGGTCAGGGGGCAAGGCCCTTAGCGCATGCCGGCTCTCCAGGGCCGGGCGACGGAGGCCGCTGCGGCGGGTGCTTCAGATCCGGCAGTCGGCGCCGGGCTTGCTGCACCAACGATGGCGCAACTACTCATGCAGGCTGGGCCCGTGCGGAGGCGCCGGCCGCACTTGCGGTCGCTCGATGCGGTGCTGCGGCGGCACTGCGTGGAACCGGTCACCGTACTCCGCGTAATGGTGCCGTTGATACAAAAGCCCCGGGTAGCCCCGATCGTACCCGGGGCCGACGGCATAGCCGGGATAGTAGCCGGAGCCGCCCCATCCCGGGCCTCCGACCGGGGTACAGGCGCCCAGCCCGAGCCCCAGCAGCGCAACTGCGCCGATGGCGGAAAGGAAGCGCGGCCTCATGGGCTTTCCCTGCTGCGGGGCGCTGGTCTTGGTCATCTCCTGTCAACGCACCGGCAAGGTGGGGAATCACTCTCGCCTCCCCAGCCCCCCCACAGGTAGGCGGGAAACCCCGGCGCGGGGAGGGCGATAGCAGCCCGGGGCTGACCCGCCGCGAGCCGCTGCGCGCGGAGGTCATGGGCGCGGCAGCGGGCAGGATGGGCGGTGGGTGGAACGGCAGATCGCAGGCCGCCGGGGCTGGGCGGCCAGGCCCCGGGCCCCGCAGGCGGGGGCGGCGAGGCCCTTCCATCGCGCCGCAGCCAGAGCGGGCTCGACTGGCTGAATTTCTTCATCGCCGATGTGCAGACCGGCTTCGGCCCCTTCGTCGCGGTCTATCTGGCAGCCGATGGTTGGTCGCCAGGCGAGATCGGCTTGGTCCTCACCATCGGCAGCCTGACCGCCACGGCCAGCCAGACTCCGGGCGGCATGCTGGTGGATGCCGTGGAGGCGAAGCGGCTGCTGATCGGCATCGCCATCGGGCTGATCGCCGCCGGGGCGCTCATCATCGCGCTCTGGCCGAGCTTCTACCTGGTCGCGGTGGCGGAAGTCCTGCACGGCAGCACCGGGGGCGTGATCCGGCCGGCCCTGGCCTCGCTCGGCCTCGGGCTGGTCGGCCATGCGGCGCTGAGCGGCAGGCTGGGCCGCAACCACCGCTACGATTCCCTCGGCAATGGGCTGACCGCCGTGCTCCTGGGGCTGGTCGGGCATTTCATGGCGAAGCGGACCACCTTCTTTGCCGTCGCCTTCCTTTGCCTGCCGGCGATCTGGGCGCTGATTCGGATCGACGGCCGGGAGATCGACTATGCCCGGGCGCGCTCCGCCCGCGATCAGGGCAGGCCGCGCGAGGCGGCGCGCTGGCGTGACCTGGCTCGGAACCGCGGGTTCCTCGTCTTTATCGGCTGCCTGATGCTGTTCCAGTTCGGCAATGCCTCGCTGGTGCCGCTCGCCAGCGGGCGACTTGGGTTGCAGCACGCGGCGGGGTCGGAACTGGTCACGGCTGGAATGGTCGCGGTGCCGCAGGCGGTGGCGGCGCTGATCGCCCTGCGGGTCGCCACTCTGGCCGATAGCTGGGGGCGCAGGCCGCTGCTGCTGATCGGCTTCGCCGTCCTGCCGGTCCGGGCTGTGCTGTTCACCTTGGGGCCGAGTCCCTGGTCCCTGGTCACGATCCAGAGCCTCGATGGCATCACCGCTGCAGTGATCGGGGTGATGACGCCGCTGGTGATCGCCGATCTCGTGCGCGGGACGGGGCGCTACAATTTCGCGCAAGGCGTCGCCGGGACCGCGGTGGGCATTGGCGCCGGGCTGAGCACGGCGCTCTCCGGCTATGTCGCGCAGGGCTTCGGCTATATGGCGGGATTCCTGGGTCTGGCGGCGGTGGGGCTGGCCGGGCTGGGGCTCGCCTGGTGGCAGATGCCGGAGACCCGGCGGGAGGAGGCGGGCAAGGCCGGATAGGCGTCAGGCAGGGTTGGGGCCGCCGGCCGGGACCGCAGGGGGCGGCACCTCCTCCAGCAATTCGGGGCCGTTGTTCCGCGGCGAGTTGACGGCGGTGGAGACCGGCCAGAAGCGCAGCAGGTCGTCCGGCGCCGGGCGCAGCAACTCGGCCGGCTGGTCACCCTCCAGCCAGGCGGTCCAGGCATCGGGCGGCAGGATCACCGGCATGCGGTCGTGCAGGGCCCGCAGGGTGGCGTTCGCGTTGGCGGTGATGATGGCGAAGCTGCGGATCACCTCGCCGCCTTCCCCGCGCCAACCCTCCCAGAGCCCGGCAAGGCCAAGCATTTCCCCGTCGCGGGCGGCGATCGCATGAGGACGCTTGCCGCCGGGCGCCTGCTTCCATTCGTAGAAGGCATCCACGGGCACGATGCAGCGGCGGCGGGCGAAGGCGTCGCGGAAGGTCGGGGCGGTGGCGACAGTCTCCGCGCGGGCGTTTATGGGCTGGCGCACCGATTTCGGGTCGCGCGCCCAATGCGGCAGCAGCCCCCAGCGCAGCGCGTCCAGATGCCGTTCCCCGGTCTCCGGATGGCGGCGTACGACCGGCGCCATCTGGCTGGGGGAGACGTTCCAGTTGGGCGCAAGATTCGGCAGCGGGCCGGTGGTGCCGAATACGGCACGGATGGCCTCGACGGAACGGAACTGGGCGTATCGGCCGCACATGGGCCGAGGCTACACCAGTTCTGGGACGGTGTGCGGCCCGGTGGCGAACCTAGGCCGCGACCCTGTGGGGCTCCGCCTGCCGCTGCGTCCCCGCGGCTGCCGCCTGTATCGCAGCCTGCAAATCCGAGAGGAATTGCTGGCCCGCCGGGGTTCGCTGCACCAGCACGCTGCGGCGATCCCTGGGGTCCACCTTGCGCTGCGTCAGATCCAGTTCCCCGAGCCGGTCCAGGGCGCGGGAAATGGCGGGCTTTGCGATGTTCAGCTCAGCCGCAAGGCCGCGCACGGTATGCGGCCCATCCTGCAGATAGACGGTCAGGAACAGACCGAGCTGCCGTGCGGTCAGGTCCCTGCCGTCCTGTCGGACCAGCGACAGGATCGTGTGATGCAAGAGTCCGAGCAGCGGCTCGGCATTCGTTTCGGCCATGCCTGTTCTCCCTCTCCGCGGGCGGAGCGGCCTGCGCCTGCCCCGGACTGGGGGCGCGTTGCCGCCAATCCGTACGCAATCAGGACTTGCAAGAAAATGCAAGAAACCCGTAATAGTTGTGAACAGGGAAGCTCACATGACTGTTGCGATCAGGCAGCGGACCGGCCACCTCCTCGGCCAGGCCCGTTCATGCCGGCCGGCGGCACGTTTCCGGTGCCCTGATGCGCAATCCCTGCGACGCCGCCGGCTAATCCGTTCAGCCGGCCTGCGGCACGTGCAGGTTGTTCTGCACATGCTTCACGCCGGAGATCTCCCCGGCGATGTCCCCGGCCAGGCGCTTGTCCGGGCGGTTGCGGACGGTGCCGGAGAGGGTGACCTCGCCGCTGCCGACCTGCACCTCGATCCCCGAGGCGTCGAGGGCAGGGGCGCCGGTCAGGCGGTCACGGACATCCTCGCGGATCCGCTCATCGGAGCGGATGTCGCCGAGCGGCCCGCGGCCGCCAGGCTCGCCGACACCTTCGAGATCGCCGCCGAAGCCATAGCCACCTTGCTCATCGGCGCCGCCGCTCGGGCCTCCGCCTAGCACGCCCCGGGGATAGCCGCCATAGTCGATCCTGCCGCCATGGCCATAACCGAGATGGCGCTCGCTCCACCGGTAGCGGCCGGGGGCGGCCTCCCCATGGCCATGGCCAAGCGCGGCTTCGGGATAGCCGCCGTAATCCATGCTGCCGAGGCGGTCGTATTCGCGCCGTTCCGCATCGGGGCGCGGGCGGTCGTCGCCGCGGTCGAACCTGCTTTCGCCTGCCATGTGACTATCTCCTTCTTGCCGGCCGGATGCGTGCGGAGGCGCGGCAGTCGAAAGGCGAACACGTGCCGGTGCCGCGGGGTTCCTGCCGGGCCGGCGAACCGGCTTTCGCCGGATGGCGTTGGCCTGGCGGCGTGGGAAAGAGGAGGAGCGCATGGCCTTCACCCTGAGCAGCCCTGCCTTCGACGATGGGCAGCCGATCCCGCCGCGTTACACCCAGGATGGAGAGAACCTCTCGCCGCCGCTGGCCTGGTACGATGCGCCGGCGCAGACGCGAGGCTTCCTGCTGGTGCTTGAGGACCCGGACGCGCCACGCGGAGTCTTCCGGCACTGGGGCCTCTACAACCTGGCGCGGGACCGGGACGAGTTGCCGGAGGGCGTGGGGCATGGGGTCGCCTTCGCCGGCGAGCCGGTGGAGGATATCGGTACCGCGACCAATGACTTCGGCCATGCTGCCTATGGCGGCCCGGCGCCGCCGCGTGGCGACAGGCCGCACCGCTACGTCTTCCGGCTGATGGCGCTGGACCAGGAACCGCTGTCCGGCTCGCCGGACCTGACCGTGGCGGAGGCGATGGATGCGGCGCAGGGACATGTGATCGGCGAGGCCAGGCTGACCGGAACCTACCGGCGATAGGCGGGGAGGGGCGGCGCGGTCAGGCTTGACCTCCCGGTGGCGATGGCCGGAAGCTTCGGTGGGGAAATCAAGAGGCGCCCATGCCGAAGCCGGGGTCACTGCCGCGACGGGCCTTGCCCGCCTTGCTTACGCTTGCCGCCGGGGCGGGCCGCGCGGCTGCCCAGGGGGCGAACCAGCCATGGCCGGTGCGGACCATCCGATTCGTCGTGCCTTGGCCGCCGGGCGGGCTGAATGACCTGATCGCGCGCGCCTTCAACGATCGGGTGGCGCAGCGCCTCGGCCAGACCATCGTCAACGATTTCCGCGCCGGGGCGGGCGGGCGCATCGGCGTGGCGGAGGTCGCGCGCGCGGCGCCGGATGGCTACACGATCGGTATGGGCAATCTCGGCCCGCTGACCATCTTCCCGCATCTCTACCGCGACATCCCCTATGACGTGCGGAAGGACCTGGCGCCGGTGATGATGTTCGCCGCCTCGCCCCTGGTGCTGGTGGTCAACAACGACCTGCCGGTGCGCAGCGTGGCCGACCTGATCGCGCTGGCGAAGGAGCGGCCGGGGCGGCTGAATTACGCCTCGGTCGGCGTCGGCACGGCGCAGCACCTGATCTTCGAGATGTTCCGCGTCCGCGACGGCATTGCCATGGAGCATGTGCCCTATCGCGGCAATGCGGATTCCCTCCTGGCGCTGATCGGCGCCGACGTGCAGGCGATGTTCGAGACCCTGCCCACCATCCTGCAGCCGATCCGGGACGGGAAGGTGCGGCCGCTGGCGGTGACCACGCCGCAGCGCGTGCCGCACCTGCCGGATGTGCCGACCCTGATCGAGAGCGGTTATCCGGAGATCGAGGTGGCGACCTGGTACGCCGTAATCGCGCCGGCGCGAACGCCGCAGCCGGTGCTCGACCGGCTCTATGCTGAATACACCGCGGTGTCGCGGATGCCGGAGATGCAGCGCTTCCTGGCGCAGCAGGGATTGATCTACCTGCCGAACACCCAGGCCAGCTTCGCCGCGCGCATCGAGGCGGAATCCGCGCGCTGGGCGCAGATCATCCGCGACCGCGGCATCAGCGTGAATTGAGGGTGGGCCGATGACCGAAGGGGCAGATGCCTCCGGAGGTCTGAATCGGCGCCCCAGATGAAGGGACCAGTCCATGGACGCACAACTCTCCCCCATCGGCGGCCCGGCGGCCTGGCGTGGCGAGGAACTGACTCGGAGCGGCTTCTGGCCCCGCCGGCTGACGGAGCAGGAGATCGGCGCACTGGATGCCGCGCTGGCGCAGGTGAAGGCGCGCAACCTGGCGCCGCCGCGCATCCGGGCGGAGGACTTCCCCATCCCTACGCTCCGCCCGCTGCTGGACGGCGTGGCGCGGGAACTGGAAGAGGGGACGGGGGTGGTGCGCCTTTCCGGCCTGCCGGTGGCGCGCTATGAGAGCGATGACCTGAAGCGCATCTTCTGGGGCATCTGCGCCAATCTCGGCACGCCGATGGTGCAGAACACCCAGGGTGAGATCCTCGCGGAAGTGAAGGACGAGACCGGCACAGGCGCCGCGGTGACGGGCGGCGGGCCGGGGCCGGTGCCCTCGGCACGCGCGCGGTCGCGCTCCACCGGGCCGCTGCGCTTCCATACCGACAAGTGCGACGTGCTGGCGCTGCTCTGCGCCTCCAACGGGATCGAGGGCGGGATCAGCAAGGTGGTCTCCACCATCGCGATCCATGACGAGATCGCCCGCCGCCGGCCCGATCTGCTGCGCGTGCTCTACCAGGATTTCTGGCGCATGCGCCCGGCGGATGAGGAAGGCGAAGGACATGCCGACCGCGTCTTCCGCATGCCGGTCTTCTCGCGTGGCCCAGACGGCGCCTTCACCAGCCAGTACAGCCGAACCTATGTCGAGATGGCGCATGCCGAACCGGGCGTGCCGCCGCCCACGCCGGAACAGGTCGCGGCGATGGACCTGCTGGCGGAGGTGGCGGAGGAACTCTGCCTGCACGCACCCTTCACGCCGGGCGACATCCAGTTCCTGAACCAGCATGTCAGCTATCATGGCCGCACCGCCTATGCGGATGATGCGAAGGCCGGGGCTCGGCGGGTGCTGCTGCGGATCTGGCTCTCCGTGCCCAACAGCCGTGCACTGCCGCCGGGCCATGTGGTGCAGTGGGGCGATACGCGGCCGGGCGCGGTTCGCGGCGGCGCCATGCGGGGACGCAGCGCCTTCGAGATCTGACGTTGGGGTTCCGGGCGCAGTCGGGCGTGTGTCCGCTACCCGACAATCGCCTGCTGCCGCTATGTGAAGATACGGCTCGGGGATGAACCCCGCTGCATTGCGGTAGTTGGGGGTGGGCCAGTCCGGCGCGCGGCGGGGCGCGATGCGCTTGCTGTGCGCCGGAAGGCAGACCCGCAATTTCAGCGATGGGATCCCACCAAATGGCCGATACGAAGCAGCCCAATCAGCAGGGCTCGGGTGAAGGCGCGCGCCAACGTAGCCGTGCCGCCGCTTCGAACATGGCGGCAGCGACGCGCAGCAGTGCGGAGGCAGCGCGGGAGACGGCCGGTACGGAGGAGCGGGCGGAGCGGGCGGTGCAGCAGGGCGCCACGGCGTTGCGTGAGGGCGCGCATGGCGGTGCGGACATGTTGCGCCGGGGGGGCGAGGCCGGGCGCCGCGGCGCCGCAGCCCTTGGCGAAACCGCACAGGTAGGAATGCAGGCGTTGGGCACCGGCCAGGAGCACATGCTCAACCAGGCGGCGCGCGAGGTGCAGATGGCCAGGCGGGGCCTGGCCGAGATGGTGGAGGAGACGACGGAAGGCATCCGCTCGCTCATGGCCGTGCCGGGCTTCTCCGGGGACGGGATGCGGGAGGCGCAGCAGGCGGTATCGCGCCTGATGGATGGCGTCATCGCCACCAATCTGCGCCTGACGCGGGAATTGATGCACCATGCCGGCCCGAGCGCCTTCATCGAGTTGCAGCGACGCTTCGTGCGTGACTGGTTCGATGCGCTTGCCGAGGGCGGGACCGTCCTGCTCCGTGCCACGCGGCAAGCCGCCGATGAATCGCTGCGGCCCTTGGAACAGCAGAGACGGCGTCGTCGCGCGGATCACGGCTCCGGCCGGGTCTGCGATGTGATGAGCACCAATGTGAGGGTGGCCACCCCCGAGGATTCGGTGCAGCAGGCGGCCAAGCTGATGAGCGAGGCCGATACCGGCGTGCTGCCGGTGCGGGAGGGAGACCGGCTGGTCGGCATGGTCACCGACCGCGACGTCGCCGTCCGCCTGGTCGCCGAGGGCAAGGACCCGGCCCGGACCAAGGTGCGGGAGGTGATGAGCCCCGAGGTCCGCTACGTCTTCGAGGACGACGGGCTGGAGCATGTCGCGGAGAACATGGCCGAGCAGCAGCTCCGCCGCCTGCCGGTGGTGAACCGCGAAAAGCGGCTGGTCGGCATTCTCTCGCTCGGCGACATTGCCCGGCAGGAGCGGAGCGGGGATCTGGCCGGGCGGACCCTCGGCGGCGTGACGCGCGAGGGAGGGCAGCACCACCAGGGCACCATGCCGCAGATGTACAACGGCTGAGGGTGGCCGCCGGGCCGGGGACTGGCGGAGGCTGGTGCGCTTCCCCATTCTCCGGCCATGCTCCTGCATGAACCACTGATCCGCCTGGGCGTGTTTCTCGGCGTGTTCCTTGCCCTGTTGGCGCTGGAGCGCGTGGCGCCCTGGCGCGCGGGGCAGCGGGCGCTCGGGATGCGGCGCTGGCCGGGGAATCTCGGGTTGGCGGTGCTGGGCGCCCTGCTGGTCCGCGCGACGGTGCCAGCGGCGGCGGTGGGCGCGGCGCTCTGGGCGCAGGCGCGCAGCATCGGCCTGCTGCCGGCGCTGGGGGCCCCCTACTGGCTGGCGGCGCCGGTTTCGGTGCTGCTGCTGGACCTGCTGATCTACTGGCAGCACCGCGTTACCCATGCGGTGCCGCTGCTCTGGCGCTTGCACCGGGTTCACCATGCCGATCCGGAACTGGATGCGACCAGTGGGCTGCGCTTCCACCCGCTGGAGATCCTGCTCTCCATTGGGGTGAAGATGGCGGCGGTGGTGGCGCTCGGGGCGCCGGCCGTGGCGGTGCTGGTCTTCGAGGTCCTGCTGAATGCGACCGCCATGTTCAACCACGCCGCCATCCGCCTGCCGGTGCGGCTGGAGCGATGGCTGCGCCTGGTGCTGGTGACGCCGGAGATGCACCGCACCCACCATTCCGAGCTCCGGGCCGAGACGGATAGTTGCTACGGCTTCTGCCTGCCGTGGTGGGACCACCTCTTCGGCAGCTACCGTGCGGCGCCGGCGGCCGGGGAGGAGGTGGTGATCGGCGTCGCCGGCTGGCGCGACCCGGCGCAGCAACGCCTGGACCAGCTGCTGCTGCAACCGGTCCGCGGGCGGGCGCTGTGAGTCATTGGTACAGCGCCGCGACCTCGTGCCGGTAGTGTTCCAGCACTGCCCGGCGCTTCACCTTCATGGTCGGCGTCAGCATCCCGTTCTCAATGGAGAAGGGTGTCGGGGCCAGCATCCAACGGCGGATGCGCTCGATATTGGAGAGGCGGGCATTCACCCGCGCAACGGCCTTGTCGATCTGGTCTTCCATGCCCTCGGCCGGGACCAGGATGGCGACGATGGCGGGCTGGCCCTCGCCAGCGGTGACCGCTTGGGCGATCTCCGGCTCGGCCATCAGCAGGCCCTCGATCTTGGCCGGGCTGACCATGTCGCCGCCGAGGGTTTTGATGAAGTCGCGCTTGCGGTCGGTGATGATGATCCGCCCGTCCTCCATCCGGCCGACATCGCCGGTATGGAGCCAGGGTGCCTCCCCCGGCGCATCGGCCCGAAGGGCGGCGGCGGTGGCTTCCGGGTTGTTCCAGTAGCCATCCATGACCAGGCCGCCGCGGATCAGCAATTCCCCGTCCTCCGCAATGCGGGCCTCCACCCCGGGCAGGGGCCGGCCGACCGTGTGGCGGCGGTTGTCCCAGGGCAGGTTGACGCTGATGACCGGGCCGGCCTCGCTCTGACCGTAGCCCTGCAGCACGGGCAGGCCGAGCGCCAGGAAGAAGCCGGAGAGATCGGGATCCAGCCGGGCGCCGCCTGAGACCATGGCGATCAGCCTGCCGCCGAAGCGGTTCCGGACCTTCTGTCGCACCAGCCGGTCCAGGATCAGATCCTGCGCCTTCTCCCACAGCGAGAGCGGCGGCCCGTCCAGCTTGCGCAGGCCGAGAGCCAGGGCCCGCTCGAACAGCCGCTGCTTCAGGCCGCCTTCCTTCTCAACCTGCGCCCGCATCCGGTTGCGCAGCACCTCGAACAGCCGGGGGACGGCGGTGACGATGGTGGGGCGCACCTGCTGGAATTCCGCGGCGAGGCGGTCGGCGCCGCGGGAATAGACCACCTCCATGCCGAGGGAAGGCAGGAGGAAGCAGCCTACTGTATGCTCATAGCTGTGGCTGAGCGGCAGGAAGGAGAGATAGGGGGTGCCGTCCAGCTCAATCCGATCCAACGCCTCGGCTAGCCCGGCGCGGTTGGCCAGCATCGCCCGGTGCGGCAGCATCACCCCCTTGGGAAAGCCGCCGGTGCCGGAGGTGTAGATCAGGCAGGCGAGGCGGCCGGATGGTATCTGCTCCACTTCCGCCATCAGCAAAGGCAGGTCCCCCGGGGTGGCTTCCAGTGCCGCCCAGTCCGCTGAGCGGGTTCCGGGGGGCAGGGCGGGGGCGGGTTCCATGCAGATCAGCAGGTCGAGCCCCTCGGCCTGGGCTGCCCCGGTCAGCACCCGCTCTGCCAGGGCGGTGGTGGAGACGATGGCGGCGCGCGCACCCGAATCATTCAGGATATGCGCGTGGTCGGCCGGCATGTTGGTGGTGTAGGTCGGCACGGTGACGGCGCCAATCGCCATCAGCGCCGCATCGGCGATGTTGAATTCCGGCCGGCTTTCGCTGACCAGCAGCACCCGGTCCCCGGGCATGATCCCGTGGGCCCGCAGCCCGGCAGCGACATTCGCCACCCGGAGGGCGAATTCGCCCCAGGTCACGCTCCGCCAGGCGCCATCCCGCCAGTAGCGCAGCATCGGCCGCATCGGGCGCTGCCGCGCCAGGTCCAAAAGCATCCAGGGCAGGCTGTTCCAGGGCGTATCCTTTCGCGCCCTCGTCTCCGGCATCTCCACTCCCCCCGGTCTACCGATCACACCTGCTAGAGCAGATCACCGCCGAACGGAATGCCCCGGAGGCGACCCCACCCCGCCCAGGGGCAGCAGGGGCCGGGGCTGCTTGGCCCGGCCCGCCCATGGCATATATGCAGACTGTGACCCGATCCGATCCCATTTCAGTTGCGCCCCGTTCCGCCGTGGATTCCGCCGCGGGCGGGCGCTCCCTCCGGCCCCTGACCGGGGCTACCCTCTCTCCCCTCGATTCCGGTGCCGCGAGTGGCGGGCCCC
>Ga0207747_1001334_pt1 | contig 18019 bp, 19 predicted proteins | sample HigsolmetaGSP11D_FD_184839 | JGI IMG/M metagenome (GOLD analysis project Ga0207747, IMG submission 184839) | High solid enriched microbial communities from the Joint BioEnergy Institute, USA - SP1-1-D (SPAdes) | ecosystem: Engineered > Bioreactor > SSF (Solid state fermentation) > Aerobic >...
GGCGCTGCTTCTGCTGGCGTTGCAGTACATCCCGCCCGAGTGGCCGCTGCTCTGGGCCGGGAAGGGCACGGTCGCGGCCGCGCTCGCGATGGGCCTCTACCTCTACAGCCTCCTCATCCACTGGGCGGCGTTCACCTTCTCCCCGCGGGCTGCGGTGGAGAAGGGAGCCTGAGCCGTCCGGGCCTACCTCCCTTCCAGGCCCTTCAGGGCGCGCTCGGCGGCGCGTCGCAGGCGGCGGTCCGAGTCGGCGTGGAAGACGGCACGCAGGTCGCTTATAGCGAGGTCTCTCTCGCCGAGCGCTGCGTGCGCCGAGGCCCGGTTGTAGTAGGCGATCCCGAGCTTCGGGTCGAGCTTCACCGCCCGGTCCGCGGCGTCCAGGGCGGCATGGTGGTTTCCGGCGGCGTCCAGGCAGGCGGCGAGCGCCGAGTAGTAGCGGGGCAGGGGCCTTTCCTTGAGCAGCTGTTCGTAGATCGAAGCCGCCTTCTCGTACTCCTCCCGGCGGAAAGCCCGGGCCGCCCGGCGTTCCGCCGGAGAGACCCCGAGCGCCATCAGTGCGATGATCACGACGGATCCCACCAGGTAGATGGCGAGCACCTGCATGTAGTTGGTGCCGGGGATGGCCTGCTGCATCACGAAGGGCAGGAGGACGAGGAGCACGCCCGTGGTGCAGAATGGGATGAGCCTCCAGACGAAGTCCATGTAGGCCCGGGCGCGCAGCAGGTCCCGGGACTGGCGGGCCGCGACGAGGGCGAGGAAAAACAGGATGACCAGCCCGCCGAGCGCCGGGTAGAGGAAGCTCAAGAGGTCATCTCCTCCAGAACCGCGTGTACGTTTCCCTTGAAGCGGCGTGGGAGATCGGCCTCCAGCGAGCGGCGGAGGTCCTTTATCGCGCGGCCCTTGTGCCCGAGCCGGCGCTCGACCATCGCCCGGTTGTAGTAGGCGAGCCCGTACTCGGGGTCGCGCCTTATCGCCTCGGTGGCCGCCTCGGCCGCCTCCTCGTAGCGTTCGGTCGCCGCGAGGGCGGCGGAGAGGAAGGTGTAGTGGCGGGCGAGGGGGGCACTCTGGACCAGGAGCCGGTACTGCTCGGCGGCGTCTTCGTAGTCCTTGCGCCGGAAAGCCCGGTTCGCACGCCTCTCGGCGGCCGGCGAGGAGAATATGTTCGACGCTATGACCGCGACGGCGAAGACGCCGGCCCACGTCATGAGCGCCCACTCCTGCTGCACGGAGCGGATGAAGAAGAGGCTCAGCGCCATGAGGACCAGGATCGCGTAGGGGAGCAGCCTCCTCCCGAAATAACCCCAGGCTTTCGTGCGTACCAAATCTTTGTTCGCCGTGTAGACGAGCTGCCAGCTCACGATCAGGATTACGAGGAGGAGTATCACCGGGAGCGTTGCGCCCGAGCCCATGCTAATCTCCTTCCTCTACGAGGTGCCCACGGACGCGGGCTCGAGATCTTGCAGGACCTCGAGCGCCGGCGCCGCGAGCTCCTCGAAGTCACGCTCGCCGAGGGCGGGTGTGGCTCCTTCGATCAGGACCTGACTCTCCAGCTCCACCCAGCTCTTGCATCCGCCGTAGGATTCGCTGTAGGGGAGCTCCACCGGCTCGGGGAGCAGGTGGGTGCGCAGGACCAGCACGGTGAGCGGCTTCTTCGGGCGCCACCTGAAACGTTTCTCCGCGTACTCCCGGCTCCACATGTGGTGGGGCTCCAGCGCGGCGAGCGCTTCGGGTTCGGAGATCTCGTACGCCCCGACGACCTCGGCGAGGGAGGTGAGGACGATCGGCTCGTCGTCGCGTCGGGAGGGGATGTCCCGCAACAGGTCGCGGTAGGCGGGTTTGAGAAGATCAGGTCGCTGGTGCTCGTAGCTCTTGTAGAGCAAAAAGCGCGCTTCGGGGACGGCGAAGGACTTCTCCCGGATGCCGCCCTTGCGTATCAGGAGCGCCGTGCGGCCCCGTTCGAGCGCTTCTATGGCCACCGCCCACTCTTTGAGCGCGTGCTTGAGGGAATCCAAAGGGCTCACCTCCCTAATATAATGCGATGCGGTTGCCCAGCGCAATTATATGACGTAGAGGTCAACAGGCTCCGCTCTTCAATTAGGAGGGATGTATGTCGGATCAGGAGAGGGGATTCAGGATCGAGCGGGACTCGATGGGCGAGGTGAAGGTCCCGGAGGATGCGCTCTACGGCGCGCAGACCCAGCGGGCGAAGGAGAACTTCCCGATAAGCGACCTGCGTTTCCCGCGACGTTTCATCCAGGCCCTCGGCGCGATAAAACTCGAGGCGGCTAACGTCAACCACGAACTCGGGCTGCTCGACGGCAGGATCAAAGACGCGATAGTCGCCGCGGCGGAAGAGGTCGTCGAGGGCAAGCTCGACGACCAGTTCGTCCTGGACGTCTTCCAGACCGGCAGCGGCACCTCGACCAACATGAACGCCAACGAGGTCATCTCCAACCGCGCGATAGAGATCCTCGGCGGCGAACGCGGCTCCAGGGACCCGGTGCACCCCAACGACCACGTCAACAAGGGCCAGTCCTCCAACGACGTGATCCCCACCGCGATCCACCTCTCCGCCCTCCTGGCCGTGAACGAGGATCTCATCCCGGCGCTCGAGGGGCTGCAGCGTGCGCTGGAGGAGAAAGCGCGCGAGTTCGACGACGTGGTGAAGACCGGACGTACCCACCTGCAGGATGCCACCCCGATCCGGCTCGGCCAGGAGTTCCAGGGCTACGCCGGGCAGATAGAGCGCGGCATCGAACGAGTGAGGAAGGCCGCCGAAGGTCTCTCGGAGGTCGCCCTCGGCGGGACCGCCGTCGGGACCGGCGTCAACACCCACCCCGAGTTCGCGAGCAGGGTCTGCGAGCGGCTCAGCCGACGCTTCGGGATCGAGATCCGGGAGACCGGGAACCACTTCCAGGCGCAGAGCGCGATGGACGCGGCGGTGTTCGCGAGCGGGGCGATGAAGACGGTCGCGGCCTCCCTCATGAAGATCTCGAACGACATCCGCTGGATGGGATGCGGTCCGCGGGCGGGCTTCGCCGAGATAGCGCTCCCGGAGCTGCAGCCGGGCTCCTCGATCATGCCGGGCAAGGTCAACCCGGTGATCGCCGAGAGCGTGACGATGGTCTGCGCGCAGGTCTACGGCGACGACGCCACGATAGCCCTCGCCGGACAGAGCGGCAACTTCGAGCTCAACGTCATGCTGCCGGTCATCGCCCACAACCTCCTCGAGGAGATCACGCTGCTCGCCAACGCCTCAGCGAACCTCACCACCCGCTGCGTGACCGGCATAAAGGCGACCGAGCGCGGCCCAGAGCTCGTCGAGAAAGGGCTCATGCTCGCCACCGCCCTCGCCCCCGAGATCGGCTACGACAAGGCCGCCGAGATCGCCAAGGAGGCGTACAGGACCGGAAAGACCATCCGCGAGCTCGCCCGCGAGAAGACCGACCTCTCCGAAGAGAAGCTCGCCGAGCTCCTCGACGCCCGCAGGATGACCGAGGTATAGTCCTCCTTCGACGGAACGCCGGGAGGGCCGTGGACCCCCTCCCGGCTCTGTCTCCTACTCCAACCTCCGAAGAGATCACCCGGTGATGTTGACAGGGTGCTTGCACCACACTATATTAGTGTACTAAGTACAATAATTTGTGGGGAAGAGGAAGGAGGTTGCGTGAGGCGGGTCAGCCGCGGCGAGTTTCTGAGGTATGGTGGGGGCACCGTTGGAGGGGCTTTCCTGGCATCTTTTGGGGTGCCTGGGCTGGCTCTGGCGCGAGGGGCCGGTTCTGGTCGGTGGTCGGAGGCCGGGCGGATACTCGGAAGGGTCGGACCGCCGAGGTTTCCGAACCGGGACTTCGTTATCACCGACTACGGGGCGGTCGGCGATGGGAAGACCGATTGCACGGAAGCTTTCAGGGCGGCCATAGACGATTGCAGCAGTGCTGGGGGAGGGCGGGTCATCGTTCCGGCGGGGTCGTTTCTGACCGGGGCCATCCATCTCAAGAGCAACGTCAATTTGCATGTGACCAGGGATGCGACGGTCAAGTTCAGCCAGGATCCGGGCGACTACCTGCCGGTGGTCTACACGCGCTGGCAGGGAATCGAGTTGATGAACTACTCTCCTTTCATCTATGCCTTCGAGCAGGAGAACGTGGCTGTGACTGGTTCGGGGGTGCTCGACGGGCAGGCGGACGATGAGCACTGGTGGCCGTGGAAGGGGAAGACGGAGTACGGCTGGAAACCTGGGGAGCCGAATCAGGAAGCGGACTGGGATTTACTGCAGCGGATGGCCGATGAGGGGGTGCCGGTTCGCCAGCGGGTCTTCGGGTCCGGGCACTACCTGCGGCCTAACTTCATCCAGCCCTATCGGTGCCGGAACGTTCTGATAGAAGGTGTGAAGATACTACGCTCCCCGATGTGGGAAGTGCACCCCGTACTATCCAGCAACGTCACGGTGCGGAGGATCAGGGTCGACAGCCACGGTCCCAACAACGATGGATGCGACCCGGAGTCGTGTGACTACGTGTTGATCGACGGTTGTGTGTTCGACACCGGGGACGACTGCATCGCCATAAAGGCGGGGAGGAACGCCGATGGACGCCGGGTGAACGTCCCGTGCCAGAACGTGGTGATCCAGCACTGCCACATGAGAGACGGGCACGGTGGGGTGACCATCGGCAGTGAGATGACCGGTGGTGTGCGCAGCGTCTTCGCCAGGAACAACCGTCTGAGCAGTCCCAACCTGCAGATCGCCCTGCGCATGAAGACCAACTCGGTGCGCGGGGGATTTATAGAGAACGTCAACATGAAGAACTGTACCGTTGGGCAGGTCTCCGATTCCGTGTTCAAGATCGACTTCTTCTACGGAGAGGGGGCGGGTGGATCCTACGATCCGACGGTGCATGACATCGACGTGCGCAACGTGACGGCACACGAGAGCGGGGACTACGCGCTCGACCTTGTCGGCTACGGCGACGACCCGATCGAGAACGTAACCCTTGAGAATTGTGTCTTCGAAAACGCCAAGGAACCCTACGACATCGAGAACGCTCAGGTGACACTGCGTAACGTGACCATCGACGGTAAGCGTTACCGGCGGAAGGTATTCTCCGTCTAGGGGGAGTTGGATGCGACCGGTGACGGACGAGGAAGGAGGCTGGACCGGTGGATGGCAGGGGCAGGCTTGCGGGACGGCGCACCGGCGGTCCCATGTACCAGCAGGTACGGCAAGATCTCCTGGCGCGTATCCGCCGGGGAGAGTTCCCGCCGGGGAGCTTGCTGCCTTCCGAAAACCAGCTCTGCGAAGAGTACGGGGTGAGCGTGACGACCGCTCGCAGAGCCTTTCTGGAGCTGGTCAACGAGGGTGTGGTCCAGCGGAAGGCGGGGGTGGGGACCATGGTCGCTCCCCGGGTGCGCAGAGCCCGGGTGGCGTTCGTCAGCATCGACTATGTCGGGGACGCCTGGCGGCAGATCTCGAGCGTGATGGGGGAGCTTATCGCGGGTGTCGGCGAGTACGCCTGGCAACACGACGCTATCTTGAGCATGACCGGCATCGAGGATGATGAGTCACCCGCCTACCTCCGCAACTTGGTCGAGGACCGGTCCGCCGACGGCGTGTTGTTGCGGGTGGCCAACGACATACGCGAGGAGCACCTGGACATCCTGGAGCGGGCCGGGATGCCCTATGTGGTCATAAAGAGGCACATTCCGGGACGCAAGATGAACTACGTGAACAGCGACGACGTCACCGGTGCCCGACTGGCCACCTCCCACCTGTTGGAGCTCGGGTACCGGCGTATTGGTTTCGTCTGCGCCAAGCCAGAGATCATGGTCGGCCGTGATCGCCTCAGAGGCTACCGGGAGGCGCTCAGGGAGTACGGTGTAGGCTACGACGATGGTCTCGTGAGGCACGAGCCGTACTTTACGCGGGAGATGGGCTACAGAGCTGTAAGGTCTCTACTCGAGCTTGAGGAACCTCCGGAGGCCGTGTTCGTCGCGAGCGACACCATGGCTATCGGCGGGTACGAGGCCGCGCGGGATCTCGGGATGGAGATCCCGGAGGATGTTGCCTTCGTGGGTTACGATGACATCCCTCCGGCTGCTCTGCTCCAGCCGGGGCTGACGACGGTGCGTACCTCCTACTACGACTTCGGTTACCTGGCGACCGAGCTCCTCCTGGACCTCATAGACGGCCGTGAACTCCCACCCCAGCGACGGGTGATCAGACCGAGACTCGTCGTGAGGGGGTCGACCATGGGCACGAAGCGTGTTGGAGGCAAGGCTCATCGGGATGTGGGGACGAGGGACGGGGAAGGGTGGACATCCTCCAAAGGGAACCCGCTCGCCGGTAAGACCGTCGCTGGTTTCGGTCCTCTGGAGCGGCTCGGGCGGGAAGTCGTCGGAGCTTGCGTGCTGAGGGGGGCCAGGGAAGAAGGTGGGGCCGACGTGCACCGCGGGCCAGGGAGAGACTCCGATATAGTGGTCTACGCCTTCGATGCCGGCTCCGGGATGGGGAGAGCCCTCGGCGATGCTCTGGATTTCGGACGGAGCCTGGTGAGGAAGGGAGGAGGTGCCGAATGCCTGCTCTTTGCCGCCGGGCTCGATCGAGAGAACTCCTCCTCGGAGAAGGTGGAGCGCGCCGCGGTCCGGGCCGGGATGGAGAAGATCGTCGCAGAGCTCTCCCTGGAGGCCAGGGGGCGCGTCAACGCCGTCTTGTGTTCGCCCTCCGACGGAGCCCGTGCCGGGGACGTCGTGGCCTTCCTTTGCTCGGATGGGGGAGCGTGCGTGAACGGCGAGGTGCTCGAAGTGGGTGTGGGACGAGGGAGAGAGAACGAGGGATGAACGCGATGAGGAACTTGAGGAGATTCGCCCGCGGGGTGGACCTGGCCTTCGAGTACGTAGGGCTGGTCTTCCTCGCCGCGATGTCTATCATCGTCTTCTGGCAGGTTTTTTCCAGGTACGTGCTGGACTACACGCCGAACTGGTCGCAGGAAGTCTCGATGATCCTCATGATCTGGGTGGCCTTCATAGGCATAGCCCTGGGTTTCCGCGAGGGGCTGCACGTCGCGGTGCGGATCATAGTCCGCAGGTTCCCGCCCCCCGTCCAGTGGGCGGTGCGGCTGGCCATCCTGGTGCTTGCATTCCTGTTCGGGCTGTACCTGCTGGTGGAGGGCTGGAACTTCACCATCCTGGCTAACCTCTCGACGCTGCCCGGTACGGGCCTTCCTTCCGGCGTCTTCTACGCCTGCATGCCGCTGGCCGGGGCCGCGATCTGTGTCTACAGCCTGCTCCAGCTGGCTGGGGTGCGGACGGAGCGGGATGAGCGTCTTGCGGACGACGAGCTGGATGTCGATTAGGAGCCTGGTATGAGCCCGGAGACGTTGGCCACGTTGATACTGCTCGGAGGCTTCGTCCTCCTCCTGCTGCTGAGCGTGCTGGTGGCGCTGTGTATGGCGTTCACCTCCATAGTGGCGGGGTACGTGCTCGACATATCCCCTACCACGATCGGACAGAAGATGGTGGACGGGCTGAATTCCTTCCCCCTCATAGCCATCCCGTTCTTCATCCTCGCAGGAGAGATCATGGCGGAGGGAGGCATCTCCAGACGACTCATCGCCCTCTCGAACCTGGTCGTGGGGTGGCTCAGGGGTGGCCTCGCGATGGTGGACGTGGTGGCGAGCATGTTCTTCGGAGGTATCTCCGGGTCTTCCGTGGCCGACGCCTCGGCCATAGGCTCCGTGATGATCCCGATGATGCGCAAGAAAGGTTACGACAATGATTACGCCACCTCGGTGACCATGGCCTCCGCCGCCCAGGGGGTTATCATCCCGCCGAGCCAGAACATGATCATCTACTCGCTGGCCGCAGGAGGGGTCTCCATCGGAGCCCTCTTCGCCGGAGGCATCATCCCAGGCATACTGCTCGGGCTGGCGGTGATGGTGCTGAGCTACGTCATCGCGGTGAGACGCGGCTATCCCAAAGAGGCGCCCGTCCCCCTCAGGGAGGTGCCGAGGATAGTGTGGGAGGGGTTCCTGGGGTTGCTCACCCCGGTGATAATCCTCGGCGGCATACTCTCCGGCGTGTTCACCGCTACTGAGTCTGCAGCTATCGCTACGGCCTACGCCTTCGTGGTCACCTTCTTCGTCTACCGCGAGATCCCGCTGCGCAGGATGGTGCCCATCCTGCAGAGAACCATACGCACCGTCTCCATCGTCTTCTTCCTCATCTCCGCCGCTTCCGCTTTCGGGTTCCTGCTCACCCTGCTGGGTATCCCATCCGCCATGAGTCATGCCCTACTGAGTATCTCAACCAACAAGTACGTCGTCTTGTTCATGGTCAACGTCCTGCTCCTGTTCCTCGGTACGTTCATGGACATGGCCCCCCTGATCCTGATAATGACGCCCATACTCCTGCCCGTGGTCACACAGGTCGGTATGAGCCCGGTCCACTTCGGCGTAATGTTGATCTTCAACCTGGCCATCGGGCTCATCACCCCCCCGGTGGGAAGCGTCCTCTTCGTGGGTACCGCCATCGGAAAGATCTCCATGGAGAAGCTCTCCGTCAGCATGCTGCCGTTCTACGTGCCCCTGCTGGTGGTGCTCTTCCTGATCACCTTCGTCCCCGCTTTCGTGATGACCATACCGAGGCTCATGGGACTGTAGAGGAGGTGAGAGGCCCGCTGGACAAACGTCGAAACAATTAGTGTACTAAGTGTGCGTTATTTGTACGGGTAGAGGAAAGGAGGAGAGTTGAGCGAGAAGGAGCGCAAGGTCACCCAGGATGGTTCTGGCGGTCGGCTGAGCCGGGGTGATTTTCTGAAGCTCGGTGGAGTCGGGGTCGCCGGGATGGCGGTGCTCGGGGCTGCCGGGTGCGGTGGAAGTTCGGCTCAGGGCAGCGGTGGCGAAAGCAAGAGTGGAGGAGGGCAGACCTACAGCTTCCGTCTGGCGGATGATCAGCCGCAGGACTATCCGACCGTGATCGGGGACAAGAAATTCGCCAGTCTGGTGCAGAAGCGCACTGGCGGGAGGATCAAGATAAAGGTCTTCCCCAACGCCCAGCTCGGCGCGGAGACCGACGTAGCCCACCAGGTGCAGGCAGGGTCGATAGAGTTTGCGCGAATAAACGCCTCTCCGCTGGCCGAGTTCGACAAGGACCTCGGTGTGTTCAGCCTTCCCTACATCTTCGACAGCAGCGAGCACATGTGGAGGTTTCTGAACAGCAAGACCGGGGAGGCGTTGCTCGACAGCCTGCAGTCGGCGAGGATGCAGGGGCTAGCCTACTACGACTCAGGGGCCAGGAGTTTCTACACGAGGAAAGGGATCATCGTCAGGAGCCCGAAGGACATGCACGGGCTCAAGATCCGGGTGCAACAGAGCAAGATAAACACCCAGCTCATGAACGCCCTGGGTGCTTCCGCGACGCCCATGGATTACGGAGAGGTCTACACTGCGCTGCAGAACGGGGTCGTGGACGGGGCGGAGAACAACTGGCCGAGCTATTACACCTCGAAGCACTATGAGGTGGCGCCCAACTACACGCTCGACGAGCACACCCGGATTCCCGAGGTGTTGCTGATCAGCAAGGCCACCTGGGACAAGCTGAGCAAGCAGGATCAGAAGATCATCAAGAAAGCGGCCAGGGACTCCGTGGCCGTCCAGCGCAAGTCCTGGGACGCGCTGGTGCAGAAGTCGAAGAGCAAGGTCAGGGCTGCGGGGAACAACATAATCCACGTGAACCGCAAGCCGTGGAAAGACGCCGTGAAGCCGATGATAAGCCGGTACCAGGGCGAGTACGGCAAGTACCTGAAGGTGATCAACTCGCTCGCTTGACCATCCGTTAACGGGGATGGCCCGAGGTAGAGAGAAGTGAGAGGGAGGTAGGTTGCGTCTGTACTTCGAGAACGAAGAACCCGAGGGTGCGGTGCGAGAGGTCGTAAACCCGGACAACTCTCCCTCGGAAGGGTTGGAGCTGGCGCTGGTACGTGCGGACGGCGATGATCGGGTCGAACTGGTGGACGAGGGGCGGGAGTCCGTTCTCGTGATCCTCGGCGGCCGGTGCTCGGTCGAGGTGGAGGGAGGCGGTAGCTGGAAGGACCTGGGAGAGAGGAAGGACGTCTTCTCTGGGAGGGCGACGGCCGTCTACGTTCCCGCCGGCACACCCTACCGCATCTCTTCGCAGACGGGCTCGGAGGTGGCCATCTGCCGGGCCCCGGCAGATGGTGGCGGCGAGGCGTACGTCGTGAGGCCCGGGGAGGTGAACGCTGCGGTCAGGGGCAGCGGCAACTGGCGGCGTGAGGTGCACGACATAATAGACGAGTCGCGCCCCGCAGCCAGGCTGGTCGTCGGGGAGACCTTCAACGAGCCGGGCTGCTGGTCGAGCTACCCGCCGCACAAACACGACGAGCAGGATCCCCCGCGCGAGGTGCGCATGCAGGAGGTCTACTACTACCGTCTCGACCCGGCGGGCGGGTTCGGGTTGCAGAGGATCTACTCACCGGAGCGCTCCTTCGATGAGAGCTTCGCCGTCCGCGACGGGGATGCGGTGCTCATACCGTTCGGCTACCACCCGGTGGTGGCCGCGGGCGGCTACCGGCTGTACTACCTGTGGGCGCTCTGCGGCGAGGGAAGGACGCTCCGTCCCAACGAGGACCCCGCCCACCGTTGGATCTCCGAAGGGGTGCAAGGTCGGGAGGATGACGATGAAGGGCGGTAAGGAAGAGGCCGGGCTCCTCGCCCTCGAAGGTCTTGAGATCCGACGGTCTTCTCTGACCCTCTCGGAGGGATGGGAGTTCGCGCTGGCCGGGGAGGACATCGCCGTTCTCGCTCCGAAAGGCAGCCCTGAGATCGGGAAGTTCGAGGGTGAGACGAGCGCGCGCGGCGAGAGGACGCTGCTGCTCGGCCCGCTGAGCGGCCGCAACGCCTCCGCGCTGCGCTCCCGCCTCCCCTGGCTCCGTCCCCGCCCGCTGGGACTCCGGACCTCCGCAGGGATGGGCGACCGCCTCGGGCTCGCTACACCGGGACACGTGCGCGCCGTGCGCGCCGTCGGGGGGAGTATCGCCCCGATCTTCGCCCAGCAGTCTATCCGCGAGATGGAGCGCACGGGACGCAGCCCGCAGCGGGTGGTGGACGATGCCACCTGGGGTGCCTTCGCCGAAGGATGGGATGGAGACCTCGGTGCCGACGCGGATCACCTCAAGACCACCGCCAATATCGACGCCTGCCTCGAAGCTGGTTACAGTTTCTTTACCTTCGATCCCGGTGAGCACGTCGACGATGCGGCGGAGGGGATCGATCCCGCCGGGTTGCGGGAGAAGTTTCAGGGGCTGCCCTGGGACGATTTGGAGGACCGCCCGGACGATCTCAAGCGACGCTACCTGACGAAGGACTTCGAGTTCGAAGGGTGCTGCATCTCCTTCGACGAGAGATCCCTGGCGGTGGCTGCGGTGAAGTATGGCCGTGCCGTGGCACACGCCGCGAGGATGTACCGCCACCTGCAGAAAAACGCCTGTCGGGAGTTCGAGGTCGAGGTCTCGGTCGACGAGACCGACTCCCCGACCACCCACGTCCAGCACGTCTACATAGCGACCGAGCTGAAGCGCCTGGGGGTGGAGTGGGTGAGCCTCGCACCACGCTACGTGGGGCGTTTCGAGAAGGGCGTGGACTACATCGGGAACGTGGAAGCCTTCGAGCGGGACTTCGCGGTACACGCGGCCATCGCCCGCGCCCTCGGACCGTACAAGCTCAGCCTGCACTCCGGCTCGGACAAGTTCTCCATCTACCCGGCCGCAGTGCACCAGAGCAGGGGGCTCGTCCACCTGAAGACCGCCGGCACCAGCTACCTGGAGGCTCTGCGCACCGTCGCTGCCCTCGATCCCGCGCTGTTCCGCGAGATCTATGCCTTCGCCAGAGAGCACTACGAGGAAGACCGTAGTAGCTACCACGTCTCCGCCGAGCTTTCCAGGACTCCGGAGCCGGAGGAGGTGGACGATGCAGAATTGACTGCCCTCCTCGAAGGATTCGATCCCCGGGAGGTCCTGCACGTAACCTTCGGTTCGGTATTGCGGAAAGAGGGACTGCGCGGGAGGCTCCTGGGGTTGCTGCGCTCGCACTCCGAAGAGTACGCCTCCAACCTGAAAGAACACTTCGTGCGTCACCTGGAGCCCTTCGCCTCGGGTGGCGAGAGGGGGTGAGAACGTGGCACCTGGGGTAGAGAGGCTCTTCTCGCTGGATGGCAGGGTGGCGGTGGTCACCGGGGCGACCGGCGTCCTCGGCGGGGCGATGGCCCGCGGTCTCGCCCGTGCCGGGGCGAAGGTGGCCATCCTGGGCAGGCGCGAGCAGCGGGCCCGCGAGGTGGCCTTCGGGATAGAGAAAGAAGGGGGCGAGGCGATTCCCCTCCCGGCGGACGTCCTCGACGGCTCGTCTCTCGAGCGGGCGAGGGAAGAGGTGCTGCGAGAGTGGGGGCGGGTGGACATCCTCGTAAACGCCGCCGGCGGTAACGCCCCCGAGGCCATAACCTCCCCACGCAAGAGCTTCTTCGAGGTGGAGAAGGCGGCCATCGAGCAGGTCGTGGACCTCAACCTGATGGGGACGATCCTGCCCTCGAAGGTCTTCGGGGAGGCGATGACCCGCGCGGAGGAGCCCGAGGGCTCGATCGTCAACGTCTCCTCGATGGCCGCGCAGAGGCCGCTCAGCGGGGTCGTGGCCTACGCCGCGGCGAAGGCGGCGGTGGAGAACTTCACCCGCTGGCTCGCGGTGGAACTCGCGCGCGCTTACGGGGAGGGGCTGAGGGTCAATGCGATAGCGCCCGGGTTCTTCGTCGGGGAGCAGAACAGAAGGTTGTTGCTCGACGAAGAGGGTAACCTCACCGCCAGGGGAGAGAAGATCATCGAGCACACCCCGGCAGGGCGCTTCGGGGAGCCGGAGGATCTGGTCGGGGCCGTGGTGTGGCTCTGCGGCCCCTCGGCCAGGTTCGTGAGCGGGGCCGTGATCCCGGTCGACGGTGGGTTCGGAGCCTTCGCGGGCGTCTGAGCTCCGGCCGCGGCGGGATAGAATAGGGTGGAAACGTGTTCTGTGCTCCCGGCGGCGAGGAGGTATCTGAATGTCCGAGAAGGCTACGCTCGCGGGTGGGTGTTTCTGGTGTCTCGAGGCGGTCTTCGAGGAGCTGCGAGGCATCGAGAAAGTAGAATCCGGTTACTCCGGGGGGCACGTACCGAACCCCACCTACGAGCAGGTATGCACGGGGACGACCGGGCACGCCGAGGTGGTGCAGCTTACCTACGATCCGGGTGTGATCTCCTACCGGGAGATACTGGAGGTCTTCTTCACCGTCCACGACCCGACCACGCTCAACCGCCAGGGACCGGACGTGGGGACCCAGTACCGCTCGGCGATCTTCTACCACGACGAGGAGCAGCGGCGCACCGCCGAGGAGGTCATCTTCGAGTTCGAGGAGAAGGGTGTCTGGGAGGACCCCATAGTGACCGAGGTCACGCCCTTCGAGGCGTTCTACCCGGCTGAGGAGTACCACCGCGAATATTTCCGCAACCACCCGGACCAGCCGTACTGCCGGGTCGTGATCGCACCGAAGGTGGCCAAGTTCCGCAAGCAGTACCTGGAGAGGCTCAAGGCGTAGGCTACCTGTAGCCGAAAATTTAGCTTCCCTTAACAGTACCTTAAGGTTTCGGAGGGGTGCGGGATGTAAGGTGAGGGGGGTCCGTAAAGGAGCCGGAAGGAGGCGAAAGTGGGACTCTTGCGCGCCGTTTTCGGGCTCATCGTCCTCGTCATCCTGGCACACTTCGCGCTGCTCTACGTGGGGTATACAGCCCCGCAGAACGTGGTGGTCTCCGCGATCTACCGGCTCGGGCCGCTGTTCGAATCGCCGGCGCGCCGCTTCGTGACGGCCGGCTTCTACGAGACCGCCCTCGCCGCCGCCGGCGGGTACTTCGTCGTCTACCTCCTGCTCGGGGCGCTGCGCCGCAGGATCTTCTAGGGGAGTATGGCGTCCTCCAGGCGCTTCGGGAAGCGCGTCAGGTTGCGGCATCCGTCGTCGGTGACGACGACGAGGTCCTCTATGCGCACCCCGCCGAGCCGCGGGTCGTAGAGGCCGGGCTCGACGCTCACGACGTCGCCGGGCAAAAGCTCCTGGTCTGCGGTACCCATGCTCGGGGACTCGTGGATCTCGAGCCCCACCCCGTGTCCGGTGCCGTGGAAGAACCCCTCGGTCAGGGGCTCGCCCTCCCTGCGGTCGTGCAGCATGGTCCTGTAGCCGGCCTCGTGCAGCACCTCCGAGACCCTCGCGTGCACCTCGCGGCCGTTTATCCCGGCCCGGATCATGCCGAGCGCCTCCTCCTGCGCCGCAAGGACCGTCTCGTACATCCTGCGTAGCTCCTGTGCGGGCTCACCCTTGAAGAGGGTGCGGGTCATGTCCGCGTAGTAGCCGCTCGACTGGTCCTTCGGGAAGATGTCCAGGACCACGGGTTCCCCGGCCTTCAAGGGGCCCGTGCCGCGCTCGTGCGGGTCGGCGGACTGCGAACCTCCGGCGACGATGGTCGTCCCGCCGGAGCTCGAGCCGTGGTGCAGGAGTTCTATCTCCATCTCCGAGCGCAGGGTCTCGCTGGTGAGCGGCTCGCCGCGCCAGAGGAGCGTGCCGTCGTCCGCGACCCCGGCCTCGCGCAGGATCTCGACCGCGCGGGCGCAGGCCGCCTCGGTGTCGCGCTGGGCCTTCTCGATGTGTGAGATCTCCTCCTCCGTCTTCTGCCGGCGGAGGGAGGCGAAGAGCCTGCCGTCGGGTTCCAGCTCCACTCCCCGGCGGCGCAGCTCGTCCGCGTGGACGACGCCCAGGTTTGGGGGGACGGCGACGGAGGAGGCTCCGAGCCTCTCGAGCAGCGCCGCAGCAGCGGCGCCGAGCGCGCTACCCCCCTCGCCGAGTTCTCTGGCGAGCGAGGTCAACCCCAGCTCCTCGAAGGAGACGAGCTCGTCCACCCGGGCCTGTCGTTTGGCCCGGCCGTACTCCAGCGCCGAGACGGCCAGGTACTTCCTGCCGGAGACGCGGGCGAGGATCACGGGATCGGGGGCCAGAAAGCCCGAGAGATGGTAGGCGCTGGCGTCGTGTTCCGGGGCCGAGATGACGAGCAGGTCCCTCTCCTCAGCTGCGGATCGCATCACCCTCCTTCATCGACGACTGCTACGGGCGTGTGGGGCCATTCTACTACCCGGCGTTCCTATATAATCGCTTCGATGGACGATCGGGGAGACATGCGCGAGAGGGTGGAGGCGGCGCTCGCCAAGGTGCGCCCGGCGATGCAGGCCGACGGGGGAGACGCCCGCATCGTGGATTGCGACGAGGAGAGCGGGACCGTGAGCATAGAGATGATCGGCGCGTGCAGCGGGTGTCCGCTCTCCCAGCTCGACTTCGTCTACGCCATAGAGACCTTCATCCGGCGCGAGGTGCCCGAGGTGAGGGAGATACTGGCGGTCTGAGCCCGGCTACTGCTGCTCCTGCCGCATCGCCCTGAGTGCACCCGGTGGGAGCCCGGCGCGGGCCGCGGCGAGCGCGTCGGTCGCGCGCTTGCGGTACAGACGGAGCCTGAGGCGTCTCAGGAGGCCCGCCTCCTGCAGCTCCTGGTTTATGAGGTGGGTCAGCGTGATCATGTCGTTCGCGCAGTTGCGGTAGCCGAGGGTGCACATCTCGACGCGTACCTCCGAAGGGGAGTCCTCGAGCACCCGGCGTATCTCGGTTGCGCGCTCGACTATGGAGCGGGAGAGTTCCTCGGGGGTCGGTCGCTCTTTCTCGGGTTTCGTGGCCCGGGTTATGTCCTGCGGCGAGATGCGGCCCAGCCTGATCGTCCTGCGCCTCCTGCGGTATCCCAGGAGGACGAGCGCCGGGACGAGGAGCGCGAGGGGCACCGCCGGAGCCAGGGGGGAACCCGGCATCAACACCTGCAGGATCGAGATCGCCGCCACCTCGGCGAGGAGAACCACGAGCAAGTACAGTCTGAACATCCCAACCTCTGAGCCACACTTGACCGAAAACTAATTTTACAGAACTACCGGCAGAGATAATCTACCCCATGCGCGGGCTGTATAATCCTCTCCCATATGAAAGGTAGCACATCTTCTGCAGGGTTCGATGCCGGGCACCCCGTGGCCGGCGGGGTGGAGCTCGTGAAAGCGGTCCTCTTCTCCCCGAGGACCTTCTACGAGAGGTTCGAAGCCGATGGTCCTCTCAAGGGAGCCGTCATCTTCGTCTGGCTGGTGAGCCTGCTGGCCGCGATCCTGAGCATGGTGCTCGCGGTGATCCTGGATGCCAGCGGCGGGATAGAGGTGCACCCGCTGCTCGTCCGGACGGGCGAGGCCGCCGCGTTCGTCCTGCTCTCTCCGGTCCTGCTCGGCATCGTGGCGGCGGTGTACATGGTCCCGGTGAGGGCTTTCGTGGGCAAGGAGGTTCGGTTTCGGCACATCTACAGGATGCTCGCGAGCGCTTACTCGGTCATGGTGGTGGGCTGGGTGCCGGTCCTGCAATCTTTCGCGGTCGTCTACGGCATGGTCGTCCTCATGTCGCTCGCCCTGCGCTCCTTCTACCGGGTGTCGGGGCTCATGGCGCTCGTGGTCTCGGTCATAAGCCTCATCCCGGTCAGCGTGGCCATGATGTGGCTCGTCCTCGCCGCGGCGCGCCTGGTCTCGGGTTGAGGATCTCGTACTCTTCTGCCTCCCGGGCCAGCCTCTCCCGGATCTCCTCGGGTACAGAGGCGGCCCCTCCCTTCGAGAGCTCCTTCCTGCCATAGCGCCTCCCGGCGAGCTCGCGCGAGATCGTAAGATACGCTCTGCGGGTGGCTGCCTCCGCAGCGGGGGTCATCTTTCGGGGAAAGACCCCGTACGCGAGATCTTCCCTGAGCCCGAGGGCCGGGGGGATCATCCCGTGCCGCCGCCGCATCTTTAGCCGGCGCTCCCACCTGCGGCGCAGCCCGGCCATCCGCGGTGTTTCGGGGGCCACGTCGAGCGGCCCGCACTCGAAGGGGTCCTCGGGGGTGAACCCGAAGGAGTCGGCGAGCAGCCGGGCGGAGCGCCCGGCGCCGCGGAGGAGCAGAAACTCGTACTCCGAGCGCAGCAGGATGAGCTGTACGTCGTGGTAGGCTCCGAGGCCCGAGAGGGTGGGACGCCGGCCGTCGAGGCCGAGGCGCCCCAGCTCCCCCGATATGGCCCTGAATCGCCGCGCGGCCCCGGCGTAGGAGAGGGCGAGGTGCCCGAGACCCAGGAGGAGACCAACGGCTACCGGTATGAGCGCGGCGAAGGGCCCGGCCCACGCGGTCCCGAAGACGGGTGCCGAGAGCAGGACCAGAGCCCCCGAGACGAGCGCCGCCGTGAAGCCCGTGACCACGGCCCGGCCTTTCGCTTCCCCGGCCTCCGAGAAAGCTCTGCCGATGGCGTACCAGAGTTCGAGGGCTTCCTCTCCTCCGTGCGGCCCGTCTCTCCGCGCTTGCATGTGCTAGATTCTACCCTCGACGATGCCTCAGCTTCCCGCCAGGACCGACCCCGCTCTGCCCGCGATCCTCACCAACGTCCTGAACCCCTTCGTGGTCTTCAGCGTGCTCTACGCGCTGGTCGCGGTGGAGGCGGGGGCACCGCGCTTCGTAGCGGCGGAGCTGGCGGCCGCGGGGCTCGTCGCCGGGTTCGTGCTCGCGCTGCGGCGCGGTTCGCGGGTGGGGGATTTCTGGCTCTCGAGCCGGGCCGAGCGCCTGCTCCCGGCGGTGGTGCTGCTGGCGGCCTTCGTGGGTTTGCTCGTGGTGCTCCACCTGTTCGGCGCACCCGGTGAACTCTCCAGGACGACGCTCTCGATGGGCGTCGCTGCTACGGTGGCCGCCGGGATCACCCTCTTCTGGAAGATAAGCGCACACTCCGCCGTCGCGGGGCACGCGGCGGCGGCAGGGCTCCTGCTGCTCGGGGCCGGTGGGCTGCCGTTTCTGCTCGTATTGCCCCTGGTGCTCTGGGCCCGCGTGTCGGCCGGAGCGCACACCCCCTCCCAGGCCCTCGCC
>Ga0207747_1001338_pt1 | contig 17973 bp, 13 predicted proteins | sample HigsolmetaGSP11D_FD_184839 | JGI IMG/M metagenome (GOLD analysis project Ga0207747, IMG submission 184839) | High solid enriched microbial communities from the Joint BioEnergy Institute, USA - SP1-1-D (SPAdes) | ecosystem: Engineered > Bioreactor > SSF (Solid state fermentation) > Aerobic >...
CAAGGCGGAGGTCAAGTGGGACGGCGCAACCCAGACGGTCACCGCGACCAAAGGTGACACCACGATCAAGCTGACCATTGGCAACAACTACGCCTACGTCAACGATCAGAAGGTCGCCCTCACCGCCGAAGCCATTATCGTCAACGGTTCGACAATGGTTCCGCTCCGCTTCGTCGCGGAAGCCCTCGGCGCGAAGGTGGAATGGGACGGCGATACCAAGACGGCGATCATCTCCCAAGGTAGCGAGATCAAGCCCGATTCGGGGGTAACCAATCCCGTCCAGAACCAAACCAACCCGGCACAGAACCAACAAGATCCTACTAAATGGAGTGGGAAATATAGGTATAACGGCATCGACGCCACCGAGACCAATGGTCGCCTGTACGGAACCGAGAACCAGAAGGAGTACGACGCCGTTCTCAAGATCGCCAAGGAAGCCCTTGCCGACCTCGACTCCATCCCGATACCTCAAGGCATGATCGACTACCTCTATCATGGTAAGACCGTTCCAGCTAATAAGAAGGTTACTTCTATTTATGAAATAGAGTTGTATGGAGCGGAAAAAAGTTTCAAGCCTTTGCTTGAAGCCGGAATTTCTCCCGAAACTATTATTAAGGATTATAAATTGAGTAAGCTTGTTATGAAGTTAACAAATACTACTTCTACGGAAGTGGAAGAGGAATCACCGGGGGTATCCAGCGCCTACGACGCTCTTGTTGAAGGTCAAATCGACTGCGACTCTCTCGCCAACACTTACGCCCTTTTCTACGACTTGGCTGGCTTCGAAACCGGAATCGTCCGCGAGGGCTTCCATGCATATGTAGTCGTCAAATTGGATGGTAATTGGGTGCGTGGAAGTAAGGTTCTCGATCTTCCTTCTTACTTCAAAGAGTATAAACTTAGCTGGTACACCCGCCCCGATTCAATTACTTGGGGTAGCTATCGTGATGCAAAGTAATTCCCCATCTCAAGTCTCCGACAACCCCGTCGGAGACTTTTCTTTCCCTCGCAGACTCCCCTTTCCAGAAACCTCCGAGATCCTCGGTATCTCTCGGAGGTTTCTTCTTTTTACCTGTGCATCATTGTTGGGGTAACTTGACGCTCTTTTCTCTTTCTTCGACCTCCCTCGCGCTAAACCGCGCTTACTTCCTCAATCTATGTCAACTTTGTTGGACTTAAAAGTAAACTCATTCAGTACTTGAGTTATCTCTTAAGGAGGTTAGAACTATGCCATTTATGCGATGGATCAAAACCCCGGCATTACTGATCATTATGGCGGTACTGTTGGTGGTTTCTCCGTTCTCCGCATTAGCGGAGGAAGCTTCATCTGATGCAACGCAAGCGGAGAGTGCGTCCATCCAAGAGGAGGTGACTGCTCTCGAAGCATCTGAGTCTTCGGTATCGGAATCGTCTGAACCGGAAGTCTCAGTCCAAGCGGAGGGGGTAGTCGAACCGGAAAAGGCGAAGTCTGATCCGGTATCGATCCTTTCGGATGCGCCGACGTTCTACTTGCAAATCGCTATCGAGGAGCATTCTAACGCTCTTGGAACTGTGCCTACTTTTGAGGTGGGTTTGAGTGACGCTTCCTCGAAGCAGATCGCCAAAGCGACGGCTTCTCCTTCCAATTACAATGAAGAAAAGCAAGCCTATGAGTTGGCGTTCCAGCTTCCTTCGGCGTTGAAGGAAGGAGATACGTACCATATCACTCTCTTGTCTGCCAGCCCGGAAGTTAAGGGGCTGTATTACTACACGAAAACTCGTACTCCGCTCAATGAGTTGGAAGACGAGATCGAGTGGCATGAGTGGAGAGCGGATGTGAATGAGTATATCCCGGTAACGCTGGATTCCAAGCAGTTCTACGACATGGATGACAATCCAACCTATCGTGGGGTATTGGCTTCGAAGGGTAACCCGCTTTATATGGTGCTGACCCTTCAAAAGGATGTCACGGTCTTCTACTTGAAGGATACGAACGGGAATCCGCTCAAGAATCAGACTTTTACCGTTGTGCATGATGGGAAGAAGGTCGAACTGAAGTCGGACGATAAAGGTGTGGCAACCATTAAGACGAAGAGCCTTCCAAGTGCATCTTTTGCTGTCATTACGGAAGGTCGTCTTGCCGCTACGCAAGATCCGAAGCAAGTAAAGTCCACTACGGGTTATCATACGGTGTCCTTGATGAATCTCAATAACAGTTATGGTATTGAGACGGTCAACCTTCTGTACCATCCTCCGGGGGTAACTGCTCAATTGGGTGAGGATGGTGAGGTTGTGGAGGACGATTCCGTTGCTTTCACGATCACCACAACCAATGATCTCAACGGCACCACGAACTTGAGCGGTAAGTGGGGTAACGCTTCGCTTGATCTGACGAACAGCGAAGGTAACACTTTTACTTTCTCCCTGACGGAGAAAGAGCAAACCTTCTATCTCCCTGCTGGTGAGTACAAGGTATCTGTTACGTCGGAAAATGCTAACGCCAAGCTCTCGGTGCAAACGTTGAAGTTGGAGAAGGGTAAGAAAGCCACTATCGGTGTCACCCTCACTCCGAAGTATATCCTGTCTGTTGACAAGGATGGTAAGTCGTTCAACTTCAAGTTTTTGAATGTTGATTCTCTCGCTGATACGAAGTTCTCCGGCACTGATGCAAAGACTTTCGCAGTCTCTGCTGGTGAAGTGTATATGGTGCAGGACATCGACTCGGGTAAAGTGAACACGGTTGTTATCGCATCGGATCAAACACTCACTAAGCTCGTTCTGGGTGCGGGGGTTATGAAGTTGCCCGAGAACGCCTTCCTCCGCGCTGAAGATCTCGTTCTGCACCTGTTCAGTGTTGCGGGGTTCTGTCGCCGGAAGGGGCAAGAGACGGACATCCGCTTCCCGGCACGGCCTGAAACGGGCTATTTTTTTTGTGCTGGCTGTTGGCCGTCCGTCCTGCCCTCGTCTTCGCTCCCTCCCCTCACGGCCCCACAATCGCCCGTGGCTTCGTGCATCCGGCGCTGGCTGGGGTTCAGTATCTGCCCGGCTCGCGGCGGGGCTGACAGGGCCAAAGAATCGGTCGGCGACGTCGCGACGCGGCTCCCGGTCGTCCGTCCGGTGCTCCGGCCTGTCTCGCCGCCGGAATCGGCTGTGGGAGCCTGCATCCGGGGGTAGGCTGGGGGTTGGCCCGTCGGTGGGGGTAGTGGAGCTGACGGGGCGAAATTCGCATGGCAAATCATGTTAGCGGGAAGCTGAATGGTTTTTGCGGGAAGTTGCACGTGCGAATGCCGGGAAACCTTGACACGCCTGGGTTTGCGGGTTTGGGCGGTGCTTTAATTACAGTACTAATGATCTTCTAAATGTGAAAGGGACTCTTAACGAGTCCCTTTCACCAGTACCCAAAAAACAATCAACCCAAGAAAAGATAGGCGCCGCGCCGCCGCCCGCCCGCCGATTTTCGCCCCGAATCTCCGCCAAACCCTGCGAGTGGGCCGTGACTTTCCGGACTCCGCCCCGTCATTTCCGCCGAATGCGCGGCGTCTTCGCCGTTCCTCTTGTGCCGAAACGGCTTGCGTACCCTTCGAGCAGACTTCATGCCGCTGGACTGGGGGCTGTGGGGGTAGTCCGCGCCCTCGGCCCGCCCGGACGCGCCGCAAATTTTCCGACGTACATCCTTCATCCGCTACTGGTATCCTCAATCCCCGACCCTTCACCGTTCTTTCTTCGCCTGTACATTCCCGAATGCAGCCCGGATCGGGGATGACTGTCGGGCTCCACAGGGCCGAATCTTCCCGCCTCCGTGGGGGTACTCCGTTCGGTTTTAGCGGCTTCCAAGTCAAGATTGTCACTTAATTGTCACTTCATTGTCCCTTCATTGTCCCTAGATTTTCCCTTTGTCCTTCGTCCTCGTCGGCCCCTTCCCGGCCCCGTCTCGGCGGAGGGACCCCCGCCGCCTTCGTCGCCTTCGCCGCCGCCCGGCCCCTGCTTTCATGGCTTCATGCGCCGTTCTACGCGCTTTTCGGCGCAGAATAGCGCCATTTGGCGGACTTCCGAATGATCTCCCCAATCTCGGCACTTCTTTTCCAACCCGTCCGAAACTTCTTTGACTTGGATTTATATTGGCTTGTCCGGCAGCCGGGGGTACCCCCGGATCGCCGCCCGTTCGCAGACTCCGCTCCATTTTGAAGGACTGCGAAACGGTCTTCGGAAAAATTCCCGGATTTTCCGAAACGGCGTACGGCGGACGAAAAACGAAACTACGTTGGTTCGAATCCGCTGGGGGGTACCGCAACCGACCGGATCAACGTTGGACTTGCCGATACCCCACGTCATACTGGCGTGCAGGTGTCGGAAGAACTCAGGTAATACCGTTGAAGGGAGACATGTGGAAATGGTTGTTGCAAACACAAAGGATGATCCGCTCTTTATCCCGACTTACCCCCACTTCCGGGATATGTTGCGGACGGCGAAAACGGAGGGGATCAGCCGGGCGATTTTGCTTCCTCCGCTCTCCGGGGAGTACGTCTGCCGGGACGGCGCTTTGTACCGGAATGGGGTACCGCAGAGTTTTGATCAGTTGAAGCAACTGATCGGAAAAGGTTCCATCCCAGATCCCATCCTCGTCTACGGCCTGTTCACCTTCTTCTATCATAAGGGCGACATTCGCAACCGGGCCACGATGGAATGCGATTGGAAGGAACTCTGGCATTTCCTCGGGCGGAAGGAAGGCGGCAACGCCTACCGGCTTCAGGACGTGCTGGCCAGTTACGAGTCGGTCGTCGGTTGGGTGTTCAAGAAGGGGGTATTCCCGTTGCTGAAAGTTGAACATCTTCCGGGCAACCGGGTGCGCCTGACCAGCGAGTATTTCCATCACGCCATGAACGCTCTGCTCGCTACCTGCACCCCGGAGGATGTCAGCGTGCCGAGACGTTACCGGGCTACCTCCATGCACCGAAGCGTTCTGTTGCATCGCAACAAATTCGCCGCGCTGATCTCGCTGGAGTTTGCGCGGATCATGGAGTCGTCGGGGCAGAACAAAAGCCAGATTTCCATCCGCACGTTGCTGAAAAGCGTTCCGGCCCTCGGCGCGGCGCTGGCCGACCCGTCGAAGAGCGTCTCGTTCCGCAACCGGAAACTCCGGGACGCCCTGACGGCGGCCGTGGAAATCCTTTGGGATCATTCCGACTTGCCGCGCCGTTACCCCAACCTGTGGGTACAGTTGCCCGAACACATGTGCGTCAACAAGTTGGGCGAAGGCATCTGGCTCTGGCGCGACAAAGACCAGAGCGACGAACAAACGCAGGGTGCCGGAAACGGCCAGCCCGCCGGGAAAGGAGGTGAAACGACATGCAACGAAACCCGAGAGTAACGTGGATCAAGCATTTCGCCGACATACTTGAAGCGCAACATGCCGGGGTGAGTGTCATCCCTCGCATCCCTCGCGAGAAGTATCGGAAGTTGAGTCAGCAAGAGCAGAAGGCGGAACTCAAAGCCCTTATCCATCCGATCTTGGATCGATGCGACTTCAAGTACGCAACAGGGAAAAATGTCCACAGCTTTTGCCATGACGATCGCGAACCGTCGATGCAGTTTAACCGTGAGGATCATAACTTCTACTGCCATGCTTGCGGCAACACGTGGGATATCTTCGACATCGTCGCCGCTCATTTCGGTCTGGAAGGGAAGCCTTTCCCTTTTCAGAAAGCCAAGGTTGAGGAACTCTTCGTAGAACCGTCGATATGGGGGTACCGCCCGGCGCTGTTAGACCCGGAGATCGCCGCCAAGCTGAGGGAACGGGGACTGACCGACGAAAGCATCGTCAAGTTTGGCCTGAGAGCGTGGAATTATTACAAGGATGGGGCCGTTTCGAAGTACGCCGCGATTCCGTGCGCGGAAGGTTGCATGGTTCATAAGAAGCTGGTTTCCGGTTCGGACGAACATTATGACGTTTACGTTAAAGGGGGCCAGACCCTGACGCTCTTTCATGAACAGCGTTTGTCTACCGCAGGCAAGGTCGTCGTGGTCGAATCGGCGCTGGACGCCATCCTGCTGGAGCAGCATGGGTTCCCCGCCGTCGCCTTGAACGGGGTAGCGACGAAACGGCTGGAGGCGATCCTTGAACAGCAGCCGGTTTCGCCCGGACTGCATCTCATCCTGTTGCTGGACAATGACGCAGCCGGTCGCAAGGCTACCCGGACTTTGCATGATTTGCTGAAAAATTTCGGAGTACCGTTCAGCCGTTGCGATTACGACGCTCCGAAATCTCATCCGCTGTCCTTTTTGAACGGTTTCAAGGATGTGGGCGAGGCGTTCAAGGCAAACGCCGGGGCGACGGTTGCGGCCATCCGAGCGCTGGTCGAGTAATGTTCGGGGTACTGCCGGAGGGGCATCGCTTCCCGATGCCCTTGCCCGGCAAAACAAAACAACAACGAAAGCGGAGGGTATACAAGATGAACAACATAGTCAATATCGAGGTCAACGACGTTGTTTACGGCAGAGTGGTCGACGGAAAACTGGAACTCTTGCCGGAAGCGTATTACCTGCCGGTCACAGAGTTCCTCAAAGTGCTGGATAAAGCGGAAGCAACAGCCAACGAACGGAGCCTGATCTATAACCAGTTTCTGGCGGCCAGAGCGGAAGGTTGTACGTCTTTCGACAATCATTTGTTCGGGCGGTTGTGGGGCGGTTATGGCCACGTGACGATCCCGACGGGGTACCCGAATCTGGACGCCTTTTTGGACGGCGGCCTGCGCGGAGGCCTGATGGTTATCGCCGCCCCGCCGGGCAGGGGGAAATCCACCTTGGCGTTGCAACTGGCCCGGTCGCTGTGCAAGCGGCAGGCCGGGGTCGTCTACATCTGCAACGACATGGCGAGGGAGGTCTTAATCGCCAAGATGCTGAGCGGGCTGTCCCATGAAATCGCAAGAGGCAAAGGCGGTTTTACCGCCCGCGAGATTCTTCGGAATCGGGAAAATCTGACACAGAATGGGGAATTCCTGAAGACGGCGGGGGCGTATCTGGCGCAAACCAAATCGTTGTATCTGGAGACTGATCAGGATGCCCGCGATGTGCGTGCCTTGGAGAAGCTGATCGACTTTTATGTTTCCGTCTTCCAGTACCGTGAGGAGTTGGGGTACCCGCCCGTCATCATCTTGGATTATTTGCAGAACGTACGGGTGGACGGCAAGGGGAACGAACGGGAACAGGTCAATGCGGTCGTCCGCATGCTTCGGAGCAAGGTGAACGATTACGGTCTTGCGGTCATCGCGATCTCCAGCGTTTCCCGCGACAAATATCCGGGGGCGCTTCGCATGAACAGCTTGAAGGAGAGCGGACTCATCGAGTACGCCTGCGACCTGATCCTTGCCTTGCAGCACGAAGCGGTGCACAACGACGATTACGACGAAGCCAGGGAAACCGGCAAGCCCCAACAGCTCATGGAACTGTACGTGCTGAAAGACCGTCTGGGCGAGGCGGAGCGTTCCCTGCCGATTACCTTCGTGCCGAAGTACAGCTTGTTCCGGTTCCACAGCAAACCGCACGGCGGCCAAACGCCCGTGAAGCAGCCGATGGTGGAAGGATTCTGATCGGCCTATGAAAGTACCGCCGCTCCGATCCAGCGGGAGCGGCGGGTTCCGGTTACTCCGAGTCGGGTACGTATTCGTTGACCCACTTTTCCAATTCGCGGGGGATGTCGAAATTGATCCAGACTTCTTCTTTCTGTTTCCGTCCCGGCTTCCCGGAACTGCTTTTTTGCATATTCTTCAAAGGGATTTGTCTCCATCCGGCTTCCACCAGCGGCTTGTAACTGCGGTTGTCGAGGCCGCTCAGCACGACTTTGCCGAGCGGGCGCTCAAGAAGCAGCTTGACCAGCCGTTCGTGGTCTTCGACCGTCCAGCTAAATTTGCCGTAGTGATCGTCTGTCGTCATCGCTTCCGGGTGATACGGCGGGTCGAGATAGATGATACTCTTGCTCCAGTCGCGGTCGCGTTCCAGTATGTCGAACACGCTCTCGTTGGTGACCGTAAGGCCCGCGAAGATGTTGTGGAACTCGCGCAGGTTATTCACTTGCTCCATGTAATTTTTTATTTTATCGGGTTCCATTAGGGTATGGTCGAAGCTTGTTCTTCTTGCTATTTGGCTTTGCCTAGCCACGATATAGGCGCAGGCGGCGGCGGTTACCAAATCGTAGCCGTCCTCTCCGATGGTTCCCTGTTCGAGTTGTCGTTTCGCCGCCCGGAAGACCTTTTCGCTGACACCTGCCCGCAGCAGAAGATTCCTGACTTGCGGCCATAAATCGTGCTTGGAGACACAATACAACAAGGCGGACATCCCGATATCCGCATCGTTATAGACTCTTGTGTGCAGTTGTTTGCGCAGGTTCTCTTTGCAAAGCCGCAAAATGGAGAGGTGGAGGAGCACGTGCGCTCCCCCGCCGCACAACTCATGGTATTCGCTCAGCAAATACGCTCTGATCGCATAGGCGATGATCGGAACGATGTTGCCCACAAGCTTTGATTTTCCTCCCGTATACGGAACGAGATCATGTCGGAGTTTTGGGTACCAGCATTGGAACAAGGATTTGAATTGGGCTTTACTCATGGCCGACGTTCCTTTTCTGCATGGGTTTCAACCCCCGGATTCGCATGGTGTAGAACCGCTCGACCGGTTTGCCCTCTTGTGAAATCGCGATTTGGTAACGCTTCTTCGGGCCATTCTTACGCTGTTTGTGATCATGTTTCGGTTTGTCATAACAGATCAGGCAGCCCATGTGTTTCCAGGCATCCAGAATCCACTCCAACGGATAACTGTTCCTTCCGTCGATCAGTTGAAGCAAGTGCTTTCTTGTTACAGCCACCACATCGGAACCCAAATTCTCCTTGTAGTAGCCAGTGTCGGGAATCAAGCCGGGATCTCCCTTCCGGTAGTTCCCAACCGAGAGCCGGGGGTAACGGTCGATTTGATCCACGATGCTTTTTTGAACCTTCTGGTACAGCTCCAGCGCTTCCTGATTAAGTTCCGTGGGGTTCATTTCGACATACAGGCTTTGAACCATCTTGCACTGTTTTTTGCGCACATGATCCGCGATCGCGAAGAATTCGATCTCATCTTCAATTCCACCCATGCTTATCAATACATCTATGATCTTTTGTTGCTTTTTTGAAAGCCCGTTGTCTTGAATGGAAAGATCCTTTTTCAGAACCGTTATCGTTTTATTCGTTTCCTTGCTCCGAAACCGAACAACGAATTCTTCTTCATACGAATCATAGTTACACCCCTCATTGTCACCCCATTCATCGCACAGCACTTCAATGTCCAATTTTGCAAGAATGCGATCCATGATGTCGGGTTCAGATTGGGCTTGCGTCTGCGACTCTTGTTCCTGTTCCTGAACAGCTTTGTGAAACTCGTTCATGGAAATACCACCTTTACATTGTGGATTTCTTCACGATGTCCGCTCATGTTTGGCGTTTCGTGAAGCTACCCACAATGCGTCCAGTCCGTCCGCAACTCCGAAAAAGCAACGCAAAGTCCTTCGAAAAAACCTCAATATCGCAAAATTTTTTTGTGCAAAAGGGTGCCGATCAGGCGAAAACGTATCGCAAATTCAAAAAACGTACCCGCATCATGCCCAAAACGCGCATCGTATTCCGTAACACGCGCACAACGAAACAAAAAAGCGCGATACGGATACAACCGCACGCGCTATTTTCGGTTGGTAACAAGGGAGGAACGCAAGTACCGGAGGAGATAACGATGGGGGGAGGCGGGAAACGCACTGGTTGAGATTTCCGGAGAAACGCCTGTTCCCTTTTACGCAGGGGGCTGTCGGCGGGAAACGCGCAAAGGCGCAGATGCCGCTCACGCTTGGCGCCTGGGACCAATACCGGTCGCAGGTTTAGCGGGAGAATGCCCGTCAGTCTGTGACAAAGGCCGACCATTCGCCGGTTGGCCGGTTGATCGCGAAACGGGATTCCATCCGTTTCTTTGGCGGTACTACTTCTGTTACCCCGCGATTCTTGCGGGTTGGGGGTAAACATGCCGGGCAAGCCCGGAAACGGAAGGCGGTTCGTTCTTCCGGCGGAAGTATGCCTGTTTCCGGCGGACTTTTCGTCTTCGGTGGTATGCTTCGATCCAGTTTCTTCATTATATATTGGCCACTCGGACAACGCGGAGGTTTGTCAGATCACTGCTCCCAGATATCAAACGCTTTCCCGTTCGCCGGACAGGAAAATAGATTGGGGTGATTTCCGCATCAGGAGGTGATCACAATGAGGAAATTCGACCCCCTTGCAACACTGGCTTACGCGTTGCATTCCATCAGCCGCGCAGGGGTACCGTCGGCGGAGAAGCTGGACGCGGCGGCGCGGCTCGAAGCCTATGTTCTCGGCATCGATTGGAGGAAGCATCAGGTTTGGTTGCCGGTCGTGAAAGCCGTGCTCATGGGCATGACGCCGGAGAAGACCGCCGCGCTTTTCAAATTGGAACAGAAAACCATCGAGTTCATGCTTCAGATTGTCAACCAGAAACTGCTCGGCAGATTTTCCGTCGCGCTTGTCCACTACTTGTCGGGCGACTATGCTTCCGCCCTGCGCGTCATGGATGAATTGGGGTACTCCGATTCCAGGATTCTCCCGACCGAAGTCTTCCATCAATTCAAGCCCAAACGCGGCGAGTTTCGTTTGGAAGACTGCGAAACGGAACTCCGTTTTCTGGCTTCGCTCTCCATTTTGCGCATCGAGCGCGACACGGAGCCGAATCGCGAGAAAGTTGAGCATTTGTTGGCCATTCTCCAATCCGATGATCCTCGCGACAAGGCAGCGCGGGCACAGATTTGCACCGCCATCGACGGTCTTCTGTCCGGCCAGTACGTCACGCCCGTCTCCCAAGACGATGGCCCTTGCATCCGGTTCGAGGACGATGAGCCGAACCACCCGGCCTGAATCAGGGGGACATTTTTAGACACAAGGGGCGGGACGTCGACTGGTATTCGGCGCTCCCCCTGTTCCGCGCGGTTTTCTCTCCCGCTTGGGGCAACCCGCCGCCCACTATGCAGTGAACGTGAAATCCTGAAATCCGAAGGAGGCCATGATCGCTATGAACATCCACCGTCACCCGTGTGATTATCGCGGGGTACAGCCTGTCACCCGTCAAGGCCGTGTGGAAACGCCCTTCATGGACGCCGTGTTTGAGAACGTAAAGCATATGCAACTGGTGGGGCATATCGATCTCTATGCTCCGCTGAAGTTTGTTCCTTTGCACGCCGCCGCGCAGAAACAGGCCGATATCCTGCGCGAGATGGGTGAACGCGTTCCCGATCGTTGCGCCCGTTTCCAACTGACTGCCATGCTCAATCAGTATCTGCTTTGCTCGTCCATCGTGGTGGCTGGCCATTCAAACGGTGACCTGAGCTGGGTTACCAAGAGCCCTGCGGCGTTGCGCGGCCTGTTCCCGGAACTGGTGCCGGAGCATCAGCAAGTCGGCATCACGCGCCAGCTTGCGGAAGCGACGCCAAGCTATGAGGAGATTCTGAATGGCCGATTCATCGTCCTGCGCGTCGTTCCTTCCGAGGAGGGGTACTCGCTCGAACGGACAACGATTCCCGCCGAAACGAAACTGCTTCCCTACTTCATTCTCCACACGTTTCGCATCAAGCTGATCAACTACTTGCGGAATGAGAAGGTCGGGATCGCGTACAAGCAAGGGAAAACCGTCCAGCAGATCCCGACCACCCTGCGCCCGGAAGTGCTCGTTTCGCGGTTCGGAGTCGACCCGGATCGGGCGGCGCACTTCTTCCCCCGCGACTGGCACCGGGGCAAATCCAAGTTGGGGGTCATGAACCTGCCGAATCTGGAGACGGGCAAGTTCCAGCCGGTTCCCCTGCACAAAATCGTCCACATCAGCGACCCGAAATCGTAATCGCAGCATCGAGAAGGATACCCTCCGTGGATGGGGGTATCCTTCTTTTTTGCGATTCGCCCCCGTTCCCGTTTGGTTACCGCAGGGGTTATTGGGAGCGAAACTGTCCCACATCGAAGGGACGGGTGTTAATGTTCCGCGATAATTTTAGCCTGTTCATTTCACGTTGCAGTCATCGCTCTTATCTCCTTTTTGCCGCATTCGCGGCGCTTGGGCCGCCGCTCTCGCGCTCCGCAAGGAGCGAAAATCGCGGGAAGTTAATTTTCCGGCGCGGGGGTATTTGAGGACGCTTGCGGGACAATTTCCGCCACAGCCATTCGGGAACATGTTCTCCAGCCCGCTTGCATGACCCGCCCGATCACCCCGGTTGCAAAAACTTTAGTTTTGGGGACGGGAACGCCCGCCCCCGAGTTTCGCCCCTTCGGCAGACTGCAACCGTCCCGTTTGCTTTCCCGATTCCTTTTTCCCGAAAATCCATCTGTTTCGGGAATGGGAAGCCGATTTTTGAAGGTGCTCCGGCCCGCGCCGGACGCAAATCTACATTGGGCACCAACTCAAAAGGAGGTAAGCCCAATGGAAACAAATCAAGGCAAGAAATTCGGGTACGCGCGGGTCAGCACGACGGCGCAGAACGAAGACCGTCAGATCGATCTGTTGACCCAACACTACGGCATTCCGCCGGAGGACATCTTCGTCGCAAGGCGAGCGGCGCGAAAGCCGACCGCGAGGCGCTCAATCAGCTTCAACTGGTGTTGCGCCCCGGCGACACGGTGTATGTCGAATCCCTGTCGCGCCTGTCGCGGAGCAGTTGGGATCTGACCAAGTTGCTGAGCGAGTGGCAGGAAAAAGGGATCACACTGGTCAGCCACAAGGAGAATGTCGATTGTTCGACGCCGAACGGAAAGCTCTTTGTGAATCTTCTGATCGCGCTTGCGGAGTTCGAACGGGAGTTGATCCGCACCCGCATCCGGCATGGGATCGCCGCCGCACGGGCGCGGGGACGCGTCGGCGGACGGAAGAAAACCGACAAGCGCAAGATTGAGAAGGCGATCCGCCTGTACGAGGCCCGGACGCATTCCATCCGGGAAATTTGCGAGCTCTGCGAGATCAGCAAGACGGTGTTGTACCGTGAACTCAAAGCCCGCCGCGAACAGATGGAGCTCACTTCTGCCGAGGGGGGTCATTGAGATGAGCGCTATCGCAAAATGGCAGCCGGTGGAATCGGGCGCTCCCAAACAGGGCATGGTGACTTCCGTCACCCGGAAATTTGTCGGGGACTTCGAACTGCGCGAACTCCTGCCCTCACTCCTTGAATCTCAGCTTGACAGCATCGTTAACAAATACTACCATACGGAACGGGCAGGGACTGTCGCATCTCAAGCAACGAAATCTGAAGGGGTTGAGTTGCCATGAGATGCGCCGTCTACACTCGGGTCAGCACGGATATGCTGAGCCAAAAGGATAGTCTGGAAAATCAGCGAACGTTCTTTGAAAACTTCATCAACCAAAAGGGCTGGGTCAAATACGATATTTACGCCGACGAAGGGATAACGGGCACCAGTACGGCCAAGCGCACGGAGTTGCAGCGTTTAATGCGGGATGCCGCCCTCGGGAAATTCGATGTAGTCTTGGCCAAATCGCTTTCCCGTTGGGCACGGGATACCGTGGACTCCATCACCCTCGTACGACAGTTGAAGAGCATGGGCATCGTCCTCATCACCGTGGACGACAACTACAATTCGTCTGAGGACGAAAATGAAATGAAGCTGACGATGTATTCCATGTTCGCCCAGCAAGAGAGTGAGGCGGCTTCGCAACGGGTTAAATTCGGGATCGCCGAGAAATCGAGGAAAGGCGTCTTCCACGGGACGCCCCCTTACGGTTACGATAAGATCAATGGAAAACTGGTACCCAACCCGATCCACGCTCCCACGGTGAAAATGATCTTCGATCTGTACCTCCACGAAAATTGGGGCTGGCAGAAGATCGCAAACTACCTGACGGAGCAAGGCATTCCGACTCCGCGTCAGGTTCTCGGAGCGAAGAACGCAGGCAACGTCTGGCATGAGTCGGCGGTGGAGATCATCCTGAAAAATCCGCATTATACGGGCGATCTGGTGCAGGGCCGATCCAGGGTCGACAATGTGGATAAAATGCACCACCAGCAGAAGGGGTACAAAAAGCGGGAAATCATCGACGAAGGAAAATGGCTGATTGTCAGAAACGCCCATGAGCCACTCGTCAGCCGGGAAGAGTTTGCCAAGGTGCAGGAGAAGATCTCTTTCAAAGCCCAAAAATGCTACCGTGGCAAAGGGAAGAAATCGCTGTTCGCCCGCATCGCGTATTGTGCCGATTGTGGCGGCGGCATGAACTTCCTGAAAGACCGTCAAGCCTACGTTTGCAAGACGTACCATCGGAACGGAAGCCACAAATGTGCTTCCCATCTCGTCCGGCATGACGCTTTGAAGGAATCCGTCGTCCGTGATCTGCAGGAGTTGTCCCGAAACGCGGTGAACCGCGATTCGCTCGTGGAGGCCGCTTTGGCGAAGGTCAACTCCAATGCTTCGCAGGCCCGGCGTGAACTTAAGCGGGTTCAGAAGAAGCTCAATGAACTTCAGCAGGAGCAGTTGGAACTCGTCCGGCTGTTGACGAAGAAAACGATCGACGAGGATACCTTCCAACTCAGTAATGAATCCCTGAAGGCGGAAATCCAGTCGCTGAAGGAAAATGCCCAACGCTTGGAGAAAGTGATCACCGAGGAGCAGGAGAATGAAGGCTTCATCGTTCAGTTCAAACAGGAGGTCATGAAACTGGCCGATCTGGATATCTCGGACGAACAGGTGTTGCGCGGCATTCTGGAACGGCTGGTCGACCGGATCGAGGTAGCCAGGGACGGGGGTATCACGATCTACTACAATTTCAAAAATCCTTTGCTGTCGGGGGCGTAATCGCCCCCCATTTTCTGGAATGATATCAGTAATGACTACTCCACACATGTGGAGTGTATAGTGTCAACACATTTTACCGGATAATGGGAACTGCCAAGCCACTTAAAAAGGTCCAACATGATGTTGGGCCTTTTTAAATAGGCATGAACTAATAGTAGGTAGCGTAATTTACACATTGTTGAGGAAGAGCTTTGCCAGTTACTTTAGCGGAAGTTAACCGCATGCCTACTTACTCCAATTATTAAAAGATAAATATTAATTCTACGACATGAAACTATGTGGAACAAATGTTCTTGTTATTATATAATGATTTTAACTATGTTGTTAGCAGGAATAAATGGAATTCTGGCGAATGAAAAGTATAGCATTTTTGGGGAGGAAATGAGATGAATATTACATTAGAGGAATTGCAAGAGATAGACTTGCCCCTTGATGCAGAAGGGAAGATAATTGATTTCTTAAATTCTGACAAGAGACGACCTAATACGCCAGAGGAAAGAAACAGACAGATATATGCACGAATACTCGTGAATGAATATGGTTACAACAAAGATACAATTGCTTTTGAAGTTCCCATACAGTTTGGTAGGGATGAAAGCAAACGAGCGGATATTGTAGTGTTTCACAATGCCACTGCAAAAAACCAGCGCGATTTGACGAAAGTTAAGCTGATTGTTGAGGTAAAAGCTCCTGATGTCGCGACCGGGGAAAGACAGTTATTTTCGTATTTGTTTGCAACATCTGCAGAGGGTGGAGTATGGTTTAATGGCGAAGTCAGGTATTTCAAAAAGAACGCACAAGCAACCACGTTAGAGAAATTTCCCGGCATCCCGAAATACGGGCAAACATGGGATGCTATTGGAGCTTACAAAAAATCAGACCTTATTGCTCCCGCTAATCTTAAACCCGTATTCCGAAAATGTCATAACTCAATCTATCGGTTTGGTATCAATTCAGAAGATGTTGCAATGGATATGGTTCGCATACTTCTTGCAAAATTTACAGATGAGACAAATCCTGGGGAAGAATGTGAATTTAGGTGTACACCTGAAGAGTTACGAACTCAAGAAGGTAGACGGCAAGTAGCAAATCGAGTGAGGGTTCTATTTAATCAAGTAAAGGAAGAAAACCCGGATGTATTCGGAGCCTCCGAAGAAATAACTAGTGGCGATGATGAAATCGCACATGTTGTTACTCAGCTACAACATTATTCATTTTTAGATGCGCCGTATGATGTTATTGGTACTGCATACGAAACATATGTATCGAGCCATTTAAAAGGAGAAAGAGGACAGTTTTTTACTAACAGGCTCGTTGTTGACTTAATGGTAAGGATGATTGACCCTAGTGAAAATGACATTATTTTAGACCCTGCATGCGGTCCCGGAGGCTTCTTGTTAAGAAGCTTGTCGCATGTATCAAAGAAAATTAGGAATTCGGGGCGACCTCCCGCCGCAATTCAGAGAGCAGAATCCATATTTAGAAATAGATTATTTGGCATAGATAAAACCCCAAAGTTAATAAAGGTTGCTAAAGCAAATATGTTATTAGGAAAAGATGGACATACTGGACTAATACATCATGATAGCCTGAAGTCTTTTGATTCTTTGCCTGCTGATTTTAAGAGCAGAGCTGGGAAAGGTTTACCTACGGTAATTTTGACAAATCCTCCATTTGGAGCAAGCAATGAACATAAAATAACAGACCCAGAATATTTGAAAAACTACTACTCATCCAAAAATTGGTATATTAACAATGACGAATTAATCTTAGAAGATGAATTAGTTTCGGGCGTTGCTCCAGAGTTACTTTTCCTTGAAAAATGTATAGATTGGGTTGCTCCAGGGGGATTTGTGGGAATTGTCATGGCTCGAGGGGCCTTAGATAATAGAGAATCTACATTAGTAAGAAAGTATGTTCTTGAGCATACTAAAATAGTTGCGATTGTGAATTGTCATGACGATACCTTTGAACCTTATTGCGGTTCAAAAGCTTCCTTCTTGATACTACAAAAAAAGACAAATGAAGAACGTATAAGAAATGAATCATATCCAATATTTATGGCTATATCAAAAAAAATTGGTCAAAACTCGCGCGGAGAACCCATCTTTAAAAGAAACACTAATGGTGAAATTATTATTGAGAATAATTCACCAATATTAGACCATGACATGGACGATATTCTACAAGCTTTTAAAAATTGGAAGAACGGCAGAAAAATTGATTATGAGTTTGCGTTTAGCATAACTTCAGACCAGATTGAAAAACCCTACTATAACCTTAACCCGGTTCGCTTTATTCCAACCTTGAACGAAAGTCTTAAAAAAGTGGTTGAGTTGGGGGAACAGGAAGGTTGGGAACTTCGGAGATTAGGAGATATTGCAACAGTATTCAATGGCCCGCGATTCAAGAGACCGTATGCTGATGAAGGTGTGACAGCAGGAGAAGGCATTGTTCCTTATTACACAGGTACTGCCTTTACCCAAACAAAAGGAGATAACATTAAATATCTCGATTGGGAATAAGGCATCGGCGGTCCAAAAGCGATAACTTGAACAATTAACAATTCGTGAGGGTTGGATACTAATAACTGACTCAGGTACTCTTGGCAGGGTAATATATGCAAGAGCCGAGCATGACGGGGTTGTAGCAACAAACAATTTGATTCGAGTTGTCATTGAGGATGAAATTTTACGCGGATATGTTTATCAATTTCTTATGAGTGATCTAGGTCAACATCAGATGTTAAGACACGCGTATGGAACAAATCAAGAGCATATTGAACCTTGGCATGTCCAAGATGTATTAATTCCGTTCCCTCAAGATAGAACCATTATTGAGCGTATAGGGAAGGACGCTTTGGAAAGTATTAAGTTACTTGATGCAAGTAGAAAGTTAGAAAAATCAGCTTCTGGGTTATTGAATAGTTTATTTGTGTGAGAAAAAAACTGAAATGAGGTCTAAGTAAAATAGGCATCATTTCAGTTTTTTATTTTTAATAACTCAACTTTCGCACCTAGAAAATCAATGTAAAACCAATTGTGGAGCGGGCTTAGGGTCTGCTGATTAGCCAGCTTGCCAAAATAGAAAAACACCGCTTCGTTTGGTAAAGTGAGAGTAACGACTT
>Ga0207747_1001340_pt1 | contig 17952 bp, 15 predicted proteins | sample HigsolmetaGSP11D_FD_184839 | JGI IMG/M metagenome (GOLD analysis project Ga0207747, IMG submission 184839) | High solid enriched microbial communities from the Joint BioEnergy Institute, USA - SP1-1-D (SPAdes) | ecosystem: Engineered > Bioreactor > SSF (Solid state fermentation) > Aerobic >...
GCCCGATCTGTCCCTCGAAAGCTGCGACGGAGGCGGTGTTGACGATGACCCCGCGTTCCCCGTCCCGGGTGGGCTCGTTCTCGGCCATCACCGCCCCTGCGAGTCGGATGGCGTTGAAGGTGCCGATCAGGTTGACCCGTATCGTACGGGCGAAGAGATCGAGGTCGTGAACCCCCTTGCGGCCCACAACCCGGGCCGCGGGACCTATCCCCGCGCAGTTGACGAGCCCACGGAGCGTCCCCAGACGTCCTGCCTGGGCGACGGCCGCGTCCATGCTCTTCTCATCGGTGACGTCGGTGCGAACGAAGACGGCGCGCTCTCCGAGCTCCGAGGCGGTCTTACTCCCCGCTTCCTCGTTTATCTCGGCGATGACCACGCCGGCTCCCTCCCCCGCCAGCATGCGGGCTGTGGCGGCCCCGAGACCCGAACCTCCCCCGGTCACGATGAAGCTGCAGTCCCTTATCTCCATCTCTCTCCTCCGTAGAGTGATACCCCAGGCCCACCTCCACGCGGGCCACGGATATCATAGCCGTAGAAGGGGCAGGAATCCCGCCGCGCGGAGACTACCCCGCACGAGGCGGTTCGACGTGTTGCTCTATGACGTCCGTGGCGATACCGTCGGGCTCGAGAGAGGCCAGCTCCGTATAGGTCTTCCGGTCCGGTGCCGTCCAGAGAAACACCCCCACTCCGGCGCTGCGCAGCGCACCCACCGTCTCACCCGAAGCACCCCGGCGGTTCAGCATGGCAGCATCCGCCCGGCTCTCCCGGACAATCCTTCTCACCGTACTTGCGGTCTCCACCGATGAAACCCCAACGGGTGCGAGTGAGATCCCGGTCTTGACCCCGGGCACCCCCTCTTTGAACCGGGAGAGAACCCGGCGATCGGTGGAGCTCACGATCGTCCTCTCAACAAGCCCGTACCGGCGCAGCATTTCGCAGGCAAGATCCTCCCCACCACGTCTTTTCCAGTCCAGGTTGAGCATCATGTCCGAGCAGGCGACCACCCGGAGGAAATGCTCCATCTCCGGCAGGCTCCCGGCCTCCTCCCTTGCAGGCTCATCGTGCGAGACGACCAGCCTCCCGTCCCGGAGAGCCACGACGTCGAACTCCACCGCTCGAGCACCTATCTCCACGGTACGCTGCACAGCGGCGAGTGAGTTCTCCGGCCTGCCCTCACCGTGCGCCCCCCGGTGTGCCACGGCAACCGTCGAATCGAAGGGAAACTTCATCCGTGCAGGAATGTCCTGCGCATCATCGTTTCTCCGTGCAAATCCCTCCACAGCGCGGAGAGGATATCACCCCCAAAGTTTTTAGAAACAGAAAATCGTTCGAGTTCTCACACCGGGACGAGCTTGCCCCCCACAAGGCTCCGCTCTGCAGTCGCAAGAGGAACCACACAACACGTTTCGGGAGCTTCCTTCTGACACAATCCATCTTCCAGTAAGAGTTCTGGCGCATCGTCGAGAATTCCTGTTCCACGGCCGGGGTTCCACACCACGTATATCCCGAGCCGTTCGTACGAGAAGCCGACGTAGAAAGATCGTATCCAAATTTCTACATTTACGCACAGAATATCCCCAACTTTCGAGAAAGAACTTGAGCCCCACCAGAGCTTGTGATAACGTTGACGACAACAATGTCGGGGAAGGGGGAAAGAAGGTGATGAAAGACCACGGCCGCCGGTAGTCTCATCTCTTACGTCGGGCACAAGGTCTGGTCGATCTTTGTGCTCTTTCAGGCACGTGTGTAGACCGCCAAAATCGACGAACAGGCAGGGGAAAGGGGGAAGTGTCCATGAGCAAGCGTAAGTGCAACTTGAGAAGGCTGATCCTGCCGTTATGCATCGTGGTGGTGACCATCGTCTCTGCGGTCATCCCTGGGCAGGTCACGGCGAAGAGCCAGGATGTCGGGAAGACTCCGGATCTTGCTCGCTACGTCAACCCCTTCGTTGGGACCGCGCCGGGGGCCGCGGACTACGGCACCGGAGGAGGCGCGGGCAACAACTTTCCGGGGGCGGATGTCCCCTTCGGGATGGTGCAGTGGAGCCCGGACACGGTGCAGGCCCAGCCCGGAGGGTACTACTACCCGGACGATCGGATCAAAGGCTTCAGCCTTACCCACCTCTCCGGCGCGGGCTGCTATACGTACGAGGACATACCGTTCATGCCGTACGTTGGTCGGGTAGCGGAGTCTCCAGCGACGAATCCGGAGCGCTATGTAGCCGGGTTTTCGCACAATCACGAGGCGGCCTCCCCAGGATACTATCGGGTCAAGCTGGATAATGGGGTGAAGACCGAGCTCACGGTCACCAGGCGCACCGGCATGGGACGCTTCACCTACCCGAAGGGCAAACCAGCCACCATGCTCATCAACGTCTCGGGGTCCGCAACAGGGGTCCGGGATGCGAGCGTTACCGTAGGCCGTGACACCGTCTCCGGGTGGGCCACGAGCGGCAACTTCTGCGGCGCCGGTGACACCTACCGGATCCACTTCTGGGCCAAGTTCAGCGAGCCCTTCCGGAGCTTCGGAACCTGGCATAATGGCTCCGTAAAGCCGGGCGTAAGAAGCATCCGCGGCGGAAGGCCCGAGCAGCCCGCCATAAAGGTCTTCAACGCCCACGCGGCCAAGATGGGAGCAGGGGTGCAGCACACGTCGGTGAAAGAGCACCCGAAAACCACCGTCTCCGGTCCGGGCTCGGGCGCGTACGTGACCTTCAAGAGCGACGGCAGGCCGATCACCGTCAGGGTCGGAGTCTCCTTTGTCAGCGTGAAGAACGCGAAAGGCAACGTAGAGGCGGAGAGCCACGGCAGCTTCGCGAAGCTCCGGGACCGCGCCCGCTCGGAGTGGAACCGCAGGCTCGCGGAGATACGTATAAAGGGTGGCACCCCGAACGAGAGAACCAACTTCTATACCGCCCTCTACCACGCTTTCCTGCAGCCCAACGTCTTCTCCGACGCAAATGGCCAGTACGTGGGCTTCGACGGCCGGGTGCACAGGGTCGAGAAGGGGCACGCCGCCTACACCAACTTCTCCGGCTGGGACATCTACCGCTCGGAGGCGCAACTCCTCGCGCTGCTCGCCCCCAAGGAGGCAGGTGACATCGCCCAGACGATGGTCGATTTTGCCCGGCAGGGAGGATCCTGGGACCGCTGGACGGTCGCCAACGACTACACCGGCGTGATGGTCGGAGACCCGTACCATTCGATCGTGGCGAGCACCTACGCCTTCGGGGCGCGAGGCTTCGATGCCAGAGAGGCGCTCCGGCTCATGGTCAAAGGGGCGACGAAGCCGACGCAGGGTTATGTGGAGCGGCCGGGCCTCGAGGATTACATGAAGCTTGGCTACGTCCCAGTCGGAGCTCAGGACGTCTGGGGACCGGCGGCGACCACGCTCGAGTACACTACCGCCGACTTCGGCATCGCCCAGCTCGCGAGGTCCCTCGGCGACGAGGGCGTCTACCGCACCTTCATGCAGCGGGCGCAGTACTGGGAGAACCTGTTCAACCCAGAGAGCGGATACATCCAGCCTAGAAACCGCGACGGTTCGTTCGTTTCCCCCTTCGACCCGGCGAGCATGGACAACTACGTCGAGGGCAACGGGGCCCAGTACACCTGGATGGTCCCGTACAACCTGCGCGGGCTGTTCAACGCGATGGGTGGCAACAAGAAGGTCGTCTCGCGGCTGGACGAGTTCTTCACCAAGCTCAACGCCGGCCCGCAGGAGCCGTACGCGTTTTTGGGCAACGAGCCCACCCTCGAGACCCCGTGGGAGTACGACTACGCCGGTGCGCCGTACAAGACGCAGCGGGTGGTCCGCGAAGCGGTGAACACCCTTTACAAGCCCACAGCGGGCGGGTACGTCGGCAACGACGATCTGGGCGAGATGTCCTCATGGTACGTGTGGGCGGCGATGGGGATGTATCCGGAGGTTCCGGGCCGCGCGGAGCTGGTGCTCGCAAGCCCGCTGTTCAGCAGGATCGTGGTCCACAGCCCCGGGGGACAGACGATCCGGATCGACGCCCCCCAGGCCTCCACGGATACCTACTACGTGAAGAGCCTGAAGGTAGGCGGCAGGCCGAGCACGAAGCCGTGGCTTCCCGCCTCGTTTGTCAGGAAGGGCGGGACGCTCGAGTACACGCTCTCGACGACCCCCAACAAGTCCTGGGGCGCCAGCCGCAAAGACGCTCCACCATCCTTCAGGCAGGGTGAGATCCCCTACCAGACCTATGCCAGACCCTCGCGGGTGGTCGTGGAACCCGGCGGGTCGGCAACGGCGACGATAGGAGCGCAGAGCATAAGCGGTGGCTCGACCACCGTGAGCTGGAGCGCGAACCCTCCGTCTGGCCTCAGCACAGCCCCTTCCTCAGGCAGCTTCACAGTCCTGGCAGGCGGCAAGGGCGAGGACCAGGTAAAGGTCTCCGCCGCCTCCAACACCCCGGAGGGCTACTACAGGATACCGGTGACGCTCCGGGCGCAGGACGGCTCAAAGCTGCAGGACGTGGCCCTCACGGTCGTCGTCGCGAGGCCGGGGAGCCTGCTCGCCCTCTTCAACAACACCGGCATCTCGAGTGACGACGACCCCTCGGCGGCCAACTACGACGGCGTCGGATACAGCTACTCCGAACAGGCGCTCGCCGCGGCGGGCGTGAAGTCCGGCGGAACGGTGAGCGCCGGAGGCATGCAGTTCCTCTGGCCCGATGTCCCGGCCGGCGAGCCCGACAACATCGCCGCAGACGGCCAGACCATAGATCTCTCCAGCGCTCCTGCAGGGGCAAGCGAGCTGGCCTTTTTGGGCAGCGCGACCAACGGCCCTTCACAGGGTGAGGTCAAGATCACCTACTCTGACGGTTCGACCCAGACGGCGACGCTGGGCTTCAGCGACTGGACGCTGAACGCAGGAAGCAGCAGCCCTTCGTTTGGTAACGTAGTGGCTGCCAGGATGCCATACCGCAACTCTACTTCGGGCAACAGGGATCAGGTGACGACCTACGTCTTCGCGACCCGGCCGATACAACTCGAGCAGGGCAAGCAGGTAAAGAGCGTCACCCTCCCCTCCTCGGTGGACCAGGGGACACTGCATGTCTTCGCCGTATCGGTGAAGTAGCGGTAAGGGTCTGTCACGTTGCAGGCGGCGGACGGAAATCCGTCCGCCGTCTTCTTAAGGATAGATCGACTTTCAGGCTCCAATCCCACACCGATGATAAGCTTGTCGACAACCATGAAGAGAGGGCCTTCCAAGAAGGCCGGACGGACCACACTGCGCGACGTGGCACGCGAGGCGGGGGTCTCGATCAAGACGGTCTCCCGCGTGATCAACGGCGAGCGCGAGGTCAACCCTAAGACGGCGGCACGGGTGTCTGAGGTTGCCAACAGGCTGGGCTACCGGCCGAATGAGCTGGCGCGCAGCCTTAAGGGGAGACGAACCCGCACGATCGGGCTCATGATCGCCGACATCTCCAACCCCTTCTACGCGGCGCTGGCGCGGGCGGTCGAGGAGGTAGCCCGCTCCCGCGGGTACGCGATGATCCTGTGCGCTTCGTCGGAAGATCCGGAGATAGAGCGCGAGTACGTCGAGGTGCTCTCCGGGCGGCGGGTGGATGGGCTTTTACTGGTCCCGGCTCCCGGCGACGGCGATCATCTCCGCGAGGAACAGGAGGCCGGCCTCCCGATAGTCGCGATCGACCGCCCGGCAGAGAGCCTCCGCACCGACGTGGTGATGGTCCAGAATGCTGCCGGCACCAGGAAAGCTATAGAGCACCTGATCTCCCACGGCCACCGGCGCATAGCTTTCATCGGAGACGACAAGCGACTCCACACCACCCGCAAGCGCCTACAGGGCTACCTGGAGGCTACAAAAGCCGCCGGCCTCCAGGACATTTATCGCCTGGGGTGCGGCACCGCCCCCGCCGCGGAGGATGCAGTGCTTGAGTTGCTCGGAGCCCCCGAGAGCCCCACCGCCATCTTCGCAGGAAACAACCTCATAACGGTGGGCGTCCTGGAGGCCATCTCCCACGCCAGACTGCACATTCCCCACGACATAGCACTCGCAGGTTTCGACGATTTTCCACTCGCCTCCGCCCTCCACCCCCACCTCACCCTGGTGCGCCAGCCGGTCGAAGAGCTGGGCCGCAGAGCCGCCGAACTCCTCTTCGATCGTCTGGAGGGGAAAGGATCTCCTTCGCCGAGTCGCATCGTCCTCCCCACCCGGCTCGTCGTACGTGAGTCCTGCGGTTGCACCTTCCCTTGATCTGGACTTGACACGCGAAGCAGGTTGGGATACCGTGGTATTTTGACAAGGTTGTCAACTGTGGTGGAGAGGGAACGCACAAAGGCGATGGGAGGTGAACCGTGGCGGAGGGCAGGCCGGGGGAAGGTCTTGCAGGCACCGGCAAGGAGCCGGTTCTCCGGATCCGCGGGGTAAGCAAGTCTTTCGGGGCGGTACAGGCGCTAAAGAACGTTGATTTCGAAGTTTATCCCGACGAAGTCGTCGCGCTCTGTGGAGACAACGGTGCAGGCAAATCCACCCTCATAAACATCATAACGGGTGTTTTCCCGCCTGATTCCGGGGAGGTCTTCTTCCAGGGTGAGCGGGTGGAGTTTTCCTCGCCGCAAGATGCACGCGAGCGGGGCATAGAAACTGTTTACCAAGATCTTGCGGCCGCGCCGCATCTTGATGCGGTAGCGAACATGTTCCTGGGCCGAGAGAAGTACAGGAGGGGGATCCTGGGACGGCTCGGTTTCCTGGATCACAAGACGATGAGAAGAGAAGCTGAGGAGCAGTTGAAACGTCTCAAGATCCGGGTCCAAGACATACGAAAACCCGTGAGCACTTTCTCCGGAGGGATGCGCAAGGGTGTGGTGGTAGCCCGGGCAGCGATGTGGGCGAGCAGGCTGATCGTGATGGATGAGCCCACGGCCGCACTCGGAGTCAACCAGGTGAGGGTCGTACTGGACATAATTCGTAAGGTGCGGGACTCCGGAATACCGGTCATCTTCATCAGCCACAGTCTCCCCGAGGTTTTCGAGGTAGCCGATCGCATCGTCGTTCTGAGGCTCGGACAGGTAGCCGCCGAGTTGGATCCGGGCTCGTGTTCTATGGACGACGTGGTCGCGGCTATGACCGGCTCTACCGGTGGCGGAAGGGCGGCTTGAGATGATGAAGCTGGCGGTTCGACTAAGAACCAAGGATGGTAGAGAGCCCGGCCTGCGACGCTTTGGCATTTCCTCGGTGTTCATATTTCTGATCCTGCTTGCGTTGATCGTCATCTTCGCCATACTGGAGGGCGACGCCTTCCTCAGCGGCAAGAATTTCATGAACATCGCGGTAGACGCCTCGGAGCTCCTGCTCATGGCCATCGGGATGACGTTCGTCATCATCACCGCTGGCATCGATCTTTCGGTCGGGGCGATGCTGGTGCTCTCGAGTGTGGTCGCCGCCAACACCATGGTCTCGCTCTCCGGGACACCACAGCAGGTTCATCACTACGTCTATCCACACCAGAACGTTGCCATACCAGTGGGCATACTCGTCGGCCTCGCCGTCGGGGTCGTCTGCGGGCTCATAAACGGGCTCGTGATCACCCGTCTCAAGCTGACGCCGTTCATAGCGACGCTCGGTACGCTGGGGCTCTATCTGGGTACCGCGCAGATACTATCCGGGGGGGTGAACGTGCCCTACGTGCCGCCCGCCGTCCAGTCCCAGATCGGCACCCGCGATCTGTTCGGGGTTCTTCCGGTTCCGATCGCGGTCGCCATAGTAGCGGTAGTGATAGCTGCTCTCGCGCTACGGCAAACACGCTTCGGGAGATATACGTACGCTATCGGCTCCAGCGCGGAGGCGGCGCGCAAGGCAGGGATAAACGTCGAGCGGCACCTGCTCAAGGTTTATGTCCTCTCCGGTTTCCTCTCGGGGCTCGCCGGGATAATAGACCTCGCCCGGTTCAACACCGCCTCGCCCGGGACGCACACCCTGGACAACCTGAACGTCATCTCCGCCGTGGTCATAGGAGGGGCGAGCCTCTTCGGCGGTATCGGCAGCATACTAGGCTCGGTGGTCGGCACTTTCATACCCGCGGTTCTGCAGAACGGGTTCATCATAGAAGGAGTCCAGGCCTTCTGGCAGCAGGCCACCATCGGGGTGATCCTCATCCTCGCGGTCTACATAGATCAGAGGCGAAAGAGCGCAGAAGAACGTTCCTGAGGGAAAGGAAATGGAGTATGGAACGCCAGAGCGGTAGGAGATCCTTCAGCCGACGAGAGTTCCTCGGCATGGCGGCCGCAGGTGGCCTCAGCGTCACGCTGCTTGGCGGCTGCGGAGGTGCCAGCAGCGGTGGTGGAGGTGCAAGCAGCGGTGGTGGCGGCCAGGCGAAGGCGAAGAAGAATTACAGGCTCGTGCTCATCGTAGGCGTCCTCGGAGATGAGTTCTATACCACGATGGGCTGCGGAGCATCGGCCGAGGCGAACAAGCTCGGGGTGGATCTCAAGATACAGGGGCCCAAGGATTTCGACCCGAGCGAGCAAACCCCGATCCTAAACGCTGCCATCCAGTCGAGCCCGGACGCCATACTCATCGCACCCACGGACAAAACGGCGATGATCGCCCCGATACAAAGCGCGGTGAACCAGGGGATCCCGGTTATAGCCGTGGACACGACTATAAACAAACCCGATATCCTCCTGGCTCATATAGGATCGGACAACTTCAAGGGTGGACAGGTCGCAGGCAACGCCTTGGCTAAGGCGATAAACAAGAAGGGCAAGGTCTTCGTGGTCAACGTCAAGCCCGGCATCTCAACGACCGATGCCCGTCAGAAAGGCTTCGAAGCAGCGATAAAGAAGTACCCCGGCATCCAGTACCTCGGGGCTCAATACGATAACGACGACCCCACCAAGGCCGCCTCCATAACCTCTGCTGTCCTCCAGAAGAATCCGGACCTCGCTGGTATCTTCGGCACAAACATCTACGCCGGAGAAGGGGCGGCCACCGGTGTACGCCAGGCGGGCAAGAAAGGACAGGTGAAGATTATAGAGTTCGACGCCTCTCCCACCGAGGTCAAGGATCTCAAGAAGAGGAGCGTGGACGGTCTGATCGCACAGCACCCCGGGGACATCGGCAGGCTCGGGGTGAAGATGGCCGTAGACTATCTCGATACCAAGAAGAAACCGCAGCAGAAGAACGTCACGACCGGCTTCACCGTCGTCACCAGAGAAAACATGAACGATCCCAACGTATCGAAGTATCTCTACAAGGCACAGTGTTAGAGGCGTCTCTGCAGGAACGCAAACACACCTCCGACCAGCGAGGCCCAGAATCCGGCGAGCAGATACCCTCCGAGCACGTCCGAGGGGTAGTGGACGCCCAGGTAGATCCTGCTGAAACCTATGATGAGGACCAGAAAAACCCCGGTCGCGAGGACGATCCACCTCCACCCGCCAGAGAGGAGCCGGGTGAGGATGATCGCGAGCACCCCGTAGAAGGCGACGGCCATGTCGGCGTGGCCGCTGGGAAAGGAGAAGGAGTGCGGTATGGGGTAGCCGGGGAGGTGGAAGAGGTGCGGCCTGAGCCTCTCCACGGTGTCCTTGACGATCGTGGTGAGCACCATATCCCCGACCGTGCACACCAGCAGGTAGAGCGCATATCCCCGCCATCCCCTCAGGTAGAAGAGGATGACACAGATGGCGAGCAACACCGCGACCACCGAGTAGTACCCGAGCGTGGTCGCTCCGATCATGACGCCCTCAATGGATGGAGAGAAGGTTTCGTGTACCGTCATCATGACCGCAACGTCGCGAGGAAGGGTCTCGCCGTGGGAGACCCGGTAGGCGAGCGCGACGAAGGAGGCTAGAAGGAGCATCGACAAAATCCCCAGCAGGTAAGCGTCCCGAACGGGACGCTCCACGCGCCGTATCTCGCCATCAGATCCCATACACCAAAGAGGGTATCAGGAAGCGGTAAGAGGCTGATAAGAGGCCCGGATCAGGAGGCAGGAATGATCAGCGTGAAGGTGCTCCCCACGCCGGGGGTACTCTCCACCTCCAATGTGCCCCGGTGAGCCTCGGCGATCTGGCGGGCTATGGAGAGCCCGAGCCCGGCCCCTCCGCCGGAGCGAGACTCCTCCGCGCGATAGAAGCGCTCGAAGACGTGCGGCAGGTGCTCCGCGGGGATGCCGCGCCCGGTGTCCGAGACCTCGATGACCGAAAGTCCCTCGCGCTCTTCCCCCCTCAAGGTCACCGAGCCGCCCCGGGGGGTGTACCTGATCGCGTTGTCGAGCAGGATTTCGAGCACCTGCCGCACCCGCACCGGGTCGCAGGAAGCCTCTAACCCTCCGTCCGGAAGCTCGAGGACGAGGGTATGCTCCCCTCCATCCATCGCCCGGGCGGCGGCGAAAGCCTCCCGGACGATCCCGGAGAGATCCACCCTCTCAAGCCTCAACGGAGCCCCTTCGTCACCACGGGCGAGCGTGAGGAGCTCCTCGACGATCCCCTGCATCCTCTCCGCCTCCCGGATTATCGCCGAGACGCCCCGCATAGCGACCGTCGGATCGGACATCCCCCATCGTCTGAGCATTCTGGCGTGCCCAAGGATGGCGGTGAGCGGGGTCTTGAGTTCGTGACCGGCGTCGGCGGTGAAACGCCGCTGTCGCCGCAGGGCCTCCTCCCTGTGCGCGAGCGCCTCCTCCCGGCGGGCAAACGCGGCCTCCAGCCGGGAGAGCAGATCGTTTATGGTCGTGGCGAGACGCCCCATCTCGTCCTTCGGGTTGGTGACCGGCAGACGCCGCGAGAGATCGCTCTCGGTGATCCTGCGCGCCGCCCCCACGATGGCATCCACCGGTGAGAGCGCGGCCCGCGCCATGAGATAAGCCAGCACCAGAGCCAGGAAGAGCGCACCAAGGATGCCGACCGCGAGCACGACCCCGAGCATTCCGAGTGCCTCGCGTGCATCCTCGTAAGACTTGCCGGCCTCCACGATCACCTCCCGACCGCCCGGCCCCTCGACCGGCACCGCGTAGACGTAGTCGGGAGGTTCGGGAGAGATATCGGCCTCTCCCCCCTGCGGACTCTCCGTGTGGAGGGCCCGAAGCCAGATGCGGTCTTCCCCACCGCGACCGTTGCGGTCGAGCAGGGGTGCCGTCTGCTGCAGCACGGTACCGTCCCGGCTGCGCACTATCACGTAGATTCCGTTCAGCGTGAGACGGCCGGAGGAGCCACCGACGGTACGACCTTCCCGTACCGCGTGTGCGGCGGCGAGGGCTCTCGCCTGTACGTTGTCCTCCACCGCCGAGGGGAGTATCACCCAGAGCGCACAGAACAGAGCGATCCCGAGCAGCAGGGGCACAGCCCCAATGGTGAGCGCGTTTATCAGGGTGAGCCGCCAGCGGATGGGCAAAGCATCAGTCCTTTCGCAGCGCGTAGCCGGCCCCGCGGATGGTCCGGATCAGGGCACCCTCACCCGCTCCCTCCAGCTTGCGCCTGAGGTACCCCACGTACACGTCGACCACCTTGGTGCCCAAACCAGCATCCTCCCAGACCTCCTCCAGTATGCTCTCCCTGGAGAGCACCCTGCGGGGATTCTGGGCCATGAACTCAAGCAGCTCGTACTCCCGCGCCGTAAGCTCCACCTTCCTCTCCCCTCGCCTCACCTCCCGCGTAGAGCGGTTTATCTCAAGATCCCCTACCCGCAACACCTCCTCTCCCTCCACCCGCCGCATCAAAGCCCTCATCCTCGCCAGCAGCTCCTCAACCTCAAAGGGCTTGGTCAGGTAGTCGTCCGCCCCGTAGTCGAGGCTGTGCACCTTGTCCTGGGTGCTGTCGCGCGCGGTGAGCATGATCACGGGCAGCTTCTCCCCGCGCTCCCTGATGCGCTTGAGGACCCCCACCCCGTCGAGTCCGGGCAGCATGATGTCCAGAACGACGATCTCTGGCCGGAAGTCATCCAGCATCTCCAGCGCCGAGGGTCCATCGTGGACGCACAGGACCCTCATGCCCTCGTGTTCCAGTTCCATAACGAGAAACTCGGTGATGGAGCGGTCATCCTCGACTATGAGTATCCTGGTACCGGTCTTCATCATGCCCTTCCAGAGAAGCATACTCCCCACACAGAGAGGGTTTTGTCGTTCTCATCTCCCTCTCACAGACCTTCCATAATCTATTATCCCAGAGGTGGCAAGCGTCGGAGCATCGCAGCAGGGAGCTCGCAACCGCTTGAGTAAAGCGGGGCACCGCATACTCATACTGACCGCCGGGGCCGGCGGAGGACACGGGGCCGCCGGTGAGGCTCTCTCCGGCGAGCTCTCCGCGTCCGGACATCAAGTCATCATCGAGGACGGGCTGCGCCTCATGCCCGGCTGGCTCGAACGCCTCGCCGTGGGATCCTACCGCAAGGGCCTCACGAGCAGGAGGCCGGGCAGCAGGCTCCCCACCTCCTGGGGGACGGTCTTCAGGATAACCTCCAGCCGGAGGGGTGCGAGCGCGATCCACGGGATCACGAGCCTGCCGGCTTTCACCACGAGGCTCCGCTCCCTGCTACGTTCCACGAACCCCGACCTCGTCGTCTCTACCTACCCGCTCGTGAGCGCGGCCGCAGGTCGCCTACGCCGCGGCGGGGAGATGGAGTGCCCCGTGGCGGCCCTCATCACTGACTACGGGGCGCACCCCTTCTGGGTGGCCTCCGGCGTCGACCTCAACCTCGTTCCCTGCCATCTCTCCGCCGGGATGGTCGAACGGGCTGGGGGGAAAGCCCTGACGGTACGCATCCCCACCAGAGCATCACACGCCAGGGTAGACCGGCGAAGGGCGAAAGAAGGACTCGGCATCCCGCGGGAAGGGGTGCCCGTCGCCCTGATCTCGGGCGGAGCCTGGGGGGTCGGGAGCCTGGAGAAAGCCGCCCGCCTGGCCCTCGAGTGCGACTGGTACGCCGTGGTGGCGACCGGCGGCAACGAGAGCCTGAAGAGAAACCTGGAGGAGACGCTGGGCGGAGCGCGGGTACGCATCCTCGGCTGGCAGAAAGACATGGTGCGGGTGATGGCGGCCGCGGACTGTCTGATCCAGAACGCAGGCGGGATGACGGCCCTGGAGGCGATAGACCTCGGCGTGCCGCTCGTCTCCTTCGACCCCATAGCCGGTCACGGCGAGTACAACGCCAGGACGATGGAGGAGGCCGGCGTGGCCCCCTGGGCGCGGACCGGGCAGGAGCTCAAGGAGATCCTCTCGGCCGGGCCTCCCTCACCCCCACGGCGCGAGGAAAACCTGCCCTCCGCGGTGGAGGCACTGGAAGATCTCATGACCGGCGGCCGATGATCCTCGGCGTCGCCCTCATCGTCGCCTCGACCCTCGCCTACAACGCCTCCGTCATCCTGCTCGCCCTCGCCGCCCGCAGGAGCGGCGGAGGCAGGTTCTCACCCGCCATCTCGGCCGGCAAGCGTTCCTCGGGCGTCGCCGGGATAGCCCTGGACGTCGCGGGCTGGGTGCTGGAGGCGGCCTCTCTCACCCTCATCCCGCTCACGCTCGCCCGCATCGTGAGCGCCGCGGGCCTGGGTTTCCTGCTGCTCCTCTCGAACCTGGCCCTCAAAGAACCACTCGGGAGGGCGAGGTTGGCAGGTGCGGGGCTCCTGATCGCCGGGCTCGCATCCGCAGGTATCTCTCCCCCATCCTACGGAAGCGCCACTCCAGGGGGCCGGGAGTGGGCCATACTGGTCGTATCCGCCGGCGTCGTGGCCGGGATCCCCTACGTACTGCGCGGAGGGTGGATCCCTCACCGCCCGCTGCTGTTCGCCGTCTCCTCCGGCACCTCCTACGCCCTCTCCGGCATCCTCACCAAGGGTCTGATCGATCTTTTGCCCCGGCATCCGGCCGGGTCCGTCCTCCTCCTCGCCGCTCTCACGGCGGCCAGCGCGGCGGCGTTCGACGCCCAGATCAGGGCCCTGCGCGAGATGGAGGCTTCGATCGCCGCCCCGGTGATACTGGCCCTGCACACGGTGCTCCCCGTGGCCGCGGCGCCACCGCTCTTCGGAGAATCCTGGCCGTCTGGGACGGCACCCCGGATCCTGCTCGCGGCCGGGATCCTCCTTACCATCATCGGGGCGATCATCATCTCCGCGAGCTCCCGCAAAGCCCCTTGAGCACCTCCGGGGCCACCGGGAAATGCTTCCCCACGGGAACGACATTCTCGAAGGCTCGCTCCCGGACGATCACCTCCAGCTCGCGGGCCGACCGCGCCCAGAGCGCCACACCGGCCCGCTCCATGGCGCGGGCGTTTATGGTGCCGTGGCCGGGTATGGGCCGGTAGAGGACGACCGGGAGCCCGAGGGCGGCCGCCTCGAGACAGGTGACGCCCCCCGCGTTCTGGACGAGGAGGTCGGCCGCGGACATGAGGAGCGGCATCTGCTCCGTCCACCCGACGATCCGTACGTCGTCCCTTCCGGCATACTCCCGCTCCAGGTGCCTCCTCAGTGCCTCGTTGCGGCCGGTCACCGCCACGACGTGGCACGCCCCCATCCCCGCGACGGTGCGCACGCAGCCCGCCAGGTCCCCTATCCCCCACGCCCCGCCGACGACGAGTGCCACCGTAGAGCGGGCCGGCAGGCCGAGGATCCGCCGGGCCTCCTCCCGCGAGAGAGCCCGCCGGAAGCCCTCCCGGAGCGGCATCTCGACCACGGTCGCCTTCCCCCCCGCCCGCTCGACCATCCCGGCCGAGACCTCCGAGGCGACGAGGTGGAGGTCCAGCTCGGGCGAGACCCACATCGGGTGCACCCCGTAGTCGGTCACGAGCGCCGCGACCGGCACCCCGATCCTGCCGCGGTGCCGAAGATACCCGAGCGCGGCCGTGACGAGCGGGTAGGTAGAGACGATCAGGTCCGGAGAGGTGGCACGGATCACCTCGAGCAACCTCCCTCCGAAGAGGGCTCCGACCGAGATCCTGACCAGCTCCGCGGTCCCCCGGAAGGAGATCGCCCACAGCAGCAGAGCCAGGGGCCGCGGCACATGACGCACCTGCCCTACGTACATACCGCCGAGCCGCTCGGCCGAAAGAGGGCTCATGATCTCGAGCCCGTCGCGCAGTTCCACCTGCCAGCCATCCCGTGCCAGCTCGTCCGCGAGAGCCCCCCCGGCCACCACGTGACCGCTCCCCACGGCCGCGGTGAAGACGAGGGCACGACGCCCGGCTGGAGGACCGCCCGGGCGGGTCTTTCTATCCTCCGCCAAATCTCCTCCCCACCGCTCCGACGTCGGTGAAAGTCTCGGCGGCACCGATCAGCCGAGGTTTCGCCCCCGGAGCCGGCTGAGTCGGTCTCCTGCCGAAGGTCGCCAGACGCTCCAGCCGGGTGAGCTGCAATGCGGCGGGCTTGGGGTGCTGCCAGAGCTCCACCCTGAGCCTGGTCCCCCGCACGAAAACCCTCACGTGGGTGAGCATGAAGGTGGGGACGAAGACCGGCGGTCCCTTCAGCCAGGCCCGGACGGGGGTCAGCCAGCGCAACCAGCACCCGCTGTTCGCGACGATCGTCCGTCGTCCGTCGTGCCGGTCGAGAACCCTCAGATCGGGCGTGTGGGTATGACCGGAAACGAAAGCGTCGATGTGCGAAATATCACGGTCGAGCATCGGGGGAGTCAGACTCCGTCGGACGAGGTCGTCTATCCTCTGTTCCTGGGAGGGACTCCCGCCAGGGCCGGAGTCCATCTCGTGCAGCGCCGAGACGAAGCGGCGCAGCGTCCTGCCCAGGAGCAGCACAAGCGCCGCAAACATGAGCAACGTTATGCTCAAGAAGAAGACGGCATCCTTTATCGCCGCGTCCACCCTCGGGACGAGGAGGTAGGCCTTGTAGAAGATGCGGGGTGCATCGTCCGAGACCGTCGAGAAGAATGCCGCGCCCCGGTAGAAAAGGTAGAGTAATATGAAGGGAAGCATGAGCTTACCGGTTATGCTCCCCAGCACGTTGTAGAAGTACTTGCTCGACATCCATTGCGGGATAGCTGAGAGCGGCCTGACGTCCCGCATCTCGGAGAGGTCGAGGTTGCGCGAGACCCGGCCGAGGGGCACGATCCGGCGCTCAAAGTCCCGCACGATGTGGAAACCGAGCGGAGTGCTAAGCGGAGAAGAGTAGTCTTCCACGCGGTTGGGGGGGTCGAACTGATCCCCGTGCTCGCAGTAGACCGTATAACGCTCTCCACGAGTACCGCGAAGCTCGACCATATAGCAGAGCGCGAACTCGTCCACCCCTATGCTCTCTTCGAGGCTGCCACGCACCTTCTCGTTCCACCACACCTCGGCGTCGTGGTTGCCCGGCAGGTAGACGATGCGCCGACCCTCGGCACCAGAGAAACGGCGCAGCGACTCGAAGAGACGCCCGTACTCGGGGCGTCCGAGTACCAGACCGGCCCGGTCCTCGCCTTCGGCGGGCTCCCCGATCAGCAACAGATCGAGGAAATCTCCCGCGAGCACCAGCTCGACCGGTCCCTGGTGGGTGGAGACCTCCTCGACGAGCTGGGTTAGCTCCTCCGCGGCCTCGAACCCGTCGCAACCGGGGTCACCGCCTATGTGACAGTCCGAGACGAAGACGACCAGAGCGTCTTCCCCGAGAACCCTCGATCGCTCCGGTGCCTTCTCACCTTCCAGATCCATCGCCCGCCATTCTAGTTTTCCTTTCGAAGAATTCGGTAAGAATCTGATCGAGGACACAGGGACAAGAGGAGGTGCCGAGATGTCCGATCTCGCGAGCAAGGCGTGTGTGCCGTGTAAGGGCGGGACCCCTCCGCTCAAGGGGAAGGAACTCGAGGAGCTGGCCCGGCAGGTTCCGGGGTGGGAGGTGGTCGATGAGCACCACCTGCGCCGGGAGTTCCGCTTCGAGGATTTCCGGCAGGCGCTCGAGTTCGTCAACCGTGTCGGCGAGCTGGCCGAGGAGCAGGGACACCACCCGGACATAAGCTTCGGCTGGGGCCGGGTGGAGCTGACGCTCTTCACCCACAAGATCGACGGGCTGACAGAGAGCGACTTCATCTTCGCCGCGAAGGTGGACCGGCTCCCCGGAGCCTCCTCGTAACGAAACGAGAGGGGCTTCCGGATGGAAGCCCCTCTCATCTTTCTCCTTTTTTCCGGCTCCTCAGACGCTCCTGGCCTGCGCCTCGTGTCTGCCCTCGGCGAACTCCTCTATGATCTTGGAGCAGAAGGCCTCGAGATCGCCCGGATGACGGCTGGTCACGAGCCCCTCGTCGGTGACGACCTCTTCGTCGACCCACTCACCACCGGCGTTACGGATGTCCGTCTTGATGCTCCAGTAGGAGGTCAGCCTCCTGCCGCGCACCACGTCCGCCTCAACGAGGAGCCAGGGACCGTGGCAGATTACACCGACCGGTTTGCCCTGCTGGAAGAACGCCCGAACGAAGCCGACCGCCTCCTCGTTCGCCCGTAGCTGGTCGGCCCCGACGCAGCCACCGGGGACGACGAGCCCGTCGTAGTCGCCAGCGGAGACCTCGGAGAAGGTTTTCTCGACCGTGAAGGTGTCCCCCGGCTCGGTGTCGTGGTTCATCGCCTGCACCTCGCCGGTCTCGACACCCACGACGTCGACGGAAGCACCGGCCTCCTCGAGCGCCCTCTTCGGCTCGGTGAACTCGACCTGCTCGGTGCCCTTGGGCGCGAGCAGTATCGCTATCTTCCTGCCCTGAAGCTCTGCTGCCACTCCTATCAGCTCTCCTTCTGGGTCCTCGCCTGATCTCTGAGACCACCAGAGAGAGCGTTACCCGCGGGATGCCGGAACTAAACAGGTAAAAGCGTAGTAACTACCAGAGGTGGTGTACCTGCGGCCGGATGCTGCGGTCGTAGACCTCGCGGATGCGGTCCATCTCCTCGATGGAGAGCGGCGGCATCTCCGAAGCGGCGAGATTCTCCTCGAGCTGGTCCGGTCTTTTGGCACCCGGGATGGCGCAGGAGACCTCGGGGTGCATCAGGATCCAGCGCAGCGCG